>Ga0136624_1000267_pt1 | contig 18957 bp, 14 predicted proteins | sample AntDrymUQ4692206_2_FD_104802 | JGI IMG/M metagenome (GOLD analysis project Ga0136624, IMG submission 104802) | Polar desert sand microbial communities from Dry Valleys, Antarctica - metaG UQ469 (22.06) | ecosystem: Environmental > Terrestrial > Soil > Desert | place: Antarctica: Dry Valley... | reverse complement strand
TACAACGTCGCGGTGCTCGAGGGCTTCGAGCAGTGGGGGGTCTCGGCGCACTTCGTCGACGAGGCATTCGACAGCGGGGACCTGGTGCGCGTGGCCCGCTTCCCGATCGACCCCGAGTCCGAGACCGCATTCTCGCTCGACCTGCGCAGCCAGGAGCAGCTGCTCGAGGTCTTCCACTGGACGATCGACCGCGCGCTCGCGGGTGAGTCGCTTCCACGGCAGGCCCAGGGCGAGGGCCGGTACGTCGATCGCGCCGAGTTAGAGGCCATGCGCCGCGTCGACCCCGCCGATCCTCCGGAGCTGACCGAGCGCCGCATCAGGGCCTTCTGGTACCCACCCTACGATGGCGCGACGATCGAGCTTGCCGGGCGAGCGCTGACGCTCGTCGACCGGCGCCTGCTCGCCGAGACGGCGGCGGCCTACCGGGACGCCGGCATGCTGCCTTGAGGGATTGCCGCCGAGGAGCGCAGGATCCGTCTTGCAATGAGGAGCGCAGCCGCATCGCTGCGCAGGCGTCTCACTCGATGCGGTCGGCGCCCGTGACGACGACGACAGAGGCATCGCCCGCGAGCTGCTGGCTGGCGGCATCGATCGGCTCGCGCTGGCCGATCCCCAGGCGCCGGGCGACCGCTTGTGCCTCGCCACGCGCGCCGGGTGCGAAGAGGACCACCGATTCGGCGCGCGCCTGGTCGGCGCCGTTGGTGACCTTGCCGAGGCGGTAGCCCTCGGCCTCGACGGTCTTGCCGATGTCGGCGGCGAGACCGGGCATGGTCGTGCCGTTGAGCACCGCGACGGTCACCTGCGAGGGATCGGTCGAGGGCTCACCACCATCGGTGCCACCCTCGCCGCCGGAACCCTCGCCGCCGGAACCCGCTCTGCCGTCGGCCGAGCCGGCCTGCTGCTCGGCGCCCGGCGTGCCCCCGCCGTCCGGCAGCAGCTGGGTCACACCGAAGGCGATCAACGCGAGCGCGAGCACCCCGCCGATCACGAGCGCGACCGTGCGCCTGCGCCCGGAGAAGCGCCCGCCGGACGGGCCGCCCGGGCGACTGTGCTCGTAGGGCGGCAGGATCGAGGTACCGCCCGCGGACGCACCCGGCCGTGAGGGGGCGACCGGCGCGCGCTGGGTAAGCGGCGGCAGCGTCGGCACGGGACGGCCCCCTGCCTCCGGGGCGTCGTAGTCGTCGTAGTCGTCCTGGCGGTAGTCGTCCTGTCCGTAGTCGTCCTGTCCGTAGTCGTCCTGTCCGTAGTCGTCCTGTCCGTGGTCGTCCTGTCCGTAGTCGTCCTGTCCGTGGTCGTCCTGGCCGTAGTGGTCCTCGTCCTCGTCGTAGTCGTAGTCGTGCTCCTGGTGCTGCTCGTCGTCCGCCAGGCGGGGCTCGTTCTCGACATCCTCACCGGATGCCTGCTCCTCGCCCTCGTCAGCTCGTGCGGCGCCGCTTCTGGCCGAGGCCCCGCCCGCCCCGCCCACGCCGGTCACACCGGTCGGCGGCTCGGGTGCGTCGCGATCCTGCTCGGACTCCTCGCGGTCCTGGTGAGGCGCCGCCGGCGGCGGGTGGGCCATCGTGTCCTGAGAGACGGCGGCCGGGTCGCGCTCGCCGGTGCCGGTGCCCTGCGCCGGCCGTCCGGCCGCGACCGCGGTTCCGGCACCCGTCGCGGCCGTCGCGGCGCCACCGGCGGGACGCGGCACCGGCGGCGGCTCGCGGTCGGGCAGCGCGCCGGGCACCGGGCGGCCCGATGTCGTCTGCTGGCCGGGTGGCCGCGGCACCGGACGTGCGCCCGTGCGCTGGCCGGTGGTGGGCGGGCCCCCCTCCGGGCGCTCGGGCGAGCGACCGGCCCACTCGCGCAGGCGGCGCACATCGCGCGCCTGCGAGAAGTAGAGCGCCGCGAGCACGGCGAGGCCGACGACCGCCGCGAACCCGGCATAGGACCCGATCTCCTGGATGACCTCCATGCAGCGCCCCCTACCTTAGTATTGAGTGCGCCTCGCAGCGGGTGCGGCGACCAGCGTGCGCTCGGCCGAGAGCTCGGCCACCGCGCCGGCGAGGCCGGCGGCGTCGCCGGAGTAGACGAGCTCCTCGATCCGCGCAAAGGCGCTTTCGACCCACTCCGGGTCGGGCCGCGGGCGCACGGCGGAGAGGATCTTCTCGGCCGGGGTCGGCTGAGGACGCTCGGCGGGCTCGAACAGCTCCTCGTGGATCTTCTCCCCCGGACGCCGGCCGACGAACTCGATCGCGATCTCGACGTCGGGCTCCTTGCCCGACAAGCGGATCATGTTCCGCGCGAGCTCGACGATCTTGACCGGGTCGCCCATCTCGAGCACGAACACCTCGCCGCCGGTCACCAGATCGCCCGAGCGGATGATCAACTGCACCGCCTCGGGTATCGTCATGAAGTAGCGCGACATGTCCGGATCGGTGACCGTGACCGGGCCCCCGGCGGCAATCTGGCGGCGGAAGATCGGCACCACCGAGCCCGAGGAGCCGAGCACGTTGCCGAAGCGCACGGACGCGTAGTGGGTGCCCCTGTAGCGGTGCTGGGCGGCCTCGATCGCCCACTCGGCGAGCGCCTTCGAGGCGCCCATGACCGTCGCCGGGGAGACCGCCTTGTCGGTCGAGACCAGGACGAAGCGCTCGGCGCCCGACTGCCCGGCCGCGGCGGCGACGATGCGCGTCGCCACCGCGTTGTTGCGCACGGCCTCGACGGGGTTCTCCTCCATCAGCAGCACGTGCTTGTAGGCGGCGGCGTGGAAGACCACGGACGGGCGCTCCTCCTCGAAGAGCTCCTGCATGCGCGTCGCGTCCTTGCAGTCGGCCAGCACTGCCGCGGCGGCGGCGAAGTGGCGCTCGTCCTCGAGGTGGCGGCGGATCTCGAACAGGTTGTTCTCGGCATGATCGACGAGCACCAGGCGCTTGGGCTTGACGCGCGCGATCTGGCGGCACAGCTCGGAGCCGATCGAGCCGCCGGCGCCGGTCACGAGCACGACGCGTCCGCGCAGATAGGCACCGACGTGATCGATCTCCACGCGCACCGGCTCGCGCCCGAGGACGTCCTCGACGCGGACGTCGCGCACCTGCGCGAGCAGATTCGGGCCGCGCGCGAGGAGTTCGAAGGTCGTCGGCAGCGTGCGCACCGGGATCGCCCGCGAACGACAGGCCGTGACCACGCGCTGGCGCAGGATCCCCGGCGCGGAGGGGATCGCGATCACGACCTCGTCGGGCTTGGTGTCGTCGAGGATGCGCGGCAGATCGTGCGTGGTGCCGTGCACGCGATAGCCCGAGATCAACATTCCGCGCTTGCGCGGATCGTCGTCGACGTAGCCGATGACCGCGCTCGAGAGCTGCGGGTTGCGGCGCAGCTCGAGCGCGACCTGCTGACCGCCGTTACCCGCACCGACGACCAGCACCTCGCGGTCGGCGCGCGTCACCAGCGGTCCGCGCGGGCGCTCGATGAGCGCGCGGACCAGGAAGCGCGCCCCGGCGACCAGCGCGAGCGTAAGCAGGAAGTCGAGCGCAATCACCCCGCGAGGCGGGTCGGCGGAGCTGATCGAGAGCAGGAACAGCCCCCCGATCAGAACGAAGCTCGATACGACAACCGCCTTGATGATCGACTCGAAGTCGGTCTGGTCGACGAAGCGCCACAGCTTCGAGTAGAGGCCGAAGGCCGCGAACAGGGCGACCTTGACGACCACGACGAATAGGACCGTGTCGAGCAGCAGCGCCTCGTAGCGCGGTGGCGCGCCGGCGTCGAAGCGCAGCATGAACGCGAGGTAGTAGGCCAGCGCGACCAGGCAGGCGTCGACGGCCACCTGGCCGAGGCGGCGGATCCCGACTGACGATTTGATTCGTGCCATCACGAGGCGTGTGCGCAGAGGAGCATCTCCATCAGCTGACGGGGGTCGCGCCGGATGCGCTCCCTCCGGGAAGTTGGACGCTTCTCGAGCCTCACCTGCTCCGGATCCTCGAGCCTGCGCAACCGCCCGTCGGAGATCAACTCCTCGTCGACAGCGCCCGGCCTCCCCTCGAACGTCGTGTAGACGGGAACGCCGAGCGCCACGGCTTCGCGGTTCATGGTACCGCCGGCGGACACGACGAGGTCGGAAAATGCGATCAGGCTCTGCGAGTCGATCGCGCGCGCCGGGACGATGAGTCCACCGAGCGCGCCCAACTCGGCCCGCTGGCGGGGGGTGCGGGGCAGGACGACGGCCTGCGTCCCGCGCAGCCGCTCGACCACGCGAGCGAAGATCGTGCTCTCGAAGCGATGGTAGAGCGAGACGTCCGGCGGCGTGCGCACGACGGTGATCGGTTTCGCCGGATCGAGCCCGAGCTCGTCGAGCACCACCGGGTCGGGCTCGAAATCGGCGAGGTAATACTCCTCCTTGAGCCCCGCGTAGCGCTGCAGCTTGTCCGCGGCCCCGTAGCGCTGCAGGCGCTCGGGCGGGATCGCCTCGGGGACCACGACGGCCTTCGCCAGGCGGCAGTTGACGTGGTGCTGGAGCTTGGCCCACTCGTAGTCGAAGGCCGTCGCGGAGGGGATCCGCAGCGCGGACGCGGCGATGGCCACGTCGTTGGAGCCGTGGCCGATCGCGACGGCGAATCCGCGTCCGCGCGCCCACCGGATCAGCGCCGCGCTGCGACTGGCCAGACCGAGCGCCTTGCTCGCCGCGCGCCCGCCGCGGTGGCGCCCGATCGCGGTGTGGGCGATCCCGAATCGCTCGCAGAGCGCCAGCGTCTGGGCGAAGTCGCGCGCGGTGACCTCGACCTCGTGGCCGTCGGCGCGCAGGGCCTCGATCACCGGGCGCATGACGAGCACGTGGGGGCTGTTGGTCAGGTCGATCCAGATACGCACGCGGCGACCGCCTCCACGACCTCGTCGACCGCACCCGCGCCCAGCTCGGGACCCATCGGCAGCGCCAGCCCGGTACGCGCCGCGAGCTCGGTCTGCGCGAGCGCCCGCTCGCCGGCGGGCGCGAGGTGCGCGGTGGCGGGCTGGCGGTGGACCGGCACGCGGTAGTAGCCGCGCGCGCCGATCCCGCGCCGGCCCAGCGCGTCCGCGAGCGCGTCCGCGCGCTCGTGGCGGGCGACGTAGAGGTGGTAGACGTGCTCGGCGCCGGGTGCGGGGCGCGGCAGCGCGAGGTGCTCGCCGAGGCCGGCGCGCTCGTAGGTTTCGGCCGCGGCGCGGCGGGCGGCGTTCCATCCGTCGAGCTCGGGCAGCAGGACGCGCAGCGCGGCCGCCTGCAGCTCGTCGAGGCGCGAATTGTAGCCCACCTCGACGAAGGTCCGCTTGTCGTCGGAGCCGTGGGAGCGCAGCCGCCGCGCGAGCTTTGCGACCTCGTCGTCGTCGGTCACCACGGCGCCGCCGTCGCCGAGGCCCGGCAGGTTCTTCGACGGGAAGAACGAGAAGGTCGCCGCGTCGCCGAGCGCCCCCGCGGGTACGCCGTGCAGACGCGCGCCGAGCGCCTGGGCGGCATCCTCGAGCACCGGCACGCCCAGCTCGCGGAGCTCGTCGACCGGTGCCACGTTGCCGAACAGGTGCACGGCGATGATCGCGCGCGTGCGGGGACCCATCACCGCTTCGACAGTCTCGGCGGTGACGCAGAAGGTCTCGGGGTCGATGTCGCAGAACACGGGCTGGGCGCCGATGTCGAGCGCCGCCTCGACGGTCGCGTAGAAGGTGTAGGAGGGGCAGACCACCTCGTCGCCGGGCCCGACGCCCAGCGCGCGCAGGGCGATCGCCAGCGCGTCGGTGCCGTTGCCGACCCCGACGCAGTGCGCGACGCCGAGGTAGCCGGCGAGCTCGGCCTCGAAGGCCTCGACCTCGGGCCCGAGGATGAAGCGCCCGCGGGCGACCACCTCGGCGAGCTTCTCGTTGAGCCGGGGCTTACAGCGGTCGAGGCTGGTGGCGAAGAGCGGTACGGCCACGACGGCCCTCACCCTACCCTCGCTGCGGGCCCCCGTGGCCCCGCAGGCGCCCGCTACCCTCACCCGCTGTCATGAGGCCGCTCGAGCTGACCGCGAACCCGCTGCTGGCCTCGATCACCGATCCGATCGTCAACGTCGCCGTCGACGTCGTCGAGGCCCTCGGCCTGTGGGGGATCTTCGTCCTGATGACGCTCGAGTCGGCCTGCATCCCCGTGCCCAGCGAGGCGACGATGCTGTTCGCCGGGTTCGCCGTCTCCGAGGGCAGCTACTCGCTGACCGCAGCCGTCGCGGTGGGTTCGTTCGCGAACCTCGTCGGCTCCTGGATCGCGTACGCCGTGGGCTATCACGGGCGCACGGACATCCTCGAGAAGCACGGCAGAAAGCTGCACATCAAGAAGAGCCATCTCGAGTGGGCCGACCGCTGGTTCGAGCGCCACGGCGACGCCACCGTCTTCTTCACGCGCATGCTGCCGATCATCCGAACCTTCATCTCGCTGCCCGCGGGAGTCGCGCGGATGCCCTTCTGGCGCTTCTCGCTGCTGACGCTCGCGGGCTGCGTCCCGTGGGTGCTGATGCTCACCTTCATCGGTCAGCAGGCGGGCGAGCGCTGGGACTCGTGGAAGGACTCGCTGCACTACTTCGACTACTTCGTCGCCGCCTGCATCCTCGTCGGCCTCGTCTACCTGGTGATCCGCAATCGCCGCAGCGGACCGCCCGGCGACCCCGCCGTCGACGCCGCCTGACAGCGGCGGCGCGCCCAACCGGTGGCGCCCAAGCGGCATCGCTCCTACCCTTGAGGTCCGCCCATGACGAGCACTACTGCGACCACGACGACGCCCGGCCCTGGCGCTGGGATGCCACGTCGCGCTGTCTGCGTAAGACCCCCCGGCGATCCCCTCGAGCCACTCGTGGAGCGGCTGCGCTCGCACCCCCGCATCGACGCCGGCGCCTTCCTGGTCGTCGACACCGAGCACAACCGGGTCGAGCCGAGTGCGGTGTGGGCGCTCTCCTCGCTGATCAACCAGGCCGCGATCGCGAGCCTCGACCGGCCCTACGGCGAGCTGCCGGGCCTGGTCGAGGCGGTCATGGGCCGGGCGGGGTCGCTGTTCCTGCCGGTGCTCGAGGGCTGGGAGGCCGCGCCGTCACTGCGCGAACGGCTGCAGGTGCGCGACGCGGGCGGGGTCAGCGCATGGGAGCTGCTGCGCCGGGCGTCGGTGATCGGGGTGCCCGTCCGGACCCGCCACGGCCGCGACGTCGGGGTGCTGATCGCGGCCTCGACCGACCCCGAGCGGCCGCTGCTGCGCGCCGACGTCGCGACGCTCGAGGCGCTCGCAGACGTCGCCGCGCTGGCCACCGAGCACCTCGAGCTGCTCGAGGCGGACGCCGTTCGCACGCGCGACGCACACCTCCTGCGCCGCGCCGCGCAGACCTCCGGCGAGTCGCTGGAGGCGCGCGAGATCGAACACGTGGCCGTCGTGCACGCGCGCGGGCTGGTGCGCGCGGACTACGCGCAGCTGACGCGGCTCGGCGGCGAGAGCCGGGCGCTGGCCGCCGCCGTCAACGCCGGCACGCTCGTCGCGCCCGAGGCGGCGGGCCTGACCGCGGGCGCGCTGGCCGAGGTCGCGCGCTCGCGCGCTCCGCTGTGCCGCGCGGGAGCCACCCCTTCAGCGCACTTGCCGGTCATGGTCGGGTCGCGCCTCTACGGCCTCCTGTCGGCCGTGCGAGCCGCGGGCGACCCGTTCGAGGCCCACGACGTCGAGCTGCTCGATTCGCTCGCCCGTATCTCGGCCGCTGCGCTGGCCAACGCGCTCGCCTTCGAACGCGAGCACCGGATCGCCAGCGCGCTCGCGCGCGGTTTCGTACCGGAGTCCCTGCCCGCAGTGCCGGGCTACGAGGTCGGCCTGCTCTCCGAGCCCGCCGGCGGCCAGTCCGCCGGCGGCGACGTCTACGGCGCGTGGGCCCTGCCCGACGGCGAGGTGGCCGTGCTCGTCGGCGACGTGGCGGGCAAGGGGGTGGAGCAGGCGGCGCTGAGCGCGATGGCGCGGTTCTTCATCGAAGCTCAGAGCTGGGAGTCGGGCGGGCCCGCCCGCGCGCTGGCGCGCGCGGGGACCATGCTCCACGACCGGCTGCCCGCCGACAGCTTCGTCACCGCATTCCTCGGCTTCGTCGGCCGCGACGGGGTCCGCTACGCCAACGCCGGCCACCTCTCGCCGCTGCTCGTGCGCGCGGGCGGGCAGGTCGCAGAGGTCGAGGGGCGGGGCCTGCCGCTCGGCGTCGCGCGCGAGACGCGCTACGACCAGCGGACGCTTCTGCTCGGGCCGGGCGATCTCGTGCTCGGCTTCACCGACGGCCTGATCGAGGCTCGCAGTGGCGGCGAGCTGTTCGGCTCCGACCGCCTGGGCGGCGCGCTCGAGCGCGCCGCGCACGCGGGGCTCGGCGCCCAGGAGATCGTGCGCGCGCTGCACGCCGAGGTGCGCGACTGGGCGGGGGTGGTCGGTGACGACGCGATCGCGATCGCGCTGCGTCACCGTCCGAACGCGGCAGTGCCGCACGCGGGTTGACCTTCCCGTCGGGCACAATGGCCGCGATGAGTGGCGACTCCGCCTATGCGCGCGCCGGCGTGGACACCGTCCGGGCGGGCGCGGGGATCGGCGCGCTCGTCGAGATCCTGCGCACGATCGACACCGGCCGCGAGCGGCGCGCGCTGCTGGGCTCGGGCCACTACGCCAACGTGCTGCGCCTTACGCGCGACTCCGGTCTCGCGCTCTCGACCGACGGAGTAGGCACCAAGCTGATCGTCGCTGAGCAGCTCGGGCGCTATGACACGGTCGGGGTCGACTGCATCGCGATGAACGTCAACGACGTGATCTGCGTCGGCGCGGACCCGATCGCCGTGCTCGACTACATCGCCGTCGAGGAGGCCGACGAAGGCCTGCTCGCGGCGATCGGCCGCGGCCTGAAGACGGGGGCCGAGGAGGCGGGCGTCGAGATCCCGGGGGGCGAGCTCGCCGTCGTCCCCGAGCTCATCCGCGGCCACCCCTCACCGGGCGGCATCGACCTCGTCGGGATGTGCGTAGGGCTGGTCGACCTGCGCGCCCTCGTGACCGGCGACTCGGTCAGGCCCGGTGACGCGGTGGTCGGCCTGCCGGCCGCGGGCGTGCACTCCAACGGCTACACGCTCGCGCGCAACGCGCTCGCCGAGCTCGATGAGAGGCCCGCCGAGCTCGGAGGCGCGAGCGTCGGGGAGGCCCTGCTCGAGCCGACGGTGATCTACGTGCGCGCGGTCCGCGACCTGCTCGCCTCCGAGGTCGAGGTCCGCGGGCTGGCCCACATCACCGGCGACGGGCTGCTGAACCTGCTGCGCCTGCGCGCGCCCGTGGGCTACCGCATCGACGCTCCGCTGCCGGTCCCGGCGATCTTCGACCTGATCGCCGCGCGCAGCGCCACGGTTGCGGCGGACATGTGGCAGGCCTTCAACATGGGCTGTGGGTTCTGCTGCGTCGTGCCCGCCGAGCATGCCGAGCGCGCGGTCTCGCTGCTGGCGCAGCGCCATCCCGGCACCGCGGTGATCGGCGAGGCCACCGACGCGGGCGGGGTGATCGAGCTGCCGCGGGCCGGCCTGCGCGGCCGCGCCGGGGGCTTCGAGGCGGCGTAGCTAGAGCTAGACCGCCTCCCACAGCCGTCCAGCGAGCACGGGCACCGGCCGCGCCCGCCACTGCAGCGCGAGCTCGGCAAGCTCGGCCTCGGCCTTCGGGGCGGGCAAGTCGCAGACCGCGGCCAGCTCGACCGGCGCCATGCGCTCGAAGCGCTTCAGCGCCTCGAGCACGCCCGGGCGAGGCTCGCCAGACGGCTGCGCACCCGCCCCGACCACCGCGGCGCGCAGCTCCTCGCCGGACTGGTAGCCGCAAACCCAGGCCACGTTGCCGTCCTCGCCCTCGCACCGGAAGCTCGGAAACGGCGCCCGCTGCTCACCCTCCCCCGCAGAGCAGCGCAGCCCACCCGCGGCGCGCGCCACGTCGGGTACCGCGCGAGCCTCCTCGAGGTCTGCGCCGAAGGCCTCGACGATCGCGTGCGAGCCAAGATCGATGCGAAACCGCTGCACATCGAGGCCCGCCCCACGCGCCGCTTCGACCAGCGCCTCGGTCGTGTCGAGCTTGCGCCGCAGACAGAAGGTGCCCTCGCGCAGCGCGCGCAGCAGGCAGCGCGCCGCGCCAGGACCCTGCTCGGCGGCGGCCTTGACCGCCAGGCACATCGGATAGCTCGAGGACGGCGGCGCCTCGTACCAGATCCGCGGGTCGACGGGCATCTGCGACACCGCGCACGCCTCGAGCCACTCGGCCACGTATCCGGACGGGCCCTCGCCCGCCTGCGGCGGGAAGTCGCGCGCCAGCCCACCCATCACGAAGGTCCAGGCGAGCCCCTCGCCGAACTCCACCATCAGGCCGCGGATGGCCGGCTCGGCGGCCCATGACCAGACGCAGGCCGGATCGGTGATGCAACGGACGCGGACGGCCACGGAAACCCCCACAATACGCAGACAGTGATCGGCACCCTCCTCAACGAGCGCTTCCGGCTGGACGAGAAGATCGGCGCCGGCGGAATGTCGACGGTCTACCGGGCCTTCGACCCGACGCTCGAGCGCTGGGTCGCGATCAAGCTGATGCACCGCGACATCTCCGAGGATGCGGACCAGCTCGAGCGCTTCCGGCGCGAGGCGCGGGCGGTGGCCCGGCTCTCGCACCCGCACGTGGTCACCGTGATCGACTTCGGCGAGGACGGCGGCACGCCGTACATCGTGCTCGAGTACGTCGAGGGAGAGACGCTCAAGGACCGCATCGGTCGCCTCGGTCGGCTGCCCGTCGACGACGCCGTCGCCTACGCGATCGAGATCGGCCGCGGGCTCTCGGCCGCACACGCCGAGCGGCTCGTTCACCGCGACGTCAAGCCCCAGAACGTGCTGATCGACGTCGAGGGCCGGGCCAAGGTGACCGACTTCGGCATCGCGCGCTCGCTCGAGGCCGAGGGGCTCACCGCCGAGGGCCGCGTGCTCGGCACGACCGACTACGTCGCTCCCGAGCAGGCGCTGGGCCAGCCGGTCACCGAGCAGTCAGACGTCTACTCGCTCGGCATCGTGCTCTACGAGATGCTCACCGGCGAGGTGCCGTTCACCGGCAGTACGCAGGTCGCGGTCGCGATGGCGCACGTGCGCGAGCCCCTCCCCGATGTCCAGCGGCGCCGGCCCGAGGTCTCGGCCACGCTGGCGGCGGTGGTCGAGCAGGCGACCGCCAAGGAGACCGCCGGCCGCTATCTGACGGCCACCGACCTCGTCGAGGACCTCGAGGAGGTGCTCGCGATCGAGATCGCCCGGGCGGGCGAGTCGCACGGCGAGGCGACGAGCGTGATGCGCGCGCTGCCCGAGAAGGACACCGCGGAGTTCGTGTCGGCGCGGCTGCGCCACCCCGCACGCTGGCTCGCCAGCATGGTGCTCGTGCTGGCGCTGGTCGCCGGCGCGGTCGTCTACTTCGCCACCCGCACCGAGCGCGGCGCCGGGCCGGCGGCGACGCCCGGGGGCGCCGGCCTGAGCCAGGTCCGCCTCTCCAGCGACGCCGCCGAAGACTACGACCCGCAGAGCGAGGATACCGAGGAGTCGCCCGAGGCGACCCAGAACGCGATCGACGGCAACCCGTCGACCAACTGGGACACCGAGACCTACGAGAGCGACTTCGCAAGCCTGGGCAAGGAGGGCGTCGGGCTCTACGTCGACGCCGGCTCGGAGGTCGCCGCGCAGCGGCTGGACCTGACGACCTCAACCCCGGGCTTCACCGGGGCCGTCTACGCCGCCAACGAGGTCCCCGACGACATCGATGGCTGGGAGCCGGTCAGCGAGCCGACCGACGTCCGCGAGGAGGAGCGCATCTCACTGGAGGCCGGGCGTGCCTCCTACCGCTACTACCTGGTCTGGATCACCGATCTGGGCGATGCGGAGAAGGCAGAGATCCAGGAGCTGGCCGTGTACGAGTGAGCCGGGAAGGGGGCTCGTCGGCAGTCATGCGAGCAGTATGGAATAGCCGGTCTAGCTTGCGTCCGATGGGCGTGCCTGGCCGCTGATCGGCAAGAGGCTCCCGGTGATATACGCAGCGGGGGCCGTATATGCTCGGCCCCATGGCCAAGCATCTGATCGACCTCGACGAGGACAAGCTCAGCGCGGCTCGCGTCGAGCTCGGCACGACCACGATCAAGGACACGGTCAACGAGGCGCTGCGACGGGCGACGGGCGAGCGCGAGCGCCGGACCGCGGCTGCGCTCGACGTGCTCGGTGAGGCCGACCTCGGTGATCGCATCGACGCGTGGCGCTGACCTTCCTCGTAGACACCAGCGTCCTGAAGCGGCTCGCTCGCCCTGAGGTACGCGCCGTGATCGCGCCGCTGGCGGCCGCCGGGCAGCTCGGGCGGCCGCGCATCTGCGACCTGGAGGTCGGGTTCTCGGCGCGCACCGTCGGCGAGTGGGCTCAGTTGATCGACGCGCTCGACGCTTTCTTCGCGGTGGACACGACCGCAGCACACGTGCGCAGGGCGTTGCAGGTGCAGCGCCTGCTGGCCGAGCGCAGCCAGCGCGGCCGCAAGATTCCCGACCTGCTGGTGGCCGCGGCGGCCGAGGCCCTCGACGCCGGCGTCCTGCACTACGACGGCGACTTCGACCTCATAGCTTCGGTCACGGGCCAGCGCTGCGCATGGGTCGTGCCCGCGGGCAGCGTGGAGTAGCCGAGGGTTCCCACCCCCTGGGCCCCTGGGCGCCGCTTGACCTACTCCGGCGGCGACCGTCTCCCACGAACCCGGAGATCTGCGAGGCCCGAGGCTAGGCTAGAGCGCGCCGGCGCCCTCCGCCGCCTCCTCCGCCGCCTCGAGCTGGCGCTCGACCAGGTCCAGGCCCGCCGACCAGAAGCCCGGGTCGGCGAGGTCGACGCCCACGATCTCGCCGAGCTGCTGCGGCGAGCGCGAGCCGCCGGCGCGCAGCAGCTCGATGTAGGAGTCGACGAAGCCCGCGCCCTCCTGCTCGTAGCGGCGGTAGACCGACAGCGCCAGCAGGTGACCGTACGCGTAGGCGTAGACGTAGCCCGGCACGTCGACGAAGTGCCATACGTAGGACCACCACTTCCCGTAGCCCGCGGAGATCTCGACCGAGTCGCCGAGCAGCTCGCGCTGGCTCTCGAGCCAGTGGCGGTCGAAGTCCTCGACCGACAGCTCGCCCTGCTCGCGGCGCGCGCTGTGGACGGCGTGCTCGAAGCGGTTCATGGCGATCTGACGGAAGATCGCCGCGACCGCGCCGTCGAGCGAGCTCGCCAGCAGCGCGAGCCTCCCGGCGGCGTCGGGCGCGCGCTCGAGCAGGCGCTCGAGCACGATCGTCTCGCCGAAGATCGAGGCCGTCTCGGCGACGGTCAGCGGCCCGGTGAACTCGAACACACCCCGTGGGCGCGCAAGCGCGGCGTGCACGCCGTGGCCGAGCTCGTGCGCGAGCGTCAACACGTCGCTGGGCAGGCCGTTGTAGGTCATCAGCACGTAGGGGTGCGCCGAGGGCACGGTGTACGCGCAGAAAGCTCCCCCGCGCTTGCCCGGCCGCGGCGGTGCGTCGACGTAGCGGTGCTCGAAGAACTCTGCCGCGAGCGTCCCCAGCTCGCCCGAGAAGCGCCCGTAGCAGTCGACCACGATCTCGCGCGCCTCCTGGAACGGGATCCGCTCGGCGCTCTCGCCGACGGGGGCCATGCGGTCGTGGTCGGCGAGCCGCTCGATCCCGAGCAGCCGTGCCTTGAGCCGGTACCACCGGCGCGCGAGCTCGTAGCGCGACCGAACCGCCTCGGTCAACGCCTCGACCGACTCGTCGGGGGCCTCGTTGGCGAGGTTGCGCGAGGCGAGCCAGTGCGGGTACGAGCGCAGCCGGTCCTTCGCGGCCTTGTCGGCGAGCAGCGTGTTGAAGACAAACGCACGCGTGCGCAGGCCCGGGCGCAGCGCCTCGGTGATCGCCGCGGCGGCCTCGGCGCGGCGCTCGCGTGCGGGGTCGTGCAGGCGGCTCAGCGCCTCCTCGAAGGCAACCGGCTGGTCGGTACCCGGCAAGCTGACCTCGAGCGCGCTGACCTGCTCGGTGAACAGGCGCTGGAAGGCGGAGGCGCCGGTGACGTCGGTCTCGGTCAGCACCCGCTCCTCGGGCTCGGAGAGCTGGTGCGGGCGATAGCGGCGCACCGTGCGCAGGTAGTGGGCGCAGAACTCGAGCTCGCCGGAGCGCACCAGCTCCTCGGCATGCTCGTCGTCGAGCTGATTCCATTCGAGCTCGAGGAAGAGCAGCGTGGTCTCGATCCGCGCCCCCTGCTCGTGCGCTCGCTGCATCAGCGCGCCGCGCGCCGGGTCAGCGGTGTCCAGCGAGAACGACAGCATCGCGTAGGACGCGGCGCGCCCGGCGGCGTCGGAGATGCCCTCGAGCTCGCGCAGCGCCTCGGCAAGCCCGTGCGCGTCCTGCTCGGCGACGCGGCCTCGCAGGCGCTGCGCAAGCGCCTCGGCGCGCTCGAGCGCCGCGGCCAGCAGTGCCTCGACCCCGGCCGAGCCGCGCCCGTCGACCAGCGGCTCCAGGTCCCAGGCGGCGGCCTCGAGGGCCGGGTCGGAGATAGGTGGTGTGGGCTGCGCGATCGCGTCGGTCATCGACCAGACGATAGGCGGCGCGCGACCAGAGCGCGGGGGAAGTGGTCGCGCGCGCAAATCAGGTGGAGACGGCGCGCTCGCGCTGGTGGCGCTCGAGCGCGATCGCAAGCAGGCGGTCGAGCAACTCGGGGTAGGCGAGCCCGCTCGCGTCGAACAGCTTCGCGTAGACGCTCGTGGCGGTGAAGCCGGGAATCGTGTTGAGCTCGTTGATCAGCACACGGGCGTCGCTGCGGTCCGCGCCCTCGACGAAGAAGTCACAGCGCGCCATACCCGAGCAGCCGCTGCGCCGGAAGACCTCAGCCGCGAGGCAACGCACGCGCTCGCTGACCTGCTCGTCGAGCCTGGCGGGCACCACGAGCGTCATGCCGCCGGGCTCGTACTTGGCCTCGTAGTCGTACCAGTCGCTCGCGAGCACGATCTCGCCGACTACGGAGGCCTCGACCCGGCTGCCGTCGCCGAGCACCGAGCACTCGACCTCCATGCCGCCCGACATCGCCTCGACGATCAGCCTCGGATCGTGGGAGAAGGCGCCGGCGAGCGCGGCAGCCAGCTCGTCGCGGCGCGAGACCTTGGCGATGCCGACCGAAGATCCCAGGCGGGCGGGCTTGACGAAGACCGGCAGGCCGAGGCGCTCGAGCACGGCCGGGTCGTCGTCCCGTGTCAGGCCGGCGTATTCGACCTGATCGATCCCGGCGCTTGCCATCAGGTCCTTGAACAGCACCTTGTCCATGCACAGCGCCGAGGCGAGCACCCCGGCTCCCGCGTAGGGCACCGCCAGCGCCTCGAGCAGACCCTGGACGACGCCGTCCTCGCCGTACGGGCCGTGCAGCGCCGGAAAGGCGGCCGCGCAGTCGAGCAGGCCGCAGCCCGGCTCGAGCACGACCGGCGCGCCATCCGCCCACCAGCGCCCGTCGCGCCCGATCTCCACGTCCACCGGCTCGTGGCCGGCGGCCCGCAGACCTTCGCGCACCGCGGCCGCGGAGCGCAGCGAGACCTCGTGCTCGTCCGAGGGCCCGCCGGCGAGCACGGCGACCCTCACGGGGCCGGCGCCGGGGTGGTGCTCGTCGGAGGAGGCGGCTCGGCCGGAGTCGTGGGCTGGGGGATCGGAGCGGGCTTGCCCGTGACCTCCAGTACGCCGACGAAGATGAGAACCGCCGAGCCCGGCTCGACCTCCTGGCCCGCCGTCGGGCGCTGCTCGAGCACGGCGCCGTCCTCGTCCTGGTTGCGCGTCGGGCGCTCGCGCACGCTGGCCGCGAGGCCCTCGGCCTCGAGCAGCGCGATCGCGTCCGCGCGCGCGAGGCCCGTGACGTCGGGCACGGTGGTCGCCTCGGCCTCGCGCGCGACGGTGATCGCGACCGAGTCGCCGCGCTCGAGTCGGGCACCCTCGCCGGGATCCTGGGAGAGCACCTCGCCGACCGGCGCGTCGGAGTCCTCGGTGCGCACGGCGGGATCGAGCCCCAGCCGCGTCAGGCGCGCCTCCGCGGTCTCGCGCGTCAACCCGACTACGTCGGGCACCCTCACCTGCGGCGGGCCCGAGCTGAGCAGCAGACGCACGCGCGTACCGCGCTCGACCTCCTCACCGGCCGCGGGCGTCGTGGCCACCGCTCGCCCCTCGCGCACGGCCTCCGACGCGCGCCTGCCGATGCTGACCTTCAGCCCGGCGTCCTTCAGGGCGCGCTCGGCCTGGGCGCGCGACTGGCTGCGCACCGACGGGATCCGCACGTCCCCGGGCCCGCGTGAGATCGTCAGCGTGACCGTGGTGTCAACCGGCGCCGACTCGGCGGCATCGGGGTCCTGGCGCAGCACGCGGTCGATCTCGGCCATGCTCTGCTCGCGCTCGACCTCGACGTCGTCGAAGCCCTCACGTTCGAGCAGCTCGCGGGCGTCGGACAGGCCGAGGCCGGTGACCTTGGGAACGTCGGCCTGCTCGGGCCGCGTGAAGGCGAAGGCCATGATCGCGATCAGCGCGAGGACCAGCAGCGCCAGCACGGCATAGAGCCAGCGCTTGCGCCTGCCCCGGCGCGCAGGACCCTGCTCCCCGTCGGCCGCGGCCGCGGGCGCGGTCGCTCCCGTCCCCGCGACCGCCGGGATCGCGGCGTCGGCCGCGACCGGCGCGTCCCTGCGCCGGGCCTCGACGTAGGGGCGGCAGGCCTCCAGCGCAGCGCCGAAGTCCGCGGCGCTCTGCCAGCGCGCGGCCGGGTCCTTGGCGAGCGCGTCCATGACCACTCGCTCGAGGTTGGGCTCGATCGAGACGCCCGCCTCGCTCATCGGCGGCGGCGGCTCGTTGAGGTGCTTGAGCGCGATCGAGACGGCACTGTCGCCGCCGAAGGGCAGGCGCGCGGTCAGCAGCTCGTAGAGGATCACCCCGATCGAGTAGACGTCCGAAGCCGCCGTGACCGGCTGACCCTGGGCCTGCTCGGGCGAGAGGTACTGCGCGGTGCCCATGATCGAGCCGGTCTCGGTCATCTCCGAGGCGCCCGCGCGGGCGATGCCGAAGTCGGTGACCTTTGCCACGCCGGCGTCATCGACGATCACGTTGTGCGATTTGAAGTCGCGGTGGATCACGCCGTTGTCGTGTGCGAACCCCGCGGCGCGCAGGATCTGCACGCCGAGATCGATCGCGCGCAGCTGCTCCAGCGGGGCCTCCTGCTCGACGACGTCCTTGAGCGTGCGCCCCTGGAGGTGCTCCATCGCGATGTAGTAGGTGCCCTCGTGCTGGCCGCGGTCGTAGATGCCGACCACGTTGGGATGCGTCAGGTTGGCCGCCGCGCGCGCCTCGCGGCGGAAGCGCTCGACGAACTCCGCGTCCTGGGCGAAGCGCCGGTGGAGCACCTTGAGCGCGACCTCGCGCCCGAGCGTCGCGTCCTGGGCGAGGTAGACGTCGGCCATGCCTCCGGAGCCGATCCGCCCGGTGACGCGGTAGCGGCCGTCGACGGTCGTGTTGTCGGCGACCTCGGTCACGTCGCCCGCATTACTCGAGCAGCTCCTCGAGCACCGTCTTGGCGATCGGCGCGGCCTCGGTGCCGCCCTGGCCCTGGGTGCGCTCGACCGTCACCGCGATCGCCAGCTGCGGATCGTCGACCGGCGCGAAGGCGATGAACCACGCCTGGTTGGAGGTCGCGTTGTCGACCTCCGCGGTGCCCGTCTTGCCCGCTACGTCGATGCCCGACAGCGCCGCCGCGGTGCCGGTGCCCTCCTCGACGACGTTGCTCATCATCACCCCGAGCTGGTCGGCGCTCTGCTGGGAGATCACACGGCCGATCCGCTCGGGCTGGATGCGGTCCTCGACGCGGCCGTCCTTGGCGACGACCTCCTCGGTCAGGCGCGGGCGCATCAGCACCCCGTCGTTGCCGATGGCCGCGACGACCATCGCCATCTGCAGCGGCGAGACCAGCGTCTGGCCCTCCTCGCCGCCCTGCCCGATCGCCACGCGGCCGATGTCGAAGCCGCCCTCGGCGTCGACGAGGTCACCGGCGGAGTTGCGGATGCCGCTCGCGAGCATCTGGTCGCCGGGGTAGTCGAGCGGCGGATCCTGGCCGAAGCCGAACTTCTGCATCGTGTCGAGCAGCGTCTCGGGGCCGATCTGCTCGCCCACCTGCGCCCAGACGGTGTTGACCGAGTTGGTCAGCGCGTCGGTGAGCGAGATCGCTCCGAAGCTCGCGCCGCCCGAGTTGGCCAGCGGCACGCCGCTGATCGAACGCGGCGAGCTGCCGTCGAGCACCGACTCCGGTTCGAACTTGCCCGAGTCCAGCGCGGCCGCGGCGGTGACGACCTTGAAGGTCGAGCCCGGCGGGTAGCTGGTCTGGGTGGCGCGGTTGAACAGCGGCCGGGCCTCGTCGGTCGAGAGCGCGGAGAAGTCGTCGGGGATCTGGTTGGGGTCGTAGCCGGGCAGGCTCGCCATCACGCGCACGCGCCCGGTCTGGGGCTCGATCGCCACGACCGATCCGGTCTGGCCCGCGAGCGCGTCGATCGCGGCCTGCTGCGCCCCGGGATCCAGCGTCGTCTTGACGTCTGCGCCCTCGCGCTGCTCCGACTGCAGCTGGGAGAAGACCGTCCCGAACTCGTCCTCCTCGCCGGCCAGATCGGCGTTGCGCGACTGCTCGAGCCCGGCGCGGCCACGTTCGATGAACGAGTAGCCCACCACGTTCGAGAACAGGCCGCCCGCGGGGTAGGTGCGCACGAACGTGCGCGCCTGGCCGCGCCCGCGCGGCTCGCTGCGCGCGAGCACCGTGCCGTCGGCGGCCTTGATCAGCCCGCGCGGGATCCGCTGCTCCTCGATCAGCGGACGGCGGTTGGAGGGATCGTCGGTCAGCCCCTCGGCCTCGAACACCGTCCAGCGCAAGGTGAAGGCGATC
>Ga0136624_1000265_pt1 | contig 18994 bp, 10 predicted proteins | sample AntDrymUQ4692206_2_FD_104802 | JGI IMG/M metagenome (GOLD analysis project Ga0136624, IMG submission 104802) | Polar desert sand microbial communities from Dry Valleys, Antarctica - metaG UQ469 (22.06) | ecosystem: Environmental > Terrestrial > Soil > Desert | place: Antarctica: Dry Valley... | reverse complement strand
GACGGTGACCGCAGCCTGCAGGTGCACGCCTGCCACGGCCGCGCCCGGCAGGTCGAGGTCGTCCGCGACGCGATCCTGCACCTACTGGCCGACGACTCGACGCTGGAACCGCGCGACATCATCGTCATGTGCCCCGACATCGAGACGTTCGCGCCGCTGATCCACGCCATCTTCGGCGCCGGTGACGCCGCCGCCGACGCCGGCGCAGATGCCACTGCGGACGCCGGGCATCACAAGCCTGCCGACGGTGACCCGACCGCCGGCGACCCGTCGCCGGACCTTCGGGTGCGGCTCGCGGACCGCTCGCTGCGCCAGACCAATCCTGTGCTCGGCGTCGTCTCCGAACTCCTCGAGCTCGCCACCGCGCGACTCACCGCCTCGCAGGTGCTCGACCTGGCCAGCCGCGAGCCGGTCCGCCGGCGCTTCCAGCTCGACGACGACGACCTCGCCCGAGTCGAAGAATGGGTGGCAGCCAGTGGCATCCGCTGGGGCCTGGACGCCGCCCACCGCACACCGTTTCAGCTGCAGCGGCTGGAAGCCAACACCTGGCGGTCCGGCCTTGACCGGGTGCTGCTCGGCGTGGCGCTTGCCGCCGACTCGCAACGCCTAGTCGGCGGCGTCCTGCCGCTTGATGACGTCGCCAGTGGCGACATCGACCTGGCCGGGCGCTTCGCCGAGCTTGTCGACCGCCTGGCTGCGGCGCTGGCCGGCTTCACCGGCGTGCGGCCGATCCAGGGTTGGGCCGACGCCATCGCCACGGCCGCGGACGCGCTCACCAACACCTCACAGGCATGGCAGCGGGCTCAGCTGCAGCGCATCCTCGACGACGTCGTGGCCGAGTCCACCGTCAGCGGCACGCCCAACCCGGCCGAGCTCACGCTGCCAGAGGTGCGTGACCTGCTTGCCGACCGCCTGCGCGGGCGACCCACCCGCGCCAGCTTCCGCACCGGCCACCTCACCATCTGCACGCTGGTACCGATGCGTTCGGTGCCGCACCGCGTCGTGTGCCTGCTCGGAATCGACGACGGGCTCTTTCCCCGTAAGACCGTGCCGGACGGCGACGACCTGGTTGAGCGCGACCCTTGCGTCGGGGACCGGGACCCTCGCAGCGAAGACCGCCAGCTCCTGCTCGACGCGCTGCTGGCCGCCACCGACCACTTCGTCATCACCTACAGCGGGCGCGACGAGCGGACCAACGCCAAGCGGCCGGCAGCCGTGCCGGTGGGCGAGCTGCTCGACGTCGTCGACCAGACCGTGCGCACCGCCGATCTGGGCGAGGACGAGCTGCCCCTGTCCGCCAGCAAGCGAATCGTCGTCGAGCATCCCCTGCAGCCGTTCGACGTCCGCAACTTCGCGCCCCGAGCGTTGGGGGGCGAAGGGGCGTGGAGCTTCGACAGGATCGCGTTGGGCGGTGCGCGAGCCCTGGTCGCCGAGCGGGCCGCCGCACAGCCGTTCCTCGACGGGCCGCTGCCGGAGGACCGCGGCGACCTGATCGAGGTCGATGAGCTGGTGCGTTTCGTGCAGCATCCGGTGCGCGCATTCCTGCGGCAGCGGCTCGGGATCGGCGTCTATGAGCGGGACGAGGATCCGGCCGAGGCCCTGCCGGTCGAGTTGGATCCCCTCCAGCAGTGGGCGGTGGGGCAGGGCCTGGTCGAGGCGCGCCTGGCCGGGGCTGACCCGGTCGCCTGCGCCGCCGCCGAGGTGGCTCGCGGCGCCCTCCCTCCGGGTGAGCTCGGCCGGTCGCTGTTGCGGCGGGTCGGGCCGGTCGTCGACGGCATCGTCGCCGAGGCCGACGCGTTGCTCGGCGATGGAAAATCCGATGGCGGCAAGAACGGCGGCGCCGGAGACGAACTGCCGGACTCTGTGGAGATCAACCTGCCGCTGCCCGGGGGGCGAGTGCTGGTCGGCAGCGTCCCCGGCGTCATCGGCGATCTGTTGCGTGCGGTCAGCTACTCCAGGGTCGGTGCCAGCCACCGCCTCGCGGCATGGGTGCGACTGCTCGCCCTGACCGCCATGCATCCCCAGCGTCCGTTCGCCGCCGCCACCGTCGGGCGTGGCCGTCGGCAAGGGTGGGTGACCCTCGCGCGGATCGACCCCTTGCACCAGGATCCCGAAAGGGCCCGGCGTGTCGCTCGTGACCAGATCGAGGTGCTGGTCGACCTGTACGCCCGCGGTATGCGCGAGCCGCTGCCCCTGTACTGCAAGACCTCCGCGGCCTATGCGCAGGGGGCGCAGCCACGAGAACGCGAGGCCTCGGCGCGCCGCGAATGGGAGTCGACGTGGGACTTTGATCGGGAGGACAAGGACGCCGAACACGTGCTGGTGCTCGGCGGTGTGCTGCCCTTCGACGAGGTGGTGAAGGAACCTCCACGCGATGCTGAGCGCGGCGAGGGGTGGCCGCCGGACGAGCCCAGCCGCTTCGGACGCTACGCCCGCCGCCTGTGGGACCCGCTGCTGGCCTGCGAGCGGTTGGAGCAGCGATGAGCGGCTGGGACGACCTTGAACCCTTCGACCCCTACGGACCCCTGCCGACGGGTGTCACCGTGCTGGAGGCGAGTGCCGGCACCGGCAAGACGTTCACGATCGCCGCGCTGGCCGCCCGCTTCGTGGCCGACGGCATCCCGCTGCAGCAGCTGCTGCTGGTCACCTTCACCCGCATCGCCACCGGCGAGCTGCGTGAGCGGGTGCGCGAGCGCCTCGTCACCGCGGAACGGGGGCTCGCTGGCGCCGCCGCCGGCGTCGCCGTGCCCGCTGACGATCCCCTGCTGGTGCTGCTGGCCAGCGGCCGCGCCGACGAGGTGGGCCAGCGCCGCCAGAACCTGGCCAAGGCGCTGGCGGACTTCGACGCCGCCACCATCGCCACCACCCACAGCTTCTGCCATCACGTCCTGAGGGAGCTCGGCGTGGCCGGTGACGTCGAGACCGACGCCACCGTCGTCGTCGACGCCAGCGACCTCGTCGAAGAGGTGGTCGACGATCTGTACGTCCGCCGCTTCCTCGACAGTGCTGGAGGGCCACCGTTCGACCGCGCCGAGGCGCTGCGCATCGGCCGCGCGGCCGTGAAGGACCCACTGGCGCCGATCGAACCGGCGGGGGCGCCAGCCGACTCCACCGAGGCGATGCGCCGCCGGCTGGGGCTGGCCGTCCGCGACGAGGTCGAGCGCCGCAAGCGCCGGGCGAACCTGCTGACCTATGACGACCTGCTCACCCGGCTGCACGCCATCCTGGTCGATCCCCTGCGGGGGCCGGCCGCCTGCCGGCGGCTCCGGCAGCGCTACCGGGTCGCGCTCGTCGACGAGTTCCAGGACACCGATCCCGTCCAGTGGGAGATCATGCGGCGAGCGTTCGGGCACGGCGAGACCACGCTGGTACTCATCGGTGACCCCAAGCAGGCGATCTACGCCTTCCGGGGGGCGGACGTCTACGCCTACCTCGACGCGGCTGGGTCGGCGAGCACGCGGGCGACCCTGCGGGTCAACTGGCGCAGCGACCAGGGGCTCATCGACGCCTACGACGCGCTGCTGCGAGGCGTCAAGCTTGGCCACGAGGGCATCGCCTACCGGACAGTGCGCGCGGCCGACGCCAATGTGGAGCCACGGCTGACCGGTCCGCCATGCGCCGCTGCGCTGCGGTTGCGAGTCGTCCACCGAGGCGACGGCCTCGTGCGGCTGACGTCACATGGGTTCGCTGCTCAGCCCTCGGCTCGTGAGCACATCGCCCGTGACCTCGCGGCCGACCTGGTGGGACTGCTGTCTGCCGACGCCGAGGTGATCACACGCCACCGGGGTGGCTCACAGGCCAGCCGTGAGCGCGTGCGACCGGGTCACATTGCGGTGCTGGTCCGCCTTCACCGCCAGGCCGCCATCGTGCGCGACGCCCTCGATGCCGCCGGCATCCCCGCCGTCATCAACGGGGCTGGCAGTGTCTTCGGCACGCCGATCGCGCGTTCGTGGCTGCGCCTGCTCGAGGCGCTGGAACGCCCCGCTTCGTCGCCCCGTGCGCACGCCGCCGCGTTGACCCCCTTCCTGGGCTGGAGCGCTCAGCAGGTCGCGACCGCCGAGGAGGAGCGGTGGGAGACCGTCCATGCGCGCCTGCACCGCTGGGCCGGCGAGCTGCGCCGCCGGGGTGTGGCGTCGCTGCTGGAACTGATCACCCGGGCCGAGGGCATGCCCGCGCGCATCCTCGCCCAGGTCAACGGCGAACGGGAGCTGACCGATCTGCGCCACATCGGCCAGCTGTTGCACGCGGCCGCGACCAGTCAGCAGCTCGGGGCCACCGCGCTCACCGCCTGGCTGCGCCGGCGCATCGCCGAAGCCGGTACCGACACCGACAGCGAGGAGCGCAGCCGCCGCCTGGAGTCCGACGCCGAAGCGGTGCAGGTCCTGACGATCCACCGCAGCAAGGGGACCGAGTTCCCCATCGTGTATTACCCCTATCTGTGGGAGCCGAGTTACCTCCCGAAGGATGAGGCGGCCGTCTTCCACGACCCCGAGGCCGGACACCGCCGGACCATCGACGTCGGCATGGAGGGGCAGGACTTCGACGAACACCGGCAGCGCGCCGTCACCGAGCAGCGCAGCGAGGACCTGCGGTTGGCATACGTGGCACTGACGCGTGCCCGCCACCAGGCCGTCGTGTGGTGGGCAGGGTCGTACACCAGCCACGACTCGCCGCTGGGCCGCCTGCTGTTCGCCCGCGATGCGGACGGCAGCGTCGCCACCTGGGGCACGGCCGTTCCAGAAGACGACGAGGTTGTCGAGCGCTTCCAAGCGCTGGCCGGCCAGGCGCCTGGGCGCATCAGCGTGGAACGCAGCGACGCCGGCCGCGGTGCCGTCTGGGCACCCGAGACACCCGAGGTCGCCGCCCTGTCGGTGCGCGGCTTCGACCGTAAGCTCGACTCGCAGTGGCGGCGGGTCTCCTACAGCGGGATCACCTCCGCGGCACACGAGGCGCGGGTGGGCAGTGAGCCCGAGGACCTGGGTGTCACCGACGAGGCGCCGGCCGAAACCCTTGGGGTCGCGCCGGGCGCCACGGCAACACCGGCGTTCATGGCAGCGCCCCACCCGCTCGAAGCCCGGCTGCGGAACGTGGGATGCCCGCTGGCGGCCATGCCCGGCGGCGTGGATGTTGGCACCTTCGTGCACGCCGTCATCGAGCGCAGCGACTTCGCTGCCGTCGACCTCGAAGCGGAACTGGCCGCCGCCGTGGGCAGGCAGCGCGCCCGCTGGCAGGTCGACATCGGCGACCCCGACGTGGTCGTCGCAGGACTGACAGCGGCGATCCAGACCAAGCTGGGCCCGCTGGCCAGCGAGCTGCGGCTGCGCGACATCGGTCGGGGTGGCCGCCGTGACGAGTTGGACTTCGAGCTGCCACTGGTGGGCGGCGACCGACCGACAACCACGCTGAGGGTGGCAGCCATCGGTGACTTGCTGCGGGCGTACCTTCCGGCTGACGACGCGCTCGCCGGGTACGCCGAACGGCTCGACGACCCGGCGTTACAGCAGAGCCTGCGGGGCTATCTCACCGGCAGCATCGACTCGGTGGTGCGCATCCCAAGCGAGGACGGCACGCCGTCGCGCTTCGCCGTGGTCGACTACAAGACGAACTGGCTCGGCGTCGACGGGGAGACGTTGAGCGCCTGGCACTACCGTCCCGCCGCGCTGGCTGCCGTTATGCAACAGGCCCACTATCCGTTGCAGGCGCTGCTGTACTCCGTCGCGCTGCACCGTTACCTGCGCTGGCGCTTGCCCAGCTATCTGCCGGAGCGCAACTTGGGCGGCGTGCTGTACCTGTTCCTGCGCGGCATGACCGGCACCGCCGCCCCACGCCTCGGGTCGCAGCCGTGCGGGGTCTTCGCCTGGTATCCGCCAGCCGCCCTCATCGAGGCGTTGAGCGATCTGCTCGACCGGGGGGAAGTGGCATGACGACGGTTGAGACCGAAGCAACCGCTGACCCCTTCGACGTTCGCTTGGCCCTGCGAGCGACAGGTCTGCTCGCGACCTTCAACGACGGGGGAGTGCTCAGCGCCGCGGATGTCCATGTGGCGTCGCGCCTCGGTCGGATCGGCGGCGACAGCGACCCGCAGATCCTGCTGGCGGCGGCGTTGGCGGCGCGCGCTCCTCGTCTGGGCCACGTCTGCACCGACCTCGCGACAATCCGCCAGACCGTGGCGGTCGACGCCGACGTGCCGGTGGACCCGCAGGGGCTGCCGTGGCCCCTGGTACAGCCGTGGGTCGCTGGGCTGTCGCGCAGCCCGCTGGTGGCGATGGACTCAGACGCGACAGTCGACCGCCCGCTGCGCCTGGTCGGCACCCGGCTGTACCTGGACCGCTACTGGCGCCAGGAGCAGCAGGTCGCCGTCGACCTCCGCAGCAGAGCCGAGGAGCCAGCAGACCGTGTCGACGTCGAGGTGTTGGCCTCCGGGCTGGCGCGGCTGTTCGACGGCGAGCAGCCCGATCAGCAGCGCCTGGCCGCCGGCTCCGCGGTGCTGCGACGGTTTGTGGTGGTCGCCGGCGGGCCGGGCACCGGCAAGACGACGACCGTGGCGCGCATCCTCGCACTCCTCGACGAACAGGCCTTCGCCGCCGCCGCCGACGGCTCGCCGCCGCGGGTTGCGCTGGCGGCTCCGACGGGCAAGGCCGCCGCGCGGCTCGAAGATGCGGTCCACGACGAGGCCCGCCACCTCAACATCAGCCAGGCGGTGCGGGAGCGCCTGCTGGCCTTGGAGGCGTCGACCCTGCACCGGCTCCTTGGCTGGCGGCCGGGGAGCCGCAGCCGCTTCCGCCACCATCGAGGCAACCGGTTACCGCACGATGTCGTGGTCGTCGACGAGGCGTCGATGGTGTCGCTGTCGCTGATGGCCAGCCTGGTGGAGGCGGTGCGGGCCGGCGCACGCCTGGTCCTGGTCGGTGACGCCGAGCAGCTGGCGTCGGTCGAGGCCGGGGCGGTGCTGGGTGACATCGTTGGTCCCTGCAGCCAGGATCTGCTGCTGCGCCCCGAAGCGAGGGCGTCGCTGACGGCCGCCGCGGGCCACGAGGTGGCAGCGTCGACGCCGCCGGTGGGTGCGGCGATCGGAGACGGGATCGTCGTGCTGCGGCGGGTGCACCGCTTCGGCGGCGGGATCGCGACGCTGGCACAGGCCGTCCGGCAAGGCGATGCCGACGCGGCCGTTGCCGCGTTGCGAGCCGGACGTGACGACGTGCGCTGGATCGACACCGACGTCGCCGAGGATGCGGGACGCCAAGCGCTCGCCCCGGTCCGTGAGGCGGTGGTCGCCGCGGGTCGGGAGGTAGTCAAGGCGGCGCGAGGGGGCCGGGCGCGAGCCGCGCTCGACGGTCTCGGCGCCGTCCGGGTGCTGTGCGCGCACCGCCGCGGCCCGTACGGGGTCGGCGCGTGGAGAGCGCAGGTCGAAGCCTGGCTGGGCGCCGCGATCGACGGCTACGCCGCCGGGGGCGGTTGGTATGTCGGCCGTCCCCTGCTGGTCACCGCCAACGACTACGGGCTGCGGCTGTACAACGGTGACATCGGCGTCGTGGTCGCGACCCGCGACGGGCGCCGCCCGGCGGTGTTCGAGCGGCGCGGGACGTTGGTCGAGATCAGCCCCACACGGCTTGCGGCGGTGGAGACGGTGCACGCCATGACGGTGCACAAGAGCCAGGGCTCACAATTCGAGTCGGTTGCCGTGCTGTTGCCGGATCCCACCTCGCCGATCCTCACCCGAGAGCTGCTGTACACCGCCATCACCCGTGCCCGCCAACGCGTGCTCCTGGTGGGCACCGAGTCCAGTATTCGCACGGCCGTCGAGCGCCCCATCGCCCGGGCCTCTGGCCTCCGAGAGGCACTCTGGGGCTCCGCCATCAGTGACCGCCCATCAGTGGATTCAGCCAGGTGACCTCCTCGAAGCGTGCGAAGTCGGTGTCCGTCGAGCACAACGTCAGGCCGTGTTCGATCGCGAGTGCGGCGAGTTGAGCATCAGGAACGAGGTTGCCCCGTAGCTGATAGCCGGTGACCAGCGAGCCGAGCACTTCCGCATGCCGTGGCGTGGGCTGCGGGATCCATGCCGCCTCCGCGGACAGCCACTCGGTCACCACGCTCCACGCCATGTCAGGATCAAGCGGTTGGCGAGCGGCCCGAGGATGGGTCGTGATGCGAACGAACGCGGACAGCGACTGCCAAGGCAGACCAACCCGTCGAGGGCCGTTGAGCTGAGCGGTCAGCCATCGCCTCGTGCGGTCGTGGAAAGGGCTATCGGCATCGACCGCGAACAGCAGCAGGTTCGCATCGACAAGCATCAGGGGTGATCTGGTCCGTCCAGCTGTTCCAAGGCCTCGGCGACGTTTGTCACGTCCACCCGCAGGCCGAGATGATGCGTGCGCTGCTCGAACGCTGCGCGTTCAGACTTTGCTTGCAGGCCCGCCCTGACCAACGAGTTGACCGCTTCGCTCAGCCCGACGGCGCGCTGCTTTCGCAGCGCATCAACCGCTGCGGCCACATCATTGTCGAGCACGACGGTCGTTCGCATCAGGGAAGGCTACACCGTGATGACACGACACGTGCATCGCGGTGCGCGCGAAGTGCTACAGCGGCAGAATGTCGGCGTAGACGATGCGGTCGCGTAGGGCGACCCGGCCGCGGATGACCTCGACGACGGCCGGATCGTCGGGGTCGGCGTCGGTCGGGAGCCGCTCGTGCTCGGTCACCAGCAGCCGCAGCTGGCCGGGTTGAGGCTGCGTCTCACCCGCCGGCAGTGACACCTCGCCGGACCAAACGACGCCATCGCCGGCACGAGTCGCCGTCAGCTCGACCGGGTCGGCGGCCGGATCCCAACCGAGGTCGCCGGGGATGTCTGGGTTACGCCGCTGCACGGTCACCGTCACACGCCGCGACCAGCCCAGGTCCAGCGGCGCGCCCTCGGCCGTGTCGGCGGCGGGGGTCATCACGTTGGTGCCAATCACCCCTGCGACGGTCACGCGCACCGCCCCTTCGCCGGGGACCACCGTGGCCGTGCGGTCGGCCGGCAGCTGGGCGAAGTCGGCGACGACCACCGGTGACAGCTCGGCACCGGCGATGGAATGGGGCTGATAGCGGGCCAGGGCCAGCCGCACGAACGGGAAGTAGGCGGCGCCGGCTTCGATCTCCAGGTCGCAGTACCACAGCCGCCGCTCGGCGTTGTAGGCAACGGGATGCCCGGCCACCGACACCAGCCGACCTTCGGGTCCCAGCTCCTCCAGCCACAGATCGGTTCCCCGCGTCACCGCAGGTGATCCGAAGTGGTCGAGGGTCGGACGCGCGCTGGGCAGCGGCCGCGACGCCCAGATGGGGTCGGCGCCCCAGCTGGTGACATACGGCGCAACCGGGTCGGCCAGCAACAGCCAGAACAGCGGGGGATCGAGCAGGTCCCAACGCTCGCGCAAGCGCCGCGCGACAGGCTGCGCCGCAATCTCGTCGGGCAGACGCTCCAGCTCGCGGCGAAGCAACTGCACCTGCACCGCACGGTCCAAGCCGAGATGGCGTTGCTCGGCGACGGTGTCGGCCAGCCAATGCAGGTCGTCACGCAGCTCTTCCACCTCTCGAGGTTCCAAGCCAGGGAGCCGAGGCAGTGGCTGGCGCTGGCGGACGACCACGCCGAGCAGTTCGCCGTCGCCCGACGAGTACCACGGCCGCTCCAGGTAGACCCGCAGACCGCTGTGCCGACGGCTGACGGCGGATCCGTCCTCGCCCGGCTCCACCTGCCAACGGAACGTCGGGACGATGTACAGCACCTTCGGGGTGGCGGGTCGCGCGGAGCTGGGCACCTCGATCTCGCGCGCCTGGCCGGTGCGGGTGATGTTCGCCAGGTCAGTGGTGATCTCGGAGGGGAAGTACTCACGGAAGCGAGTAGTGGCCACCGGCGTGTAGCGCACCGTGCGGTGCTTGGTGTCGCCAAAGTCGTGGCGCGCACGGTGCTGGGGCAAGGCGGCGGGCATCCGCGCGATGTCGTCTCGCCCGACCAGCGCCGCGTCCTCATCGGTGTCGACGCGCAGGTCGAAGGCGTGCGCTCGGCCTTCGACCCGTGTGGGACCGGGATCGGGCAACAGATCCAACGGCTCGGACCACTCGGCTCCGACATCGAGGCGGATGCTGCTTTTCGCCGAGTTGTGCAGCGCACCCTCGAACCAGGCGAAGGTCTCGCCGAGCAGGCGGCGCGGGGTGAGGTCCTCAGGGATGTCGGGCTCTGCCAGCGGCCGCTGGACGGCGTGGACGAGCGTCATCTCGTCGAACGGCGTCAGCATCCACAGCTGCCCCCGTTCCGCGGCACCCTGCAGCCGCGCACGCGCGTCCTCGCTCATCCAGTCCCAGATGGCCAGCTGCGCCAGTCCCTCGCCGTCGACCAGGCTGCTGATCCGCACGGACGCGACCTCGGCCTGTGGCAGCTGCACCGTCAGCACCCCGTCCGGCCCGATCTCGGGCGGGCCCGACCCTCCTACAACGCGCAGCCGGAAGGGCACGGGCTCCGGCCAGTCGCCGTTGAAGACCACGCGCAGTGAGTCGTCGGGGTCAACGCCGGGAAGGCCACGGAAGCCGATGCCGATCGCCAGCGGGTCCGGCAGGTACGGCAGGAGCAGCTGCTCGGTGGTGTGCATCACGTATTGGCCGGGGGCCAGCGCACCACCGCGGGGCAGGGTTTCCAGCGTCGGTGGGGGCGGCAGTCCCTCGGCGAGCAGCGCGCGTGGTGTGACCAGCTCGATGCCGGTCACCGGGATCGTTGGCTGGCCGGTCGCGAGGTCGACGATGAAGCGGTCGAGCAGGGTGCCTTGCTCGCGGCGCGCGACCCGCAACGCCGCCAGGGGGTCACCCCCGGGCCCAAAGGCCTGGTCGAAGCGCCCGTGGAGCTCGGCGGTGGCTTGCGAGGCTTTCGGTGGTGCCAGGTGCCGCTCGTTGGCCGCCGCGTAGGTGTGGTCGTAGCCGGCCAGCGCCGCCTGCACCGCCACCGACGCCGCGTACTCGGCGGGGGTGACGCCGGCGTCGCTGCGAATGACCATCCGCAGCAGAGACTCGCCTTCGGTCAGGCGGGTGCGTAGCACGACCGTCGGTGAGAGCACGGGGTCGAAGCGCAGGTAGGGCTGCGGTTCGGTCACCCGCTGGTCGTCGACGAGGCGCGTGCTGTTGCCTGCCAGGTCGGCGGCGCGGGCCCGCAGCCGGTAGCTGCGGCCGTAGCGCAGGCGCGGCAGTGAACCGTCGACGGCCCTGAACGCCACGGTCATGCCGAAGCCTTGGCTGGCTCGGTCACCCTCCGCACGCGGCTCCTCGCCGTTCTCGGACGAGCCGATGGCCAGGCCAGGGCGGGGAGCGCTCAGGCTCCACCCATCCCACCCGAACAGGGCCTCATGCAGGTACAGCGGCGGGGTGGGATCGACGGGTCCCGGCGCCTTCGAGGTCGTTGAGGCGCCCTTGACGTAGCCCTCGTCGTCCACGGTCAGGTCCGCCACCTCGTCGCTGTCGAAGCGATAGTCGCCGCGGCGGGCATGCAGCGACCGCCACTGTCCTGTGGCGTCGTCGTGGACGTCGACCCGGTAGCCGCGGGCCACGTCGTCGGCGTACAGGACAACCTCGTCGCCGCCCAGCCCTTGATCGAGCTCGCGGGCCCGCTCCAGCAGCGTGCGAATCCTGTCGGCGCGGCTGGCGCGCGTCACGGTAAGGCCGGCGCTGCGCAGCGACGGGACGCTGCTGGCGGCGGGTGTGACCGTGGTGTGGTTGCCTTCGTCCAGCAGCCTTTCGAGGTTGACGGCGAAGTCGGCGACTTTCAGCGCCGCACCGTCGACGTCGACGGTGTGCACGTCGAACAGCTCACGCTCCTCGATGCGCAGCATGCCGTGTACGACATCGCCGTCGACCCGCTCGCGTGGTGCGGGCCAGAAGCCATCGCCGTCGAAGTCATACGCGGTCCAAGGGGACGCGAGCGGGACGTTCAGCGCCGACAGCTCGTCGATGTTCGCTACGACCCGGACGACAGAAGACTCGGGGATGCGGTCGGCCAGGCGCACCCTGAGGTCGACGACCAGACCGAGACGTCTCAGCAGCTCGGGATAGTCCCCGAGATGGCTGAGCCGGGTGTGGAAGTCCGGCGTGGACTCGGGGGGTCGCGGGGCGGTCATCTCCGGGTCAAGCGGCCCGTAAGGTTCGCGCTGCTCGGAGCGGTTGTAGAAGCGCGACGCCGAGGCGAAGGCGATGACCTCGTGCGGCACCGTCGCGGCGGCCGCAGGGTCGTCGAGCAGGCTGTCTCGCCGACGCTCGGAGAGGGTGCGAGGGTCGTAACGCTCCCGGGGGTTGCGGTAGCGCCGGCGCAGCTCCTCCAGGTCCTGGCGACCCCGCCCGAACTGTTCCAGATGCTGGTCGATGCGCGCCTGTTCGCCGAGCGTGGCGCGCAGTCGCTCAAGGGGCCCCCCGCGGCTGTTGTCGGGGAAGTCGGTTGCTGCCTGCTCGGCCACCGTGGTGTACAGCTCGCGCACGAACCCCGCGACGCTACGGGTGGGGAAGGAGCGCAGCGCCCGTTGCGAGCGGTCGATGAACTCGTGTCCCTCGACGGGAGTCTCGGGCGGCAGCAGCGCTGCCCACAACCCGGAGTCGGCCACGTCGGGGTTGTGCTCGGCGTCCAGATGCAACCGGTCCCAGGTGACCTCGACGGCGAACCTGGCCTGGCGCAGCTGCCGCGGCCAGTCGACGAAGTCCGCAAAGTCGCCCAGGTGCGCCTCGGCGCCTGCGGTGGCTAGCCGTGGGGAGACGAGCACCGACAGGCGCAGGATGCCGGAGTCGTCGGGGTCGACGCCGTCGGGTAGCGCCGTCCACAGGATGGTCTGGCTCAGCGGCATTGTCAGGCCTCCGCGAACGCCCGGCAGTAGTGCTCCCACGGCGAGGGCTCGGGCGCGTCAGGGTCGGGGTCCATCAGCTCGGCGAAGGTGGGGTCGCCGTTGGCGCCGGCGAACTTGCGCTCACAGCTGATCTCGACCGACGTGGAGAACAGCGCGATGCTGATCTCGATGGTGAGCACCGCGCGGCCGGCGAGCTTGCCGGAGCTGAACTCGTAGGACAGGCCCAGGTACAGCTCCAGCGACGCCGACACCAGACCAAGGACGTCGACCTCGCCCCGCAGGCGGAAGTACCCCGTCAGCGAGGCGTCGTCGCCCTCCATGCGGAAGTACACGCCGGCCATCACCGACACGCCCCCGGACGCGACGCCCAGGTCGATCGAGACGCTGGCGCCGAACTCCAGCGCCGCCTCCAGGATGTGGACGCCGTTGGGGGTGATGGTGATGCCGAAGAACCCGCCGCCGCCGAACAGCGCGACGGTGAGCAGGAACGGGTTCTCGCGGGTGCAGAAGGAGAAGTTCGCCTGTAGCGGGTCGCCGACGAACGGGATGCGGAAACCAGCGCCGAGGCTGAGGTTCTCGAGACTGAAGATGCCCACCGCGAGGTTGGGCAGCCCCAGCGAGAACGAGGCGCTGATCCCTTCGGTGGTGATGTCGAGGTCGGGCGGGTCGCTGAAGCCGTCGAGCGGGATGAGGTCTTTGAGCGACTCGACGAACGACAGGATCCCGACGAACTCGATGCCGCCGAAGATGACCTCGACGTCGGGCTTGCTCCCGGCCTTGGACCTGAACGCCAGCTTGTCGAAGTGCAGCACCAGCATGGTGGCCGGCGGCACCAGCCGCAGACTGAAGCGCTCCAGGGTGCAGGTGACGTCGGCGCCGGGCGTGCCGGCTCCCGGCCCGGCCGCGCCGCGGCCTCCACGCAGCTCTACCGCCAGGCTCAGGCCTCGCGGGTCGTTGGGGACAAAGATCGCCGCGTCGGCGGAGGCTGGGAACGAGCGCAGCTGCGGCCGCCATTCCAGGCGGGTGTTGGCGAACAGCTCCGGCAGCTGCGCGCCGGTGGCCACGGCGTCCAGGGCACTCAGCAGGACACCGACGGCGGCGCTTTCGATGGTGGACTGGACCGGAGCGAGTCGAGCGCGCAGTTCGTCGGCGGCGCCGGCGGGCAGGCCGGCGGCCGACAGTGCCCCCTCCAAGGCGGCAGCCGCGGTCCGCACCGCACCGACATCGGCGGCGAGCTTGCCGTCGGGCAGCGGGGTGCGGGCGGTGAGGGCGGCGACGTCGGCGAGCACGGTGTTGACCGCCGCCTCGACGTCGTTGCGCACGCCGGACAACGTCGCCGGCAGATCCACCAGACTCGCCCGCAGCCGGTCGAGGTCGGACACGAAGGCCTCGACGGCATTGAGCGTTTCGGTGACGAAGCTGGGGGCCAGGTCGCCGGCGGCCAGCGACGCCTTCTCGATGACGTCGGCAAGCGAGAAGACGCCCAGCAGCATCGGGCTGGGTGCGCCGGCACCCCCGAAGAACTCGCCCGGGTCGAAGGTGCCGGCGGCGGCAACGTCGGTGTTGCCTGCGACCGGTCCCTTCAGCCGCGACAGACCCGAGACGTTGAGGTTGGGCTGCACCAGCCCGCCGGAGCGGTCGCCCTGCCCGCCGAAGTCCAGCGGCACGCCCCCGGAGACCTGCAGGAAGACCTGCCCAGGGTTGCCGGCGCCGTCGGCGCCGTGATCCAGATAGCGCTGGTGGTAGCCCACGGTGGCGGCGTCGGCGCGGCCGGTGAGCCGCTCGACCGCGGGCACGGCCACGCTGGCGGCGGTCATCTGTGGCAAGAACGGCGGCTCGCCCTCGCCGAGGTTGGCGGCGGTACCCGCGAACGTCAGCGTCTGCGTCGGGAAGGTGGTGTCGTCGGCGCCGGCCGGCGGCGCGAAGGAGACGCGCTGGCCCAAGGTCGGGCGGACGTGGCGGCCACTGGCCTGGTACTGACCGCTGATCTGGTCCGCGGGGGTGGTGTTGCCGCCGTCGACGAAGAGCAGCGGGGCGGTGAACTCGACCGCTCGGCCGGCCCGGTCGGTGCCAACCAGCCGGAAGGCGAACGGCTCGCCACCGACCGTGGGCCAGAACAAGTCCTGGCGCCGGTCGAACAGGTCATGCTCGGCCGGGTCGTCGAGGTCCGGCGTGGAGCGGGTCAGCACGCGGACGGAGCTGAACGGCAGGCGCCGGCGTGCGGCGTCAAAGCCACCGCCGTGATAGCTGCGATCGATCTGCCGCACGACGATGTAGTAGCGCTGGAACAGATACGCGATCGGGTCGCCGCCTTGCCAGCCCAGCTTGCGTTCGGTGATCTTGACCAGCGACGCGCGGTGCCCGAAGGGAAACAAGAAGCCGGGGTAGACGACCTTGACGTAGGCGTCGCGGCCCATCGGGGCGCGGTGCTCCCACTGCTCGATGATCGACACGCCGGAGGGCATGTCGGCCGGTTCCCATTCGCCGAGCAGGTCCAGCCAGGCGCCCAGCGACGACAGCATCAGCCGGCGGACCTCGACGGGGGGCGGATCGGTGCGAAAGCGTCGTCGGCGCAGCGTGTAGTTGGCCGTCTGGTTGACCAGCATCGCCCGGTCCTTGCTGTCCAGTGACATGCGGAACGGGGTGGTGCTGTGGAGGGGATAGGCCGTGGGATCGTCGGTAAAGTCGGGGTCGCGAGCCCAGATCGCACGCACCGTCCTGGCCGGATCGGGGCTCTCGGAAACGGCACCGTCGTCGCCGCGCACACCAAGACGCGTGTGCCACAGCTCGACGGGCTGGGACTCCACGGTGTTGTCGGCGCCGACCTCGACGGCGTGCTGCCATCCGCCGGTGTCGTTGGGTGACAGCACCAGGCGGTACGGCGTTTCCAGGGCCGTCTGCTGGGCAGTCGGTGGCCGTGGGACGCGCTCGAGGCGCGGGATCGGATAGAGGCGCTCGTCGACGAAGTCGCCGAGCGGCCCGGCGATCCGCGACGCCTGGTCGCTGAGGCGTCCCACCAACTCAGGGTTGAGCCGTCCGGCCGGGACGAGCGGGGATTCTGCACCGGCAAGCTCTTGGCGAAGGGTCGCCCGTCCGGCGGCGATCACGCTGGCGGCGGTCAGCGCGGCCGGCTGGCGACCGCTGACGCGCGTCACGCGGTCCACCAACGCCCGTCCCAGTGGCTCGATGGGGGTCAGCCGCTCCCGGAACCGTTCGAGGATGCGCAGGCCCGGTATCTCGCCGCCGCCGCCCCCCAGGCGACGGGGAACGTCCAGCCACCACCAATCCAAGCCGGGAGGGTTGGCGTTCTGCGCGAGGGCCATCGGCAGTCGCCGGCAGGCGTCGAGCAGTCCGGCGGTGGTGAACGGGATGCCGGTGGCATCGGCAGGGACCTGAAACGCGACAGTCGTGCGGCGCGCGAAGCGAGCCAGCACCGGTGAGCGGTCGGGCGGCTCGCTGCCGGCCGGGTCGGGTGGCGCGTCTGGCCGCGCGGGCGGCGTCGTGACGCCCTCAGCTGCCTCGAAGTAGGCCCGTTCGGCGATGTGCTGCGGCGGAAACGACGCGATCAGCAGGGCGGCGCCGGGGCCGGAAGGCACCAGCAGCAGCCCGTCGTCGGGCTCGGCGCGGGCCAGCACCAAATTGACCAGCTCGAACTCGACGGCGACCAGGTCGAGGTGCCGCACCACCGCCACCCGTTGCAACAGCGGCAGCGGCCGCTCGCCTTCGCCATTGGGCGGCATGGCCCTACGCTCCCGTCACCCCCGTCATTCCCTGCGCACCACGACCGCCGACAACCTAGTCCTGCGTCGCGCCGCTGTGAAGGGGCAGCTGATCGACGCGCCGCGCATCATCTGGTGGTCAGGAGTGTGGGGGCCGATCGAGGCGGTGCAGGTAGACCCACATCAGCCCGTGGGCCACGACCGCTGCCAACATGATTGCCACGACCGGCCACAACCCGAGGATCGCCGCGACCACGGCGGCCAGCACCGCGCCGGCGACCAGCACGGCGCGCAGCGTGTTGACCGACTGCATGGCTCCTCCTCGTGGCTGAACCCAGGAACCGCCAGCCTATGTCGACTCGAGGACGCGCAACGGCCTGCTCCTCAGTCCGCGTTGCGCATCGCGGTGAAGACACCGCCCTGGGGGTCGCGCAGCTCCACGAAGCGGCCATACGGTGAGTCGATGGCGGCGTGTGTCACCACCCCACCGAGTCGCTCCGCCGTGGCAGCGGTGGCGTCGAGGCACCGATGTGCTCCTGCGTCTGCCACAGGCCGAACGCCGCGCCGGTGGGATCGGCGGCCACCACCATCCGGCCGTACTGCATCACCGTCATCGGCTCCATCATGAGGTTGCCGCCGTTGGCGGTGATGCGCTCGGCGGCAGCGTCGACGTCGTCGCTGGCCATATAGGTGGTCCACGCCGTTGGCATCCCCTCGGGTGCCGCGTCACCACCCATGCCGGCGGCGTTCTCGCCGTTCTTCCGGCACATCGTGTAGTGACCGGTATCCGGCGTCACCGACTTCGAACTCCCACCCGAACAGCTCGCCGTAGGCTCGCGCGCCCTCCGGGTCGCTGGTCACCAGGTCGATCCACGACGGCACGCCTGGCTGATAACTCGTTACGGTTGGCACAACCCGCTCCTCCTCAGTTGAGGTCCGCCGCCTGCGGCCTCGGATTCGCCCGCCGCCGTTCGGCACTGACGGCCCGCAGCGTCTCACCAGTCCGGTCAGGGCTGCAAGTGGGTCAAGTTGAGTCGTGTCAGGGCCGCCGGCGCCAGCACGATCTGGTGCCCGAGCCGGTCGCAGCGCCGGGCCTGCTTTCGGATCTGACGCGGCGTGCCCTGGAGCCGCTGGCGGCCTTGTAGGGCAGCGGCCATGGCGGCGTTGATCCAGCCGGTCTGCCCGTCGTGCTCGAGCCGCTGCCCCCATTCGACCTGCCCGTCCACAAGGTCGAAGGCCAGCATCGCGCTGCTCGGGTGCGCCCGCTGGCCGCAGGCGTCGGCCCGCTCGATGCACACCACCCGCTGGCGCAGGTCACCCACCCCGTCACACACCGGCGGCACGGGGTCGGCTAACGACGTTGCTCGGCCGCCGAAGGACACCGCCAACCGGTCGGCGCCAAGGGGGACGGCCAGGGCCAGCAGCTCGGTCAGCGGATCGGCGTAGGCACCCTTGGCGAAGGGCCGGAGCCAGGCGACCAGCAGCCGATCGTCGCCGGCGAAGGCCACGAGGCAAGGAAGGACCTCGTCGCCAGCTCGTAGGTTCTCGGCGGCGCGGTCGATGAGAAACGGCTCGGCATCCTCCCAGCACCGCACATCACGCTCCTGTCGCCCGTCGTGCTCGACAGCCTGCGCCCGTACCGAGGGCGAGAGGGGGAAAGCCGGACAACGCCTGTGGACGGTTTGCCGCCAGCCCCGTTCATGGAACGGTGACGGGAAAGCCGTCACGAGGAAAGGCACGTGCCCATGGAGCTGAACATCAAGGACCTGGCGATCACCAGTTCGGCCTTCGGCCACCTTGAGCCCATCCCCAGCGAGCACACCGGGGAAGGCACCGACATCTCCCCCGAACTGCGCTGGAGCGGCGTACCGCAGGGCACCAAGCAGCTGGCGCTGATCTGCCACGACCCCGACGCACCGCTGCCGCACGGTTTCACGCATTGGGTGGTCTACGGGATCCCAGCGGACGCCACCGGTGCCGCGGAAGGCGGGGGTGGCAGCTTCGTGGAAGGCACCGCCGAGGGGGGCGATGCCGGCTACGGCGGCCCCATGCCGCCGGAAGGACACGGCCAGCACCACTACTACTTCTGGCTGTACGCCCTCGACACCGAACTGGATGCCCAGCCGGGGCTGACTCGTGCCCAGCTACTGGACAAGATCTCCGACCACGTGATCGAGCAAGCTCGGCTCGTGGGGACCTACCAGCGCTGAGCGCTCACGTCGCGCAGCGGCGACGTCGCTACAGCGGTGCCGGCCAGCCGAGCCACGCGCCGAGTACCAGCATGGCCAGCACCACGTTGCCGGCGATGAGTCCGGCCATGCAGGCCCGGCCGAGTCGTTCCCAGTCATACGACTCGGCGGGCTCGGGCCCCCATGACCCCCCGTCGACCAGCATGACTGGTGCGATCACCACGAAGTACGGCACAGT
>Ga0136624_1000264_pt1 | contig 19024 bp, 15 predicted proteins | sample AntDrymUQ4692206_2_FD_104802 | JGI IMG/M metagenome (GOLD analysis project Ga0136624, IMG submission 104802) | Polar desert sand microbial communities from Dry Valleys, Antarctica - metaG UQ469 (22.06) | ecosystem: Environmental > Terrestrial > Soil > Desert | place: Antarctica: Dry Valley... | reverse complement strand
GGGCAAGGCGCTGCCGGCTGACGTGACCGGCACACTGCCCGCGGATGTCTACCTGCCCGGTGCGGGAGGCATCCCGGCCGTCACCTTCACCGGCGCGTCGGCCAGCGGGGAGCGCACGGTGCCGCCGCGCGAAGCCGACTGGGGTCAGGCCCGCGGCGCCGCCATGATCGACGGGACTGTCTACTCCGCGTGGTCAGACGGCACGCTGAAGCGCCGCGCCTTCGACGGCAACACCTTCGGCTGGAAGTCCTACAACGTCGACCTGCGCGGGCTGCAGAACACCAGCTTCGGCACCGACCTGGCCACCATGAGCGGCATGTTCTTCGACCGGGTGGCCGGCCGGCTCTACTACACCGTCGAGGGCCAGCAGAAGCTGTACTACCGCTACTTCACCCCGGAGAGCTACACCGTCGGAGCCGACCGCTTCGAGGCGTACGCCGCCAACTCCAACGGCGTCTCCTGGGCCACCGTCAAGGGCATGTTCCTCACCGACGGCAAGCTGTATTACGGCGACGCGGACGGCAAGCTGCGTCAAGCGGCTTTCAGCGGCGGACGACTCTCCGGGACCGCCGTGGTAGTGACCGGTCCGGGCGTCTCCGACCGCACCTGGGATTCGCGCGGGATGTTCCTAGACAGCGGAGTCTGACCGCTCCAACCGCCGGTGGAACGGCGATGCAGCGCCTACCCTGAGATAGGGGGTGCTGCGCATGGATCGCATCACGGGGGTGGCCGTCGGTCTCGGGGCGGCGGTGCTCGCCGGCAGCGTGGTCGCCGGGGTGACGCTCCAAGCGTCCGCACCGGGTGCGGAGCCGGCAGAGATACTCGCGTCGACACCCCGCTCAACGGATGGAGTGGCTGCCGCGGACGGCTCGGCGCCCGCAACTCCTTCGGCTCCCGCCGACAGCGGCGGTGACGACACCGCCCCGGTGGGCAGCGGCGGCTCGGTTTCCGGCACGATCTATCGTGACAGCAACTTCAATGGAAGCCACGACATCAACGAGCCAGGCCTTCCCAACATCACCGTGGGCAAGGTTGGCACCCCTGACACAACTGTCACCGGAGCCGACGGCAGCTATACCCTCTCTTTGCCTCCGGGTCGGCACCGACTCAGCGTCCTCACCGGCTGGCTACGCTCCCAATGCCCGGGCGACCTCGTCTGCCCCGCAGGACCGGGCGAGCAGCAAGACTTCGCGGTGGAGAACCAGTTCTACCGAGCGGAGGTCACCCTCTCCCCCGGTCAGCAGGTGACCGGCCTGGACGGAGGCTTCCTGCCCGACCACGGGGACCCGGCAACCTCCCCGCTGTCAGCAGGCGACGGCAACGACCCAGGTGACGGTCCGGCCGCCCTAGCCGACTTGGCCGTCCGGCACTCGATCGGCGGTGACCGCTTCCGCTCGTGCGACGATCCGGTGAAGACGCGCGTCTGCCGCATCGGTGACACCTTCACTACGAACGTTCAGCTCTACAACCAAGGCACCACTGGTGCCAGCCAGGTCAGCTTCATCGTGTCCGAACCGGCTGGGTCGCGGCTGCTGTCCACGCCACAGTCGAATCGGGCGACACCCCAGTACACCCTCAGCCCTACTGGCCAAACCGGCAGCCTCCGCGACGGCAGTACTTGGGCGGAGTACGTGATGGACCGGCCGTTGCCGCCTGGGGCTGCCGCCTTTTTCACTCTGCGCTGGAAGGTGGTGGACGGACCGATATCACCGGTGCCGTACCGTACCGGGGTGAACCGGGACAAGAAGTCCTACCTGAAACTGTCAGCGGCGACATTGCAAGCCCCAGATCGTGACTCGGCCTACGGCACAGATCCGCTCGCGGACAAGAACGCCGGCCACAACATGAACTGGCCGCAGGACCGAGACGAAGACTCGATGGACACCATCGAATGGAACGTCCGCTAGCGCCCGCTAGGGCCGATGGAAAGCCACTGCTCAGTCTTGTTTTGCAGGACGTCAAGGGAACGAGAGGCGGTGTGATGGGGGCTCCCCCGCCCGTGGGTGACCGGACGCTGCTGTTCGTGGGCGGCCTCCACCGCAGCGGGACCACCGCGCTGGCCCGCTGCCTCGCCGCCCACCCGCAGGTAAGCGGCTTCGCCGGGACCGGGGTCAACGAAGACGAGGGACAGCACCTGCAGACGGTGTACCCGCCGGCCCACCACTACGGCGGTCCCGGCCGCTTTGCCCGCAGCTCGCTGCCGCACCTCACCGAGGACTCTCCGCTGGCCACTCCGGAGAATGCGCAGCGCCTCGTGGAGGACTGGGCGCCGTACTGGGATCTCGACCGGCCGGTGCTGGTGGAGAAGTCTCCGCCCAACCTCGTCATGACGCGCTTCTTGCAAGCCCTCTACCCCGACGCCCGCTTTGTCATAGTGGTGCGGCACCCGGCCGTCGTCACCTTGTCCACGCACCGATGGCGCAAGCGCACGCCGCACGCGCGGTTGCTGGAGCACTGGTTCCTGGCGCACGACCGGTTCCGGGCCGACGCGCCCGCCCTGCGCCACCTGTGCGTGATCAAGTACGAGGAGCTCATTGCCGATCCGCCCGGCACGCTGAAAAAGATCGGTGCGTTCGTCGGCCTTGACGGCGCCGTGCCGGCGTCGAGCCTGCAGGCCCACCGCAGTGACTCCTACCAGCGGCAGTGGGCTGCCTTAGTCGGCGCGCAGTCACCGTGGCGGCGGCTCGCCGTGGCCAGGCTGCTCACCCGCTACGAGGAGCGCGCCCGGGAGTACGGCTACAGCCTGCGGGACCTATCCGTCACTCAACCGTTCCCGACGCCTGGTTCGGCGGCGCACAGCTGAGTCGTGCGCGGCGACGTCCTGAGTGGGCGAGTCACCCGGGTCGTCCGGCACCGTCGCGACGATCGAAGCGTCGGCGCGGGGAGAAGTGGGGGTCCATCGCAATGTCGCGGAACGCCGCCATGGCCTCCGGATAGCCGGTCAGCGTGAGGTCGTACGCCGGGGGGGCGGTCTGTCGCGCGTGGAAGTAGACCGCACCTTTGACCTGAGGCTGGCCGCGCAGGTACTCCTGGGCGTCGCGCAGCCAGGCCGCCCGCACCCCCGGACCGTTCTCCCGCGCCCCGAACTCGCCGATGATCACCGGCCTGGGATGACTCGCAGCCCACTGCAGGAATGGGTTCAGCACGGCGCTCAAAGGGTCATAGAACGGGCCGGGGTAAGCATCGGCACACAGCCAGTCGACCTGGTCGTCACCCGGGTAGTACTCCCCCCCCCGAGTCTCGACAAAGTTTCGGGCAATAGGGCACCAGACCCAGCCGACGTTGTCCGCGCCGACGTCGGTGAAAATGGCACGGACGTGCTTCCACGCTGCGACGTAGTCCGCCGGGGACCACACGCTCGCCTGGAGGTTGGGCCGGTTCATCTCCCAACGCCAGCGGAGCAGCACGGGCACCCCCAACGCCCGGAGCGCCAGCGCACGCTCCCGGATGCGGTCGTCATAGCGACCGGAGGTGATGACCCGGCTGTCCGTGCCCGCCCAGGAGAGCATGAGCACACTGCCCCGCTGCGCATAGGCGACATCGGCTGGTGTGGGGAACTCCTCGTCCCAGGTCCGGAAGACATGAACGACGTCCAACTCGCGCCCGATCTCCGCCTCGAACTGCTCGACAGCGGCGATCCGGCCGGCCTGGGTGAAATCGGCAGGCTTCACCCAAGCACCGAGGAAAGCACCCCGCTCGGGCGGCTTCGGACCACGGCCGGTGGTCTCCAACTCCCCCACCACCGGCGGAGGGGACAGCGGCCCGACGAGAGGTCCGGACACCGCGCGCTCGGGCGTCGGAGAAAGCCGGTCCGCCGCCGCCAAGACGCCGGCCCCGAGGGTCGCGACCAGCAGACCCGACAGAACGACACCGGCACGTGCCATCCTTCGGTGTCGTCCCCTCATGGCTTCCCCCGGACTCACTGCGTGACCGCTCGACTGTAACTCCCCGCAGCTAGTGCGGCAGGCACTCCCAGGCCACCCCCCACCCGGGTGGCCCAATGCGGCTCACCGCTGGGGTGCAGCCGTCCCCGCTGGGTCGGAGCTAGCGGTTGGCTTTCCCTTTCTCCCCCGACGCAGGGCCCGTAAGGCGTCCAGCTCGAGCGGGCCGCGGAGGAACCACAGCCCCGCCGCATACGCCACGCCGCCGCCAACGGCTGCCGCGAGAAGGGGCCAGAGCTCGCCGGGCAGTACCAGTCGGGCGAGCCCAGGTATCGCCCCGAAGCACAGTGTGGCCAGGCCGGCCGCCACCACTGTGCCCCGTCCGAAGGGATGCAAGTGAAGCGACAGGCCGACGAGCAGGAGGGGCACCAGGTTGGCCAGGACGATCGCGACGGCCCAGGCAATCGCCGCGCCGAGAATGCCCAGGGGAGGGATGAGCAGCAAGTTGAGGGCGATATTCACCGCCAAGGCGAGCAACGCATTGCCTAGATTCCAGCTCGTGCGGCCAGCCATGGCCAGGACGGAGTCGACCAGCCCGCATCCCGTTGCGACGAGCATGGCGAGGGCGAGGATCACCATGACCGGCGCACCGACCGCATAGCCGCCGCCGAACGCGGTCAATACGTACGTCGAGAACACCGCGAACAGCAGGTAGAGAGGCCAGGTGATGAGCACCAGCCAGCACGTGGACGCGCGGTAGACCGTGTTCACCGCGCCGAGGTCGCGGTGAGCGAGGAGGGCGCTGATCCTGGGTTGCACGGTGGTCAGCATGGCGGCGCTGCCAAGTTGCCCGACAACGAGGAAGCGGGTAGCGGCCGCGTAGATCGCCGCCTCGGCTGGTCCACGCAACGCGGTGATGAGCACGATGTCCAACCGTTGAAGGGCGGCCTGGGCGACGCTCGCGACAGCTCGCGGTCCGGTGAAACGCCAGAACTCAGCCCGTGGACTCGGCCCTGATGCGCGCGAGGGAGGGTCGGTCGCCGCGGCCGACCCCGTCCCGTTGGAAACGCTGCCGTCGGACACGCCGTCGTCGGACACGCCGTTGTCGGACACGCGGGCTTCGGCACGTCGACGCAGGCGAGTCAGCCATAGCCAGCCCAGCACCGCCGCCGGCAGGTAGGGGACCGCCCACGCGGTGGTAAGGAGCGCGGCACCGCCGCCCGCCACTACCACCAGGAGAAGCAGCAGGAGTTGGGCAGCGGGCCGCCCGAGCTTCTCTACGGCGACCAGCGGCCGCATGCTGGCGAAGCCGCGGGTCGCCGCCAGGCTCACGTCGGACAAGGCGGCGAGCGGCAGGAAGAGGGCCAAGATACGCAGCAGCCCGGTGACGGTCACAGCGTCTTCGGGGGCGACCAGCTCACCTATACGGGGGGCGAGGAAGAACAGCGCCGTACCGAGCACTACCGCGGTGGTCAGCACCGGCTGCAAGGCGGCCCGAAGACACCCGGGGATGCGCTCCTGCTGGCCGAGTGCGCGGAACCGCGCGATGAAATAGACCACACCCGTTCCGGCGCCCAACCTGGCCACCGTATAGAGCACGACGAACAGAGACGTTGCGGAGAAGAACAGCCCGGCGTCACCCTTGGCGAAACTGCGGGTCACAACCACGACGAACAGCACGTTGAGTACTGCCGATCCGGCCGCGCCGACGAGGCCCAACGAACCTCCTCTGGCCAACGATCCGAGATCAGCCCCCCGACTTCCCCTACCGCCTCCGGCCGCCGACGAGCCAGGTGTCCCGGCGGCCGACTCTCGCGTCGGGGCGCTCATCGACGCCACCCGGGTGTCTCCCCCAGCCACCGGGCGAGGCGCTCGTCGTAGGGCTGGAAGTGCGCGTCGAGGCGCTCGCGCAGATCCGGCGACAACGCCGAACGGTGCCGGGCGTTGTGTCGGTCGAAGTGGGTCTCGGGATACGGCGGCAAGCCCAGGAAGTCCAGCACCTCGGCGTACACGGGCGACGGATCGGTGAAGAACCGCTGACTGTCCACTGCGTGGATGCGGTCACGGCCGACCAATCGCTCCAACCGCTCGAGCTGATCGATGTACTGGCCACGGGTGAGGTAGGCGTTGTGCTGCATGTGATAGCTGTCGTAGGAGGGGTCGGCCTTGATGCGGTCGTGCTCACCGGCCAGTCGCGCTGGTTCGAGTTCGAGCGCCCGTTCGAAGGTTTCGCTCTCGTAACCGCGGGCCCGCTCGTGCGTGTAGGCGGAGTACGCCCGCTCGACCGGGTCTCGCAGCAGCACCACCATGCGGACGTCGGGGAGGTCGCGGGCGATCCGCTCCCCGGACAGCGGGTGGAACATGTAGTAAGGACTGGACTCACCGGTGACCGGCCGCGTGCCGCACCGCCGTTCGACGCGCCAGGCGGTGGCCAGCAATGGGAAGTGCCCGCGATACCACGCCATGCCGCGCCCGTAGTGCTTGTCGAAGTAGTGGACCCCCTTGTGGAGCACCGCCGGCAGCACCGCCGGGTGTTGGGACAAAGTCTTGAACATCGACGTGGTCCCGCAGCGCTGGGCACCGACGATGAGGAAGTCCGGCGTCATGCGGGCACTACTGGACAGCCGCCCCGCCTGGCGCGTGGTTGCCCGCGCCCTGCGCCGGAGCTTCGTCAGCAGGGGACTGTCGACGGGCCGGTCGGCGCTGTCTCCGGGGGTTGGGCTCACGTCGGGTTCCGGAGCTGGGCCGCGGCAGTGCGCAACGATGGCAGCAGCCAGCTCTCCAGGTTCCCCAGGTCGGCGCCTGCCTCCTCCTGACCGTCCCGCAAGTAGCGCACGGCGAGGTGAGTGAAGTACAGCACTGCCACGAGTGAGGCGTCCTGCGGCGGGACACCGAATGGCCCGAGTAGCTCTGCAGCTTGTTGGAGGCAGCGTCGGACGGCCAGCTCAGGCGGCTGTTCGCGATAGGTGATGTCGGTCTGCACGGTGAAGTGCAGTGGGTCGAAGCCGATCGGCACGTCCGCGGAGTAGCGCTCCCAGTCCCACAGGAGGACGCGATCGTGCAGCACCGCCATGTTGCCTGGATTCCAGTCGCCGTGCCAGGTCCCGAAGGCCAGCTGTCGATCACCTCCCGCGGCGGCGGTATCCGCCAGGGAGAGTTGAATTGCCCGAGCAGCCTCCCCGGGCAGGTTACTGGCGCCCGCTTCGAGGCGGTGCCAGAAAGGGCTGTCGCGCAACTCCTGCGAACTCACCCCGCCGCTGAAGGCCACCTCGCGCATTGCGGTGACCCGGAAACCCTCGGTCGCGGGGGCGCGGCGCTTCCACACCGGGAGCGGCTCCAAGACGAGAACCTGGCAATCCTGCCAGGTGCCGTGGTGCACCACCGCAGGTACCACCGTGACCTGCAGCGCGGCTTCGGCGAGCGCGCCAAGGGCGTCGCGTTCAGCTGCCACGAGAGCATTGGTGAGCGCGTTGACGCCGACCTTGGCAAAGCCCACGGTGCGCCCCGCTGGAGTAAGCAGTTGAAGGACGGGCTTGCGATTGGCTCGCGGGGGTCCTACATGGAGGCTGAGGAGTACCGGTTCGCCGAAGACCCGGTGGAGATATCGCTCCAACGTCTCGGCGCCTTCAGGCGTGTGGACACGCAACCTGTCGCGGAGCAAGACATCGCCGGCTCCCGACCGCAGGGCGGCAGCGAGGGTGCGCGTGCGCAGCCTGGCCAGCCGAGAACGTGGCTCGCCGTAGTGGCGCATTGCCGCCGCTGCGGCACGGTGCTCATCTGCCGGCAACAGGAGACGGGGCGAAGCGGCCCCAGGAAGCATCAGCAGATCTCGCGTCTGTGGATGGGCGACGGCCAAGGCGCCCCGCTCTACGGTGACGCGAGCCGGTTCCGGCCACAACAGCCGGGCGACCTGCCCCAGGTATCCGCCGGGGGCGGAGCCTGCCGCAGTCACCGCCGCAGGGCTGCGCCCGGTCACCCGACCCCCGCGCCGGCAGTCGCCGGCACCACCGCCCGCTCAGCCGAGGCGAGCGCGCGAGCCCTACGCCGCTCCATGTCGTTGCGCCACAGCAGCGCCATCGAGAGCAGGTACATACACAGCGGTGACACCAACGCGCCGTACACGAACATATAGAAGAGCGGAAGAGCGATCGTCAGCCCCCCGGCAATGCCCAGCGGCGTTGTGTCGCGCCAGTACCGCACGATGGCTTGGAGGAAGAAGCCGACGTAGAGAGCCGCCCCGATGAAGCCGTGGGAGAAGATCAGCAGCCACAGGTGACCGTTGCTCCCGATGACGGCACCCCCGCACTGCGGACACTGCGACGTGGGGCCGACCGCCACGGACCGCCTCGCACCCTGTACGGCGCGGGTGCTGCCAAAGCCGATGACCGGCGATCGGGTCGCCCCGCTGATGGCGTCTCGGGTGAGGGAGGTACGCAGCTCGTTGCTGTGCTGATTCTGCAGTCGGTCCGCCACGATTCCCTGCAGTGGTGATGCCGTGAAGACGGCACCGCCGACGACCAGAGCGAGCGCGATGGCAACCACCGCGAGTGCCTTGCCGCGCAGGGCGAGCCGAAAGGCAACGTAGACGAAACTGAGCAGCAGGCCGATCCACAAGCCGCGGTTCAGCGAGAAGGTCACCGGGATCACGGCGAGCAACAGCAGCAGTACGCCGAGGCCGCGGCGCAGCCGAGAACCGTAGACCACCCAGCCGAGGACGAACCACACCATGAGGATGGACAGGTTGTTGCCCCAGGCGTTGGTGTACTCGAACGGTGCGGAGGGGCGTGGCACGCCGCCGAGCACCTCCTGCACCTGGGCCACGGAGGGGGTCACCAGACGCTGGACGAAGTCGTCGGCAGCCAGCGAGGCAGGCAGCAAAGAGGAGACTGGCGAGCGCAGCTGCAGCGTAGGAAAGGCTATGCCCACGAGCCCGCCGACCAGGGTTGTCACGAACAGCGCTCCCAGCATGCGCACCAGCCGAAGCCGCGGAAGCTCACGCTCGGTCAGATTGCCGGCATACAGAAAGATCACGGTGACGGAGAAGTAATTGACCGTACGAAGCGCATAGGCCACCAGCCGACTGCTGGCGGGCTCCGCCACGGTGCCGGGCGGATTGACCCCCAACATCGCCACGCCGGCGACCACCCAGACGAGGAACAGCGCCCACAGCAGGAAGCCGGGCGGCACCTTGATTGGTCGTCGCCGCAGCAAGAAGAGCGCCATGGGCGCGGCGAGAATCGGAAAGATGAAGGTGGACAGGCCGAGGAACCACCACAGCGGGAACAGCACCAGCAGCATGAACAACGGCCACACGGGCAACCGACCAGTGGGCTCCGACTGATCCTCGCCCTGTCGCCCGTCCGCGCCGGGCCGAGGCCCAAACCGAGGCGCGCGCGGTGGATCGATGACCGTCACAACGCGCTCCTCACCGTCGTCTTGGTACCCCGTGGGGCCAATATCACCCACGTCCGACCAGGGGACAGCTTCAGGGGCACGCCTGCCGTGTCGGTGTAATTCGTAACGGTCCTGCCGAACGGTTTGTACCAAGTGCCCTTCGCCGACTGGTTGCCGGACACTACGTGGATTCGTCCGTCCCCCTGAGGCAGTGCTGTGCGGAGGGGCCGTCCGTCGGGGTAGCGCAGACGCACGCTTCGGTACTTGACCTGCTGAACGATGACGTTGTCGGCGGTCGCCGCTATCCCGCTGCCGTCGTCACGGCGCCACTGCTCAGACGCAGCATCGAACCGCCATACCTCGTCAGGCCCGGGAAGCGGCACGCGCAAGGTCGTGGCTGAGGAAAGCCCCTCCCCTGCCAACTGCTGGCCAGCTGATGCGTAGACGAAGAGCGGAGGCGGCCCCGCCAGGTCGCTCGCCCCAGCCCCGCGCAGCTTTCGCGTCGAGGTGAAGAGGATGTCGGGGATCCCCTCCGCAGTCCCTTCGCCGGTGTAGGCCTTCGGGTGCTCGGCGTACGACACGTCCTCGAGATCGCTGTTCTCCACCTGCTGCAGGAAGCCAGCGGACCCGCCCTTGTGGGCGTACAGCGGTGCGACCACCGAGAGCAGCTTCGGATCGAGCGGGCGGGTCGTGGTGACCGGCCCCACCCGACCGGAGCCCATGGAGTGGAACAGCGCCAGCGCACGAGTCGGACCCCGCCGCCCGATCTCCTCATAGACGACGTCAGCCGCATCGAGCCCCTCGACCGGCGGGGCCGACTGCCGGACGCTGATGGCGACCGCGACTGCCGGGCGCGCCTGTATGGACCCCTCGGTCGCGTCTACTGGTACGCCGGTGAGCGGCGCGACCGCCGGCGGTGTCGGCGGGGATGCCTCTCCTGCGGCTGCCGGCGTCGAGGCTACGGGGGAAGGCCGTCCCTCCCCTCCGACGCCCTGCGGCGTCGCTGATCCCGACTGGCATCCGGACAGCGGCGCCACGAGCAGCAGACCGACGCTCCCGGCCTTCAGCCCACCAGCCTTCAGGCGGTATCGCACCCCCACGAACCGTTGCCCGCTCTACCGCGGGGCGGTCTGGTCGGACGCGGAGATCGCCTCCGGCGCCTGCCGTGCGGTGCTTCCAGAGCTCTCGGTGCTTCCGGTGCTTCCGGTAGCGACGGAACGCCGCCGTCCCGGGGCAGCCTCCGCAGGGAGGGTGGACTGAGCCGACGGTGATGGGGCCGCATCGTCATCACGACGCTTCCCGCCGTCCCCGCGACGCGTCAGCAGCGCAGCGGCGACGCCGAGCAGCAGACCCAAGAGCAGGCCACTGAGAAGGTTGAGCGGCAGCACCGGACGGGCTGGGGTACTGGGCAAAGTGGCGTCGTCGATGATAGAGCCGGGATTGACCTGAGCGGTCACCAGCGGGCTGAGTTTTGCGTTGAGACCGGTGAGCTGACCGGTCAGGACCTGCTGCTGCGCCTCCGCGAACGCCCTGGTTGGCGAGTTCGCTGGCAACGAGGCGACGGTCCCACTTACCTCTTTCAGGTCCCCGGTGATGTCATCGATCTGCCGCCGCAGCGATTGTGCCTGAGCCTCGATTTGGGCGGTGGCGGCGTCAGCGCGGATCTCCAGGTACGCCTGGGCGAATGCGTGCGAACCCTGTTGCGCCTCCAGCGGGGTCGCTGCCTCGTAGACCATCGACATGACCTGGGTGTTGGGCGGCACGGTCACCCGTAGGTTGTCGCTGAGCTCCTCCGGGTCCGCCGGTGAGCGCAGCAGGTCCTTGGCCGCCGAGCCCACTGCCGCGGAGCGGACGATTTGCACCTCGTTATCCAAGTTGACGTCGGCGTTACGCCCCGCGGCCGCGAGAGCGGCCTGCTGCACGCCCACCGGCTCGACGAGGACCAGCGTCTCGCTGGTGTAGACCTGCTGCTGGACGCTGGTAAGGATGAGGGCTAGGCCCAGTCCCAGCAACGCGCCCAGGACAACCATCCACCAGTGCCGGCGCAGCCGGCTGCCGTAGTCGGGCGCTTCCGCTGTTCTGGCGTCCCATGACTCCATATGCCGGCATCTCCTCCGATCGGCGAGCCGTGATGCCCCCGCCGCTCCAACGGCTAGATGCCCACGACGTGGTCTTTGGCATGATAAGGGCTTACACGATGTGGCGGGGCGTATTGATCTGTTTACGCTGAGTATCCAACCGACCAGTGGTGCGGCCCGCTACCGTCCCGACGCGAGGACCACGCCCGCGGTCACGAGCCTGCAGGAGGGCCATGCGCGTCTGCTATCACATTCAGTCGCACAAGCTGCCCGACCAAGTGCACCGGCTCGTGTCACGGCTCACCGGGTCCGATCCAGGGTGCATTGTGCTGGTCAGCCACGATGCCGCCGGTACACCACTCGATGCCGACAAGCTCCGCGCCTTGGGAGACGTGCATGTCCTGGCGGCCACCGGAGGCTATGGGGACTACTCCCACCTCGATCGCTACCTCGAGTCGGTGGAGTGGTTGCGCCGACATGACGTCGACTTCGACTGGTTCACCAATCTCACCGGGCAGGACTATCCCGTCGTCGCGCCACGCGAGGTCAGCAAGTTTCTACAGACCAGCGAAGCGGACGGCTACCTCGGGAACTTCCCGGTGCTCTCCCCGACCAGCCCCTGGGGTGTCCGACGGGGGCGGGACCGCTACTACTTCCGCTACCGCAGGGTGCGCGAACTGACGACCCGGCAACGCGGCGTCTTGCGCGGACTGCAGGTGATCAACCGCGCCCAGCCGATAGTCCGCGTCAACGCGTCCTACGGGCTGTCTGTCGGCCTGCGGACGCGTACGCCGTACGACGACGCTTTCGTCTGCTACGGAGGCTCCTTTTTCGCCACGCTGCGTCAGGAATGCGTGGAGTTCGTCGCAGACTACGTCGCCACCCACCCGGAGGTCGTCCGGCACTACCGCGGCGTACTGGCTCCGGAGGAGTCCCTCCTGCAGACCGTGCTGGTCAACAGCGGTCGGTTCCGGCTGTCCGGCGACTGCAAGCGCTACTTCGACTTCTCGCAGTCCGCCTATAACCATCCGCGCACGCTGACCGTCGACGATCTGGACGCGATCGTCGCGAGCGGTGACCACTTCGCCAGGAAATTCGATGCAACCGTCGACAGCGCCGTACTCGACCAGCTGGATGCCCGAATGTCACTGCCTCAGCGGTAGCCGTAGCGCCGACGCAGCGGCCAGGTCACTACCTCGACGAACCGGCGCTGCCGAGCGGGCATCTCGGTCCGCCACCGTTCGTCCGTGCGCAACGGCACGACCCCGGTCTGGAAACGAACGCGGCCCCCGGCGACGGTATGCGAGGAGGACAGGTGCAAACCCTCGGTGGAGAGGAAGTCCAAGTCATCCGCCCGTAACGCGTCCCCATGCAGCCGGGCGACCCGCCGCAGCTCGTCGCTCGGGCGACGCACCAGGTCTTCGTAACGCAGCAGCACCCGAGGTACGCCGAGACGCTCGAGCATGCCGATCATGGCGTTGACCGTCAGCCAACGCCGGGAGATAAGGACGGGAGACTGCCGGCGCAAGTGACTACGCGGTCCTGCTCCCTCCGGCAGCGCCACCTCTCGGCTCCACGAGGTCACGACCCCTCGTGGATCCCGCACGATGTGCACCAGGGCGAGGTCCACCCCGGGAGTCCGCCGCAGGATGTAGGCCAGCGAAGGGCGCTTGGTCGAGTCGATGACGACGGTGGCCCCGGAGACTTGCCGAATGGCGGCGTACAAAGTGGTGAGAAGGGCCATGTACTGATCGAGTCGGCGCTGATAGGAGGGGAACAGGCGGGCTGCGAGAATCAGCGGCAGGTACACCGTCTTGTCGACGGAGGCCTGCAACTGGAGCACCTCGCGGACGTCTACCCGGTCCCAGCCGCCGAAGGCGACGCGGCCCACCTCGGTCCAGAAGGGGCAGGCGGAGAACACTTCCCCACAGCCGCACCGTTGGTCGCGTAACGGTCCGGCCTGCCACATGTAGAACAACTCACCCACGTCGCAGTGACCAGGGAGCTGTCCGAGCATCAGATCGAGCAAGGTGGAACCGCTGCGCGGCATCCCGGCGACGTAGAGGACGGGGATGGCGCCGCTGGCCGCGGTCCCTGCCCCGCGCGGTGTCGAGCGGGCAGCCGGCAGCCCTGCGGACAGCGGTGCGGCCACTGGTGCGGGCACTGCGCTACTCCTCGGCAGCTTGACGATCTCGGTGCTCAGTGTAGGCAGACCCGTACGGTGAGTTTCGGCAATGGCCGGATCGACCGGGCGGTGGCGGCTACAGTCAAGGGAACGCTCAGCACGCCGTCGAACAGGTCCCGGGGGTGACGTGACGCGGCCATCACCGGCTGCCGACGCCGGAGCGAAGGCTCCTGCTGCCGGCCGTACGGTTTTGCTTGTCTGCTCGAGCGGCGGGCACCTGGCCCAGCTGCTCGCCCTGGAGCCGTGGTGGAGCCGGCACGCGCGTCTGTGGGTGACCTTCCGTACCCCCGATGCCGAGTCGCTGCTGGTCGACGAGCGGACCGCGTGGGCACATCACCCGACCACGCGTAGCGTTCCGAACCTGTTGCGCAACACCGCGCTGGCGCTGCGGACGATGCGTCGAGAGCGACCGGGGTTGGTGATAACGACGGGAGCAGGTGTCGCCTTGCCCTTCTTCATCATTGCCAAGCTCACCAAGGTGCCCACGGCCTATATCGAGGTGTACGACCGGATTGATCTGCCGACCCTCACCGCTCGGCTGTGTCGCCCGTTCACCACGCTCTTTCTGGCGCAGTGGGAGGAGCAGCGTCGCTTCTACCCGGAGGCCGTCGTCGTCGGGAACCTGTTGTGACGGCGGACGAGGACGGGTCGCCGCTGCTGCTGGTCGTCGTAGGAACCGACCACCACCCTTTCAACCGCGTGGTGTCCTGGGTCGAACGGTGGTTGCTGGAGGGCGGTCGTGACCGGGTGCGCTGCGTGCTCCAGTACGGCACGTCGCGGGCGCCGGCGATCACCGACGCGCGGGACTATCTCGACCACGCCGAGTTGCAGGCGCTGATGAGAGACGCCGACGTCATCGTCTCCCACGGCGGGCCAGCCACGATCATGGAGTGTCGACGTACCGGTCACCTGCCCATCGTCGTACCGCGAGACCACCAGCTGGGAGAACACGTCGACGAGCACCAACGCCGATTCGCTCAACGACTCTCCGCGGGAAAGACGGTCGTCCTCTGCGAGTCGGAGGAGGCGCTGCGCGCCGCCCTGGACAGCGCGCTCGCTCGGCCGGCCGATTTCCGGCTGGCAACCCCGTCAGCGGCCGCCAGTGGCATCGCGGAGGTGTCCGCGCCGGTCCGCCGCGCGGGCGAGCTACTCGACGGACTCTTGGCGGGTCGATCGGCGAAGGACGAGCTGCAGTCCGCCGCTGCGGCAGCCACGACGCTGCCCCCCGAGGCAAGGACGACCGAGGCGAAGTCGACCGTGCTGTTCTTGGGCGGATTCGGGCGGAGCGGCTCCACCTTGGTCGAACGGCTGGTCGGTGAACTGCCGGGAGCCTGCGCGCTCGGCGAGGTCGTTCACCTGTGGAAACGAGCGCTACGGGACGACGAGCTCTGCGGCTGTGGCGAGCGATTCCACGAGTGTCCCTTCTGGGTCAAGGTTGGCGATCTCGCCTTTGGCGGATGGAAGAACATCGACCCACAGCATGTGCAGTCCCTCAAGCAGCGCGTCGACCGCAACCGCTACATCCCGCAGCTCGCCGCGCCACAACTGCGTCCGGCGCTGCATCGGGCGGTCGTCGAGTATGTCGGCCTCTACGAGCGGTTGTACGCGGCGGCGCTGCACGTCAGCGGGGCGTCAGTTGTCATCGACTCGAGCAAGCACGCATCCCTTGCCTTTGCCCTGCGCTGGTCGCCGCAGCTCGACGTGCGGGTCCTGCACATCGTCCGTGACAGTCCTGGTGTCGCGCACTCCTGGGCCAAGCGCGTACGCCGGCCGGAGGCCACGGACGCGGAAGATTACATGCCGACGTACTCACCGAGCAGGGCCAGCCTGCTGTGGTCGGCACACAACGGCATGTTCGAGCTGCTGGCCGCCCGCGGAGTCCCCACGCGGCGGCTGCGCTACGAGGACCTCTTGGCCGACCCGAGCGGCCGGCTTCGTGAGGTGGCCACCTTTGCTGGCCTCGACGCTGACGCGGTCGCTGACCTCGTGGCGCCGGCGAAGCGCGACGCCGCAACTGTCGAACTCTCGACCACGCACACAGTGTCCGGTAATCCCATGCGCTTCGACACCGGCAGAGTGACGCTGCGCCGCGACGACGCGTGGCGTGCCAGTTCTGCCGCGCGTGAGCGGCGCGTCGTCACGGCACTCACCGCCCCGTTGCGGGCCCGATACGGCTACCTAGGCAGAACACGGAGACCAGGGCAATGACGACGCAGCAGATGCACACTGCGGCTGACGAGACCGCGCGGGAGGGATGGCCGACGGTCGCCGTCGTCGTACCGACCCGCGACCGCCCCGAGCTGCTGCGCCATGCGTTGCAGCGCATCCTCGAGCAGGACTACCCGGGAGACGTGCGGTGCGTCGTGGTGTTCGACCATAGCGACCCCGACCTCGGGCTGGCGGTAGACGACGATCATCGCGGCGTCCTGGTCATGGGCAACGAGCGCAGTCCCGGCCTTGCCGGCGGACGCAACACCGGCATCCTCGCTGCCGACAGCGAACTGGTGGCTTTCTGCGACGACGACGACGCGTGGTTGCCTGGAAAGCTGCGCGCCCAGGTGGAAGAGCTCGTCGCCCACCCCGAGGCTTCACTGGTGAGCTGCGGTATTCGGGTGGTCTACGACGGGGCCACCACCGACCGGGTGCTGGCCGCGCGGCACGTCACCCTTCAGGACCTGCTGCGCTCCCGACTGACCGAGCTGCACCCGTCGACTTTCCTCATGCGTCGAGCGGCGGTGGTGGACGGCTTCGGGCTGGTCGACGAGCACATACCCGGCAGCTACGGCGAGGACTACGAGTTCCTGCTCCGCGCGACCCGACACGGTCCGGTAGTCAACCTGGCGGATGTGTACGTCGAGGTGCTCTGGCACAAGAAGTCGTATTTCGCCAGTCGATGGGACACGATCATCACCGCGTTGCGTTGGCTGCTCGAGCGCTACCCGGAGTTCCGTTCGGTCCCGGCGGGAGAGGCGCGCATCTGCGGGCAGATCGCGTTCGCGTACGCCGCTCAAGGGAACCGGCGGGAGGCGGTCCGCTGGGCAGCCAGGACTCTGCGGCGCAACCCGCGTGAAGCACGCGCCGTGCTGGCCCTGGCGGTGGCATCCCGGGCGGTCAGCGCCGACGGCGTGCTGCGTCGCCTGCACGAACACGGACGGGGTGTTTGAGCTCCTCCCGCCGCCACGCCGGCCTACAGCACTCAGGCTCCGCCGGCGTTGCCTATGACGACGTCGCGCCAGGCCGCCCGCGACGCCTCGTCGAACAGGCGGTACTCACCGCCCACCGGAGCGTCGAAGTAGGACACCCACGAGGCGCCGCCGCGGCGGAGCCAGGCCGCGCACGCTCGCAGCCAACGGGCTCGATCGGCACCGGTGTCGCCAGTTGCGAGCAGGCTGCCGAGCTCGCTGATGCCCCATGGCTTCCCGACGGAGGCTGATGCGGCGGCCGTGGCCGAAAACATGCGCATCGGATCGCGATACCGGCCGAACCGGGCGCCCGCGTTGTAACAGTCCCACCCGAGGGTGTCGATGACGCTGTCGCCGGCGTAGTAGCTCTTCCAGTTGCGCCCTGACTCGGGGGTGAGTGTCCAACACATGAGGACCAGCGTCGGTCGTAGCTGAGGATTGCGGGCGCCCTCCGCCAGCGCCGTGAGATGCCGCCAGGCCGCCCGGTATTCCGCCGCGGAGAACCTGCCCTTCTCGATGTCATCCTCCGGCTCGTGCCAGTAGGTCCACCACACGGTTCGATCGGTGGGAACCGAGGCGAACCACCGCCCGAGGTAGGCGTCGTGCTCGCCGGTGAGAACGTCGCGTGGGTTGGCCTTGAAGGACACGACAACGGGCCCACCACTCGCCCCCGCGAGCCCCGGCCATGGAGCGGGTAGCCCCGGGTAGAAGACCCGCACCAAGCCCAACCCGCCGTACGCGGCCCGCTGCCGGGCGAGTGCTCGGTGGAAAGTGTCTCCCGGCGCGCGGAAGACGTTGGTGCCGAACAGGGTGGACTCCGCCGATTCACCCGTCCCCGGGGCTTTCCAGCCGATCTCCAGTACAGGGGCACCGTGCGCGCTCTCCTGCGAGCGGAAGGCGGCGACACCACCCCTCCTTGCGGCAGTGAGGGCGATGGCGTAGGTGCCGTTGCCGCGGACGAGAGAGTTCACCTCAACCTGACGGGTGGTGTGCGGCGCCGCTGAGCGGACGGTCCCGATGGCTCGACCCACCGCGGGGCGCCGCTGATAGGTGAGCCGCTGCTGCGACCAGGTCGTGTCCCGGACGATGTGGACCTTCACTGGGGCGGTGGCCCGACCGGCCGAGGTGAGCTGCAGTCGGGCGTCGACCGCGCCGGCACCAGCGGGCACACCGCTCACCTGGAACTTCACGTACGCGGTGCGGTGCAGCGCGCGCCGGCTCACCTTCAGCACCCGGTGATCACCCGTCCGGCGTCGCGCCCTCTCGGCGACGACGTGTGCGTCGCCAACCGGCCGGAAAGATACAGAGTCCCCGCCGACGTTCCCGCCGACGGCCGCGTCGGCGTGCGCGGGAGGCACCCCGAGCGCGCTCGCGGCGAGCGCTGCGGTCATCAGGACAGCCGACAGGTGGGCATGAGCACGCACTGTGTGGGACTCCCCCCGGAGCAGCTGATCTCGGTGTGCTGCTTGAGGGTCGTCGCGATGGCCACGCGCCTTGACGGTCAGGCGGACCGGTTACCCCGATCGGCCCAGCTACCGTCACGGAGCGGAGCCGGGTGTGCGGACGTACTCGACCCCACCGGTTGGTTCGGCGGGGTCGAGTACGTGGTTCACACCCGGTGGTGCAGCCGTTTAGGGCAGGCTGACCGCGCTGTAGCTGGGGTTGTGTGCCATGTCCCTGAAGGCCTGTGTCGCCGACTTCGAGGTGGTGTAGTCGAAGCCACAGGCGAGATTGCCGGAGAAGTTGCGACCGCCCCACTGCAGGATGGTGTTGTACTGCTCGTAGCCCGGCTGGGTGAAGAGATCGGCGACGTTAGCGATCCATTCGGCCTTGCGGCCCGGCCGGTCCACGTCCTCCGTGCTGCTCCACTCCATGAGCATGAGCCCCTTGTCGGGGTGCTCGGTGCCGAAGACCCGTTGGGCCTCGATGATCGTCTGCAGCTCTCCCCACTGGCCGGTCGACTTGCGGCAGCGATACCAGTTGTAACCGTCCGCGGCGATGTGGTCGACGTAATCGTCACCGGGATAGTAGTAACGGACATTGCGGTCGTCCTTGCGCTTGAATCCCCACGCCGTCATCGTCAAGACGTATTCGGCATTGGTCACACCCGCTTTCCGGTACACGGAGACGAGTTTGCGCCAGGCCGCGGCGAACTCACTCGGCGAGCCCATCGGGTTGGCCTGCGACGCCTCCGGCTCGTGGTTGTAAATGATGTAGATCTTCTCTCCAAAGGCCTTGATCTGCTCTGCCTGCCGCACCATGTCGGCATAGAGGGCGTCCCCAGGCTGCGCCGCGACGATGTCG
>Ga0136624_1000262_pt1 | contig 19044 bp, 15 predicted proteins | sample AntDrymUQ4692206_2_FD_104802 | JGI IMG/M metagenome (GOLD analysis project Ga0136624, IMG submission 104802) | Polar desert sand microbial communities from Dry Valleys, Antarctica - metaG UQ469 (22.06) | ecosystem: Environmental > Terrestrial > Soil > Desert | place: Antarctica: Dry Valley... | reverse complement strand
TGCGGCCTTGTTCGCCGGTGTGGCCGCCGGCATCTTTGACGACGTCGAAGCGGTGCCAACACCTGTGGACGCCCCCGCCCCCGGCCCCGCCCCCGCCCCCGTCCCCGCCCCCGTCCCCGCGGCGGGGGCCCGGTCATGAAAATCGTCGAGGCGCATGCGACCGAGCTGTTCGTCGCCTCCGACGCCGACCCACTGCTGCAAGTCGTCGGGGTGCGCCTCGTCAACGGCAGCGACCGCGCCTGGACCGCCGACGCGCCCGCGACCGTGCAAGTCGTCGGCGAGGGCCTTGTCACCCCTGCCCCGGCGGTGGTGAGGGACCTGGCACCCGGCGACGAGACGCGCGTCGAGGTCGCCGTGGCTGTCGCCGCGGATCTGCGGCCCGGGGACACGATCCCCGCCGAGGTGCGCGGGCAGGTCGGCGACCGCGCCGACCGGCGCCCCTTGGACTTTTTGGTGGGCGAGCCGGGATGGCGGATGTTCATGGTCTCGCACTTCCACTACGACCCGGTGTGGTGGAACACCCAGTCCTTCTACACCGAGACTTGGGAGAAGCTGCCGCGCGAGGAGCGCCCCTGGGAGGGCCGGCGCCAGCACCCTGCCTTCACGCTCATCGAGGCCTACCTCGACGTGGCCCGTCGCGACCCCGACTACAAGTTCGTGCTGGCCGAGCTGGACTACCTCAAGCCCTACTGGGACGCCTTTCCTGCGCAACGGGCCTACCTGCGCCAGCTGCTGGCCGAAGGGCGCCTGGAACTGATGGGCGGCACCTACAACGAAGCCAACACGAATCTGACCTGCGCGGAGAGCACCATCCGCAACGCCGTCTACGGCATCGGTTACCAGCGCGACGTCCTCGGCGGCGACCCGGCCACGGCTTGGCAGTTGGATGTCTTCGGCCACGATCCGCAGTTCCCAGGGCTGATGGCCGACGCCGGCCTGACCTCCAGCTCGTGGGCACGTGGCCCCTTCCATCAGTGGGGGCCCGCCCGTGCGCCTGGCGGCAACGCCCGGATGCAGTTCGACAGCGAGTTCGACTGGGTGGCGCCCAGCGGCCGCGCGCTGCTGACCAGCTACATGCCCAACCACTACTCGGCCGGCTGGGACCTGGACCGTGCGGCGACGCTGGCCGAGGCCGAACAGGAGGCGCTGGCGCTGTTTCGCCAGCTGCGCGCCGTGGCCGGCACCAAGAATGTGCTGCTCCCCGTCGGCACCGACTACACACCGCCCAACCGCTGGATCACCGACATCCACCGTGACTGGAACGCCCGGTACACCTGGCCCAAGTTCCAGGTCGCCCTGCCAAGGGACTTCTTCGCGGCCGTGCGCGACGAGTTCGCCGCGCTCGGTGGCCCGGTGCCCCAGACCCGCGACATGAACCCCGTCTATACCGGCAAGGACGTCTCCTACATCGACACCAAGCAGGCACAGCGCCACACCGAGAACACCCTGCTGTCGGCGGAGAAGCTGGCGACCGTCGCCGCCCTGCTCGGCGCCCGCTACCCGGCGGAGGCCTTCGACAAGGCGTGGCGCCAGCTGCTGTTCGGCGCGCACCACGACGGCATCACCGGCACCGAGTCCGACCAGGTGTACCTGGACCTGCTGGGCGGCTGGCGTGAGGCGGCCGAACTCGCCAGCGAGGGGCGCGACGCCGCCGCCGACCACATCGCCGCGCAGGTCGACACCCGCGGCCCGTCCTCAAGTAGCGAAGCGGCAGGACATATGACAGGTCTGGCCGTGACGGTGTTCAACACCATGTCGTGGACCCGCACGGATCTCGTGCGCGCCAGCCTGGAGCCGTCCGAGCCCTGGCACGGCCTGCGCCTGCGCGACGAGCACGGGACCGACGTTCCCTTCGTCGTCGAGGCCGCCGAGCGCGACGACACCGGCCGCCTGGTCACCGCCACGCTGGTGTTCATCGCTGCCGACGTGCCCGGCGTCGGCTACCGCACCTTCTGGCTGGTCCCGGCCGCCGACCTGCCACTCGACAGCACCTGGGCGCCGTTGGAAGGCGAGCGGATCGCCAACGCCGACTTTGTGGTCGGGGTCGACGCAGCACGCGGCGGTGCCATCGACCACCTGGTGGACCGCAGCAGCGGCAAGGCGCTGCTCAAGCCGGGTGAGCTCGCCAACGAGGTGCGCGCCTACGACGAGTACGCCACGCACCCCCAGTACGGCGAGGGACCCTGGCACCTGTCGCCGCGGGGCACGTTCATGTCCCAGGCGAACCAAGAGGCGCAGGTGACCGCGGAACGCTGCGCGATCGGGCAGCGCCTGGTCGTGCGGACGCGGATCGGGGCCGTGTGTGACCTGACCCAGCACATCGCACTGTACGCAGGGGTTCGCAGGGTCGACTGCACCACGACCCTGGATGGCTTCAGCGGGCAGGACACGCTGTTTCGCCTGCGCACGGCGGCCGACGTCAAGGGCGGCCTGCCGCTGGCCGAGGTCGGCAACGCGGTGATCGGTCGCGGCTTCGGCTTCCCCGGCGTGGACGCGGCCGAGGTTTCCCACACCCTCGACAACCCGGCGTACAACTGGTTCGGCATCGGCGCGACCGCCCGCGTCGTCTTGACCGACGCGACGGGAACCCAACCGCGCGCCGCGCGCGCCATCAGCGTCGCCGAGGTCGTCGCGGCGGAGCAGGAGCGCGACCCAGTCGTGCGCGACCTGCTGGTGGCGCTGGTGCGCAAGGGCGTCACCGCCACCGTGTCGCGCGCGGCCGGCGCCCGCTACGGCGCCATCGACGTCGACTCCAACCTGCCCGATGTGCGCATCGTCATCGGTGGCCCGGAGCGCAACTCGTTCACCGAGGCCGTGCTCGACGCCGCCGCGCCGGGCTACCGATCCCACCTGCGTCAGCAACTCGAGGCGGACGGCTGCGGTGTCGTCTGGGTTCCCGCCCGGACCCCGCTGGAGGGGGTCTGGCAGCCCAACGCCGACCTGCGCGCGCCCGCTGCGCTGCCAGTCCTCGTCGTCGCTGGCCGCGATGAGGCCGCCACGGCACAAGCGCTGCGTAACGTCATCGCCGACCTGGACGACGGCGTCATCACCGTGCGCCAACCCTCGGCGTTGGACGGCACCACAGGGACCGTCGAGGACTACACGATCGCGGTGGTCAACCGTGGCACCCCGGGCTGCACCGTCGACGGGCGTGGTGACCTGTACCTGTCGCTGCTGCGCTCGTGCAGCGGTTGGCCGTCAGGGGTGTGGCTGAACCCGCCGCGGCGCACGGTCCCCGACGGGTCCAGCTTCCAGTTCCAGCACTGGACCCACCACTTCGACTACGCGATCGTCGCCGGCCGTGGCGACTGGCGCCAGGCCGGGATCGTGCGTGCCGGCCACGAGCACAACAACCCGCTGCAGGCGCGGGTTGTGACGGCCTCGGGCGGCACGTTGCCGGCGACCGGTCACCTGGTCCGCGTCGACGGCGAGGGGGTTGTGCTGGCCGCCATGAAACCGGCAGGTAACCCCATGGCGCGAATGGCCGGGACGCAGATGGACCCTCGCGGTGGCGTCACCATGCGCTGCTACGAGGCCCACGGATCGCCCGCCGAGGTCACGGTGGGTCTGTGGCGCCCGCTGCGGGAAGGCTTCGCCGCCGACCTGCTGGAACAGCGGGGCGAGCCGCTGGCCCTGGTCGACGGCATGGTGGGTCAGCGCCTGGACGGCTACGGGATCGCGACGCTGACGGTGGTTCCCGCAGCAAGGCCCGAGCCGGCCGCGGCGCCGATGGCGTTGGGTCGGCGCTGCGAGCCGGCGCAGCCCGTCTACAGCGACTACTGGCTGCACAACCGCGGCGCCGCACCGCTGGGCTACCAACCGGTCACTGTGCAGATCCCGCCACGGGCCGTGGCGACCGTCGGGCCGTTCCAGATCCCTGTGCTGGTGGCGTCTGAGCGCAGCGACCAGGCGGTCGCCGGCCGGCTGAGCATCGACGTGCCGCCCGGCTGGACCGCCGAGCCCAGCCAGCGCCTGTACCGCCTGACCCCTGGGGCGCACGCCGAGTTCGCCGTCACCGTCGCTCCCGGCACCGGGGCCGAGCCGGGCCGCTACTTCCTGGCCGCCCGCATCACCGACGATGCCGACCAGACCCACGAGGATGTTGTCACCGTCGACCTTGGCGGCGCCTATACGGCGCCGCTGGACGCCGACGACGCCGCCGAGCCCGCACGCACGCTGCTGGTCGAACGCGCCACCCGCAAGGCCGTCGTCGTCGACCGGGCGATGGACGCGGACACCATGGTCGCGCTCGGCGGCGAGCTGTCGGCCGAGCTGACCAGCGACCGCCTCGACGTCGGCTACGGACACCCAGCGGACCTGGAGGTCACGCTGCACAACCGGGTCGCCGGCGCCATCCGAGGTGAGGCGCAGGTCATCAGCCCCTACGGCACCTGGGCGGCCATCGGGCCATGGGCGCAGGGCTTCTCGGTTCCCGGCGGCGGTAGGGCGACGCTGCGCTTCGCCGCACGCTGCGCTGCAGACACGCCGGCCACTACGGCCTGGGCCCTGGTCAAGATCGGTTACTTCGGCCGCGTGCTGTACACCCGCAGCGTCGCGGTGACGCTGGTCGGCAGCCGTGCCCACGCCGGGTTGTTGTCGCGGTGACCGGCGTGCGGCCCGCACAGCATCCCGTGGCGACCGTCGATGGCGTCGCGATCACCGTCGGCGCCGTCGAGGCGCGCGTCGGCGCGATCCGCGGGCAGGCCGGCCCCAACGACCTTCCGGCACCCGGTAGCCCGGAGGATCGGCGGCTGCGCCGCTGGGTGGTCCATGCGCTGGTGAACGAGGCCGTCCTGGTCACAGAGGCACGCCGCGCCGGTTTCTGCGACGTAGCCAACGTCGCCGGCGTCGCTGGCGTCGCAGACGTCGCCGACACCGTAGTCCGGCTGTTCGACGGCGTGACCGCCGAGGTTACCGTCGACGGCCAGGAGGTCGCCGCCTACTACGCCCGCAACCTCGACCGCTACCGGTGCCCGGAGCGGCGGCGGGTCCACCACGTGCTGCTGGGCGACGAGGCCGCCGCAGGCGACGTGCGCCGCCGGCTGTGCCGAGGACAGCCGCTGGCACGTGCCGCGGCGACCCGTTCGCTGGACCCGTCGTCGCGCGACCGAGGTGGCGACCTGGGCTGGCTGCGCCGCGGCGAGCTCGCCGGCCCGCTGGAGGACGCCGTGTTCGACGTGGCACCCGGTGGCGTGGTCGGGCCGGTGCGCACGGACTTCGGCTGGCATGTCGCCGAGGTGCTGGCCGTGCAACCGGCGACCACGGTGCCGCTGGACGCCGTGCGCGAGGCCATCCACGCCGACTTACTCGCCGCCGCCCGTGGCCGGCGCTTCGACGCCTGGCTCGACCAGCGGCGCGCCCGGCTGGCGGTCGTCTCGCCGGGCTATGAGCACCCGGGCGACCCGAGGGTCCCTGACGGTAGCCACCGGCACTGAGCTACCCAGGCCTCGTCCCGCCCCACACCAGAGACCCAGACCAGACCAGACCGACATGAAAGGGAGCGCGCAGTAATCATGCAGCAACTGTCCGACAACTTGTTCTGGTGGATCGATACCTGCAACGTCTACATACTCCGTGACGGCGACGAAGCGATCCTGATCGACTTCGGCGCCGGCGACGTCCTCGACAACCTGCACCGGCTCGGGGTTTTCCGGGTCACCGATGTCCTCATGACCCATCACCACCGTGACCAGGGGCAAGGGCTCAAGCGCGCCGTGGAGGCCGGCGCCAAGGTGTGGGTGCCCGCCGCCGAACGTGATCTGTTCGACGCGGTCGAGGACTACTGGGAGTCGCGGGTGGTGTGGAACAACTACAACACCCGCGACGACCGCTTCACACTCACCGAGTCGATCCCGGTCGCCGGGACGCTGCCCGAGTACCGCCCCACCCGCTTCGGCGGTTATGAGGTCACCGCCATCCCGTTGCCAGGGCACACCGTCGGCTCCGTCGGCTTGCTGACACAGGTGGACGGGCGGCGGACGGCGTTCACCGGCGACCTGATCTCGGGGCCCGGTAAGGTCTGGTCGCTGGCCGCGACGCAGTGGAGCTACGCGGGCGCGGAAGGGGTGGCGGCCAGCGTGCTGTCGCTGCTCGACCTGCAAAAGCGCCGCCCCGATGTGGTGCTGCCGTCCCACGGCGGGCCGATGGATGACGCCGACGGGGCGATCGACCCGCTGGTCGAGCGGATGCTGCGGCTGCTGGGGTTGCGCGGCCAACACGCCGATGTGTTGGAGCGCCGCGACCGCCCGTACCACCGGCTGCTGCCCCACCTGCTGCACAACTGGTCCAGCCACGCCTTTTCTTACGTGCTGCTGTCCGACAGCGGCAAGGCACTGTTCATGGACTACGGCTATGACATGCACACCGGGCTGGCGGCCGGGCAGGACCGCGCCTCACGGCGACCGTGGCTGTACACCATCCCGACCCTGAAAGAGCAATTCGGGGTCGACGACATCGACGTCGTCATCCCCACCCACTACCACGACGACCACGTGGCGGGCTGCAATCTCCTGCGGCAGGCCGAGGGCACGGCCGTCTGGGCGGGGGCGAACTGCAACGTGGTGCTCGAACGGCCGGGCGACCACGACCTGCCGTGCCTGTGGTATGAGCCGATCCCCGTCGACCGGGTGATTGCACTGGGCGAACCGGTGCGCTGGGAGGAATACGAGCTGACCCTGCACCCGTTGCCGGGACACGCCCAGAACGCCGTCGCGATCGAAGTCACCGTGGACGGGACCCGCGTGCTGGTCACCGGCGACCAGTACGCGGAGGACGGCGAGCTCAACTACGTCTACCGCAACCGCTTCCGACGTTCGGACTACCGCGTCAGCGGTGACCTGCTCATGCGGGTCCAGCCGGAGTTGCTGCTGTCCGGTCACTGGCCGCCCGAGCGGGTCGGCCCCGGGTACCTGCGCGACCTTCGCGACCGTGGCGCGGAGCTCGAGCGACTCCATCAGGCGCTGCTGCCCATCGAGCACACCGACTTCGACGCGGAGGGCTTCGGCGCCTGGGTACGCCCTTACCAGCTGGACGTGTCCGCCGGCGTCCCGGCGCGCCTGCAGGTCGAAGTCCGCAACCCCCATCCCGTGCCCGAGACGATCACCGTCACGCTCGTCGGCCCGACGGGCTGGATCAGCGAGCCGCCGCGCGCCTCGGTCAAGCTGGGACCGGGTGAGCACGGCACGCTCTCGTTCACCGTCACTCCCCAGGCTGGGACCAGGGTGCGCCGCAGCCGCGTGGCCGCCGACGTGTGGGTGGGAGAGCGGCATTTCGGGCAGCAGGCCGAGGCCCTGCTGACAGTCAAGTGACCTTCGCGATCCGCGGTGTCATCGAGGGCTACTACGGCCCGCCCCGTTCTTGGGCGGCGCGCGAGCGCAGCGTGGATTTCATGGCTGGCCGCGGCCTCAACGCCTACCTGTACGCCCCCAAGAACGAGCCGCTGCACCGCTCCCGCTGGCGAGAGCCCTACCTGCCCGAGGAGCAGCACCGCTTCGCGGCCTTCGACACCCGCTGCCGCGACGGCGGCATCGACTTCGTCTTCGGCCTCAGCCCGCTGGGCTTCCGTTACGACGCCGACGACGATCTCGCCTGCCTGCTGGCCAAGGTCGACGCCGCCGCCGCGGTCGGGATCCGCCACTTCTGTCTGCTCACCGACGACATGAGCGGGGGTCAGGCCGGGGAGCGGGTCACGTCCCGCTTCGACGACCTCGCGCAGGCACACGCGTGGCTGGTCAACAGCGTCCACCGGCACCTACGCGGCCGCGGCAACGGTCGCAGCTTGTGGTTCGTGCCGGTGCAGTACTGCGGCAGCCCGGCCACGCCGTATCTCGGCACCATCGGCGAGCTGGTGGCCCCACAAGTCCCGATCTGCTGGACCGGTCCGCAGGTCTGCTCACCGATGCTGGACCTGGACCACACACGGGCGGTGGCCGCGGTGTTGCGCCGCCCTGTGCTGTATTGGGACAACCACCCCGTCAACGACGGCGACATGCGCTTCGACCCGCATCTGGGACCCTTGACAGGTCGCGACCCGCGACTGCCCGAGGCGGCCTGCGGGCTGCTGGCCAACCTGGCGCTGGAGGCCGAGGCGTCGCACGTGGCCGTGGCCACGGTCGCCGACTACTGCGCCGAACCGTCGGGGTACGACCCGCGACGCTCTTGGGGTCGGGCCCTGGCCGACGTGGCGGGTGATCCCGCCGACGCCGAGGCGGTCGCTGTCCTCGCCGAGTTGTCGTGGCGGTCGCCGCTGGGCAAGCGTCAGGGAGGCGACAGCCGGTTGACCGGCGTGCTGACCCGCGTGCAAGACACCGCCGGCGGCGACGACGCCGACCGGCGGGCGGCGGTGGCGGACGCGCGGACGGAAGTCACGCGGCTCGCCGAGGCCGCGGAGCGCCTCGCGGGGCTGGCCAATCCCTGGTTGCGCGATGACCTGCGACCGTGGGTCACCAAGCTGGCGGGCTGGGCCGCCACCCTGACGCCCGCCACCGACCTGCTGGCGCGCGCCCTCGACGACCCGAATGCCATAGACGATTCCCAGCCCTCCCCGCTGACTGACGTCCGCCATGCAGCCACCGAGCGGCTGGCCGAGGCACGGACAAGTTCCTACTGGGTCAGTGACGACCTGCTCGACCAGCTCGCCCGCGCCTGTCTGTGGCAGGCGGAAGCGCTCGGCGCATGACGGTGCCGCGAGTCCATACTCGGTGACCGCCACGTCCCCGCTGCCCAACCCCCCTCTGGTGGTCCTCGACGACGACCCCACGGGAACCCAGGCGTTGGCCGGCGTCCCGGTGCTGCTGGCGCCGGACGAACCGAGCCTGCGCGCGCTGGCCAACGCTGGCGCAGCGGCCGTCCATCTGCTGACCAACAGCCGCGCGTTGCAACCGGCCGCTGCCGAGCGGCTCGTCGCCGAGACGTCCGCGCTGGCCCGCCGAGCCCTGCCCGCTGCCGAGGTGGTGCTGCGCGGCGACAGCACCCTGCGCGGTCACCTGCTGGAGGAGTACCGGGGACTGCGCGCCGCCTGCTTCCCCGATGTCACGCCGGTCCTGCTGCTCGTGCCCGCCCTGCCCGCGGCGGGCCGCGTCACGGTGGGCGGCGTGCACCTGCTGGATCGCGACGGCACCCGCACGCCGCTGCACGACACCGAGTACGCGCGCGACCCAGTCCTGGGCTACTCCGACGCCCGGCTGCTGTACTGGGCGCAGGAGCGCTCCCGCGGCTACTTCGCCGCCGGTGCGGGCCGTGAGGTCGGTCTGGCGCAGCTGCGCCGGGACGGCGGCGACGCCATCGCGGCCGCCATCACGCACTTGACGTTCGCCGGGCGCCCGGCGGTCTGCGCCCCCGACGCCGAGACCGCCGCCGACCTCGAGGCGGTCGCCGCCGGCCTGCGTCAGGTCCGCGCCGCCGGGGTGCCCGTCGTCGTGCGTTGTGGTCCCACCTTCGTGGGTGTGCTCAGCGGCGCGCTGGCGCGCGGGCCGGCGGTCCCGCCATCGGTCACCGGCGGGGTGCTGGTGGTGTGCGGGTCGTTCGTGGCGACCGCCACCCGCCAGCTCGCCGCGCTGGAGAAGGGCTACCCCGGCAGCCTCATCCAGGCCGACGCTGCCGCCCTGGCCTCGTCGGACGCGTCGCCGGAGCTCGGCCGGCTGGCCGGCGCGGTGTCAAGCCGTCTGCGCCGGCATCGGGTCGCCGTGCTGGCAACCCCCCGCAATCGTCCCCCCGCCGGCGACCTGGACGTGCAGGCAAAGGTCGCCGCCAATCTCGCGGGCGTGCTGCCCCTGCTGGACGAGCCGCCCGAGCTCGTAATCGCCAAGGGTGGGGTCACGTCGGCGGTGACCGCGCGCGTCGGCCTGCAGGCGCGCCGCGCCGACGTGATCGGACCCGTCGCAGAGGGGGTCGGGCTGTGGCAGGTCCACCGCCCTGGCGGCGGGCGGCTGCCCTATCTGGTGGTCCCGGGCAACGTTGGCGAGGACGACCTACTGGCCCGCCTGGTGGCGCTGGTGCGCGCTCCCGCACAGGCGGCCGGTTGACGGCCGCGGCGGTCCCGGCCGTGGGCGCCGGTGGCGGGCCGATCAGCTTCGCGGCCAATGTCGGCTTCCTGTTCACCGAGGTCGCCTTCGATGACCGCTTCTCGGCCGCCAGCCGTGCCGGGTTCACCACCGTCGAGTTCCCCTGGCCGCCGGCCACCCCTAACGCGGTGGTGGCGGCCGCGGCCGACAGCGGTGTCGGGGTGGTGCAGCTCAACATGGCTGCCGGGGATCTGGCCGCCGGCGAGCGTGGCTGGCCCAACGACCCGGCTCGCCGGGGCCAGTGGCGAGAGGCGTTCGGTGAAGCGTTGGCGCTGGCTGCGCGCCTGGACTGCCCGGCCGTCAACGTGCTGGCGGGCAACCGGGTCGCCGGCTGCGAACTCGCCGAGCAGCAGGCCTGTCTGCGCGACAACCTCGTCTGGGCACTGCCGATCGCCAGGCGCCAGGGCAGGATGCTGCTGCTGGAGGTCCTCAACGACCGCGACACACCTGCGTACCTGCTCACGCGCCTGGATGACGCTGCCGACCTCATCCGCCGGATCGGTGACCCCGGACTGCGGCTGCAGTTCGACAGCTACCACGTCGGCCGGCTGTACGGACCCGAGGCGGTGGCGCGGCGCTTCACCGAGGTGGCGCCCCTCGTCGGCCACGTGCAGGTCGCCGACGTCCCCGGCCGCCACGAGCCGGGGACGGGACGGATCGACTTTGCCGCATTCTTCGCCGAGCTGCGCCGTGCCGGCTACCGGGGAGCGGTGGCGGCCGAGTACGTGCCGCAGGCCAGCACCACCGCCGGCCTCGGCTGGCTTGGCCGAATCTGACGGTAGCGCGCCGGGTTCAGGACACGACGGCGTCAGGACAAGACGGCGGCGAGCTGCTCGACGGCGGAACGGGGGCTGGACAGCACCGGCACCGGCGGCGACTCGGGCAGGTCGGTGACCACGCGCGCCATCGAGGCCTGTGCCAGGACGACGACGTCCACCCGGCCGGCCAGCCGTTCCAGCCCCGCGCGGACGAGCGCGTCATGGCGCGCCACGTCCCCCTTGGCGACCGCCTCGAAGGCGCCGTCGCACAACTCGGCGGTGACGGTCACCTGTCGGCCCTCGCGGACGGCCACCTGCTCGACCAGGCCGACAGTCGGCTCCAGGGTGGTCGACAGCGTGGCCAGGACCCCGACACGGTCGCCGCTGCGGACCGCCTGGACCGCCATCGGCTCGTCGACGCGCAGCAGGGGAACCGAACACAGCGGACGAGCCGCCTCGACCGCCGCCCCCAGTGACGAACATGTCACCAGGATCGCGTCGACGCCCTCGTCCTCGACCGACGCGACGAGCCCGGCAAACCGTCGCATCGTCCGCGTCTGGAGGCGGCCCTGCCGGATGGTTCGGCGCAACAGGCTCTCGTCGACCACGCTGAAGACGTCGGCGTCGGGCAGCAACTCGGCGGCCAGCTGCTGAAACTGCTCGGCCAACCCGGTGACCGTGTGGATGAACGCCACCCGCTTACCCATGACTCCCGTCCTCCACCGCCGGTCTGTCCCGTCTGGTCGTCACGCGAGCGCAGCGACCGGGCACACTGCGCGGATGCTACTGGGCGTCGATCTGGGCACCAGTTCGGTCAAGGCGGTGCTGCTCGACGACGGTGAGCAGGCGGCATCGACGAGCAGGAGGTACCGCGTCGACCGGCCGCGGCCGGGCTGGGCGGAGTCGTCACCGCACGACTGGTGGCAAGCGACGGTCGCCGCGGTGCGCGGCGTGGTAGGGGCGCGTGGCCACGCCGTGACGGCCGTCGGCCTATCCGGCCAGATGCACGGCCTGGTGATGACCGACACGCATGGCCGCGCCTCGCGACCGGCGATCCTGTGGGCTGACCAGCGGTCACTGCCGGCGCTGGCGGCGTGGCAGTCGCTGGATGATTCCAGTCGCCGGCGATTGGCCAACCCCCTCGTCGACGGCATGGCGGGACCGGCCCTGCGCTGGCTGCGCGACCACGAACCCGCCACCTACGGCGACGCCGCCTGGGCCTTGCAGCCCAAAGACTGGCTGCGTGCCCGCCTCACGGGCGAGATCGCCGGCGACCACAGCGACGCATCGGCAACGCTGCTGTACGACCTGCCGGCCGGGGTTTGGGCCTTCGACATCGTCGAGGCGCTGGGGCTGCGTGCTGACCTACTGCCGCCGCTGCTGGAGTCCACAGCCGCGGCCGGGCTGCTGTCGCCTACGGCAGCCGACGATCTCGGCCTGCCCGCCGGCATCGTCGTGGCCGCCGGGGCGGGCGACACGGCAGCCGCGGCGCTGGGGACGGGACTCATCCAGCCAGGCCCGGTGCAGCTCACGATCGGCACGGGTGGCCAGGTGCTGACCGTGCTGGCGCGACCGAAGCCCGACGAGCACCTGCGTACGCATCTGTACCGCGCGGCCGTGCCGGAGCGGTGGTACGCGATGGCGGCCAGCAAGAACGCCGGCCAGGCGCTGGAATGGGTACGAGCCATCTTCGCCGTGTCGTGGGACACCTGCTACGCCGAGGCCTTCGCCGTCCCGCCAGGGGCCGAGGGAGTGCGCTTCCTGCCGTACGTCAGCGGCGAGCGCGCACCGGTGCTTGACCCGTACGCCGCCGGCGCCTGGACGGGGCTGAGCACCGACCACCGCCGAGGCCACCTGCTGCGGGCCGCCCTGGAGGGGGTTGCCTTCGCGTTGCGTGGCTGCCTTGAGGCATTGGCGGAGCGCGACGCATGCGTCGACGAGGTGCTGCTGGCCGGGGGCGGGTCGACCGACCCCCGCTGGCGCCAGCTGCTCGCCGACGTCACCGGCGCCCGGCTGTTGGAGGCCGCGGCCGTTGATGCGTCGGCCCGGGGAGCCGCGTTACTCGGGGGGCTGGCCGCCGAGCAGATCGCCATACCGGAGCCGGTGTCAGACTGCCCGGTGCTCGCCGAACCGGGGGCAGACCACGAGATCTACGCCGCGCTGGCGGGCGTGCACGACGACCTGTACCGGCGGCTGCGGCAATCGGATGCCGGCCCGCACGACGCCTAGCATCGGCCCCACCATGCGTTTCGAACAGGCGAAAGCACTCCTTGCGGCCTTCGAGCGTGAGCGCGTGCGCTACGTGCTCATCGGGTCGATGGCGATGGCCGCCCACGGGCTCGTGCGAGCGACCCGCGACATCGACTTCTTCGTCGCCACCGACGTGGACAACGTCGAGCGTCTGAAGCGCGCGCTGCGTTCGGTGTTCGACGACGCCAGCATCGACGAGATCAGCAGCGACGATCTCGCTGGCGCGTACCCCGTGATTCAGTACGGGCCACCTGAAGGCGACTTCGTGATCGATCTCGTCGCCAGACTGGGTGACGCGTATGAGTACGACGACATCCGGGCACAGGAGATCGTCGTCGACGAGATCGTGGTACGGGTTGCGACCCCGCGCATGCTGTACGACATGAAGAAGGACACGATGCGGCCCCAGGATCGCTTGGATGCGGCGACGCTGCGGGAACGCTTCGGTTTGACCGACGAGGAGCCCTGATGCCGGTCAGGAAACTGCGCTCCATAGACGAGGCAACATCCCCGGACGCGCAGCCCCTCGACGGGCGGAACATTCGCGCCGCCATGGAGCTGTCCGAGCTATGCCACTGGCTGCGCCCTTGGAGGCCTCCCGCGGGAGTGCACCGCAACGTGTCCATCGAGGCGGCGCAGGCGCGACGGCGCGCGTGGGAGGGTTTTCCCAGCCCCAGCTAGTGCCGTAACCGCGAACGTTCGCGTCGGCTGATCGTGGTAGCGCCTGCGGGGATTTGGGGTTTGGTGGTCGCATGCCGACGGCTGTCCTTTCCTGAACTTCCCCCAGGAGGAGCGGTGGCCGAGCGTGTGCGAGTTCGTGACATCAGCAACGAGGAGGGCAACCGGTTGCTGCGCATGGTGCGGCGCAGCTCGGGGTCGGTGGTGACGTGGCGGCGGGCGCAGATGGTGCTGTTGTCGGCCCAGGGCATGGATGTGGGCCAGATCGCTCAGGTGGCGTTCACCTCCCCGGATCGCGTGCGGGAGGTGCTGCACAACTTCAACGACGACGGCTTCGCGTCGCTGTACCCCAAGTACGCCGGCGGGCGGCCGCCGACGTTCACGTTGCCCCCAACGCCAGCGGGTCAAGAAGATCAGCCATGAGGGCCTGCGGGTTCTGCTCCGCGAGGAGGGCGTGTCGTTTCAAGCGATAAAGACCTGGAAGCAGTCCAACGACCCGGACTTCGAGGCCAAAAAGAACCGCGTCCTGGAGCTGTATGACCTCGCCGACGGCAAGGCTCAGCCCGGCGATGGCGACCCGACGGTGGTGATCTGCGTCGACGAGTTCGGGCCGCTGAACCTGCAACCACACCCCGGCAAGCAGTGGGCCGCCGCCGGCGGCCAAGGCGGACGGCCGCCCCGCCGCCGGCGACGGGCGACCTACAAACGCCCGCACGGCGTCCGTCACCTGCTCGCCGCCTACGACCTGGGCCGCGACAAACTGTACGGCCACGTCAAGCCCCGCAAGGGCCGCAGCGAGTTCCTGGCGTTCTGCCGCTACCTGCGCTCGCTGTACCCGCCCGGCGTGCGCATCGCGATCGTGCTGGACAACTACAGTCCCACCTGTCGACCAAGCGCGACACCCGCGTCGGCGACTGGGCGGCGGCCAACAACGTCGAACTCGCCTACGTGCCGTTCTACGCGTCCTGGCTCAACCGCATCGAAGCCCAATTCACGGCGTTGCGCTACTTCGCGCTGGACGGCACCGACCACGACTCCCACGAGGCGCAGGGCCGCATGATCCGCCGCTACATCGCCTGGCGCAACCGCAACGCCGACGACCGCGCACTGCGTGAACTCATCAAGCGCGCGAACGTTGCCTGACGCGGCACTAGCTGGGTGCGGTCAGCATCCATTCACGACCCAGCGGCAGCTCGGCGTCCTTGGAGCACAAGATCTGAACGAGACCCAAGGCGCCGGTGTCGAAGCTGTGCGCGGATGCCGCGAGGTATGCCCGCCAGATCCGGTAGTCGGTCTCCGACGCTGCCGCCACCGCGGCGCCATGGTGGCCCTCGAGCCGCTCCAGCCAGCGGCGCAGCGTCAAGGCGTAGTGCGGACGCATCTGGTGGATGTCAACGACCTCGAAACCGGCGGTCTCGGCCTCGCGAACCGCCTGCCACTGTGGGACGAGCCCGCCGTCCGGGAAGACATAGGCGGTGACGAAGGTGCGCTCCCGCCCGCTCCGTCGTGTCGTGGGGTCGCCCATGACGATGCCGTGGTTGAGAAACACGCCGCCGGGGCGTGTCAGGCGCCAGACCGTCGAGAAGTACTCGGCCAGGTGGGTCGGGCCGACGTGCTCGAACATCCCGACCGAGGCGACCGCGCCGAACTCCTCGTCGATCTCGCGGTAGTCCTGCAGCCGGATCTCAATCTGTCCGGCGAGCCCCGCTGCCGCGATCCGTTGCCGCCCGGCGTCGACCTGCGTCTGCGACAGCGTGACGCCCAGGCCTTCGATCCCGTAGGAGCGGGCGGCATGGATCAGCAGCGATCCCCAGCCGCAGCCGATGTCGAGCAGGCGCATCCCCGGCCGCAATCGCAGCTTGCGGCAGATCAGGTCGAGCTTGCGCCGTTGGGCCGCTGCCAGATCCTCGCTCGGGTCGGCAAAGTACGCGCACGAGTAGACGAGTGCGGGATCGAGGAATGCCTCATAGAACCGCTGCGGCAGGTCGTAGTGGAACGCGATAGCGGCGCGGTCGCGCTCGCGCGAGTGCATGCGGCCGCGCAAATGCGCACGGCGGGTGTGGTGCCGCCGAGGAGGGGGTGGGAGCCGCCGGAGTTGTCGCAGTAGACGTAGGCGCAGGCGGCGGTCATCCGGGAGCCGACTGCCGAGCTGCTCGCCCGCGGCCATGGCGGCCACGACGTCGCCGACCAAGTCGATCGCGCCCTCGACGTAAGCTTCACCCGCCGACAGGTCGAGCGGGGGGTGCAGCAGGGCACGCGCCGACCACGGGTAGCACAGCGCGATCTCGAAGTCCGAACCGTCGCCGAGCTTCGTCCCGTCCCACAGCCTCAGTGGCAGGGTCGTGCCGGTGAGGCGCCCCAGCGTGGCGTGCAATTCGCGCACGGCCTGGGCGGCCGGGTCACCGCTTGGGGTCAAAGTCGCAGGCCTCGTCGGGGTATCGATCGTCGCTCCTTCCGCATGCCAGCCGGGCGTCGGACCACGGACCCCGGTCATACGCTCCACCGGTCACGCGTGCAAGGGGCGGCGAGCGCGGGCGCGTGCCGGACGCGTGAAGGTATCGCAGGCGTCGGAACCGGCAGGTCGGCAGCGCGAGCCGAAGCGTCGCTTAAGTCTCGGCGAGTCGCTGGACGGTGGCACGGCAGCCCGGAACGTTGAACATCGCGGCGTCCTCAGTCACGCAGGGTTCGTCGAGCGTCTCGGCCAAGGCCAGATACAGCGCGTCGTAGATCGTGACGTTGTGACGAAGGTCGTAGGCTCGGTCTAGCAAAGGACCGTGCGGGTACCGCAAGATCGGCAGGGCGGCGAGGTCGTTCACCGCGCCTCGCGCAGCTGATTCGCCGAGTTCGCCGTTTCGTTCGAAGCGGCGCAGCACTTGACTCACCTCGGCGTCCAGCAGATGCGGGGCGGCAAGTTCAATCGTGGGATCGGCGATCAGTTGCTGGGCCAGCCTGGCGGCCACGGGCTGGCCGAGCAGCAATTCGATGACGGCCGACGCATCGACGACGGTCAACCCGTGGCTTCCCGCTCCTGGCGAACCGCCTCGGCCGGCGTTTGCGTGAGGCGGCTGACGTCGCGGCGACGCGCCCGCTCCCATAGCTCCTCGACAGAGGGGCGCTGGACTGTCCGTGTCACGGTTCGCAGCAGGTAGTCACTGAGTGACAGTCCCGCGCGGGCGGCGCGGACCTTCAGTTCTCGGTGGGTGGCGTCAGGGACGTTTCGAACCTGGATCATACGAGACATGTGCCAGACATTAGCACGTGTGCAACACATGTTGACGCCCAGACGACAGCTGACTCGCCGATCGGGGCTGTACAGCCGCGGAGCCCGAGCGCACAATATCGGGGCTGAGAGAAGGCGCAAACGGATGCGCGGGCGTCCGGGTGGTTCGTAGTGCGCTGCCGGCTACCGGACTTCCCGCGCAGAGGGGAATCGTGACCAAGACAGCCGAGGCGACGACGCGTCCGGACCTGGCGCGCGCTGGGCGTGTGGCGTCGCCGTGAACGGCACGGGCGATGTCCGGCGGCCGTGGCTGCCCGACCTGTTGCGCGACGCGGGCTACACAGCAGCATCGGTGGGGGCACTGTCGTATGTCTTCGTCGACGAGATCGTCGATGACGGGGTCACGCTCACGGTGTCTCGCTGGCCGGACGCCGACGGTGCCGGACGCCTGCGCTTCCACGACCTCGACGCCCGCCGCCACGTCGGTGTGACACTGCTGGCCATCCACGCAGGGCTCTACCAGCGGGCGGTCGAGGCCGTGGCGCGATCGCCGAGGGTCGGCGACGTCTTCGCCGCCGAGGTGGCGCCTGACGCGGTCGCCCGCCTGGCGGCGACCGCTGAGGAGGCCGAGTGGCGCGAGCCGCTCGACGAACTGTTCCCTGGCGAGATCCACGACGTGTCCGCGGAGGCACGGACCGTCGCCAAGCTCGCGTTCTACGGCGCGGCCGCCGCGGTGCTGGATGAGACGGAGGTCGGGGAGCGCCAGCTGCTCGGCGACCCCGTCCTGCACCCCGGCGACGTGGCGGCGGCGAGCACCGCCGTCGCCCCCGGCCTCCCCCCCTGGCACGTGCCGGCCGAACTGCTCGGCGAGGCTGATGGCGAGGGCTTCCTGGACGCCTGTCGCGCCGACGGCGGCAGCGCACTCGTCTACTTCGTCCTCAACGTCGGCGACGGCGACACGCAGGTGCTGTTGCTGCCCGCGGACGCCAACGGCCATCGCTGCGCTGTCGTCGTCGATGTCGCCTCCCGCCACAAATTGCCGGCGCTGCTCGAGGCGCTCCAGGCGAAGGGCATCCTCCCAGCGGTCGGCCAGGCTGGGCGCAGGCCGCTGCTGCCGCTGGTGGTCGCCACGCACCCGCATGACGACCACATCGGCGGGCTCCCCCAGCTGCTCGACGATCTCGGTGACGAGATCTCGGAGTTCTGGGAACCGGGTTACTACCACCCCAGCGACGTCTACGTCGAGACCATGGTCGCGCTGGAGCGACGGCGCGATCGCCTTCGCCACCTGCAGCCCACGAGTGGGCTGTCCTGCTACCTCGACCAGGTCAAGATCACCGTCCTGGCACCAGGCATCGGCCTGCGCAACCGCTTCGACTCCTACGGCACGCTCATCAACGACGCCTCCATCGCCCTCAAGGTCGAGTACCCGGCCACCCGCATCGCCGAGCAGCGTGAAGGTCCCCACCACAACCGCGTCTATGTCCGCAACGACCCGTGGGCACTGCTGCTCGGTGCCGACGCGCAGACGACCGCGTGGGCGCAGGCGACGCTTGACTTCCCAGAGGTGCACAGCCATTCCGATGCCGACCTCGCCCGGGAGCTGCGGCTGCGGACCGGGCGCGACACGCTGCGCGGGCATGTGTTCAAGGTTCCGCACCACGCGTCGAAGCACGGCCTCAATCTCGAGCTCGTCACCCGCATCCAGCCGACCATGGCGTTGGTGTCGTGTTCTGCCGACGGCCGCTACGGCTTCCCGCACGAGCTCGCCCTGGAGGCGATCCGCGAGGCGCGTCTCCCGACTGCCTCCCGCGGCGGGCGTCGCCCGGCCGACCACGACCTCGGCATCCACTACACCTGCGCGGTCAGCGACGCCAACGGGCAACCGGCGCTCGGATCGATGGCCCTGGTCGTGTGCACGAAGCGGGGCACGCCCCTGCAGCTGTGGCGCTTCACCGACGGACCCCGCGATGAGGTGCGCCTCGACAACGCGATCCCGATGACTCGAACACACCTGTCAGAGCCGGTCATCTCGTAGCGTGCGTTTGGGCCTCGGCGGTGGGTCGAATCACCCGTT
>Ga0136624_1000259_pt1 | contig 19107 bp, 18 predicted proteins | sample AntDrymUQ4692206_2_FD_104802 | JGI IMG/M metagenome (GOLD analysis project Ga0136624, IMG submission 104802) | Polar desert sand microbial communities from Dry Valleys, Antarctica - metaG UQ469 (22.06) | ecosystem: Environmental > Terrestrial > Soil > Desert | place: Antarctica: Dry Valley... | reverse complement strand
ATGTCCCGCCGCTCCGACCAGCGCCGTGCCGCCGTCTTCGCGCTGTACCAGCACGAGCTGACCCGCCGGCCCCTCGACGACGTGTTCGAGCGCGACGCCGGTGGCTTCACCCGCGCGCTCGCGCACGCCACGTCGGATCACCAGCATCAGCTCGACCTCCACATCGCCCGCCACGCCGAGGGCTGGGCGCTCGAGCGAATCGCTCCACTGGAGCGCGCGATCATGCGCGTCGCTCTGCTCGAGATGCTGCACCCCGACCTGATCGAGGGCGACCGCCCGATCCCGCCGGAGGGCGCGATCTCCGAGGCCGTGGAGACCGCCAAGCTGTTCTGCGCCGCACAGGCCGCGGGCTTCGTCAACGGCATCCTCGCCGCGACGCTGCGCGCGGTGCGCGAGAATGGCGCCCAGCATGCCTGAGTCCCGTCAACGCCCGGCTTCGCCGATGGTCGGTGAGATCAGGCTGGAGGAGCTCGTCGCCCGCTTGGAGCTCGCCGCCGCCGAGCTCTACGGGGGAGAGCTGGCGCCCGAGCGGGCCGCCGCACTGGTCGAGGAGTGCGCTCGGTTGGCGTCCGAGGCCGGCGCCGAGTTGGACCGCCGCGTCCGTGCGAGCGACGGCGGCGGCGCCGCTCCCGGCCAGCTCGCCCTATGAGCACCCGCGAGCACGTCACCGCCGGCGGACCGGCGGGCGCGGTGTACCCGGACCACCTGCGCGCCCGGGTGGAGCGCTACCTCGCCGGCCTGCGCTTCGCACGCGAGCCCGCCACGGCCGGGTTGGAGGAGGCGATGCGCTACTCGCTGCTGGCGGGCGGGAAGCGGATCCGGCCCGTGCTGGCGCTCGCCACCGCCCGCGCGCTCGGACGCGAGCCGGACGAGGTGCTCCCGCTCGCGGCCGCACTCGAGCTCATCCATACCTACTCGCTGATCCACGACGACCTGCCGGCGATGGACGACGACGACCTGCGCCGCGGGCGCCCGACCTGCCACGTGCGCTACGGCGATGACGTCGCGATCCTCGCGGGCGACGGGCTGTACGCCGAGGCGTTCCGCCTCCTGCTCCACGACCAGTGCGGAGACCCGGCGGCGGTGCTCGCCGCGGTCAGCGAGCTGGCCGACGCGACCGGCGTGAACGGGATGGTCGGCGGTCAGTACATCGACGTCCGGGGGCTGGCGGACAGCGGCGAGGCGAGCCTGCGCCGGCTGCACGAGCTCAAGACCGGCCGGCTGATCGGAGCGTCGGTGGAGTGCGTACTCCTCGTCACGGGGACTCCTGACCCATCGCCTACACTCTCCGACTTCCGTGCGTTCGCAACTGAACTGGGCGTCCTCTTCCAGATCGTCGACGACATCCTCGACGTGACGGGGACGGACGCAGCGCTCGGCAAGCCGCGGGGCTCGGACGAGCGGCACGGCAAGCTCACCTACGTGACCCGGTACGGGCTCGACGGAGCGCGGGCCATGGCGGCCGAGTCGCACGGAAAGGCGCACGCCGCGCTGGCCCGGACGACGGCCGGATCGGGAACCGCCGAGCTCGAGCAGATCACCGACTTCATCGCCACCCGGACCTCATGACCCGTCTCGATCGCATCCATCGTCCCCAGGACCTCCACGGCCTCACCGAGGAGGAGCTGGTCCAGGTCGCCCAGGAGGTGCGCGAGCTCCTGATCGACACCGTGGGCGAGATCGGCGGGCACTTCGGCGCGAACCTCGGCACCTGCGAGATCGCGGTCGCCCTGCACTCCCTGATGGACTCGCCGCGGGACAAGGTACTGTGGGACGTCGGCCACCAGGCCTACCCGCACAAGATCCTCACGGGTCGCCGCGATCAGCTCGCCACGATTCGCAAGTACGGCGGCCTGGCCCCGTTCTGCGCGATCCACGAGTCCGAGCACGACATCATGGGCGCCGGTCACGCCTCCACCTCGATCGGCTACGGGGTGGGAATCAAGGAGGCGATGCGCCTGGGGCTGACGCGAGGGGAAGCCGGCGAGGCGTCAGCCGGTGGCGAGGCCCCCGGCCGAGACAGGAAGCGAAGCGAGGCAGGCGACGGCAAGGTCGTCGCCGTGATCGGGGACGGTGCGATGACCGGCGGCGTGGCCTTCGAGGCCATCCACCAGGCCGGCGGCCTCGGGACGCCGCTCGTGGTCATCCTCAACGACAACGGCATGTCGATCGCGCCGAACGTCGGCGCGTTGTCGCGCTACTTCAACCGCGTGCGGCTGGAGCCCGGCCTCTGGAAGGTCCGCGAGGGCGTCGAGGAGAAGCTGATCAAGCTGCCGGCGGGCATCGGCTCGGCGTTCGAGCGACTGGGCCCGCAGTTGAAGGAGTCGATCAAGGCGTTCTGGGCTCCGGGGCTGTTCTGGGAGGAGCTCGACTGGGCGTACATGGGCGTCGTCGACGGCCACGACGTGCGCGCCCTGCGCCACGCGCTGCGCGCCGCATTCGAGGCCGAGCGTCCCGTCGTGCTGCATTGCGCCACCGTCAAGGGGAAGGGCTTCTCGCCGGCCGAGGACGGCGGCCTGGAGGGCATGGAGAAGTGGCACGCCGCCAAGCCGAACTCGATCGCCAGGCGCATGCCCGCGCCGTCGGCGCCGACGGTCAAGGCCGCGGCGCCGCAGTACACGCAGGTGTTCGGCGACGCGCTGGTCGCCGAGTGCCGGCGCGACCCGCGGGTCGTCGGCATCACGGCCGCCATGAACTCTGGCACGGGGCTGAACCTGCTGCAGAAGGCGATGCCCGAGCGTTACTTCGACGTCGGCATCGCCGAGCAGCAGGCATTGCTGTTCGCGGCCGGCCTCGCGCTCCAGGGCTCCCGGCCGGTGGCGGCGATCTACTCGACCTTCCTGCAGCGCGCGTACGACCAGATCGTCCACGACCTGTGCCTCCAGCAGCTCCCGGTCGTGCTCGCCATGGACCGTGCCGGACTGGTCGGCGACGACGGTCCGACGCACCACGGCGTCTTCGACATCGCTTACCTGCGCTGCCTGCCCAACATGACGCTGATGGCGCCGCGCGACGAGGCGATGCTCGTGCACATGCTTCACACGGCGCTGCGTCACGACGGCGGCCCGGTCGGCCTGCGCTACCCGCGCGGCGAGGGCGTCGGCGTGCCGTTGCCGGCCGTGCCCGAGCGGTTGAAGCTCGGAACGGGGGAGATCCTGCGCGAGGGTGAGCGGGTGGCCCTCGTCGGCTACGGCACCGGCGTGGGGCAGGCGCTGGGCGCCGCGGAACTGCTGGCCGAAGGCGGGTTGGACGTCACGGTCGCCGACGCGCGCTTCGCCAAGCCGCTGGACACGGGGCTGCTCGCCCAGCTCGCGGCCGAGCACGAGCTGCTCGTGACGGTGGAGGAGGGCGTCCTGGCCGGCGGCTTCGGCACCGGCGTGTGGGAGGCGCTTTCCGACGGCGGCCTGGCTCCCCGCATCCTGCGCGTGGGACTGCCCGACCGCTTCGTGACGCACGGCGCACCGAAGCTGCTGCACGCCGAGGTCGGCTTCACGCCCGAGCGGATCGCCGAGCGGATCCAGAGCGCGGTGCTCGATCCGCGCGGCTCCTTCGCGTCTGCGTAGTCTTCGCGCGGTGGCGCGCGTGCGGCTGGACTTCCTGTTGACCGAGCGCGGCCTGTTCCCGTCCCGCTCGCGCGCCGCCGCGGCGGTGATCGCCGGCGACGTGCACCTGGGGCCTGGGCGCCGGCGCGCGGAGAAGCCAGGCCAGCTGGTGGCGGCGGACGTGCAGCTCGACGTCGCGGAGGCGCCCGCGTATGTCTCGCGCGGCGGCATCAAGCTCGCGATCGCGCTCGACGCTCTCGGGGTTGACGTCGCGGGGCGCCGCGCGCTCGACGTGGGCGCGTCCACCGGCGGCTTCACGGACTGCCTGCTCCAGCGCGGCGCGGCGCACGTCGTGGCGCTCGACGTCGCCTACGGCGAGCTGGCGTTCGCGCTGCGCAACGACCCGCGGGTGACGGTGCTGGAGCGCGCGAACGCGCGGCGGCTCGACGAGTCCGCGCTGCCCTACCGGCCCGACCTGGTCGTCGCGGACGTGTCCTTCATCTCGCTCGCCAAGGTCTTGCCGGCGGTGCTCGCCTGCACGGCCGAGCGCTTCGATGCCCTGGTGATGGTCAAGCCCCAGTTCGAGGTTGGTCGCGGGCGCGTCGGGAAGGGCGGTGTGGTACGGGACCCGGCGCTCCGGCGGGAGGCGATCGCAGGGGTGGCGGAGACCGCCCGTGCGGAGGGCGCGTCCGTCCTCGGCTTCGCCTCCTCGGGGCTGCCGGGACCGGCCGGCAACCGGGAGGCGTTCGCCTGGCTGGCGGAGGGCGCGCGCGCCGGAGCGCTGGTGGACGTCGAGGCGGGCATCCGCAGGGTGGAGCCGTGACCCGCGTCGCGTCGGTGCTCACCCACCGGCGGGCGGACGACACCGTGGCGGCGCTGGGAGCGCTCGTCCGCGCGGCGCGCCGCGCGGGGGTGACGCTGCGCTTCGACGCCGAGGAGACGCGCAAGCATGGCCTTACCACTGCCGACCGCGTTCATGTCGACGCCGCGCTGTCGCCGGATGTCGACCTGTGTGTCGTCATGGGCGGTGACGGCACGATCCTCACGGCGCTGCGCGCCTACGCCAACACCGGCGTGCCGGTCTTCGCCGTCAACTTCGGCGAGGTCGGCTTCCTCGCCACGCTCGATCCGGACGGGCTCGACGAGGACTTCGACCGTGCGTTCGCGGGGGAGTTCGACCGGCTCGAGCTGCCCGGCATCACGGTCGGGCGCCCCGACGGCACCTGGACGGCCATGAACGACATCTCGGTGCACCGCAAGGCGGGCTTCCGGGTCGCCCACCTCGCCTACGCCCTCGCCGGCGAGGAGATCGGCCGCGTGCGCTGTGACGGCCTGGTGGTCTCCACGCCGCAGGGCTCGACGGGCTACAACCTGGCCAACGGGGGACCGATCCTGGCGTGGGGCGTGGCGGGGTTCGTGGTCTCGTTCATCGCGCCGCACTCGCTCACCGCCCGCTCGCTGGTCGTCGCGCCCGACGATCCGCTCACCATCACCAATCGCTCCAAGGACGAGCCGGTGGACGTCCATGCCGACGGGCGCCCGGTCGTCGAGCTGCAGCCCGGGGAGGACCTCCAGGTCGAGTTCGCCCGCTCGACGGCGGTGCTCGCGCAACTGCCCGGCGCGAGCTTCTACCACCGGTTGCGGGAGCGCTTCGGGCGGCTGGCGCGGTGATCGTGACCGAAGTGCATCGTCGTGGTGTCGAGTTGATCCGCGCGCGGCCGGTCCGTCGGGGCCGGCTGGTACACCGTCACGCGTGCTGGAAGAGCTGCGTGTCGAGAACCTAGGGCTGATCGAGCGGGCCGAGCTGCGGCTCGGGCCGGGGCTCAACGTGCTCACGGGGGAGACGGGTGCCGGCAAGACGGTGCTCGCACACGCGCTCGATCTGCTGCTCGGCGGCAAGCCGCGCGCGGGCATCGTGCGCCCGGGCGCCGCGGAGGTCTACGTGGAGGGCGTCTTCGAGCTGCCCGCCGATCTCCGCGCGGAGCTGGGCGACCGGATCGCCGGCGACGCCGAGGAGCTCGTGCTCGCGCGGCGCGTCAGCGCGGAGGGTCGCACTCGGGCTTATCTGAACGGGCGCAGCGCCACGGCTTTCGACCTCGGTGACGTCGGCAGCCGGCTGCTGTCCTTCTACGGCCAGCACGAGCACCGCAAGCTCACGCTCGCCGCTGCCCAACTCGACATCCTCGACGGCTTCTGCGGAGCCGAGCAGGCCGCGCGGCGCGAGCAGTTCGCGGTGGTGCTCTCGCGCGAGCGCGAACTGGTCGCAGCGCTGGCGGCACTGCGCGAGCGCGCCGGGGCGCGCAACCGCGAGCTCGACCTGCTGGAGTGGGAGCTGGCGGAGATCGACGGCGCGGCGCCGAGCGAGGCGGAAGCGGCCGAGCTGTCGCTCGAGCGCGAGCGCCTGCGCAACCTCGAGGGCCTGCGCCTCGCGGCCGCCGGGGGGATCGATGCGCTGGCGCCCGAGACCGGCGACGGCGCCGCCTCGGCGCTGGCAGGGGCGTCGCGGGCGCTCGACGCGATCCGCGGCGTGGACCCTGCGCTCGACGCGCTGGCCGGGCGCGCGGAGGCGCTGGCGGTGGAGGCGGACGACCTCGCCGGTGAGCTGCGCCGCTACGGCGAGGCGGTCGACGCGCCGCCCGGCCGCCTGGACGAGGTCGAGGAGCGCCTGGCGCTGTTCGAGAAGCTCAAGCGCAAGCATGGCGGCACGATCGCGGCGGTGCTGGCGCACGCGGACGCCTGCCGGACGCGACGCGACGAGCTGGCCGGGGCCGAGGAGGCGCTCGGAGAGTCCACGGCGGCGCTACGCGCGGTGCGGAGCGGGCTGGCTGAGCGCGCGGCGGCGCTGCGCTCCGCCCGGGAGCAGGCCGCGCGCGGGCTCGCCGCGGCGGTCGTCGAGGTGCTCGCCGGGCTCGCGATGGAAGGTGCGAGCTTCGAGGCGCGGCTGACACCCCGCGACGGATACGGACCGAGCGGGGGGGACGAGGTCGAGTTCGTGATCGCGCCCAACCCCGGGGTGCCGGCGGGGCGCCTGCGCGACACCGCCTCGGGCGGTGAGCTGTCCCGCGTCATGCTCGCGCTGATGAGCGCAGCGGCCGCGGTCGGCCCGGCGGCGCTCGTCTTCGACGAGGTGGACGCCGGCATCGGCGGCCAGACCGCCCGCGCGGTCGGCGAGCAACTGCGCGTGCTGGCGGCGGATCGGCAGGTGGTCTGCATCACCCACCTGCCCCAGATCGCGTCCATGGCCGACCACCACTTCACGATCGTCAAGGACGTCTCCGCCGACCCGGCCCGCGCCACGGTGACGCGGTTGAAGCGCGGCGCCGTGGTGGGAGAGCTCGTCCGGATGCTCGGAGCCGACGACACGGATGCGGCGGCGCGCCGGCATGCGAAGGAGCTGCTCAGGGCGGCTTGAGGATGTTGGGCGCGGGTTTCGTCCCTGCGGGTTCGCCGGTCGGGCGCTTCAGTCAACGGCGGCATCGAGGGGGAGGGTTCTTGAGTCGGTGCAGCCCGATTACGAGTTCGCGTCGAATGCCGACGCGAACTCGTAATCGGCCGCGCGAGTCGGCCGTGAACGCCGGTCCCAGCGCCCGCCGGCACCGCCGACCGGCGTTGACGGCGACTGTCGCCGTCAACGCCGGTCAAACGTCCCGCCGGAGCGGGCGAGCGGCGTTGACCGGCGCGCGCGCCGAGGCTGACCCCCCGGCCCAGCCTCTCCTTCGATGCCGCGTTGATGGAAACGCGAGCGCTCTCGGCCGCATAGCTATCCGCTATCCCCAACGGCGTGGCCCACCCGACCGCCGCCCTCTACGTCCGCCTCCCGCAGCTCAAGTCGGCCAAGCTCGACCGGGCGGCCGCCGCTCTCGCCATCAACAAGAAGGCGATCGTGATGGCGTGGATCCGGACTCCGCGCGCGGGCTCGACGAGCTCCGCACCACCCTCGACGCGACTCACGGGCGCCTGACGATCAACCTCCCCGAGGAGGGAACGGCCGTCGGGCACCATGCGTTCACTCCGGCGCCGCTGCCCGACGTGCTCACGCCCGGGCAGGCCGCCGAGCTGCTGCAGGTGTCCGAACGCGAGCTGCTCGAGCTCGCCGAGGCCGGCTCACCCCCGGGGCGCCGGATCGGCGCGAGCTGGCGCTTCTCGCGACCCGCGCTGATCAAGTGACTGGGCGGCTCGAACGCACGGTGACAGCGGCGAAGGGCCTTCGTGCCGCCGGTGAGCGTCCTAGACTCCTCGAGCAGAGCCAGATGCCAGACACTCGCCCGCGCACCCGCTACATCTTCGTCACCGGCGGCGTCGTCTCGTCGCTCGGCAAGGGCATCGCGGCGGCCTCCATCGGCCGCCTGCTCGTCGCCCGGGGGCTGAAGGTCGCCCTCCAGAAGTTCGACCCGTACATCAACGTGGACCCGGGGACCATGTCGCCGTTCCAGCACGGCGAGGTCTTCGTGACCGAGGACGGTGCGGAGACGGACCTCGACCTCGGCCACTACGAGCGGTTCACGGACGCGAACACGTCGCGTGCCTCGAACGTGACGGCGGGAGCGATTTACAACTCGGTGATCCGCAAGGAGCGTCGCGGCGACTACCTCGGCGGCACCGTGCAGGTGGTTCCCCATATCACGGACGAGATCAAGCAGCGGATCCAGCTCGTGGGCGAGAGCCAGGATGTCGACATCGTGATCACGGAGATCGGCGGCACCGTGGGCGACATCGAGTCCCTGCCGTTCCTGGAGGCGATCCGGCAGTTCCCGGTCGACGTCGGCCGGCGGCGGTGCATGTTCATCCACCTCACGCTCGTGCCGTACATCGGGCACGCCGGCGAGCTGAAGACGAAGCCGACGCAGCACTCGGTCAACGAGCTGCGCCGCATCGGCATCCAGCCCGACATGGTGGTCTGCCGGTCGGAGGGCGGGCTTTCGTACGAGATCCGCAAGAAGATCGCGCTGTTCGCGTCGCTGCCGGTCGAGGCCGTCGTCTCGGCTCGTGACGTCGACCTCATCTACAAGGTCCCCCTCTTCTTCCGAGCCGAGGGCGTCGACGACTTCGTGCTCGACCACTTCGGCATCGAGGGGATCCCTCCCGACCTGAGCAGTTGGGAGCGTCTGGTCGGCAAGGCGGACGAGGCGCAGAAGCGACCCCCGGTGCAGATCGCGCTGGTCGGCAAGTACGTCCAGCTCGAGGACGCCTACCTCTCGGTGGTCGAGGCGCTGCGCCACTCGGGCTTCGAGCACGGCTGCAGCGTGAGAATCGACTGGGTCGACTCGGAGACGCTGGCGGAGGAGGAGGTGCGCCGCCGGATCGAGGAGGCTGACGGCATCCTGATTCCCGGCGGCTTCGGCGTGCGCGGCATCGAGGGCAAGATCGCCGCTGCGCGCATCGCCCGCGAGCAGGAGATCCCGTATCTGGGCGTGTGCCTCGGCATGCAGATGGCGGTGGCCGAGTTCGCTCGAAACGTGGCCGGCATGGCCGGCGCGAACTCCAGCGAGTTCGACCCGGCAACGCCCTATCCGGTGGTCGACCTGCTGCCCGAGCAGAAGGAGGTCGCCGACATGGGCGGCACGATGCGGCTGGGGGCCGATCCCGTGAAGCTGCACCCGGGCACGAAGGCGCGCGAGATCTACGGCGAGGCCGTGATCTACGAGCGCCATCGCCACCGCTACGAGGTCAACAACCTCCTGCGCCGCCGGTTGGAGGCCGTCGGACTGATCGTGTCGGGCACGACGCCGGACGAGCGCCTGGTGGAGATCATCGAGCTGCCGGACCACCCGTTCTTCGTGGCCTCCCAGTACCACCCGGAGTTCAAGTCCCGGCCGGACCGCCCCGCCCCGCTGTTCCGCGAGTTCGTCGGCGCCGCGCAACGGTACGCCCAGCAGCACCGTCCGCACGCGATGCCCGAGCCCATCCGGGCCGGTGCCGGTGCCGACGGGCCGCTTCCAGCAGCGCTGACGTGAGGCCGGCCAGCGAGGCCGAGCGTGCGCGGCTGAACGACTCCTTCGCCGCGCTCTGCCGCATTCCGAGCCCGTTCGGTCGAGAGGCGCAGGTCGCGGAGCACGTGACGCGCGAACTCGAGGCGATGGGCCTGGCCGTCGAAGCGGACGCACGCGGCAACCTCCTCACGGGCATCCGCGGTCGCTCCGAGCGCACGGTCCTGCTCTGCGCCCACCTCGACACGGTGGAGCTGTCGGGCGCGATCGAGCCCGTCGTGGTCGACGGTGCATGGGAGAACGCCCACGACACGATTCTCGGGGCCGACAACAAGGCGGCCGTAGCCGTCTTCCTGGAGCTCGCGCGCCGCGCCACCGTGGAGGGCTCGCCGGTCGGCCTCGAATTGCTGCTCACCGTCGAAGAGGAGGACGGGCTCGCCGGGGCCAAGGCATTCGACGCGTCCGTCCTGCGGTCCGACTTCGGCTACGTCCTCGACCACGCGACGCCCATCGGCGAGGTGATCGTGGCGTCTCCGACCTACTACCGCATCACCGCCGAGCTCCACGGCCGCGCCGCACACGCCGGCATCCGGCCCGAGGTCGGGCGCAGCGCCATCCTCGCCGCCGCCCACGCCATCGCCGCGATGCCGCACGGCCGCCTCGACGAGCAGACGACGGCGAACGTGGGGTCGATCGCCGGAGGCGTCGGCTCCACCAACGTGGTGCCCGAGCGCTGCCGCCTGATGGCCGAGGCCCGCTCGCTCGACCCCGAGCGCGCCGAAGCGGTCGTGGCCCGCATGATCGATGCCGTCCACGACGGCGCCGCCGCCGCCGAGTGCGACGCCGACGTGGTGTGCGAGAAGCTCTTCGAGGGCTACCGCCAGAAGGGCACGGCGCCGCCCGTCGTCGCCGCTGAGGCAGCCCTGCGTGCGTGCGGCTACGAGCCGACGCGGATAGCCACCGGGGGCGGGTCCGACGCCAACGCGCTCGCCGCGCAGGGCTTCGAGTGCGTCAACCTCGCCAACGGGACCGAGCACAACCACGAGCCGGCCGAGCGTGTCGCGGTCTCGGCGCTCGACGGCATGCTCGACGTATGCCTCGCGCTGCTCGACGAGGCAGCCCTGGTCTGACTCCGTTGGCATGATGACCGCCGCATGAGCTCACGCTTCGAGCGCCTGGAGGCGCACACGGTCTTCGAGGGCACTGTCGTCGACGTCTTCGAGGGGACGTTCCGCCACGAGGGCGGGAAGGAGGTGACGCGCCAGTGGGTCGTCCATCCGGGGTCGGTGGGCATCGTCGCCCATGACGGCGAGAACGTCTGGCTCGTACGCCAGCCGCGCGAGGCGACCGGGAATCCGGATTTGCTCGAGTTGCCCGCCGGGAAGCTCGACGAGGCGGGCGAGAGCCCGCTCGAATGCGGCAAGCGCGAGCTGGCCGAGGAGATCGGCAAGGCGGCCGAGGAGTGGGAGCACCTCACCACGTACTTCACGTCGGCCGGGTTCACCGACGAGGAATGCCACCTCTTCCTCGCCACCGGCTTGCGCGACGAGCCGGGACAGGAGATCGAGGACGAGCGCATCGACGTCGAGCCGCGCCCGCTGGCCGAGCTGGACGACGTGGTCGCCGGATGTCGCGACGCGAAGACGCTGATCGGGCTGCTCATGCTCCGTGATCGGCTCCGCTGAGCTGGGCGGCGCGTTGCGCCGGGCAGGCAATCGGTCGGGTACGGCGAAGGCCACTCTCCAGTGGCCGTCGCGACGCCAGCCCTGCGGACCCAGCCGTTCGAGCACCTGCTGCTCGACTTCCTCGCGTACCTCGAGTTCGAGCGCGGGCTCTCGCGCAACACGCTCGAGGCCTACCGCTCGGACCTCCTCCAGTTCGGCGAGTGGCTGGCGCGCACCGGCCAGGACCCGCTCGAAGTCGGCCATAGCGAGCTGAGCCGCTTCGCCGCCGAGATCGCCGCGGGCCGCGACGCCAGGCCGCCGGCGGCGCCCGCGACGCTCCAGCGCAAGATCGCTTGCCTACGCTCCTTCTACCGCCACCTGCGCCGCACCGCCGCGCTCGCGCACGATCCGACCAAGCACCTGCGTGCACCGAAGCAGAGTCGCAAGCTGCCGCAGGTGCTCAGCCGCGACGAGGTGGCCGAGCTGCTGCGCCAGCCCCGCGGAACCGAGCCGGCCGCCCTGCGCGACCGCGCTCTGCTGGAGACCATGTACGCCTGCGGCCTCCGCGCCTCGGAGGCGATCGGGCTCGAGGTCGGCGACCTCGACCTCGAAGACGGCCTCCTGAGCGCTTGCGGCAAGGGCTCCAAGGAGCGGCTCGTCCCGATCGGCGCCGCGGCCTCCCGCGCGCTGGACGTCTATCTCCAGCGCGGGCGCCCCCGGCTGGTCGGCGAGCGCTGGGAGGCGCGGCTGTTCGTCAACCAGCGGGGAGGCGGGCTCAGCCGCCAAGGCCTGTACAAGATCGTCCAGCGACACGCCGCGACCGCCGGCCTCGCGGCCAGGATGAGCCCGCACACCCTCCGCCACACGTTCGCCACGCACCTGCTGGCCGGCGGATGCGATCTCCGCTCGCTGCAGGAGATGCTCGGCCACGCCGACATCGCCACCACCCAGCTCTACACCCACCTCTCCGCCGAGCGTCTGCGCGACGTCTACTTCGACGCGCATCCGCGGGCACGCACCGGCTGACTTTGCCACCATGTCGCGCCGTGCCGCGGCGTGCCTTCGTCATCGTCATCGACGCCTGCGGTGCGGGCGAGCTTCCCGACTCCGCCGACTACGGGGACGCGGGCGCCAACACGCTCGGCCACGTCGCGGAGATGGCCGGCGGCCTGTACCTGCCGGTCATGCAGGGGCTGGGCCTCGGCTCGGCGCTGCCGCTGGCGGGCTGCCCGCCGGCCGCCGAGCCCGTGCTGCACGGCCGCCTGCACCCGCTGGGGCCCGGCAAGGACACGATCACCGGCCACTGGGAGCTGATGGGCGTCATCACGCCCGTCGCGCTGCGCACGTACCCGGACGGCTTTCCGGACGACGTGATCGACCGCCTGCGCGACGCCACCGGCCGCGGCGTGCTGTGCAACCGTCCCTACTCCGGCACCGCCGTCGTCGACGACTTCGGCGCCGAGCACCTGCGCACAGGCGACCTGATCGTCTACACCTCGGCTGACTCCGTGCTGCAGATCGCCGCGCACGACCGCGCGGTCCCGGAAGCCGAGCTCTCCGCCGCATGCCGGGCCGCACGGGAGATCATGAGCGGCGAGCACGCCGTCGGGCGCGTGATCGCGCGGCCGTTCACCGGGGCGCCGGGGGGCTTCGAGCGCACGGAGGGACGCAAGGACCTCGCCCTGGACCCACCCGGTCCGTCCTACCTGCAGGAGCTGCAGGCCGACGGGATCCCGGTTCACACGGTTGGCAAGATCGGCTCCGTCTTCAATCACGTCGGCGTCGACCACGAGCATCCCGGGGCGAGCAACCCGGCCGCCATCGCGGCGACGAGCGCATTGATGGACGAGCTCGATCGCGGGCTGGTGTTCACGAACCTGGTGGAGACCGATCAGGTGTTCGGCCATCGTCAGGACGTGCCCGGGTTCCACGGGGCGCTCCAGGCCATCGACATGGCGGTCGGGGAATGGCTCGCGCGCCTGGACCCCGAGCGCGACCTCCTCGTCATCACCGCCGACCACGGCTGTGACCCGACGACGCCCGGCACGGACCACACGCGCGAGCACGTGCCGCTGCTCGCCGTCTTCGCCGGCCACGACGGTCGCCGCCACGACGGGCCGTTCGCCGACGTCGGCGCGAGCGTCCTGCGCTGGCTCGCCGCGCGGTCCACGGACGCCCTGCCCGGCACCCCGTTCCTGTGAGCGCCGAACGGCGGCAGATCGCTGTCAAGCTCCGGGGGAATGCCGGAGCTTCCCGAGGTCGAGACGATCCGCCGCCACCTCGCCCCGCACGTGGAGGGGCGCGTCCTTGCCGCGCTCGAGGTGCGCGACCCGCGCTGGTGCCGGCCGCTCGCCGGCGACGAGGTCGCCGCCGCGGTGCAGGGCCGGCGCGTGGAGGCGCTCGGCCGGCGCGGCAAGTACCTGATCTGGGAGCTCGAGGACGACGTGCACCTCATGCTGCATCTGCGCATGACCGGGACGCTGCTGCTCGACCCGCCGTCGCCGTCGCGCCATGCGCGCGTGCGCTTCGGACTGGACGACGGCCGGGAGCTGATCTTCGACGACCCCCGCCGTTTCGGCACCGGGGAGCTGGCGCTTGGCGGGGAGGCTCGTAGCGCCTTCTTCGCGGCTCGGCTCGGCGTGGAGCCGTTCTCGCCCGACTTCACGAGCGCGCACCTGCACGCGCTCACGCGGCTGAGCCGCGCGCCGATCAAGGCGTTCCTGCTCGACCAGCGCAAGGTGGCCGGCGTCGGCAACATCTACGCCGACGAAGCGCTGTTCCGCGCGCGGATCCATCCGCTGCGTCCCGCGGCCCGGCTCACGCGCACCCAGGTCGCCGCGCTGCGCGACGCCGTGGTGGCCTCACTCGAGGAAGGCCTGGAAGCCAAGGGCGCGTCGATCGACGACTTCCGTCATCCCGACGGCGTCCAGGGCTCCTTCCAGGACCGGTTCCTCATCCACCTGCGCGAGGGGGAGCCCTGCCTGGTGTGCGGCCGGGCGGTGCGCAAGCTGCGCGCGGCGGGCCGCGGGACCTACGTGTGCGAGGGGTGCCAGGCGCGGCCGCGGCCGAATCAGGCGGCGGCGCGCAAGTCGGCCAGCCGGCCGTCGCGGTCGGCGGCCGCGAGCTCCTGGAAGCCGCCGAGCGGCTGACCGTCCAGGATCACCTGCGGGAACGTCATCATGCCGGTGAGAGCGACGAGCTCGGCACGGCCGTCGGCGTCTTTGGCGAGGTTGATCTCCTCGTACCGGATGCCGCGCCGGTCGAGGAGCGTCTTTGCCGTCCGGCAGTAGCCGCAAGGTTCAGTGGTGTAGACCGTGATTCGCGTCGTCATTACTTCACAAAGTATAGTGCGGCCCCGGCCGCGGGGAACCCCGTGAGCGGGACCTTGAAGACCGACGCCATCGTCCTGCGCTCGATGCGCTATGGCGAGGCCGACCGCATCCTGCACCTCTACACCCCCGATCGCGGCCGGCTCTCGGCGATCGCCAAGGGCGTCCGGCGGGCCAAGTCGCGCTTCGGCGGGCGGCTGGAACCCTACTTCAGGCTCCAGCTCGTGCTCTACCAGGGCCGCAGCGACCTGCTGACGGTGACGAGCGCCGAGACGGTCGCGGGGCATCGGCGCCTGCGCGAGCACGCCGGCGCGCTCGACGCCGCGGCGCGCGCGTGCGACGCGGTCGGGCGGATGTTCGACGCCGGCGATCCGCATCGCGGGGTGTACCACCTGCTCGCCAACCAGCTCGCGCTGCTCGACGCCGATCCGGCGCGCGCGACGCGCGGGAACGCCCTCGCGTTCCGGCTCAAGCTGATGCTCGCGGCCGGCTTCGCGCCCCAGCTCGCCGCCTGCGCGGGCTGCGGTGAGCGCGAGCACCTCGCGGGTTTCTCTCCCGCGGCGGGCGGTGTCGTGTGCTCCGCGTGCGAGGCGAGCGCCTTTGCGCTCGGCCAGGCCGCCCATGACTTCCTCGTCGCGGCGCTGGGCCGTCCGCTGACCGAAGCGCCCGACGCCCCGCCGCGCGCGCTCGCACAAGCGGAGCGCGCGATCCTGGAGACGCTCGAGCACCACGCGCACCTGCGGCTGCGCCCCGTGGGCGGTTGAACCCGCGCAAAGCGTGCCGAAAGTGCGCACTCGGTCGGCGGCGGCTCCGCGGGGCGTCAGAATGGGGGTGTGAGCGCTCCAACCGTCGCCCCCGCCTTCGAGGCCCGCATCCGCGCGTGGGAGGAGGACGCGCTGTCCGTCGCGGCACGGCGCTCCTATCCGGCCGAGCGCGAGCGGCCGGAGGAGGACTGCACGCTGCGGACGCCGTTCCAGCGTGACCGCGACCGGATCGTGCACTGCAAGGCGTTTCGCCGCCTCAAGCAGAAGACGCAGGTGTTCGTGGCGCCCGAGGGCGACCATTACCGCACGCGCCTCACCCATACGCTGGAGACCACCCAGATCTCGCGGACCGTCGCGCGCGCGCTGCGGCTCAACGAGGATCTCACCGAGGCGATCGGGCTCGGGCACGACCTGGGCCACCCGCCGTTCGGGCACATCGGAGAGGAGGTGCTCGACCGCGCGGGGCGTGCGCGCTTCGGTCGCAGCTTCCGCCACAACGAGCACTCGCTCCGCGTGGTCGAGGTGATCGAGCGCCTGAACCTGACCGGCCCGGTGCGCGACGGGATCCTGCGCCACTCGAGCGGCGCGGGTGAGCCGGCGACGCTCGAGGGCCGGATCGTCCGTCTCGTCGACCGCATCGCCTACATCAACCACGACATCGACGATGCGGTGCGGGCCGGTGTCATCGCGGTCGACGACCTGCCAGGGGAGGAGATCGCGATCCTGGGTGACACGGGCTCGCGCCGGATCGACACGCTCGTGCACGATCTGGTCGAGCACTCGTGGGTCGCCGGCGACATCGTGCCGGGCGAGGTCGTGGGCGCCGCGATGCTGCGGCTGCGGACGTTCATGTTCGACCGGGTCTACCTGGCGCCGACGGCGCGTGCGGAGCACGCGCGGATCGAGCGCGTGCTGCGGGGCCTCTTCGACTGGTACTGCGAGCACCCGCAGGAGCTGCCCGCGGGCGTGGCGGGAGCGTCGGAGGCCGACCGCGTGGTCGATTACCTGGCAGGAATGACCGATCGCTTCGCCATCCGCGCCTGGACGGACCGCTTCGTGCCGCAGGGCCTCGCGAGCTGATGCCGCGCTACACCGACGACTCGCGCGAGCGCGTCCGCGACGCGGTCGACTTCGTGGAGCTGGTCGGCGCCCGCACCGAGCTCAAGCCGGCCGGACCGCGGCGGATGACCGGTCTGTGCCCGTTCCACGACGAGCGCACGCCGTCGTTCGGCATCGACCCGGTCGAGAAGCTCTACCACTGCTTCGGCTGCGGAGCGGGCGGCGACGTCTTCAAGTTCGCGATGGAGACCGAGGGGCTGGACTTCGGCGGCGCGCTGGAGGCGCTCGCCGAGCGGTCGGGGGTGGAGCTCGAGCGCGAGGCCGAGGATCCGCGCGACGCCGAGCGCCGCGGGCGCCGCGAACGGCTGCTGGCGCTGCTCGAGCGCACAGCCGCGTACTACGTGCGGGTGCTGTGGGAGTCGGCCGAGGCGGAGTCCGCAAGGGCCTACCTGGCCGATCGCGGTCTGCGGGAGGACGTGCTGCGCGAGTTCCGCGTCGGCTTCTCGCCGCGCTCGTGGGACCGCGTGATCCTCGCCTCGCGCCGCGAGGGCTATTCCGAGGAGGAGCTGCTGGCCGCCGGCCTGGCGTCGCGCCGGCGCGAGGGCGTCGGGCTGCTCGACCGCTTCCGTGGGCGGATCATGTTCCCGCTCGCCGACCCGAAGGGTCACGTGCTCGGCTTCGGGGCGCGGGCGCTGGGGGCCGACGAGCAGCCCAAGTACCTCAACACGTCGGAGTCCGAGCTCTTCCACAAGGGCAGCCTCGTCTACGGCGCCGACCTGGCGCGCGCCGCGGCGGCCCGCTCGGGGCGGCTCGTGCTCGTGGAGGGCTACACCGACGTGATCGCGCTGCGCCAGGCCGGCATACCGGAGACGGTGTGCTCGATGGGCACGGCCCTCACGGACCGCCAGCTCGACGCGCTCAAGCGGCTCACGCCGAAGGTGCTGCTCTGCCAGGACCCCGATGCCGCGGGACAGGAGGCGGTCGCCAAGGGCAAGGACGCGATCCGGGTCTTCAACGCGGGTCACCACCTGCGCGGCTTCGACCTGCGGGTGGTGCGGCTGCCGTCGGGCCGTGACCCGGCCGACGTCGTCGGCGCCGAGGGGGCCGCGGCGATGCGGGCGCTGCTGGAGACGTCGGTGTCCGTCCCTCGCTTCGAGGTGGAGCGGGCGCTCGAGTCCGCCGACCTGGGAACGCCGGAAGGCCGCGACGACGTGCTGCGCCGGGTCGCACCGGTCGTCGGCCGGCTCGAGCCGGGGCCGCTGCAGTACGACCTCATCCAGCTCATCGCCAACCGGCTGCAGATGCCGGAGAACATGACGAGCGAGGCGCTGCGCCGCGCGCCGGCGCCCGACAACGGGCGCCGCGCCTTACCCGTTCTCCCGGTGCGCCAGATGACGTCGGCCGACAAGCGCGAGGACACCGAGCGCGCCTTCCTCGCGCGCTGCCTGGCCGTCAAGGATGCCGGGCGCCGGGCGCTCGAGGAGATGGACATCGACAGGTCCTTCTCGCTCGAGCTCACCCGCCGCGCGGCGCACTACCTGGCACAGCACCTCGAGCGACCAGGGCAGTCGCTGCCCTCGGGCGCCGACGATCTCGCGCGGCTGGTCGCCGAGCTGGTGATCCGCGCCGGCGACCTCGCGGCGGACCCGATGGCGCTGCTGATCGAGCGCCTCCAGCTCGAGAAGAACCGCCTGGACCGCGACATCGCCGCAGCGCAGTGTGCCGGGCAGCCGGTCTCGGCGCTGGCCGCCGAGCGCCAGCGGGTCCAGGACGAGATCCGGCACCGGCTGGTGTAACCCATCGGAGAGTTCGTCGCTCGGTGCGGCAGCCGCCGAGCATCGTGCCCAGTCGATGGCGCGCACGACGGTGGGAACCGCTACCGGCTTATTCCGTCCGGCACACGAACTAGTGTTCGCCCCATGAATCGCGGTTGGCTCGAAACGCAACTCACCGCCGGACGCTCCGTCGAGGCGATCGCCCGCGAGGTCGGGCGGGATCCGAGCACCGTGGCGTACTGGGTCAACAAGCATGGGCTGGCTTCTACTCATGCGCCGAAGCACGCTGCGCGCGGCGGCCTCGCACGGGAAGAGCTCGAGGCGTTGGTCAGCGCCGGCCTGTCGGTGCGCGCAATCGCCGCGCGTTTCGGGGTGAGCTACGCGACGGTGCAGCAGTGGCTCAAGGAAGCATGGGCTTGAAACCGTGCGGACTCGGCGTAGGCGACAGACGCCACGGCCGGGGGGCGACGGACCGCCGACCCTCGACGGGACTTGCGACGTTCACGGAGCGACGGTGTTCGGGAGGCGTAGCGATGGGTATTACCGGTGTCTCACGTCTCGATCCCAGGCCGTCGTCAAACGGCGACGAGCCGTCAAGCGGATCCTCGTCGAGGAAGCGGGCGGGGCGTGCCGGCTCTGTGGGTCCGACCGCTCACCGGCAGCGTTGCAGTTTCATCACCTCGATCGCGACCAGAAGGTTCTCAACCTGTCTCATCGCGGAGTCACGATCGCGCTCGACGCTGCTCGCGCCGAGGCGCCAAAGTGCGTACTACTGTGCGCGAACTGCCACGCGGAGGTTGAAGGAGGCATCGCGATCGTGCACTGAGTCCTACTATGGGGGTCACAGCGATCCTTCCGGGGTAGCTCACGATCCGGGGTAGCTCAATTTGGCAGACGCGTCCGACTGTTAATCGGAAGGTTGTGGGTTCGAGTCCCACCCCCGGAGTACCACGAACGCGCGATCGTCGCCGTCGCGCGCAAGCTCGCCGTGCTGTTCTGGCACCTGCTCACCCGCGAGCAGGACTACGCCTTCCAGCGCCCGTCGCT
>Ga0136624_1000258_pt1 | contig 19111 bp, 14 predicted proteins | sample AntDrymUQ4692206_2_FD_104802 | JGI IMG/M metagenome (GOLD analysis project Ga0136624, IMG submission 104802) | Polar desert sand microbial communities from Dry Valleys, Antarctica - metaG UQ469 (22.06) | ecosystem: Environmental > Terrestrial > Soil > Desert | place: Antarctica: Dry Valley... | reverse complement strand
GGTCCTGGCAGGGGACGACCGATGTCAACGATGACGCGCGTCGCTGGCCTCGATGTACCACGGTCACTTGTGCCCCGGCCCGCGCCGCCACGTGCGCGAGCTCGAACGACACGTAGCCGCCGCCGACAAAGAGAATCCGCGCGGGGAGGGCGTCGAGCTCGAGGAATTGATCGCTGGTCGTCAGGTACTCGCTGCCCGGGAGTTGCTCTCGCAGTCGTCGAACAGCTCGTCGATCCACGCGGTCATGTCCTTCCGTGCGGGTCCAGCGCGGCGCGATACGGGGATCCCCGGAAGCGCGGTGTTCAGTGCGAAGTATCGCCATCACATGACCCTTCATCGCCAGTTGCTTCACCTCAGCGGGTCCACGCCAGCCACTTCCTGAAAGTCCATTTCACAAATGGCGTCAGCCGGGTGCGGCTGTAGGCATCGCCGACTTTCTTGAGCGCCTCGGCCTGCGTGGGGTAGGGATGGATCGTCCGGGACAATGTCTTGAGTCCCAACCCGCCGACCATGTCCAGGGTCAGCTCTGAGATCATCTCTCCGGCGTGCCGGGCCACCACGGTGGCACCGAGGATCTGGTCGGTGCCCTTGCGGACGTGGACCTTCACAAACCCGGCCGTCTCGCCGTCGAGGACCGCTCGGTCCACATCGTCCAGCTCCTGCAGAAAGGTTTGCACCGGAATGCCCTGCTCTTCCGCTTCCTTCTCATAGAGTCCGACGTGGGCGATCTCCGGATCGGTGTAGGTACACCAGGGCATGGTCAGTGAGCTGGCTTTTGCCCGACCCAGGAACAGGGCGTTTTGAATGACGATCCGGGCCATGGCGTCGGCCGCATGGGTAAACTGGTACTTTGAGCAGATGTCGCCGGCCGCATAGATTCGTGAGTTCGTGGTCTGCAGCCGGTCGTTGACCGTCACGCCCTTCTTGTCGTACTCCACGCCGGCCGCCTCCAGCCCCACACCCTCGACGTTGGGTGCCCGGCCGGCTGCCACGAGGATCTCGTCCACCACCAGGTCGTATTGCGCACCATGCGAATCGACCGTCAGACGTTTGCCGCCAGCGTCCTTGCTGATCTGTAAGCTCTTTCCGCAACACATCAGGCGGATGCCATCGCGGAAAAGAGCCTGCTGAACGATCGCGGCGGCCTTGGGATCTTCTGTGGGCAGGATGCCGTGCAGGGCCTCGATGAGAAACACTTCGCTGCCGAAGCGGGCAAACGCCTGGGACAGCTCGCACCCGATCGGTCCGGCCCCGATGACTGCTAATCGGCGGGGCCGTGTGGTGAGGGAAAACACGGTCTCGTTGGTCAAGTAGCCGGCATCTGCCAGGCCGGGAATGGGTGGGGCAACCGCCCGTCCTCCCGTGGCGACAACCGCCTTCTTGAATCGCAGCGTCTGGCCGTCCACATCAACGGTATCGCGTCCCGTGAAGCGGGCTTCTCCGAGAAAGACGTCCACGCCCAGGCTCTGAAAGCGCCTGGCCGAATCGTGCGTGCTGATCTGGGCCCGCAGCCGCCGCATGCGTGCCATGACGGCAGGAAAGTCAACCGTCACACCCGCAGGAACCCGGACACCGTACGATTCCGCGTCGCGGATGTCCGCAGCGGCCCGCGCGGTGCGGAGCAGCGCCTTGGACGGTACGCAGCCAACGTTCAGGCAGTCGCCGCCCATCAGCCTTTTTTCGACCAGGGCCACCCGCGCGCCCAGACCAGCTGCCCCGGCGGCTGTTACCAGCCCGGCCGTGCCCGCCCCAATAACCACCAGGTTGTAGCGAGGCGGCGGCTCGGGATTCTGCCAGTCCGTCGGACGTACATGAGACACCAGGGCGCGATTGTGCTCGTCGAGGGGAGCAATCTCGGGGATCTCGTCGATCAGAGACTCTGGCAACGTGGACTCATTCAACGTGCGTTCTCCTTGCTGTTAAGGGCCCAGTCGTAGGGCAACCATTCGAGCTTGGGGTTGCTGCCGGCCTCCGACGCCCTTTTCAACTCAGGCGAATGGCGGGCCGCAAAGTTAAGGACCGAGCCGGCCACCTGCTTGAAGTCACCGCCGTACCAGTTGTAGAGGCTGGTCAGCCTGACGCGATCAGTCCTCGGATCGAACTGGAACCAACGGTCATGCGAGTGGACGTACTGGGTCTGGGCCGCCAACTGTTTCTCCAGCCGCTCCGCCGTATACGCCTCGTTGTGCAGCGGCGGGCAGCCGATGGCCGCGCACACCAGCGCGAAGTGGATGCGAGGCTCCTTGAACTTCGGCCGAATCTGCTCGTGCTCAAGCTGATTCAAGCTCAGTTTCATCGAGCCAATCTGCCAGCGCACCGCATCCCACCGTTGGCCGGAGGGAATGTCCATGATCGACTCGAGCGGGTAGTGATCCAGAATCAGCCGGAGCGTGAAGGCGTTGTACCCGTTGATGAGCAACGCGAGCTTTTCGTTTCGCCCCATCGCATCGAAGGGGGCGTTGGCCACTGCCTCGATGTATGAGTCGAGCTTCGTAGCGTTCTGTTTCAACCCCTGGTAATCGACCCTGCCGTCCTGGTCGACGTGGGCCCTCAACAATTCGTCCAACGTCGAATGGTCCAAGGTCGGGCCGTCGGGTTTCTCCTCATACGCTTCCCGGAGAGTGACCCCTGGTGGGCCGAGCAAATTGCCGAACAACTGTTTGAAAGAATCCGGATTGAACTGGACGAAGACGGCGGCGCGAAGCACTGCGAGCGCGATCAGCGCGGTGCTCATCACGCCCCAGGGCCAGCCCTTCGGTTCGAGCCGGTGGTCCGGCTTCGACTCGCTCGCTTCGCTTGTCTCGGCGTCGCCGGTGTGCTTTTTGAGCGCCTTGCGAGCCAGGCGGGTGACGTATACGGTCACCGCGATGGTCGCCAAGAGGCCGACGATCATCATGGCCCACTCGGCGGGACTCCTGGCCTGACCGCCGACGGCGGAGGCCTCCAAACCCGCTCGGCCGACGTACCCCAGGTACACGTACATGAAGGTGCCCGGCAGCATCGCCACCCAGCTCGTCAGCACGCACGTCCAGAAGCCGATGCCGGTCAACCCATACAGATAGTTCTGAAGGTTGAACGGAATGGCCGGCGACAGGCGCAACAGCGCGACGATCTTCCAGCCACCTTCGCTAAGGGCCTTGTCGATGGCGTCGAACCTGGGGTACTGCTCGACCTTCTTCGCGATCCGGTCGCGAGCCAGGTAGCGGCTGATCAACAAGGCCAGAGCCGCCCCCGTCGTCGATGCGAACGAGACGATGACGGTACCGGCGACCAACCCGAAGAGCGCTCCTGCCGCCAGCGTCAATGCCGAAGCCGGGACCAGCAGAACCACGGCCACCACATAGAGGAGCCCAAACACCACCGACCCCCAGACGCCGAGGCCGCCGATCCAGTCCTGCAGCGCCTGGATTACCGTCCCGATCGGCAACTGTCGCACGATCAGCAGCATGCTCATCACAATCAGCGTGAGGGATACCCACTTGATAATGGCTGCGTACCGGTTCACGGTCACTTTGAACCCGCGAGGCGTCATGAGGACGCCTCCTCGGGCTTGGGGTTGTGCCAGCCGCCGTGAGGTGTGACCCGGTCGACCTCGGGCGGCCCCCACGTCTCAGGCTTGTATTCATGCACGGGTGTATCCGCCGTCAGGACCGGATCGACGATGCGCCACGCCTCTTCCGCATAGTCCTGCCGGGCAAACAGGGTGGCGTCTCCCTGCATGGCGTCTCGCAGGACTCGCTCGTAGGCGGACGGCTCATCGGCGCTCTGCTGGCGGCACGCCCCCATCGCCACCGACTGGCCAGGCCTCTGCTCGTCGGCGCCAAGCACACTCAGGCCGAGCGCGAAGAGGATCTCGGGGCTGATCTGCAATCGCAAGGCGTTTGGTTTCAGGTCGAGTTTTTGATTCAGGGTCGTGGCGCGCCGGAGCCCGACCACGACTTCCGTGCAGGTGGTGGGCAGGCACTTCCCAGCCCGGAGATAGAAAGGCCCTGCACACGCGGTCCTCGCTAAAATTGAGCTGGCCATGTAGTCGACCCCATGTCTATCCGATCCCGGTTCTCGATGCTATTCAGTCGAATCTCGCCAGTCATCATTACGGCGGTTTTGTGTGAGCCGACTCACACTTCGGCGTATAAGGATGCGATTCGCCGCGGTCCGTACGGTACACGCAAAGAAGGGCCGTAACAGCCCCGCAGTCGGCGGGACAATAGAAACACGATGTGTGTCCGCCACGCGCGACGATGACCGCAGCAAACTACCGCATGGCGCGCGCGAGCACGATTGCGGCGCGCGCGCTGACGAACCGGACCGACGGTGTCCGGCGTCCTTCCTCCGCACCGCGCGCGGACGCCTCGTCTGGTGGCTCGACGCCCGGGCCACCGCGCACGTCATCCCGGAGAGTCCATCATGAAGCGTAAACGGTCAGTCTCCATCCGCCCCCGCCGGACACGCCGCGCCGATCCGCACACGCTGGCGATTGACGTCGGAGGGTCCGGCGTCAAAGCGGCCGTTCTCGATGGTCAGGGACGCATCGTCGGCGAACGCGTGCGTGTGAAGACCCCCGCCCGATGCCCGCCGGCGGTGCTCGTCCGGGCGGTTGCTGATCTGATCGCGCCGCTGGCGGCCTACGATCGGGTGGCGGTCGGCTTTCCCGGGGTTGTCCGGGACGGCGTCGTCCGAACCGCGCCGAACTTCGGCAGCGCGAAGTGGAGGGGATTCGACCTGGCGAGCGCCCTCACGCCCGCGCTGAAACGGCCGGTCAGGGTCATCAACGACGCGGAAGTACAGGGCCTCGGTGTCGTCACGCGCAAAGGCATCGAGCTCGTCATCACGCTGGGAACCGGCGTCGGAAGTGCGCTGTTCCGCGACGGCGAACTGATGCCGCATCTGGAGCTGTCACAGCACCCGGTGCACGGCGGCAAGACGTACGACAAGTACCTCGGCGAGCGGGCGCGCAAACGGGTCGGCACGCGCAGGTGGAATCGTCGCGTCCGTCGCGTCCTCGCCATTCTGGAGAGAGTCGTCAACTACGACCGGCTGCACGTCGGCGGGGGCAACGCCGCACGCATTGACTTCCCGCTCGGGCGCCGCGCGCGCATCGTGAACAACAAGGCCGGCCTGCTCGGCGGGATCGCATTATGGCGCTGATTCCGGATTCCGCTGACGATCGCATGACGCTGAACAGCGGCGGCTCGATGAAGCGCGTCAACGGGTCCGCGACTGGAAACAGTGGGGACCGTAACTCAGCGAGCGCGCGTGAGGCACGGTCCGCGAGGATGACAGCGCCACGGGCGATGCGTGGGACGCCGTTCCGCACGATCATGCGCGCTCTCGTGCCTCCCACTGGAACGAAGATGGCCTGGCAGGGATCTGCGATCGCCACCAGCGGATCTGCTTCGCCCTGGCGTTGTGGAACGAGCGTGATCCCATTCTCAAGGAGCGTCTATTCGGCCTGAGCGGCCCGGAGGGCAACCACGGCGAAGACGTCAAGGAGCATTACTACTACCTGGACAGCACGCCAACCCACAGATCCATGAAGGTCCTCTACAAGTACCCGCAGGAGGCGTTCCCGTACGAGCGGCTCGTCGAAGAGAATCGCCGCCGCGGCCGACAGGAAGCCGAGTTCGAGCTCGCCGACACGGGGATCTTCGACCAGCACCGTATTTCGACGTCGTCGTCGAGTACGCCAAGGCGTCCCCCGACGACATTCTGATCCAGATCACGGCCGCCAACCGCGGTCCCGATCCGGCACGGCTTCACGTGTTGCCGACTATCTGGCTCCGAAACACCTGGTCGTGGACCGACGGCGCTGCGCGTCCGGTCTTTCAGGCATCCGCCGGCTCACGGCTGGCAGCCGTCGAACTGCTCCCGGCGGCTCTCTGCGATCTTCCTTCTGGATGGGGATCAGGGGAGGGCGGTGTTCGGCGACCGAGAGCTGTTCCAGCACGATCCGGCGTGGCGCGACCTGGTGCCGTTCCACGAGTACTTTCATGGCGAGACCGGCGCCGGCCTCGGCGCGAGCCACCAGACCGGCTGGACGGCGCTCGTGGCCAAACTGCTTCAGCAGAGCGGCGAGCGGACTGAGGCGGCTGGCGGGGCGTCAGATGATTCGCAGTCTTCGCCGGCCGCGCATCGGGGCCGTGACTTCTCCAATCACGCACGCCTGTCGATACCCGAGCAAGGCCAGGCGCTCGAGCAGGCCGTCAATATTTGCGGGCGGCACGCCCAGCACGAGTCCGCCGCCTGTCTGCGGATCGAAGAGTGCCCGGTAGCCGGGCAGGTTCTCGACAGTCGCGCCTCCGGACTCGATTTCCACTTCGACCTCGCGATTCGACGGCGCCAGCGTACTCTCGAGCCCTTCCTGGAGCAGCGCCGCGACGCCCGGCAGCAAGGGGACCGCGCCGAGGTGCACGTCGGCCGCCAGATCACTCGCGCGCAGCATTTCGAGAAGATGTCCGGCGAGGCCGAATCCAGTGACATCGGTCAGGGCCGACACGTCGAACGGCTCGAGGCATTCGGCGGCGGGACCGTTGCTCACCAGCATCGACGCGACCAGCGGACCGAACCACAGCGCCCGGCACCGCGCCTGCATGTGTGCCGCCAGCAGCACCCCCGTGCCGAGCGGCTTCGTCACCACCAGGCGGTCGCCGGCGCGCAGGCCTCCCTTGATCCGCGGGGTGCGGTCCTGTGCGCCAAGCACCGTGAACCCGACGGTAAGCTGCGGGCCCTCAATCGTGTGCCCACCCACGAGCGTGGCGCCCATGGCGCGGAATTCGGCGAGGCTCCCCGCGAGCACCTGGAACAGCAAGTCCTCCTGCTGCCGCGGCCGGCCGAGTGGCAGCGTCACCATCGCGAGCGCGGCCCAGGGGGAGGCCTCGAGCGCGAAGAGATCACTCGCCGCGTTCAGCGCCGCGATCCGCCCGACGAGATAGGGGTCATCGAGCGGCGCTGCGAAGAAATCGACGGTCACGGCTGTCGGACGCCCTTCAGGCGGCACGACCACGGCCGCATCGTCTGGCGCGGCGAGCCCGAGGATCACGTGCTCGCTGGGCGGGACGTCCAGGCGCGAGAGCACGCGTGCGAGCACACCGGCACCGATCTTTCCGCCGCAGCCGGCACAGCGCATCTGTGTCGGGCCAGCCTGGTGATCAGCTTCGCGAGGCATCACCATAGGGGTATAGTCCTGGTATTTGTCGATGAAGCGGCTGTCGATGAAGTTCTTGAGCCGCCAGCACCAGGCGCCTTCGAACGATACCCCGCGCCATTCACCGATGGCCCGGCCGTCGCCGGTGTTGAGCAGTTTCAGGAATCCGTGCTGGGGTGCGTAGCGGCGGAGCGGCGCGCCGGAGAGCGCACGGTGCAGGTTGTCCCACAGCACGGGTCCCTGCCTGACCGCATAGACGCCAGCTTTTGGCGTCGATGCGCCCGCGATGGCGCCCGAATCCCCCACGGCGAAGATCGGCCCGCCGCCTGTGGTCTGCAGCGTGTCGTGCGTGAGCAGAAAGCCCCGATTGTCGGTTGGCAGCCCGAGCTGACCAAGCAGCGGCGGCGCCGCGGCGCCGGTTGCCCAGAGGATCAGATCCGCTTCCTCGACGGCCCGATCGTCGAAGGTCATCGTTCCGGCGTCCACCTCCACGACCCTGCGGCCGGTCAGGAGACGCACACCGCGGCTCGTCAGCACGCGTTCGACGCGGCGCGTTGTGCGCTCGAGACTGCGGGGCGCCAGCTGCTCGTCGGCCGTCACGATCGTGATGGCGAACCGGACATCTTCGCCAAGGCATTCGCTCAGGTGGGCCGGCAGGCAGAGCGCCATCTCCACGCCGCCGGCTCCGCCACCGACGATGGCGATGCGAATCGGCGCACCGCCCCGCGCGCCGGCCGCGTCACCGAGCCGGCGGTTCAGCCGCGCCAGGAATGTCTGCATCGGCTTGATCGGCACCAGTCGCGCGCCGTCCGCGATCCGCACGTCGCCGAAGGTCGGGACCGAACCGATGCCGATCGACAGCACGTCGAACCGCATAGGCGGACGATCTGCGAACAGCAACTCCTGCCTGTCCGGGGCCAGGCCGGTGACGTCGCCGACCACGAGCCGCGCGCCTGCCGCTGCGCTCAGGCGCACGAGGTCGACCTCCATGCGCTCTGGCGGGTACTGACCGGCAAGGACACCTGGGAGCATCCCCGAGTACGTGGCCACGGCCTCGTTCGAGACGCAGGTGAGCCGCGCACCGCTGAGCAGGCGCATCCGCCACATCCGCAGCACGTGAGCGTTGGTGTGTCCGATGCCGAGCAGAACGATGTCTTTGTCTGGGAGCGTGTGCACGATGAGGAGGAGCATGACACAACGCCCGCGGGGAACACCCGCGGGCGTTGTGGGCAGCCGTCGTGGCGCTTCAGGCTAGAAGCTGAACTTCGCGCCGACGCGGATCGCGCGCGGCGCCTGGAACGCGCTGTCCTTGAGGAACCGCGGATCGCGCGTGATGTTGAACTGCTGAATCAGTTGCTGGACGTCGAACCCGTTGAAGAAGTCTTCATCTGAGATCGGGATGTTCTGCCGGGTCTCAGACGCGAACCGGTTGGTGGCGGTGTCCTGATCGAAGAGATTCAGGATGTTCAGCATGACCTCCACGCGTGTGCGTTGAGCGCCCGGCAGACGGACTGACTGCGTCAGATTGAGATCCGTCTGTGAGAACACCGGCAGGCGTCCGTCGCTCTCACGCCCTAGATAGAACACGGGGAGCGAGCTCACCACGTTTACTTGTCGCGAAATCGGAGTTCCGCTTGCCGCGTAATACACGCCGCCGATTGTCGTGCCCCACGGTGTCTGGTAGAACCCGTTCAACTTGAACTGGTGCGGGCGGTCCGTGGCCAGGCGCCCGACGACTGGCTGCGCGTTCTGGTCGAAGGACATGTTGATGCCGTCGAAGAACCGGTTCACGTTCGGGCTGGTTCGGCCGTTTTCGTCGGAGCTGGCCAGACCCGAGTAGTTTCCATACAGACGGCTCAGCGTGTAGCTGCTGTTGAGCGCCCAGTGGTTGCGGAACCGCCGGGTGAAACGCACCTCGAGCGCGTCGTAATCTCTCTGCGCCTCCGGCAGCGCAGGGAACTCCGGCCCGATGATGTGCTCCGCGATCCCCTCGCCGGGATTCGCGGTGAAGAACACCTCGCCCAGGCCCGGCACGATGATCCCGACGTCCTCGATCGTGCGGTCGAGCTGTTTGTGCACGTACCGGATGCCCACGGAGGTCGATGCGTTCAGCTCGTGATCGAGCCCGAACACGGCTTCCTGCGACTTCATGGGCTTCAAGTCGGGGTCGATACCGCCGCACTCCGGGCACGACGGGTCGTTCGACGGAATACGGAAGTTGACCTGCTCGATGAGCGTGCCGGGGAAGTTCCCGTTGGCGCCGATCTGCGTCCAGTCCGGAGTGTCGAGGGTGTAAAAGCTCTCGATCCACTTGTCGCCGCCGAAGGCACCGCGCGGCAGCTCGAGCTTCATCTGGTCGTAGAAGATGCCCCAGGAGCCATAGGCCTTCCACCTGCCGTCGCCCCGCACGTCGTACGCGAAGCCGACGCGTGGCGCGATCTTGTCGGCGAAGTCGAATTCGATGCCGTTCAGCCCTTCGGTGAAGGACGGGATCTCCTCGTACTCGGTGCGGATCCCGAGGTTGAGCGTCAGCCGATTATTGACACTCCAGTCGTCCTGCAGGAACAGGGCGGTGTTGTTGACGTTGACGAGCCCCTGGGTGCCGAACGTCCGCCAGGAGTACGTGCCGAGGGCGCCCCTCACCACCCGGCCGTCGAGAGCGGTATGGGCCTGATTCCAGCGAAGCGAAATGTTCGGCGCCTGCTCGGCGTCGAAGACGTCGTTCGTGACCCGGTAGTACTGAATACCTCCCTTGAGCGTATGCTGGCCGGCCAGGTCGGCGAACAGTGTCGCGTCGCTGGTGAACCCCACGCGGCGGAATCGGTCCTCGACCACGGCGCGGTTGCCCGTGATGTTCGTGAAGTTCCGGGATCGAACAAGATCGGCAGGCACGCCGGGAATCCCGGCGTTGGACTCGACGAATATGAACCGCCGGTCGGTCGGAATCCCGAAGTCCTCGGTGTCGTACTGCAGGTAGTTCGCCTTGCCGTTCAGAAACAGCCGGTTGTTCACAACGTAATCGACTGAACCGCTGAAGCTGTCGTTCGGCTGCTTGCGGTCAATCGCGAAATTGGCCGTAGGGCTGCTGGTGCCATCGATCTCCGGCAGCAACCCCTCGCGCTCGAAGCGCTCGATGTTCCCCGAGCCGCGCACGCGGAGCGCCTGGGTGAGTTGTGCCGTGATGTTGCCGGTGACGAAGTGGCTGTCGTCGCGGCGATCGAACGCGCCGGTCTGACCGTTGGTCCGGAACGTGACCGTGCGGGTCGTCTCCTCGAGTTGGGGCGTATAGCCCCCGAAGAACCAGACCTTGTCGCGCACAATCGGGCCGCCCACGTTGAAGAAGGGCTCCCACCGTGTGTTCTCATCCTTCGGGAATGTCACGAACTCGGAGGCGTTCTGGCCGGTGAGCACCAGCCGCAGGGTCGGGCGCGGGTCGGCGCGCAGATCGTCGCCCGAGAACCAGGAGCCTCCGTCGCCGTGGAACACGTTGGTGCCCGAGCGCGTGATGACATTGATGACTCCGCCCGTCGCGCCGCCAAACTCGGCCGGATAGCCACTGGACTTGACCTGGACCTCCTCGACAAACTCCGTGAGCAGGGTCTTGGCGTTGACCCCTGTCTTCAGGTTCGTGGTGTCAACCCCGTCGATGAAGAACCGGTTGTCGGACCCGCTCGCGCCGTCGATGGAGAGGCCGCCGCCCTTTGACTCCAGGTTGGCGCCGGGCGCCAGCGGCACGATTGACTCAAAATTACGTCCCTTCGGGATCGCGTCGATGAACTCGCGCTGGATGTTCGTCGATGCCGCGCTCTGCGTGACATCGATGATCGGACTCTGGGCGGCCACCTCGACCGTCTCGGCCACTCCGGAAATCTGCATGGCCAGGTCGATGCGGAGCACCTGACCCAGCCGCAGATCGACGTTCGCCACCCTCGCGACGTTGAACCCCTGAAGCGCGCCGGTTACCTCGTATCGCCCTGGCAACAGCGACGGAAAGCGGAAGGCTCCGTCCTCGCGCGTCACGGTGGTCGCCACCGCTCCTCCCTGGCTCTTCGCCTCAATCGTGACCCCCGGCAGCACCGCGCCCGAGGCGTCCCGGACCGTTCCGACGACGGAGCCGTGCAGTTCCTGCGCTCCGGCCGGCGCAGCCATCAGCAACGTCCATAACAGCACGGCACCCGCGTACCTCGCGCCGTCCCAGTAACTCGCCCTCTCATCCTGCTTCTGCGACATGTCAAACCTCCTGACGTTGCAGTCCGTGATGCACGGCCGCCGTTACGATTGGCGCGCCGAATTGGACGTCCGACTGCACGTTGTGCGAGACGGGTCACACCCAGCAGGCACATCGTCCGGACCTGCCGGGGCGCTCCTCGCGAGACTCTCCCGCCCTTCTGTGAACACCCTCACTGAAACCAAGGGTTGCCGTAACAATCAGCAGGCGGCCAGGACGATACCTCCAAGAGAGGCGCATGGTTGTGCCAGCCAAGCAATCCTCGATGATGAGGTTTCACATGCAGGCGACTCGCAGTTCCGTCCGGCTCGCGCGAATCCCCGCGTTGGCCGTAGGAGTCCTCCTCGGTCTCACGGCCGGCGCCGGCGCGCAGACGCCCTTCGCGCCGTACCACGGCAAGAATTCGATTCAGTACGACACCTTCAAGTGGCACATCTACACGACGGATCACTTCGAGATCTACTTCTACCCGGAGGTCGAGAATCACCTCGAGCGCGTCGCGGCGTACGCGGAAAGCGCGTATCAGCAGATCTCCTCGGACCTCAAACATGATCTGGCGCAGAAAGTGCTGCTCGTGCTCTTCAAGACGCAGAGCGAGTTCCAGCAGCAGAATATCGAACCGACGGAGCTGCCCGAAGGCGTGCTGGCCTTTGCTGAGCCCTTTCGGCAGCGAATCGTGCTCCCGATCGACGAACCTTCCGACGCGCTCTACCGGCTGATTACACACGAGCTGACGCATCAGTTCGAGTTCGACATCATTCCGCGATCGTTTGTGCGGCGCGGCTTGCCGCTCTGGGTGGATGAGGGACTCGCCGACTATCTGACGGGCTACTGGAATGCCTTCGACCTGATGACGGTCCGCGACGCAGCGTTGGCCGACAACATCCCGTCGATGAGCGACTTTCAGGGGGTGGCATTCGTCGACGGCCGGCTCCCCTACAACCTCGGACACGCCGCCTTTGAATTCATCGAATCGCGCTGGGGCAAGGAGGGTATTCGACAATTTCTGTTCGCCCTGCGGAAGACCGTCATCGGCGGGGGCGAGAGCCCGTACGTGGAGGCGTTCCGTCTGAAGGCGGAGGAGTTCGACGAGCAGTTCCAGAAGTACCTGAAAGAGCGGTTCAAGCCGTTCCGCGACAAGGAGCGCCCCGCCGACTATGGCCGCAACCTGGCGCCGAAGAGGGACAAAACGCCGTACTCCGTCGTGCTGTCGATCGCCGCCTCACCGTCCGGCGAGATAATGGCGGTCGCGGCGGGGAACCGGAGGGACCAGGAGCTCGACATCCTGGTGGTGTCCACGCACGACAGCAGGGTCATCCGCAATCTGACGAGCGGCTTCAACAAGGACCGCGGGTTCGAATACATTGCCACCCCTGGCGGCTTTCGTAACAACGCGGTCCCCTGGATGTCGTGGGCGCCTTCGGGTGATCACATCGCGTACTTCGCCAGGGCCGAGAAGCACAGGACACTCATCCTGCAGAACGTCGCGACCGGAAAGATCGACCGGCGGATCGCGTTGAAGAGCGTCGACATGCCGGAATCGCCGAGCATCAGCCCTGATGGGCGGACTGTTGCGTTCTCAGCCCTGACCGGCGCGATCGGCGACATCTTCGTCGTCGACCTCGAAAGCGGCGGCATACGCAATCTCACCAATGACGCGTTCGGTGACTATTCGCCGGTCTTCTCGCCGGACGGCGCTTCACTCGTCTACCTCGCCCGGGTCAGCGGCACCGACAAGCTCTTCCGCCTGGATCTCGCGAGCGGAACAAAAACGCAGATCACCTTCGGCACGCACGACGACGGCGGAGCGCAGTTCATGGACGCGAGCACGATCGTCTTCCCTTCCACGGCCACGAATCCGAACCAGCCGACCGATCCCGAGATCGCCCGCAACGGGAACATCTACAACATCTGGACGCTCCACCTGCAGAACGGCGAGCTCCGGCAGCTCACGGACGCGCTGACGGCCAATGTTTCCCCGGTGGTGCTCCGGGACGAGCAGATTCCGCGCATCGCGTTCGTAACCTATTACAAGGGGGAGTACGGGGTGCACACGCTCGCGCGCGAGGAGCCGCTGCACACGATCTCGACCGCGGAGTTCGGCGTCCCCGGGCCGGTCATCGACTTCCAGCCACCACTCGTCCATACACTGCTCCGGAGCAACGTCCGGAAAAAGGGCACGTTCGAGAAACTGCTCTTGGAAGGTCGGCCGCCGGTGAACGTCGGGTTAACGAGCGGGGGCGATCTGTTCGGCGGCACACAGGTCACGTTCACGGACGTGCTCGGCGACCAGCAGTTCAACCTCTCCGTCGCGTCCGTCTCGCAGTTCCGGACGATGTCGGCCTCGTACGTGAACGTCGCACGGCGGTTCCATTACGCGATGCAGGCGTTCTCGCAGACGCAGTTCTTCTTTGGCAACAGCCCGGGCGTCCTGTTCGATCAGCAGTTCGCGTTCCTCGACCGGGACGATGCCCTCGCGACACAGACGGCGCGCGGCGTCACCGGGTTCGGCATCTACCCACTCAACCGCTACGCCCGCGTTGAATTGACGGGCGGCTACCTGCACTTCAACCAACGCTTCCAGAATCAGGCGCTGCAGGAGCTGGCGAGTGACTTTCAGCAGGCGCAGCTTGGACGCAGCGTATTCTCGAACGGCTCGTTCATACCGCTCGGCATCGCATACGTGCAGGAGACCACGGTGTTTCGCGAGTACGGCCCGCTGGCGGGCAACACGGTGAGAGCCGGCTACGAGTACGCTCCGAAGTGGGGTGACATGTTGTCGCGCCAGACGGCCGACCTCGACGCACGGTATTACCTCCGGCTCGCCAGCAACGGCGTGCTGGCCTTCCGCGCCAGGGGATTCAAAAGCTGGGGTGAATTCCCGGGCTTGCTGTACTTCGGCGGCAATTCAGAGCTGCGCGGCTACGACTACCTCGAGTTCCTGGGGAACACGGCGTTCTTCACCAATGCCGAACTGCGGTTCCCGCTGATCGATGCGGCCCTGACGCCGCTCGGCGTCATCGGCGGACTGCGGGGGGTGGCCTTCGCGAACTTCGGCGTCGCGGGCCTCGACGGTGTGCCGATGAAGCTCTGGACGAGCAGGCCGGTCGAGCATACGCCGCTGCTCGGCTTTGCCCCGGACCCCCTGTCACTGAACGGCGCTCAACCGGCCTTCGGGCCCACCGCGGCCATTCCCGGCTTCAAACTCGTGGATGGCCGCGCCTCCTATGGCATCGGGCTCGAGACGTTCGCGCTGGGATTTCCCGTCCACTTCGACTGGTCATGGCGAACACTCTTCAACCGGCAGTGGGAAGACTCCGTCTTTACCTTCCAGGGCCTCCAGGAAGGCAAGACCGGGAGTGACTGGTTCAGAAAGCCGCGCTTCTCCGTGTGGATCGGGTACGACTTCTGAGGGGTTCACGGGACGCCTGGCGCATGCCGCGTCCCGCTTCAGCGTCTCCGGTGTGTCGCTGCGTCGACACTCCACCGCGTGTCGAAGTCGCGCAGCAGGTACAACGCGACGCACGTTGCTAGCATGGTCCAGGCGGTGAAGAACAGCAGATTGTTGAACGGGTCGAGATACTGCCGATACGACGACACCGTCGAGATCGCATGCAGGATCAGTACGTCACCGTACGACGTCCGTTTCTGATAACCCGCCACGAACGCCAGGATCAGAAGCAGCTCGGCGATTCCCAGGAGCGCCATGACGCCGCGCCCGAGTCGATCAATCCCATAGAAGTTCTCGAACACCCGAGCGGCATGCGAGACATTCACAAACTTGTCCAGCGTCTACATGAGCATCACGCGTAGTGTCTCGCCGTCGACGCGAAGCCCCTCGGGGCTCGCGAGATAGATGCGAGCGGCTTCGTCCAGCTGTGATCCCAGCGTCTCCGGCCGGTACGGTGTGGCGGCGAGCGGCGGGCACCTGACTGACGCACAGTTCACCGCGAAATGCATGCGGGCGTCCTTGAACGTCGGCCGGAGAATGCGGTGCTCGATGTCATCGAGTGTTACCGTGCGGCCGGCAGCCTGCCACGTCAACTTCGTCCAGACGCCGTCGATCTGTCGAATACTGTCGCGGGGCTGCAGCGTCAGCCAGCCGTTTCGGATCGGATAGTGATCGACGATGGCGCGCAGCGTGAACGCGTTGTAGGCGTTGATCCAGAACGCCATGCGCTGCTCGCGGCTCCAGCCCGCCTCGCCCGAGGCAGAGGGCGCATTGAACTCGGCTATGGCACGGTCGAGCCGCCCGCGGTCGGCCTTGAGCGCCGCGTAATCGACACCCGGCATGCGGACGTATCGCGCGAGGACATCTGCATGGGCCGGGTAGCGATGGTCGAAGCTGCTGGCTCCGGCCTGTCGGTCCGCAGGCAGCATCGCGAGCAGCAGGCCGACGGCGAGAGCGGTAGTCCTCTTCATGACGAAGTCCCTTCGAGTTGCGCGTTGAGCGCCCGGCGCGCCGCGCGCGTGCCAATCACGACGGCGGCGACCGTCGCCAGCAGGCCGACAACGAGAGCATGGTTCGGGTCGCGCCCCCACCCTGCGCCGCCGACGAGAGTTCCGCGGCGGCCGGAACCAGCGACCCGAGATACACGTACAACGCCGTCCCGGGCGGCATGCCTATCAACGAGGCGGCAACATAGGTGCCGAGTCGGACACGCGTCAGGCTCAACACGTAGTTGAGCACGTTGAACGGAAAGAGCGGAGACAGACGCAGCAGCAGTACGAGCTTGAATCCCTCGCGTTCCACGGCGGCGTCGATCGCCCGGGCGCGCACCGAGCCGCCGACTTTCTTCGCCGCCCAGTCGCGCAACAGTGTCCGTCCGAGCAGGAACGCGCACGTCGCGCCCAACACGCTGGCCGGCGATGCGATGGCCAGGCCCCAGACGGGCCCATACGCGAAGCCCGCCGCCAGTGTCAGGATCGAGCCGGGTAGAAATGCAACCGTGGCCGCCACGTAGACGGCCAGAAAGACGATCACGCCGAGCGTGCCGGTCTCCCGCGCGCGTTCCGCCAAGGTGGTCACCCAGGCCGCCAACGGCAGGAAGTACGCCGCTGCCGCCATCAGCGCGATGGCACCGACGATGATGAGGATGCGCGGCCTCGACATGTCAGCGCATCAGGCGGTCGAGCAGGTCGCGCTTGAACTCAGCCGGCGCCGTCGAGCAACAGAGCGCACGGTGCGAAGCTGACGAAAAAGACTCCGAGACCAGCAGATACGGCTTCCGCTCCACGGCCGTGCACGAGCGCAAGCCCATCGTCGACATCGCGCTCGGGCTCGCCGAGCGCTGGGTCGGTATCGATCCAGACGGGGACGCGCGTCGGTGCCACGCTGGTCGATGCAAGCGCGACGACCATGGCCGCGGCTGCCATCCCGTGCGTCAAGACCAGCACGCCAATCTCCGTTCCGGTGCCAGGACGAGCGACCGCGAGACATCGAGCAGGTGCCGCTTCGTGTCGATGCCGTACGGCAGCGGCAGTTGCGCCACGCCGATCAGACGGCGCATGATTTCGACTCCGGCAAATCCCAGAACCATCGTGTCCATGAGGTGCTCACGGTCCGAGGCGGCGAGAACCTGCCTGGCTGCCTCGACGCCGGCGCGCGCGAGCGCAAGATGCGCGAGCATGACGCCATAGTCGAACTCCCGGACGCCGAGGAAGCAGAACTCCGGGTCGATGATGCGAATCCCGTCCGCCGCGCGGACCCAGCTGCCGGGGAAGTAATCGCCGTGGACGAGCGCACCGCCGTCCCAGAGGTAGGCCGTGCCGAGCTCGCTGACGTGCCAGCAATACGCGCGATCGCGTTTGAGTTCCGCCGCGGCGCACGCCAGTCCCTCGGTAATGCGGTCCAGGTCCAGGCCGTTCTGCGCCGCCAGTGGAAGGCTGAAGATGTGCTCATGATTGAGATCGCGCATCGCGCGGTTGGCGAATCTGCGCTGCCACTGATCCGGGATCGTAACGCTGCCCAGCGCCGACAGCCAGTCGAGGAGCTCAGTCAGGTCTGGCTGGGAAATCCGCCGATCCTCGTACATCGACGTGAAGTCCCCGGTCGAGCCCGCATCCTCGAGGACGAGCACGTGGTTCTTCCGGTCGATCGCCAGCAGCTCCGGCATACGACCGGACACCGCCCGCACGCTCCGGACGGCCTCGTAAAACTGCCCCTCGATCACCGTGCGTTCCCAGGGCGCGGCAATGTGGTCGTATTTCTCCACCCAGGGCCGCCCTTGTTTGAGAATGAGGCTGCGACTCCGCAGCGACACCCGAAGGGTCAGGTTCATGTTTCCTGCCCCGGCGCGTTCGACCCGCGAGGGCAGCTCACCGTCGGAGACGAGGTCTCGCGCGAGGAGGTAGCCCTCGATAGCCGCGCGGTCGCCCGCGTCCAGCAGCAGGACATCCTGGTGCGCGTTGGCGAATTGCGCGCGAAGCTGGTGACCCATCACTCAGAACCGGACCCTGGCGGTGAACTGGAACTGGCGCGCGGGACCGGCGTGCGTCGGCTGGACATCCAGTGTGCCCTGCTCGTCAGGGCGGACGCCGCTCGCGCCCCAATTGAAGAATCCCGAAAAATTCGTGCGGTTGAAGACGTTGAAGACCTCCGCCCTGGCTTCGACCGACGCCGTGCCGACGCTGAAGCGCCGAACGAGTCCCAGATCGAACTGCGCGAAGCCGGGCGTCCGCTCGCTGTTGCGGGCGAAACCCGCCGGTCGGTCGTTGAAGATGGGCCGGGTGGCGTCCGCCTCCGCGACCGACCGGGTGCCGCCCCCGGCGAAGGGGACGGGCGCGTTCGTGTCGATCCGCCTGATCAGATGGCGCCCGCGGCTGTGGACGTAATCGAAGGCGAGCGCGAAGTCGCTCGTCACGGAGAACACATACCCGGCCGACACCTGCTGCGTCGACGGGCTCTCCAGGGCGGGATCGAAAACCTGCACGTTACGAGGCGGCAGTTCGGAGAGCGGCAGGGCGTTCACGCTCTCCCGTGGGAGTGCCGAGGGAAACGCGGGAGGAGCAAACGGGGTGCCCGGTGCGAGGGTGACCGATACCGCGCCGCCCGCCGGATTCTTGAACAGGGTGTCGGAGTAGACCGCAAATGGAATGCGCTCGTAGAAGATGCCGTAACCATCCCGGATGTGGTGCCGGGCGCTGCCGCGGGGCATCCAGCTGACGCCCACGCGTGGCGCCACGTTGTTCCAGTCGCCATCGGCGGCCGGGGTGTTCGTCACCGAGTCATAGTCCCACCGCACGCCGAGTGTCAGGGTCAGATTCGGGGTGGTGCGATAAGTATCTTCGACAGACGCTCCGGCCAGCAATTGCGCGTCCCGGACCTCGGGATTCACGAACGACTGCGAATAGGACAGGACCGACACGTCGCGCGGAATATCTTTTAGTGTGACGAACGGGCCTGCCGGCACGATCGCGCGACCCTCGAGATCCACGACACAGGCGCCGCGCGCGCCGGGGCCGGAATCGATGCGGAAATCGCCCCTGAGCACGTCAGCGCCATACTTCACCGAATAGTACAGCGGCACGAATCCCATCAAAGCCAGGGCCTGAGCCGCGGCGGCGTACGCCTTCATTTCCGCGCCCCCGCTCACCAGCACCAGCGGCTCCCGCAGTGTCTTGAGGAGTAGTAGCCCACCAGCAACAGGAACAGGTTCAACAGCATGAGCACGGCGGTGGGCGCCTCCCCGCGCCTGATGTCGCTGAAGAGTCGGAGAATGCGGTAGGTCACGTGGTGT
>Ga0136624_1000257_pt1 | contig 19112 bp, 21 predicted proteins | sample AntDrymUQ4692206_2_FD_104802 | JGI IMG/M metagenome (GOLD analysis project Ga0136624, IMG submission 104802) | Polar desert sand microbial communities from Dry Valleys, Antarctica - metaG UQ469 (22.06) | ecosystem: Environmental > Terrestrial > Soil > Desert | place: Antarctica: Dry Valley... | reverse complement strand
GCGGGCGGCGGCGACCATCTGGTCCAGCACCACCTCTAATGACAGCTCGCCGGCGATCGCCAGCACCACGTCGCTCATCGCCGCGAACGCCGCGGCGCTGCGGACGCGGTCGGTGGCCAGCGGGTTTGCAGGCTCCACGCCCGCCACGATACGGGCGCCGCGTGCGAGCGCCGCGCCCATTGGGCCCTCGCCTGCGCTGTCCCTGCTTCACGCCAACGGGCGGGCGCGTGGCGCCGGTGTGTGCTCCCTGTCAGACTCGGACGCATGGCGGGTCGTGAACGGGGGTTCATACTGTGGGGTCCAGGAGTGCCCGGCCGGCTGCGCAAGCTGACACCCGCCGGCCGGCGGCAGATGGTCGTGCTACTCCGCCAACTCCTCGATCACCAGCGTCGCCAGGGCCCAGCGGTGCCCATCGCCGTGCAGCAGGCCGCCCGGGATGCCCTGGAGTACTACCGCCGTCCGCTGTTTCCTCGTCCAGGCCGAACTCACCCGCTGCGACGGATGACGCTAGGCCAGGTCGCGTCACCCGGTGGCTGGAAACCGCCGGCCGGCAGCCTGCCCGGCTGGAACTGGACGCCTCCACAGGGAGTGGCGCCTCGCCTTGACCTCGCCCCTAGGTGGGTCCGCGCCTGGTACTGGACGCCGTTCCTCGACCGGTACGCCCATATGTGGCTGTGGGAGCACGGCTACATGGAGATCGAACCGCCCTCGGCCTGACCCGCTCCCGGACGTCAGGCAGGGACTCCGGGGGATATTTATGATCCTGCTAATGCCGACACTACGAACGGCGCCGCGGCCGTCGCGAGACCCCCAAGAACGCCGGCCGTACGGCCGAGCGTGATGCCCGGGTCCCGCAGCCCACCCTCAGCGAAAGAGCGCACAGCCAGCAAGAACAGCGCCCCGCCCAAGAGGAACCAGGGCTCCCACAACAACGCGTACCAGCGCAACTCACTCGACACCGGCTGGCCGTTCAGGACAGCAACGAGGCCGAAGCCGACGAACAGCGCCCCGTGGGCCACGAGCATTGTGCCGGCGCCTGTCCCGGCAAGCGTGAGCGCCACCCGGGTCAGCTGAGGCTGAGCGCCGCGCGCGAGGGCCAGCGCCACGACCACCCCGGCAACCTCGAGGACCACGGTGATCCACAACGCGGCGTACAGCGTCGGGTCGCCAGCTGCGGCGGCATTCCGGATGCCCTGCGACAGCGTGCCCAGTCCAACGGTGCCACCCGTTGCCCAGTAAGCGCCGCGGATGGCGAAGACCACCGCCCACATCGCTGCGCCATACGCCCACCATGACCGGCGGGGCGCCCCGTCGAGGTTCGCCCGTCACGCCTCGGCATGGCCTGGCTTATGGGTCGCGCCACATCGCCATGGACCGGACGCTGGTCGCCAGTGGATCGTCCAAGGCGCTCGTGAGCGGCGCTGACCCCGGCGCCTCAGAGGATCACCAGCGCTCCACCAGGTGCTCCCGGCCGGGTGGGGGCTCGTACGGCTCCGGCCAGAAGTCGGTGACCTTGGTGATCCAGCCGTCGGCGTTGAACTGGATGTAGCGGTCGCGGCCCCGGATCCGCTCCCGGCTCTGGGCAATCTCATAGACGACGCCGGGATGCAGCAGCTCGCCGAGGCCATCCCAGTCACGGCGCTCCAGCCGCTCCACGAAAGCGGCGGCCAGCTCCCTGCCATCAGCCACCGCGCCGGTCCTGACCACCTCGCTCGGTGGCAACCCGGCGTCCTCACCGACATGCCGTTGGCCGGTGCGGTGGTCGGCGGACTGATAGAAGGTCAGCAGGTTGCCGTCACAGTCCAGCGTCGCGAACTCACGTGTTCCGAAGTCCGTGACCGACAGGCCGTTCTTCGAGACCGGGTGGAGTACCTCGCTGGCCCGCAGTCGTCGAAACCCAGCCGGTCCCCATAGAAGGCCAGCGACGCGCTCACGTCCAGAACTGGCATGGCGGGGATGGTGTCGCGCAGCCGCATCCCGGCAGTGTGCCAACCAGCGATGAGCCGGGCCACAGCTACACCCCTCACTCCGGTAAGCGATCCCGAGGTCGAGGCGGCGGCACCATAGACGTCAGCCGCGGCGTAGAAGCTCTTCGCCCGGTCCACGTCCGACACGGGCACCACCACCACCACTTCTAGCGTCCAATCCATGGTGCGGCGTCCTTTTCGGGCATTCGATCGGTGGACTACCAGCCGACTAAGGCGCTACGACTTGGTCAGAATAAGGCTATGGCTTCCTACTTCGTCAGCGACCTTGCGGTGGCGCGAGCCAGACGGCTCATCGACGGTCACCAGTACGTGCTCGACAGCTCGTGGGGCGACGTCCAACCCACTGCCGACGACGAGAACGCATTCTTGGAGTCGCACTCATGGGACGAGTACGGCGAGTGGCATCTGGGACTCACCGACGGAGCGAACGACCACACCAAGGCGAGGTACGCGTTCGTGTACGGGGACTTCCGTCGCGTCCATCGGATGGGTCTCATCGCTTGTCAGTACCGGGCCGCGGAGTGGCGACACAAGGACGTCGAGCTTGCCGCGCACGAGCTCCTCCAGTACCTCGACAACACCAAAGCCTGAACCCCTCGGCGAGCAACGAGGCGACATCGGCGACGGCCCGTCTCATGACATGAAGTCCGCGATCGCCTCGGCCACCCCGTTCGGCTGATCTTCCGGGGAGAAGTGCCCGGCGGCCGGGACGACAACGCGGTCAGCCTGGGGCAGTCGGGACTGGATCGTCGCGCTGACCTCAACGGGTAGCCACCGGTCCTGCTCACCCCACACGACGCGGGTCGGCGTCTGCATCCCGTCCAGCAGGGGCTCAAAGTCGACGGTGTCCTGCTCGTCGAACCCACCGACGTTGCGCAGCCACAGCTGCTGACCGCGCTCGCCTTCCCACTGATCGAAGTAGGCGGCGAACACGGCCGGCTCCATCGGCTGCTCGGTGGCGGTGCGCAAGTGCGCCGCGGCGACCTCGCGGAAGATATGCGTCGGCATGCTCCGGTAGACGTCGAGGTGCGCCTTGAGGTGGCGGGTGGTCGGCGTAATCCACGGACGCAGCACGACCGCGTCGACCAGGACGATGTTCCGAGCCGGGGTGCCCTCGAGGAGGTGCGCTCGCAGGACGGCGGCGGCGCCGATGTCGTGCCCGACCAGGGTCGGCGCCTCCAAGCCCCAGGCCTGCACGAGTTCAGCGAGCACCTCGCCGTGGATGCGGATGGACACCTCCTGCTGCGCATACCGTTCCGACTGGCCGAAGCCGAGCAGGTCGAAGACGTAGACCTCGAAGCGCTCGGCGAGCAATGAGGCGACATCGCGCCACAGCACCGATCGGCTGGGCGTTCCGTGCACCAGCACCACCGGAGGGCCGTTCCCGAGTACGTCCCAGGCTATCTGGCCGCGCGTGGTGGTGGCGCGCTGTTCGAGCCTCCAAGCGGCGGGGTCACGTGACATCGGCAGGCTCCTGTCCGAAGATCTCTTGGAGTCTTTCAGGATTCGCGCGCGTCACAGGCAATGCCAGACATGCATGCCCGGCAGCGGCTGGCCCAGGTCGAGCGCTGGCCGGAGTGGGCGGCGCACATCCGTGCAGTCGACCTTGCACCGCCCGGATCTCTCACGCCGCAGTCCGCCGGGGCGTCTCGTCTACAAGGCGGCAGCCACTCGACGTTCCGCGTTACCGAGTTCGAACCTCCCAGGCACTGGCTTTGGACGGGGCCGTTCCTATGGGTGACAGTCCGCTACGACCATCGATTTGAGCCGTGGGCGCGGGGGGCACGCGATTGTCCTGGGTCGTGGAGTAGGACGGAGCCGCAGCCAACCTCGACCGCGCCATCCCCCGCTTCTAAGCCTGGGCAGTGCGTCCTCAGGACGCAACCTGATACGGCTGGACCAAAGCTCGCTTTCCCGCGATGCATCCCGCCCGCGTCCTCTCCGGAAATCTCTTTGGAACCTTTCCGGATCCGCGTGCGTCACAGGCATTGCCAGGCATGCATGCCCGGCACCGGCCGGGCTGCGCCCTGGTGGCGAGGCCCTCTTGTGGGGAGGGCTCCATGCATCTGCATCGCACTGCTGCACGTCGTTCGTCCCGACGGCTGTGGTCGTCGGTGGCCACGATGAGCTTGTTCGCCGCCGTGTTGGCCGCACCGGCCGCGGGGGCTCCCATCAACGACTGCCCGACGATCATGTCGGTCGACCGCGTCAACGAACTGCTGGCTGACGCCGAGGAGTCCGGTGTCGCCCTGACCGGGACCGGCTACACCGTGTCCCGCGGCACGCAGCCGGAGCCGTTCCAGGCCGAGGTCCTCGGCGTGCTGCCCGGCGAGCCGCTGCCGGGGCGCGACATCATCGTGGCCGAGTTGCACAGCCCGGCCATCGACGAGGTGGGCGGAGTGTGGGCCGGGATGTCCGGCTCACCGGTCTACATCACCGACAACGACGAGGAGCAACTCCTCGGCGCGGTCGCCTACTCGTTCTCCTACGGCGCGTCCTTCATCGCCGGGCTCACGCCGGCCGCTGAGATGGAGCGGGTGCGCAACTACGGCAGTGCCACTGGTGCCGCCGCGAGGGTGCACGTCGACGCGGCCATGCGGCGCACGATCGCCACGGCCATCCAGGACTCGGCTGAAGACGTCGGCAGCACCATGGGCTCGATGCGCGTGCCGGTCCGCGTCCCCGGGGCGGGTCCGCGCGCCCTGGAGCGAGCGCAGCGCAAGCTCGACCGGCGAGCCCACAACGTGCGTCTGCTGCCAGGCTCCGCAGGCTCGTCAGCCGCCGATTCCAGTGCGACGGCCAGTGCCGCCGACTTCCCGCCTGGCAGCAACTTTGCCGCCGCGCTGTCCTACGGCGACCTGACCTTGGCCGGTGTCGGCACGACCACGTACACCTGTGACGGCAAGGCCATGGCGTTCGGCCATCCGTTCTTCTTCGAAGGCAAGACGCGGATGGGCGCCAATACCGCACGCGCGATCACCGTCATACCCGACGCCGTGTTCGGGTCCTACAAGCTCGCCACCGTCGGCGCCAGCGCTGGTGCCGTGGACCAGGACCGCGGCGCGGGGATCCGTGCCGACTTTGGCCAGCCGCTCGACCCGATCCCGGTGACGTCCACCACAGCAGCCCGCAACACCGGCAACCTCCAGCAGGGCAGCACCCAGGTGACCGTGTCGAACTACCTGCCGTTCGTGGCCTGGTACCACCAGTACCTGCAGATCATCGACACCATGGACCAGTTCAGCGAAGGCAGCGCCGAGATCGACTTCACCATCACCGGGACTCGCGAGGACGGCACCCCGTGGCGGCTGCGCCGCTCCAATGTGGCCGCGAGCCGCTGGGAGATCGCCTACGAGGCGCTGCACGAGTTCAGCCACATGATCGACCGGCTGGAGTCGCAGAGCTACGAAGAGATCGACTTCACGGGCGTGGAGTTCAACCAGGTGAACGTACGCCAGCGGGTCAACCTGTACCGCCTGACCAGGGTGCGGGTTGCCAAGGATGACGGCCCGTATCGCGAGGTGCGACGGGTGCGCGCGCGCCCAGGAACCCGGTTGCACATCAAAGCAAGGCTCAACCCCTACGAGGAGAACCAGGCCAACACCGTCGCAGACATGACCGTGCGCATTCCCAAGGACGCCCGGTCCAACGGCGTGCTTCGCGTCTTCGGAGGCCCTCCGCACCACACCGGCCAGGTGGGAGCGGCGGCCTCGTTCGACGACCTGCTGGAGCAGATGCGCAGCGACCTGCGCAACGACACCCTCAGCAGCCGCCTGATCCTCGGCGGCAGGATCCACGACCGCAGCACCCAGCAGATGGACCAGACGGTCACCAACAGCGAGCGCATCCGCGTGACCATCATCGACTGACCCGCCTACCCAAGGCTGACGGCCCTGCCCTTCTGATCCCCACCCGCCGGGGAGCGCGGTGCGCTCCCCTCGCCCGCCCACCGGGTCGTCAGCCTCCCAACTCGGTCACCCTCGATCTGTCACGACGGCTGGGCTTTGAGGGGGAACGTGATGGTGGAGACGCGCATGCCTCGCCGGCCCCGGCCCAGCAGCCGGTGAACCACCCCGTCGCCGCGGTAGCTGACCAGACCGATGTTGTTCTCGCCGATCAGCGGTGAGGGCCCTCCCTCCGTCGGTCGCAGGTAGCGCCGCGACTCGCGGTAGACGGGCGACTGGTCCAGGTGCAGGTGCACCGCGAGGGAGGGGGCGAGGAACACCGGTGAGTCCTCGCTCCATTCGTCGGTGTTGGCCGCGCGGGTCAACAGATGGCGCCGCAGGCCGCTGCGGCCGCTCATGGTCGGGGGGCGGTCCCAGCCGAGACGCGCGTGGAAGGGCGTCCCGATGTTGCCAACCAGCTGCAGCACGATCCTGCTGGCCATGCCGCTGTGCTTCAGGGAGCTGCTCACCAGTTGGGCCACCGAAAGCCTGTGCTGGCCAACGGCGAAGTCAGCTTGCACGTTCAGGCCGTAGTGCACGTCTCCGGACAGCAGCACGCACGATGTCAACCCCAGATCGTCGATGAGCAGCCGCATGAAGTCGACCAGCCCCGCGAGGTTGGAGTGCCAGGCCTCGAAGTCGATTTCGTAAGGCCCCACCTTGTCCACCAGGAACTTCTGGCGGCGCTCCTGCAGCTCCAACCCGAAAACCGGCACGGCCGAAACGACGATGAGCCGCTCGCCGCGCTGGTGTCCGGCGTCGTGACAAAGTGTCAGCAACCGCTGGCGCTCGCCCGGGCCCAGCAGGCGGGCGGCATCCTCCTGATCGTCGAAGCTGCGTTGCGTGCGGGTGTCCAGCATGATCGTCGGCGGGTCGGTGGGGGCGGCGAAACTCCAGCGGTCGAACGACCACAGCGACGTGTCGAACTGCGCCCCATCGACGGTGGCTTCGGCTGCCAGAAAGCCCGTGATCGTCCGTTTGAAGTCGTCGTCGAACAGGTCGGGATCGTTGCCCCAGCCCTGGAAGGCCCAAAACGTGGCGAGGGCGTTGGCCACGGCGCGCCGACCGCTGGGACTGGCCCGGACGCGATCCCGCCACCCCGCCGTGAGGTTCCAGTCGTCGGTCACGTCGTGGTCGTCGAAGATCATGTAGGTGGGCACGTTGGCGAACACCCTGCGGATCGCGGGTAGGGCGCGTCGGGCCTCCTGTAGGCCCCGCAGCTCCGTCGCGTACTTGCGACGCAGCTTGAGCACGTCGATTCTGCCGGCGCCAGTGGCCGGGATCGCCTCCTCGGCGGAGGGGAAAGCCGGCCAGATCTTCTCGTTCCATGCCGTCAGGTACATGGCCGCGAACTCGCCGAAGCTGAGGATGTGGTTGCCCGCCTTGCTCGAGGTGAAGGCGGCACGCTCGGCCACCAGGTCCTGGCGGCCGTAGACCGGGATCGTCGACAACGCCGGCATCCCCGGCACTGACACCTCGTCGTCTGGCCCCCGAAGCCGGCTCCCCAGGTCGGTCAGGTGCCGGATCAACGGCCCGGCGACCTCGTCGCCATAGATCTGGTCACCGGTGAGCAACAACGCGCTGGGGCGCTGGCCCACGTCACGGGCGTGGTCGCCGATCACCTCGTCGGCTGACAGCAGGCCGTCCTCGCCTTTGCCGTGCAGCAGGCGGCACGAGCCGTGCAGCAGGTGCAATGCTTCGACCCCATCCCGGATGAAGAAGGTAGGCAGCGCCAGGTCGCCGTAGGTGATTCGGCCGCGGCCACTGAGCAGTCCGAGATCGCCCAGCCGCTGTGCGCCGGTGTCGTCGCCGTTGCTCAGCTCGACGTCGTAGGCCAGGAGCCGGTCGCCCGGAAATACGCCGGCGTCAGGCTGCACGGTGACGAGGTGGACATACAGCCGTTCACCCAAGCGAACGGATTCCGCCTCATCAGCGCCGATCCGCGCAGGGTCCGCACGCCCGTCGGGACCCAGGTCGAAGACCTCGGCCCGGACGCGTGCCGGCGCGCTGGTGGCGACGAACACGCAGACGCGCCGCCGTTCGACACGGCGCAGCACAGGCCCGAGCAGCAGGATGGGCAACGTCATCGGGACACATCTTTGCCAGGTGCGGCGTGCGCCACACGCACGAACCGCCTGGGCCGCCCGACGGCGGCGTCCTCAGATGGCGTGGACCTTGGCAGGGATCCCGCCGGCAGCTTCGACGAGACGATGCACGTCATCGGGATCGCCGGTGACAATCGTCGCGCCGGCGAGTTGAGCCAGAATGACCACCGCGGCATCGACGACGTCAGTGGTGCCGGCGCGGCCGCACAATGTCCCGGCCGCCCGAGCGAACGGCTCGTCCAGGGGCATGACTGTGCAGCCGGCCAGCAACCGGGAGAGGTTGGCCTGCGGTCCACCTCGCCAGGCTTGGGCGAGCATCCCAGCCGGCACCAACGGACTGAGCGACTTGCGCAGGGCGGCGGCGTGCAACGCCCACAGTTGTCGGCTGCTGCGCTCCGCAGCCACCAAGGCGCCGGTGTCATAGACAATCACGCGCTGCGGCGGGAAGGCCTTGCCAGCAGATCATCCAAGATGGCGTCTGCGGAGGCGGTCTCCTCCGCGGTCAACGCCCCTTGCTCTTCCTCCCACGCCCGCACCGCTGCCAGCCCTTGCTCAATGCGCAACTGGCTGCGCGCCGCGTCAGTGAGCCAGGAGGAGAGACTCCTGCCGTGCGCCTCGGCGGCCGAGGCAGCAGCGGCAGCAACCTCGGAATCCAACGCGACCGACATCTTCTTGACGGGCATGAACGCTACGGTAGCACTCGAGTACTACCTCCCGCCATAGCAAACTCAGGCCGCGGTGAAGGCGCCCTTGTGATCCTCGGCGAAGTCGCGATACGCGCGGGCGGGGCGGCCGGTCGCCTTTTCGACCTCGTTGGTCACCGTGGCCGCATGGCCCTGGCGAATGCCTTGATACAGCCCGACCAGCGAGTTGACGATCCAGTCAGGCAATCCGGCTTGGCCGAGGTTGGCGCGGTACTGATCGGCCGGAACGTCGATGTAGCGGACCTGGTGGCCGAGGACCTGCGACAGCGCAGCCGCCGCCCTCGGCATGGAAATGGGTGCCGGACCGGTCAGCTCGTAGGTGGCTCCCGTGTGCCCCGGCGTCGTCAGCACGTGCGCCGCCACCGCAGCCACGTCGCGCGCGTCGATGAACCCGGCGACGCCGTCACCGCACATGCCGTACCAGACGCCCTCGCGCGTGACCGTTTCGACCGGCAGGAGGTGGGTCTGCATGAACCCAGCCGGCCGCAGGATCGTGTAGTCCAGTCCGGAGCCAGCCAGGTAATCGTCGATCTCGGCGTGCCAGCGGGCGAAAGCCACCGGCGACGAGTGGCTCGCACCCATCACCGACAGCGCCGCAACGTGCTGCACCCCGACGCTGCGGGCGATATCGATCGCACGCTGCTCTCGCTGCGGCTGCTCGGGTCCAGCAGGCGACAACAAGAAGAGTTGCTCGCAGCCGTCCATCGCCCGCTCGAGGCTGCTCGACTGGTCGAAATCGCCGTCGACCGCCTCAGCACCGTGGCCCTCGATCAGGCTGCGGCTCGCTGGCGAGTGGGCGAGCGCGCGGACGGTTGCGCCTTGACTTGGCAGCTGCGGCAGCAAGGCCGAGCCAACCGTTCCCGTAGGGCCGGTCACGAGGATCATCGACGCTCCTGTCTGTCTGGTTGGAGCCTGCCATTCACGCACACGCGACGCAGGTCCGCGCCGTCGGACGGGCCAGCAGACGTTCGAGCACAATCTGTCGTCCACAGTGTTCGCAGACGCCGTACGTGCCCTGTGGAAGCCGCCTCATGGCGAACTCCAGGTCGACCAGGTGGCGTTGCGCGTGCGCCAGCAGGGCAGCGACTTGCGCCCGCTCGAAGGCGATCGTTGCGCCCTCGGGGTCATGCTCGTCGTCGGGAGGCGCGATGGCTGAGGACTCGACGATCTCGTCGAATTCGCGGGTCAGCGCCGCCATCCGGGCGGCCGTCGACTCCCGCTCGACCGCGATACGTGCGGAGACGGCCTCCAGCTGCGACACCGATAACCCGCCAGTCACGTGCCCTTGACTCATCCGAATGGCGAACCGCAGCCCGCTAGGAATCCTTCCCGTCGGACCTGGCTCATCGAGCCCCGACGCAACCTGTCGTCAACGACGCGCACCTGCCGCCAGCCTTGACGGGCGGCCGCGCGGCGCCTGCAAGCCACCGGCGGACACCAGGGTTTAGGTGGAGCGGACGACGGGATTCGAACCCGCGACCCCCACCTTGGCAAGGTGGTGCTCTACCACTGAGCCACGTCCGCGTGTCCCGGAAGCGTCTCCGGAGCCAGTGGCCATCCTGCCCCAGCCCCGCAGGGGCCGCAACCGTGCCGCACCCGACGTAAGAACGGTTGCTACTGGCGGCACCCACCACCGCTGCTCCTACGGTCGCCGGGCAATCCCTGAGTGGGTTCGCCGTAGTTGAGCAACCATCGGAGGGCTCTCGTGAGCCAGCGCAGCGCCGAAGACGTCAAGGCTTCCAGCGACCACCTGGCCGGAGACATCGCCGGCGAACTGGCCACCGACACCTCAGCGTTTGGCGCGGACAGCGTCAGCCTGCTGAAGTTTCATGGCATCTACCAGCAGGATGACCGTGACGTCCGCCGTGAGCGGGGCCGGATGGGTCTGTCGCCGGACTATCGCTGCATGGTGCGCGCCAGCATCCCCGGGGGGGCGCTGACCGCCGAGCAGTACATGGCGATGGATCGCCTCGCCGGCGAGGTCGGCAACGCCAGCCTGCGCGTCACGACCCGTGAAGGCATCCAGTTCCACTTCATCCACAAAGGCGATCTGCACGCCCTCGTCCGGCGGCTCAACGAGTCTCTCGTCACCACCCTGGCCGCCTGTGGCGACGTCGTCCGCAACATCGTGGCCTGCCCGGCGCCCTTGGCCGACCGCGAACTCGCGGGGCTGCAATCCGCCGCCGCCGAGCTCGCTCGCCGCCTCAAGCCCCGCACCGATGCCTACTGGCAGTTGTGGGTCGACGGGGAACGTGCCGCGTCGGCCACGCCTCCCCCGCGCGACGGCGAGGTCGAACCCCTCTACGGCACCACCTACCTACCGCGCAAGTTCAAAATCGGCTTTGCCCACCCCGGCGACAACTGCGTCGACATTTACACCCATGACATCGGCATCGTGCCCCAACTCCAGGCGGGCCAGGTGACCGCCTTCACGATCCTCGCCGGTGGCGGCCTTGGCATGACCCATAACAAGCCGGAGACCTACCCGCGACTCAGCGACGTGCTGGGTGCTGTCGCACCCCAGGACCTGGGAGCGGTGGTCGAGGCCATCATCGGCATCCACCGCGACCATGGCGACCGCGAGAACCGCAAGCACGCCCGGCTGAAGTACATCGTCGACGAGTGGGGTCTGGAAGCCTTCACCGCCGAGGTGGTGCGCAGGCTTGGCAAGCCGCTGGCAGCAGCGCCCGACCTGTCGTGGGAAGCCACGCACGACCACCTCGGCTGGCATCAGCAGCGCGGTGAGCGCTGGTTCCTCGGCGTGCCGGTCCCCAACGGTCGCATCATCGACGGCGACATCCCGCTGCGGACGGCCCTGCGAGCCGTCGTGGAGCGTTGGACTCCAGGCATCCGCCTGACCGCTCGCCAGGATGTGCTCCTGACGGGGTTCGCGCACGACCAGCGTCCCGCGGTGGAAGCGGTCCTGGCCGCCCATGGCGTGCCGTTGGTCGAAGCGCTGGCCCCCATCCAACGCCATGCAATCGCCTGCCCGGCGCTGCCGACCTGCGGGCTGGCCCTGGCCGAGGCGGAGCGCGCGATGCCCGACGTGCTGACCGCGCTGGGCGCCGAGCTGGCCGGCGCCGGCATCCCGCAGGAGGCCGTGCATGTGCGCATGACCGGCTGCCCCAACGGCTGCGCCCGGCCGTACAGCACCGAGATCGGCATCGTGGGGCGTGGCAAGGACCGCTACACCCTGTTTTTGGGGGGTGATGCCGACGGTACGCGGCTGAACGGCCGATACGCCGACCACGTCGCGGGCGACGCCATCGCGACGACCCTGCGGCCGGTGCTCGTGGCCTTCGCGGCCGAGCGAGGCGCGGGTGAGCGCTTCGGCGACTGGTGCGGCCGGGTCGGCATCGAGGGGCTACGCCGCCGCTTTGCACCTCGGCAGGACGACTCCCGCCGCCGTGGGGTGCCCGATCCGCAGTCGGAGGCGAGAGTCGCGTGAGCACCCCGACGGCGACGACCCCGGCACCGTATGACCCGAATGGCGTGCAGCGCACCACGGCCGGATGTCGGTCATAGGCGTCCGGACGAGCCGAAACCACCCTCCCCGCGCACCGTGGCGTCCAACGCGTCGACCTCAACGACCGCCACCTGCTCGACACGCTGCACCAGCAGCTGGGCGATCCGCTCGCCGCGCTCCAGGGTCACCGGCTCGACCGGGTCGAGGTTGATCGCGACGACCTTGACCTCGCCGCGGTAGCCGGCGTCGATGGTGCCCGGCGCGTTGACCAGCGCGATGCCATGGCGTGCGGCGAGGCCGGAGCGAGGGTGCACCAGTCCCACATGGCCGGCGGGCAGGGCGATGGCGACCCCTGTCGGCACCACGGCCCGCTGCCCTGGGCCGAGCCGCACCGACTCCCGCGCGTACAGGTCCAAACCCGCGTCGTCAGGACGGGCGTAGGCCGGCAACGGCAAGCCGGCGTCGAGCCGGAGGACCGACAGGCGTGGACCTGGAGCGGCCCCGGGATGCAGGACCTTGCTGAGCATCAGCAGATCCCGGACATCGCCGTCTTCCAGCATCACGCGCTGGAGCAGGGCGGCCTCCAAGGCGTAGCCGCGGGCCAGGTAGAAGGCCTCCAGCCCAGTCCCGCCGCGCACCGACAGCACCACCCGCTGCAGGCCGCGGTCGCGGGCGGCTTGTTCCAGCTCCGCCAGCACGCGCGAGGCCACGCCGCGCCCTGAGCAGTCGGGGTGGCGTTGCAGCCGTTCGACGGATCCCAGGTGTCGGTGCAACAGCGAGTCGGCGGCGACAAGCAGTCCCAGACCCACCGGCCGCTCGCCCTCGAACGCCACGGCCAGGTCGTCGTGGCCATGGCGGACGCGGGTGAATGCGGCCTCGGCGACCGGCCGCACCTCATCGGTGCCCACCGGCGGGAAGAAACCCACGGCACCGCCGGCGTTGGACACCACCGTCCACAACTCGACGAGCGCAGCGGTGAGCTGAGGGGTCAGCGGCGGGTTGCGCTCGACGCGGATCGGCATGGCAGCGGGTTTCTGGGAGGCCTATGGGGGCAGCACTGTAAACACCCGATGAGGAGGAGTGCATGCAACCGCTGACACATCAGGTCTGGGAGCGCCACTTCACCGAGCTGCGGTCCCACGTGCTTGAAGAGTTTCCTAAGCTGGACCGCTCGCAGCTGGAAGCCGCCGGCGACGACTGGGACCGCGTCGTCGAGTTGGTGCAACAGTCGACGGGCATGTCGGCCGACTTGGTCGCCGCCCGACTGCGCAAGCTTGACGTCGAAGAACTCGGCCTCGGCACCGGCGAGCCGGGCGGCGACGCCGACAAGGGACGGGCCAGCCTGGAGCAGCTGCGTCTTGGCCCTGGCTTCAGCGACGCTGAGCGCGACCGCGTCGTTGACCGGCTGTCAAAGCTGAACCGGCGCCTGCGACGCTTCCCGGCCGACGGCACCGAGCTGCTGCTGACGGTGAAACAGCGCGACACCAACTCGCAGAACGTGACGCTGGAGTGCCGCGTGCCCAAGTTTGCGCCGTTCGTGGCGACCTCGGGCGAATCCGACCTGCGTGCGGCGCTGATGGAGGTCCGCGAGGACCTGTGGCGCCAGATCGACGACGCGGTGAACAAGCGCAAGGAAAGGGCCCGCTGATGGGTGCTCGACTGAAGTACGCCAAGGTCGTCGATCGCGACCTGTTCCTGCGGACCGGCGCGACCATCAAGCCGGGACTGGACAACCGCGTCGAGCTGACCGGCTCGGCCCCAGCGGTGGCTGCGGGCTTCACGGTAGTCCGCAACTGGTACAACGTCGACGGCCCGTTCACCGAGTCCTGGCGCCTGGTCGACCCGCACGGCCAGACCGTGCATCGAGGCCTGGACCATGAGGTGCTCACCGGCAACCAGGACGTGGTCGACGAGATCGACGAGCAGCGGTTCGAGTACGCCGACAGCGGCTACCAACTGGTGCTGGAGGTCGATGGGCGCGAGGTGGCCCGAGCCGACTTCGACGTCGTCGAGCCGCAGGGCGAGAGCCGATAGCCCTACCCTGGTTCGGTCATGCCCCGAGCCGCCAGACCAAGTGACGTCCACCGTCTGCCGCCGGCGACCCGTCCCCCATCAGATGGGTCATCGGTAACGGCTGAGGAACTGGCGCCCACCGCCACTCCTCGAAGGCGGTTGCGATCCCGCTGGCTCTTGCTGGTCGGGGTGCTGATGATCGGGCTGATCGCGTTCAACAGCGGCCGCTCGGCGCGTTCAGGGTTGCCCGGCGTCGGCGTGGTAGTCGACGTCGTCGCCGAGGACCAAGCAATCGCGATGCTGGCGCTGTACCAGACCGAGGCCGACGCCCTCTCCGAGTTGCAGTACCCGCCCAACGGTGGCTTCGACGACCCCGACCGGGTGCTGCGCCGCACACAGGAGCTGACGGCGACAGCCGATCGTGGGGCGGCGGCCATCACCGCTGCGCTGCGCCGGGCACGCTCGACGAGGACAACCGAACCGCTCGTGGAGCGTTACGCCGACGCCGGCGACCATCAGCGCCTCATCGACAGCCTCGGCGCCGTCGCCGCCGCGGCGACTGCCATCGAGGAGATCGAAAGCTTGCATCAGACGGTCATCGAGGGGTCCGGCGCCCCACAGTCGCCCGTCAACCTGCAACGCTTCGCCAGTCGCTCCCGTCTCGTTGGCGAGGCGTACGCGGCCTGGGCCAGGGCACTGATGGAGCACCTCGACGGTACTGACCGCACCGCGCAGGCCCAACAAGCCCGGGCGGCCACCGTACGCACCTGGTGGGAACGGGTGAGGCGGCTGGAGCCCGGCTCCATGGCCGAGCTGCACTTCGCGCTCCGCGCACTGCCCGAGACCACGATCACCGCGCTGCGCGACCACCCCGTCGCCGGGCCGGCGCTGCAGAGGCTGGACAGCACCGGCACGCCATCCTGACGTGCCGGTGCTTGCCCCGCCGTGACGGACGCGCGTCCATCATGGACCTGCACTCACAGGGCTAGCTCTGCGTGCGCGCGGTCAGGCGGTCGGTGCCGGGACTGAAGATCAGCACCGTCGCCTTCCCGCCCGTTCCGGTGACGGCGACCAGCTGCTGGAAGGCGACGGCGTCCGGGGTCAGGTCCGTCTCCGTCCAGGCGCCGCCCAACGCCCGCTGAGCGATGCTCACGTGGGACGCTGTATTGATCCACGCCACGTGCGTGCTGGCTCCCGTGTGGCTGATGCGAGGGGAGAAGCCACTGCCCAGTACGCGCCGTGCGAAGGCCCTGCCCCCGTCCACGAGGATTTCTCCGTCACGGCGCCACGTCAGCAGCCGGGACTCCAGGCCCCTGGTGGCGTCGGGCTCGGTGTTGAGGTCCCCATAGGCCGTGTAGCGGTGGTGGCGCCACAGGCAATCGTCGAACGGCTGTCGGCCGGCGCGCAAATTCGAGCGCAGACCCTGGGCGCCGTCGTTGCGCTCCCACACCAGTCGAGGCGTGGCGTCGTCGTCACCGATCGGCGCGAGCGTCGGAGCATCGTCGTTGAAGCGGCTGTCCGTCAGCCGCTGCTTGTGCAGCCCGGCAGAAAAGCAATGTCCCTGGCCGAGGGTTTGTGCGCTGAACAGCTCGGTCTGGGCGAACTCCCCGCCCGGACCGACCTGGCGGCTCCACACCGCCAGCCACCGCCCGCCGGCCACCAGCAGGTCGCCGGTCGGAAATAGGGCGCCACCCAGGCCCTTGCTGTCCACCAGCACTGGGGCTTGTTCGACGCCGGCGTTGCTTCGCCGACCGATCCGAACACCGCCGGCATTGGCGAACAGTAGCCACGTGCCGGTGCCGTCGTGCGCTGTGGCCATCACCACGCCGCGGTAGCGGGTGCGCGCGGTGGTCCAGGACGACGCTGCGCCCTCGAACCAGCGGATCCGCTGGTTACAGTCGTCGCCGAAGTAGCTACTGAACCCACGCGTCAGCCCGTCGATGCCAGCGACGGCGTCAGCGTGGACGGCATCGGGCTCGCAATGGGCTTGCAGGACCTCGATGCGAGGTCCATACGTGTCAGCGGCGCCGGCCGGCACCGCCGGTACAACAAGCGCGAGGCACAGCATCGCGCAGAGAATGAAGCGTCGACTAAGCATGGCGTGCTCCCCTTCCCACCTTGGTGAAGCTGCTCGGTCCCGCCGAGATGAGCGCAACGTACGCCCGGGCGACGCGGCCGTGAATCGGCCACTCGGACACCTCGGTGCGTGGTGTCCGATATCAGCGCGGGCCACCCGTTGCCGGACCCGCGCTGCAACGGCTGGACAGCACCGGCACACCGCTGTGACGTGCAGGCGCTGTCGTTCCCGCCGGTGCTGCTGATGAGGTGCGCGACCGCTTCGCCACTGAGCGCGAGGTGCGCGACCGTCTTTGTGCTAGCTCTGCGTCCGGGCGGTGAGACGGTCGCTGCCGGGGCTGAAGATCAGCACCGTCGCCTTCCCGCCGGAGTCGGTCACGGGGACCGAGCCGGTCACGGCAACCAGCTGCTGATCGGCGACGGCATCTGGGGTCAGGTCGGTCTCTGTCCAGGCGCCGCCCTTCCGCTCGGCGATCTGGACATGGTTCCCGATCGTGATATATGCCACGTGGGTGGCGCGATCGCCTGTGGCGCTGATGTGCGGCGTGGAGCCACGCCCCAGCAGCCAAGTGGGAAACTCGCTCCCGCCATCGACGAGGATCTCGCCGTCCCGACTCCAGGTCAGAAGCGGGCCCTCCAGGCCCTGGGTGGCGGCGGGCTCGGTATTGAGGTTGCCGTAGGAGGTGTAGCGCTCCTGCCGCCACTGGCAGTCCTCGGGCGGCTGCTTGCCGAGGCGGAGGTTGGATTGCAACCCCTGCGCACCGTCGTTGCGCGCCCAGAACACTCCCGGCGTCAGGTCGTCAAAGCCGACCTGCACCAGCGTCGGGGCGTCGTCGTTGTAGCGGCTGTCGGTCAGCCGCTGCTTGTGCAGGCCGGCCGAGAAGCAGTCCCCACGGCCCAGCGTCTGCGCGCTGAACAGCTCGGTCTGCGCGAACTCGCCGCCCGCACCAACCTGGCGGCTCCACACGGCCAGCCACCGTCCGTTGGTCAAGAACAGGTCGCCGCTCGGGATCACGGCGCCGCCAAGACCGTTGCCGTCCACCAGCACGGGGGCGCGTTCGACACCGGCGCGGTCGCGCCGACCAACCCGAATGCCGCCGAGGTTGGCGAACAGCACCCATGTGCCGCTGTCGTCGTCCGCCGTCGCCATCACCACGCCGCGATAGCGCGTGCGTGCGGTCGTCCACGACGAGCCGGAGCCGGAAAACCAGCGGATGCGCTGGTTGCAGTCGTCGCCGCGGTAGCTGATGAAGCCACGGGTCAGCCCGTCAGGGCCGGCGACGGCGTCGGCGTTGGCGACGTCGACGTCGCAATGGGCTTGCAGGACCATGGTTCGCGGCTCGTAGGCGTCAGCGGCACTGGCTGGAGCGGCAGGTGCAACGAGCGCGGCGCACAGCACCGCGCACAGGATGAAGCGTTGACGAAACATGCATGCTCACCTTCCCACCTTCGGTAGAGCTGCTCGGACCGGCCGAGATGTCCGCAACGTACGCCCGGGGTGTGCGGGCGTGAATCGGCCGTTCGGGCACTGCCCGAGCGGACGCGCCTGGGCACCGCACCGGCGCACCGCCACGGACCGCTGGCTAGTACGGATACCACCAGTCCTTGCGGGCGTCGGAGAAGTCCCAGTGGACGTGCTTGGTCTCGCTGAAGGTCTCCAGCCCCTCCTCGCCGAGCTCGCGGCCGCCGCCGGTCAACTTCATGCCACCGAATGGCCCCGCGTAGTTGTCCGTCAGCGGGTCGTTGATCCATACGGTGCCGACCTTGACCTCCTCGAAGAAGCGCTTGCACAGCCCTGGGTCGGTGGATCGCAGCGTGGCACCGAGCCCGGTGGGGTGGGCGTTGACCCAGGCGATCGCCTCGGCGACGTCGCGGTAGGCCATCACGGGGATGGTGGGGCCGAAGGTCTCCTCGGTCATGATCGCCATGTCGTTGTCCACGTCGACCAACACCGTCGGGTTGTAGAAGAAGCCGCGGTCGCGGTCTTGCGGCCGGTTGCCACCCGTGACGACGCGAGCGCCGCGCCGCACCGCGTCGGCGACATGGCGTTCCACCTTGGCGCGGGCGGGCTCGCCGATCAGCGGGCCGAGGTCGGTGCCGTCGTCCAGCCCGTGGCCCAGCCGCAGGCCTTCCACCTTGGCCTGAACGGCCTCGACGAGGTCGTCGTGACGAGCGGCCGAGACGTACACCCGCTCGGCCGATGTGCAGACCTGGCCGGCGTTGAGCAGCGCCGCGTAGGCCAGCGCGTCGGCGGCGGTGGCGATGTCGGCGTCCGGGCCGACTACGAACGCGTCCTTGCCGCCGAGCTCCAGGTGCAGGTGCTTCATCATCGGCGCGGCGACGCTGGCGATGCGCCGACCGGTCTCCACCGATCCGGTCATCGCCACCACCCGGACACCGGGATGGGCGACCAGCGCCTCGCCGGCCTGATTCCCGTAACCCGTGACGACCTCCACCGCGCCCGAAGGCAGGTGCGCCAGGCAGGTCTGCAGCCACTGCAGCGTCGTGAGCGGGGTCAGCTCGCTGGGCTTGACGACGACGGTGTTGCCGGCGGCCAGCGCCGGCGCCAGCTTCCAGACCAGTAGCAAGAGCGGGTAGTTCCACGGCACGATCGCGCCGACCACGCCGTAGGGCTCTTTGAGCACGAGGTTGAGCTGGCTGCGCGGCTCGCCGCTGGGCACGACGCGGCCACGGCTGTTGCGCGCCAGCTCGGCGTAGTAGCGCAGGGTGTTGGCGGTCCACTCGACCTCCTCTTCCTGCTCCGGTCGCGGCTTGCCCTGCTCCCGACACAGCGACTCCACCAGCGCCTCGGCGTG
>Ga0136624_1000256_pt1 | contig 19140 bp, 15 predicted proteins | sample AntDrymUQ4692206_2_FD_104802 | JGI IMG/M metagenome (GOLD analysis project Ga0136624, IMG submission 104802) | Polar desert sand microbial communities from Dry Valleys, Antarctica - metaG UQ469 (22.06) | ecosystem: Environmental > Terrestrial > Soil > Desert | place: Antarctica: Dry Valley... | reverse complement strand
GACGGCCGTGAGATGGGAGCCGCAGGTGTCCGAGCAACGCCGATCGGTGCAGTACGAGCAACTTGGTTCCGAGTACCTGCAGAAGCGGCAACTGCAGCAGGGCGCAGCCGGCTGGCTGCTGCTTGCCGGGTTGGGCGTCGCCTACGTCATCTCCGGCGACTTCGCCGGATGGAACTTCGGCTTGGCCGAAGGCGGCTGGGGGGGTCTGCTGATCGCCACGATCCTCATGGCGATCATGTACACCGCCATGGTCTTCGGTCTGGCGGAGCTGGCGTCCGCGCTCCCGGTCGCCGGAGCCGGCTACGGCTTCGCGCGGCGCGCCCTGGGGCCGCTGGGCGGCTTCTCCACCGGTACGGCGATTCTGATCGAGTACGCCATCGCGCCCGCCGCCATCGCCGTCTTCATCGGTGGTTATGTCGAGGCGCTCGGCCTGTTTGGTCTGACCAACGGCTGGCCCATCTATCTCGCCTGCTACGTCATCTTCGTCGGGATTCACCTCTACGGCGTCGGTGAAGCGCTGCGCGTCATATTCGCGATCACCGCGCTGGCGGTGATCGCGCTCGTCGTCTTCGTGGTCGGCATGGTGCCGCACTTCGACCCGGCCAACCTGCTCGACATCCCAGCGACCGACGCCACGGGGGCGAGCGCCTTCATCCCCTTCGGATACGCCGGAGTACTCGCCGCCTTTGTCTACGGCATCTGGTTCTTCCTCGCCATCGAAGGCGTCCCGCTGGCGGCGGAGGAGGCGCGCAACCCCAAGCGGGACATGCCACGTGGCATCATCGCCGCGATGGCGGTCCTGCTCGTCTTCGCTGCGCTCATGCTGCTGACTGCACCGGGCGGCGCGGGCTCGGCGGCCATCATGGAGTCGGACAACCCGCTGCCCGAGGCGCTGCGTACGGCCGCTGGTGGCGACACCTTCCTCGGTGACTTCGTCAACTACGTCGGCTTGGCCGGTCTGGTGGCCAGCTTCTTCTCCATCATCTACGCCTACTCGCGGCAGCTGTTCGCGCTGTCCCGCGCCGGCTACCTGCCGCGGTGGTTGTCCGTCACCGGATCGCGCAAGACGCCGTACCTCGCGCTGATCGTGCCCGGGACCATCGGCTTCCTGCTCGCCGCCCTCACTCAGGACGGTGCGCTGCTCATCAACATCGCCGTCTTCGGGGCCACCGTCTCCTATGTGCTCATGATGCTCTCGCACATCCTGTTGCGGCGACGGGAACCGGACCTCGAGCGGCCCTACCGGACACCAGGGGGGACGGCCACCACCACCGTCGCACTCGTACTCGCCATCTGCGCCGTCATCGCCACCTTCTTCGTCGACCAGCGGGCCGCCGGAATCACCGCGCTGATCTTCCTCGCTGCGGTGGCGTACTTCTGGTTCTACAGTCGTCACCGACTCGTGGCGAACGCGCCGGAGGAGGAGTTCGAGGCCATCCAGCGCGCCGAGGCAGAGCTGTCCTGACCTGAGCCGTCCGAATCGACGCTGGCACAACCGAAGGAGCCATGCTCGTGTACCAACCGCAGGGCATGCTCACCGTCGGCGAGCTGAGGTCCCTTGTCGACACCGCGCAGGTAGACACCGTGCTGGTGGCGATGACGGACATGCAGGGCCGACTGCAGGGCAAGCGGTGCGCCGCGCGCTACTTCCTCGAAGAGGTGCTCGCCCACGCCACCGAGGCGTGCAACTACCTGCTGGCGGTCGACGTCGACATGAACACGGTGAGCGGGTACGCCATGTCCTCGTGGTCGTCCGGGTACGGCGACTTCGTGCTGCAACCGGATCTGTCGACGCTGCGCATCCTGCCCTGGCACCCGGCTACCGCGCTGGTGCTGTGCGACGTCATCTGGGAGGACGGCTCCCCTGTCGTGGCCTCACCACGGCAGGTGCTGCGTAAGCAACTCGACCGGCTCGCGGAGCGCGGCCTCGAGGCGCACGTCGGCACCGAGCTCGAGTTCATCGTGTTCCGGGACAGCTTCGAAGAGGCGTGGACCAAGCGTTACACCGGCCTCGTGCCCGCCAACCAGTACAACGTCGACTACTCGATGGTCGGCACCGCACGGGTCGAGCACCTGCTGCGCCGTATCCGTAACGGCATGACCGGCGCGGGGCTCTACGTCGAGTCGGCCAAGGGCGAGTGCAACCTCGGTCAGCACGAGATCGCCTTCCGGTTCACCGACGCGCTGGGCACCTGTGACAACCACAGCATCTACAAGACCGGGGCCAAGGAGATCGCCACTCAGGAGGACATGAGCCTCTCCTTTATGGCGAAGTACGACGAGCGCGAGGGCAACTCTTGCCACATTCACATCAGCCTCCGCTCGACCGACGGCGACGCCGTCCTCGCGGGTGAGGAGCCCGAGGGCTTCTCCACACTCATGGAGCACTTTCTTGCCGGCCAGCTCGCCTGCATGGAGGGGTTCACCTACTTCCTCGCCCCGAACGTCAACTCCTACAAGCGATTCGCGCCCGGCAGCTTCGCCCCGACGTCCGTGGCATGGGGACGCGACAACCGCACCTGCGCACTTCGCGTGGTGGGTCACGGCGACTCGCTGCGGGTGGAGAACCGGGTCCCGGGAGGAGACGTCAATCCCTACCTCTCCGTGGCGGCACTGGTGGCGGCCGGACTTCACGGCATCGAGAACGAGCTGCCGCTGGAGCCCATGTTCGTCGGCAACGCCTACGACTCGGACAAGCCGAAGGTGCCCACCACATTGCGCGACGCGGTGCACCTGCTCGCGGAGAGCAAGGTGGCTGAGGAAGCGTTCGGGACGGACGTCGTCGAGCACTACGTCAACGCCGGCCGGGTGGAACTTGCGGCGTACGACGCGGTGGTCACCGACTGGGAACGGGTCCGTGGCTTCGAACGTCTCTGAGAGCGGCCGATGAGCCAGCTGACGCACCAGGTCGTCAACCCGGCCACCGAAGAACCGGTGCGGGAGCTGACGCTGGCGTCGGTCGAGGACACCGACGAGGCCATCGCGCGCGCACACCGAGCGCAGCCCGCGTGGCGCGACGTCGCCCCCGCGGATCGCGCTCGACTGCTGCGCCGCTTCGCCGAGGCGGTCGACGGCGCCATCGAGGAGCTTGCCCGACTGGAAGTCGCGAACTCCGGACACACCATCGGCAACGCCCGCTGGGAGGCCGGCAACGTACGCGACGTGCTGCTCTACTACGCCGCCGCCCCCGAGCGGCTCGTCGGCCAACAGATACCGGTGTCCGGCGGCGTCGACATCACCTTCAAGGAACCCATCGGCGTCGTCGGCGTGATCGTGCCGTGGAACTTTCCCATGCCCATCGCCGGATGGGGGTTCGCCCCGGCCCTGGCGGCCGGCAACACCGTGGTGCTCAAACCGGCGGAGCTCACCCCGCTGACGGCGCTGCGCCTGCAGGAGCTGGCCACCGACGCGGGCATCCCCGACGGTGTCTTCCAGGTGGTCGCCGGTTCCGGGTCGGTCGTCGGGCAGCGCCTCGTCGACTCCTCCGACGTCGGCAAGATCGTCTTCACCGGGTCCACCGAGGTGGGCAAGCGCATCATGGCCGGCTGCGCCACGCGGGTGAAGCGACTGACCCTCGAACTTGGTGGAAAGAACGCCAACATCGTCTTCGCCGACGCCGACCTGGAGCGGGCCGCGGCCACGGCGCCGTACGGCGTCTTCGACAACGCCGGGCAGGACTGCTGCGCCCGATCGCGCATCCTCGTGCAGCGCGCGGTTTACGAGCGATTCATGGAGCTGCTCGAACCCGCCGTCGTCAACCTGAGAGTAGGCGACCCCAGCGAAGAGTCGACGGAGATGGGTCCACTGATCTCCGCCGAGCACCGGGAGAAGGTGTCCTCCTACGTTCCTGCGGACGCCCCGATTGCCTTCCGCGGCTCCGCGCCGCAAGGTCCCGGCTTCTGGTTCCCGCCGACGGTGCTCGCCCCAGTGGACCGAACGGACCGCACGTTTGTCGAGGAGATCTTCGGCCCCGTCGTCGCTGTGGTCCCCTTCGACGACGAGGCGGACGCCGTACGACTGGCCAACGACACCGACTACGGACTATCCGGGTCGATCTGGACCCGCGATGTCGGCCGGGCCCTCCGCGTCGCCCGGGCGGTCCAGAGCGGGAACCTGTCGGTCAACTCCCACGCGTCCGTGCGCTACTCGACACCCTTCGGTGGGTTCAAACAGTCCGGGTTCGGCCGCGAACTGGGACCGGACGCGCTCGACGCGTTCACCGAAACCAAGAACGTCTTTTTTGCCACGGAGGACTGACCCGGTGTCCCAACGTCTCGTCGGTCGTACCGCCGTCGTCACCGGCGGCGGCAGCGGCATCGGCTTGGCAAGTGTGCGACGTCTCGCCGCAGAGGGTGCGCGCATCGTCGTCGCCGACGTCGACCCGGAGAGCGGCAAACGAGGCGCTGACGAGGTGGGCGGGCTGTTCGTCCAGACCGACGTGACCGACGAGCTCGACGTGTCGGCGCTGTTCCAGACGGCGCACGACGCCTACGGTTCCGTCGACATCGCCTTCAACAACGCGGGCATCAGTCCTGCTGACGACGGGTCGGTGCTGGAAACCGGCCTAGATGCCTGGCAGCGCGTACAGCAGGTCAACCTCACGTCGGTCTACCTGTGCTGCAAGTACGCCATCCCCTTCATGCAGCGTCGCGGCAAGGGCTCCATCATCAACACCGCGTCCTTCGTCGCAGTGATTGGTGCTGCCACGTCGCAGATCTCCTACACGGCCAGCAAGGGTGGCGTGCTGGCGATGAGCCGCGAGCTCGGCGTGCAGTTCGCGCGGGACGGCATACGAGTCAACGCCCTGTGCCCCGGACCGGTCAACACTCCGCTACTACGAGAGCTGTTCGCCGCCGACCCGGAGCAGGCGGCCCGCCGGCTGGTGCACATCCCGATGGGCCGATTTGCCGAACCCGAAGAGATTGCCGCAGCCGTCGCCTTTTTGGCCAGTGACGACGCTTCGTTCGTGACCGCGGCGACGTTCCTCGTCGACGGCGGCATCGCCAGCGCGTACGTCACGCCGCTGTAGCAGTCCGCCGGTGTGGCGGATAATGGCGATCCGTCCAGTGATCGAGCAACTCCCGCAGCCGGAGGTGTCTCATGTGCGCACCAGACGTCGCGGCTGTCCTCCCGCTCCGGTTCGACGAGACGCTGTTCAGACCCGTGCGCGCGGTCAACGCCTTCGAAGAGACCGTCGAGCGGTTGCTCCAAGCGATCAAACTGGGAGTCGTAGCACCCGGGGACCGGCTCCCCTCCGAGCGGGACCTCGCCGCACGCCTAGGGGTGAGCCGGGAGACGCTGCGCGAGGCGCTTGCGGTGGTGGCGCAGGCTGGCCACGTTCAGGCGCGTCGGGGGCGCTACGGGGGGACTTTCGTGCTCCCGTCCCCGCAGCGCTCGCAGGGTCCGCAGCTGCGCGAGATCGCTGAACGCGGTCTGGATTCGCTCGCCGATGTCCTGACGCTGCGCAGAGTCGTCGAGGCGGGAGCTGCCGAGGCAGCGGCCGGCAGTGGCGTCGACGGCGCCGCACGCCACCATCTAACGGAACGCCTTGCCGACGCCAAGGGCGCCTCCCTGGCCGACTACCGACGCATGGACTCCCGGCTACACCTGGCGTTCGCCGAAGTGACCGGCTCACCGTCACTGACCGCCGCGGTGGCCGAGGTGAGGATGCGGGTCAACGAGCTACTCGATGCGATCCCGCTGATCGCCCGCAACATCGAGCACTCCAACGCCCAGCATCGCAAAGTTGTCGCCGCCGTACTGGCTCGCGCTCCTGATCAGGCCCGGGCACTGATGGGTGAGCACCTGGACGGCACCGCCATGCTGCTGCGCGGCTTCCTGACCTGACGGCGGCTCCCGGCTATCCGGGCGCGAGAGCACGGACTTCCGCAGCAGGCTCAGGCGGCGTACGTCGTCGCCCCCGCCTCCCGCAAGGCACGCGACGGCCACACGAGGCGCAGCACCGCGAGCGCGAGGAGGGCGGAGACTCCGGCGATTCCCACGGCGACGAGGGGCCTGGTGAGCTCTGCCAGGAATCCGACCAGAAGGAAGGACAGGCCCATTCCGACGCTGAATCCCGCCGCGGCAAGGCTGTTGGCGCGGCCCCGATGAGTGTCCGGCGTGACCAGGTTGAAGGTCGCGATCACCGGGACGATGAAGCTCTGCAGTGCCCCGGCCACCAGCCACAGCGGGAGCAGTACGGAAAGTGATGCCGCGAAGGGCGTCAGCAGCAGCGGCACGCACGCCAAGGCGGCAAGCGGCAGGATGGCCGCCACCTGCCGCGGCGCCGGAAGTCGGCTCAGCAGGAAGGCTCCTACCGCTGTCCCGGTCGGTAGGGACGCCATGAGTAGTGCACCGACCGCGTCGCTGTGACCGCGCGCATGCGCGTACGCCAGCGCCACCGCCTCGGGTGCGATGAGAAAGGGAGTGACCCCCCACCCGAGGAGTAGGAGGTTGCGGCGCACCCGGTCCGCGAAGACGATGCGCGCGCCGTCGCGAAAGTCCCGCCACAACCCGCTGAGCCGGCTGGAGTGCGTCACCGCGGCCCGGTGACGCAGCGTGCGTTGGACGACCAGGAACGAGACGAGAAACGTCACGGCGTCGACAACCAGCGCACCTCGCGGCGAGAGCAGTGTGACCAGCACTCCGGCAATCGCGAGCCCTACGACCTGGTTGACCTGGAAGAGGATGCGGGCCAGCGCACTGCCGGTGAGATAGGCCCGGGGGTCGGTAAGTACCTCCGGCAGGGTCGCCGCTCGGGCGGCGTCGAACGGCGCGGTGAAGGTCTCCGTCAGCAGGAGCAGCGCGAACAGCAGCCACAGCGGCGTGCCGGCGACGGCGAGGACGGCGAGGACGGCAACGACGATCGCCCGGGCCAGGTCGCAGCCGAGCAGTAGCCGCTTGCGGGGCAGCCGATCGGCGAACGGCCCGAGCAGCGCGGACCCGAAGACGGCGGGGAAGTAGCCGACGGCAAAGGCGAGCGCCGCATAGAAGGGGCTGCCCGAGCGATCGAGCACCAGCGCGGCCAACGCCACCCGGGCGAGCTGATCACCACACTCGCTGGTGATCTGGGCGACGGTGAGGCCACGAAACTCCCGGTTGGCGAGCACCTCTCGGTAGCTCGCGCCGGCCTGCGGCCGCGGCGGCGCCGCTCTCGTCACTCGAAGAACACCTTCTCCATCACTGCCCGTGCGCGCCGCGTGCTGCGACGGTAGTCATCGAGGAAGCTTCCCGCCTTTCCGGGTGAATAGTCCAGTGCGCGGGCCAGGCCGGCGAGTTCACCGCGGTCGGCGGGCAGGGTGTCGCTGGCGCGACCCCGCACCAACATCAGCGCGTTGCGCGCGCGGGCGGCCAGCCGCCACGCCCGGGCGAGCGTCTGCGCATCGCCCTCAGTGAGCAGTCCGGCGGCGGCGGCCGCCCCCAGGGCGGGAAGCGTGCGCGTGGTGCGGAGGCCGGGCAGCCGGGCGCCGTGCCGCAACTGCAGCAGCTGGGCGGTCCACTCCACGTCGGCGAGCCCGCCGGGGCCGAGTTTGGTGTGCGCCCAGGAGTCGACGCCACGAGGCAGCCGCTCCGCCTCCACCCGGGCCTTGATCCGGCGCAGCTCGCGCAACTGCGCGCTGGTGAGGCCCTCGGCGGGGAAGCGCACCGAGTCGGCGAGGTCGTTCCACCGGGTGGCCAGCTCCTCGTCACCGGCTACCGGACGGGCCCGCAGCAGGGCTTGGCTCTCCCACGGCGCCGACCAGCGGGCGTAGTAGGCGCCGTACGCCGCAAGAGTGCGCACCAGCGGACCGCCGCGCCCTTCCGGACGCAGGTCAGGGTCGATGACGAGCGGCGGGTCGGCGGCCGGCAAGGCAAGCAGCCGGCGGAGTTCTCCCGCCACCGCATGGGCCGCCCGCCCCGCGATGGTCTCCTCCGCCCCGTCCACTGGCTCGTAGACGAAGAGGACGTCGGCGTCGGAGCCGTAGCCGAGCTCGTATCCGCCGAAGCTGCCCATGGCGACCACCAGCAGCCGCGCCGGGCACGCCCCGCCGTGCTCGCGGGCGACCGCCAGGGTCGCCACGTCCAGCGCACCCGCCATCGTGGCAGCGGTGATGTCGGTGAGCGCCTCCCCAACGGCAGGGACGTCGAGGCGGCCCAGCACGTCGGCGGCGGCGATCCGAAACAGCTCTCGGCGGCGGATGCCGCGCACGGCGCGTACCGCCTCCTCCGGGTCGTCATGGCGACCCACCGCCGCCGCCACCTCGGCCGCCATTGCCGCTCGCGGCCGCGGTCTCAGTTCGTCGTCCGCGCCGAGCATCGTCACCGCATCGGGCGCCCGCAGCAGCAGATCGGTGGCCAGCTGGCTGGTGGCGAGCAGCCGGGCCAGCCGCTGTGCGGCCGCGCCTTCGTCCCGCAGCAGCCGCAGGTACCAATGGGTGGTGCCGAGCGCCTCGCTGACCTGACGGAACGCCAGCAGCCCGGCGTCCGGCCTGGCTGCGTCGGCGAACCAGCCGAGCATCACCGGCAGCAACGTGCGCTGGATCGCCGCCCGCCGGGTCACCCCGGTGGTCAGCGCCTCGAGGTGGCGCAGCGCCCCCGCCGGATCGGCGTACCCCAGCGCCTCGAGGCGCTGCCGCGCCGCCTCCGCGGTGAGCCGCGCCTCGTCGGGGGCGAGCCGGGAAACCGCGAGCAGTAGCGGCCGGTAGAAGAGCTTCTCGTGCAGCCGGCGTACGTCGCGGGCGTGTCGGCCGCGCGCCGCCTGCAGCTCCTTCACCGGGTCGGTGCGCAGGCCCAACGTCCGGCCCAGGCGGCGCAACTCACCGGCGTCCTCCGGCACGACCTGCGTGCGCCGCAACCGGTGCAGTTGCATCCGGTGTTCGAGCGCCCGCAGGAAGCGGTACGCCGCATCGAGTTCGGCGGCGTCGTCGCGGCCGACGTAGCCACCGGCCGCCAGCGCGGACAGCGCGGACAGAGTAGCCCCGCCCCGCAGCGTGTGATCGGTCCGGCCATGGACGAGTTGAAGGAGCTGTACGGCGAATTCGACGTCGCGCAGCCCGCCCGGACCGAGCTTCAGCTGCCGGTCGGCCTCGGTCGGGGGCAGCTGCTGCTCCACCCGGCGACGCATCGCCTGCACGTCGGCGACGAAGTTCGGACGGCTGGCGGCCGTCCAGACCAGCGGAGTCACCGTTTCGAGGTAGCGCTGCCCGAGCTCGCGGTCACCGGCCACGACGCGCGCCTTGAGCAACGCCTGGAACTCCCAGGTACGCGCCCACCGCTCGTAGTAGGCGGAGTGGCTCGCGACGGTGCGGACCAGCGGCCCGTTGCGCCCCTCGGGGCGCAACGCAGCGTCGACCGGCCACAGCGCCCCTTCCCCCGTGGTGGTCGAGCACGCCCGCATGAGGCCGGCCGCGAGGCGGGTGGCGGTGCGCAATGCCGACTGCTCGTCGACGTCCTCGCCCGCTGGTTCGGCCACGAAGACCACGTCGACGTCGCTCACGTAGTTGAGCTCACCGCCGCCGCACTTGCCCAGACCGATGACGGCCAGCCGGCAGCGCGCGGCGTCGTCGGGCAACTCCGCGCGCGCGATGGCGAGCGCCGCCTCGAGGGCTGCTGCCGCCAGGTCGGCCAACTCGATCCCGACGTCCTCGACCGCGACCGCTGCGACAAGATCGCGCGCGGCCAGTCCCAGCAATCGCCGGTGATACGCCACCCGTAGCGCATCCAGGGCGCTGGCACCCGACGCGGTGGCACGCGGCTCCTCGGCTGCGGCGTCGGCTCCGACCGCTGCGACCAGCTCGCCGCGAAGCACCTCGGAGGTGCGGCGCTCTCGGTCGAGTGCATTCGTCCGCAGGTCCCGCCAGTGGGCGGGATGGCGGGACAGCTGCCGGCCAAGCGCCTCGCTGGCGCCGAGTACGGCGATCAGCCGCCCGCGTAGCTCCACGTCCTCGCGGAGCGCGCGCATCAGCTCGTCGCTGTCCGGAGCACGCTCGCGAAGACGAGCGAGGCCCCCGAGAGCCAAATCAGGGTCGGCCGACTCGGCCAACGCATCGACCAGCACCAGCGTGTCGGCTGCGTCCACGGCGTCACGACCCGCGGCGGCAAGCAGCTGTTCAGCCGCGGACGGGTCGGTGAAGCCCTTGCGCGCCAACACTGCGCGCAGACTTTCCGCCCGAGACGACCTGCCGTCGCTCACGACCAGACACGCTAGCCGCGCGGCCGGTTCGGTCGGTCAGAGCACCGGAAGGTGACGGTCGCGCTCGAAGGGGGTGACCTGCCGCCGGTAGTCCTCCCACTCCGCCCGCTTGTTGCGCAGGAAGAAGTCGAAGACGTGCTCGCCCAAGGTTTCCGCGACCAGCTCGCTGCTCTCCATGCAGGCGATCGCCTCGGCCAGGTCCCGGGGCAGCGGGGCGATGCCCAGCGCGCGGCGCTCCGCGTCGGTGAGGGTCCACACGTCGTCCTCGGCTTCGGAGGGGAGCTCGTAGCCCTCCTCCACCCCCTTGAGCCCGGCGGCGAGCAGGACGGCGTACGCCAGGTAGGGGTTGCACGCCGAGTCGGGCGAGCGCACCTCGATACGCGACGCCTGCCCCTTCTGCGGCTTGTACATCGGAACCCGGACCAAGGCGGAGCGGTTGTTGTGCCCCCAGCACACGTACGCCGGCGCCTCCCCACCTCCGAACAAGCGCTTGTAGCTGTTGACCCACTGGTTGGTGACTGCGGTGATCTCCGCGGCGTGGTGCAGCAGACCGGCGATGAACGCGCGCCCCACCTTGGACAGCTGGTACTGCGCGCCGGGTTCGTGAAAGGAGTTTCGCTCACCCTCGAACAGCGACAGGTGGGTGTGCATGCCAGACCCGGGATGCTCGGTGAAGGGCTTCGGCATGAAGGAGGCGTAGACGCCCTGCTCCAGCGCGACCTCCTTCACGACCAGCCGAAACGTCATGATGTTGTCTGCCGTGGTCAACGCGTCGGCGTACCGCAGGTCGATCTCCTGCTGGCCAGGAGCACCCTCGTGGTGACTGAACTCCACCGGGATGCCCATGCCTTCGAGCATCGTGATCGCACTGCGCCGGAAGTCACGGCCGCTTGCGTGCGGCGTGTGGTCGAAGTAGCCGCCAGCATCGACCGGTACGGGCAGCTCGCCGGGTCCCGGCCGCTGCTCGAACAGGAAGAACTCGATCTCCGGGTGGGTATAGCAAGTGACGCCGCGTTCGGCCGCGCGATCGAGCGCGCGCTTGAGGACATACCGCGGGTCGGCGTAGGAGGGAGCGCCGTCCGGCATGAGGATGTCGCAGAACATCCGCGCCGTCCCGCTCGACTCGGAGCGCCACGGCAACACCTGGAACGACGCCGGGTCCGGCCGGGCCAGCATGTCTGCCTCGTGCACCCGGGCGAACCCCTCGATCGCCGAGCCGTCGAAGCCGATCCCCTCGGCAAAGGCGCCCTCGAGCTCGGCCGGGGCTACCGCAACCGACTTGAGGAAGCCGAGCACGTCGGTGAACCACAAGCGTACGAAGCGGATGTCGCGTTCCTCCAGGGTGCGGAGGACGAAGTCCTGCTGCCTGTCCATGTCCGCATCATCCCTCTCGGCGGGTACCTCCTGTCACCCCACCCGGACCGCCATAAGCTCGACAGCGTGCCGCAGCTGCGCGTCGCGCTGGCCCAGGTCGACCCGACCGTGGGCGACCTCGCCCACAACGCCGACCTGGTGGTGTCGTGGACGCGGCACGCCGCCGCCCGCGGGGCCCACCTCGTCGCCTTCCCCGAGATGGTGTTGACGGGCTATCCCGCGGAGGATCTGGTGCTCCGTCGGTCGTTCGTCGACGCATCGCTGCGGACCCTGGAGGAGACCGCGTGCCGGCTGGCCGCGGAAGGACTCGGCGAACTCGCCGTCGTCGTCGGGTATGTCGGCCGTTCCCCCACTGCGACGCCGCGCGTCGGGCGGCCGGCGGGTGCGCCGCAGAACTGTGCTGCCGTCCTGCACCGCGGGCGTGCGCTGGCCCGTTACGCCAAGCACCACTTGCCCAACTACGGCGTCTTCGACGAGGCCCGCTACTTCGTCCCCGGCGATCGACTACCGCTCGTCCGACTCCACGGCGTAGACGTAGCCACGGTGATCTGCGAGGACCTGTGGCAGCACGGCGGTCCACTCTCGGTGGTTCGGGAGGCCGGCGCCGGCCTGCTCGTCGTCATCAACGGCTCGCCGTACGAGCGCAACAAGGACGACGTACGGCTGGAGCTGACGACCCGGCGCGCGGCGGAGGCCGGGTGTCCCCTCGCCTACGTGAACATGGTCGGCGGGCAGGACGAGCTGGTCTTCGACGGGGACTCCCTCGTCGTCGACCCGGACGGGCGGCTGCTCGCCCGGGCGGCACAGTTCGAAGTGGTTTGCCTGCTGCTCGATCTCGACCTGCCGGCCGCTCGCGATGACGTGCCGGGCGGAGAGACGCAGGTGGTGGCCGGGGACGGCACCACCGTGACGCTCGAGCGGGTAGTGCTGTCGACCGAAGCGCTCCCGGCGTACCCGGCACTTGCTGCCGAAGAGGCGGCGCGGTTAGACGATCTCGCCGAGATCTACGCCGCGCTGATGACTGGCACGCGCGACTACGTGAACAAGAACGGGTTCCGCTCGGTAGTCATCGGCCTGTCCGGTGGTATCGACTCCGCACTCACCACGACCGTTGCGGTCGATGCACTCGGTGCCGACCGAGTGCACACCGTCGCGTTGCCCAGCCGACACAGCAGCCAACATTCCCTCGGGGATGCCGCTGACCTCGCCAAGCGCCAAGGGACTCAGCATCAGGTGCTGCCGATAACTCCGGTGGTCGACGCGTTCGAGTCGCAGCTGGAGCTGAGTGGCCTGGCAGCGGAGAACCTGCAGGCGCGAGTGCGCGGCACCCTGCTGATGGCGCTGTCCAACGAATTCGGCCACCTCGTCCTCACCACTGGGAACAAGAGCGAGCTGGCTACCGGCTACTCCACGCTGTACGGCGATTCGGCTGGCGGTTTCGCCCCGCTCAAGGACGTGCCCAAGACGCTGGTGTGGGCACTCGCCCGCTGGCGCAACGCAGCTGCAGCGCAGCGCGACGAACCGGCACCCATTCCGGAGAACAGCATCGAGAAGCCGCCTAGCGCCGAACTACGGCCCGGACAGCTGGACTCGGATTCGCTGCCCGACTACCGGATTCTCGACGGGCTGCTGGACGACTACGTCGAGCGCGACATCGGTCGCGACGAGCTGGTGGGGGCCGGGCACAACCCGCAGCTGGTGGAGACGGTGATCCGGCTGGTCGACGCGGCGGAGCACAAGCGGCGACAGTACCCACCGGGGCCCAAGATCTCCCCTCGCCACTTCGGCCGGGACCGCCGGCTGCCCATCACCAGCAGGTGGAGGGAACAAGCCGCGCAGGCGACCCGCTAGCCCGAGGGACTTGCTAGGCAGACGTCGTCACCGGTGACGAGATCTGCCTAGCAGGTCGGGTTTTTCACCGCGGCAGGAGCCCGGCAGACATGCGCTAGCCGCTGGAGCGGGGCCGCAGGCCGTCGAGTGCTGCGTCGACGAGCCGTGCCGACAGTGTCGACGGCAGCGGACCGACGCGCCCCGGTCCGAGCATGACCTGGGCGAGCATCGGCCCGGTGACGAGCGCGAGGGCCAACTCCACGTCGAGATCTGCGCGTAACTCCCCGTTGGCCACGCCGCGGCGCAACACCTCCCGTACGCGCTCGCGACGCGGCTCGACGACGGATTGGCGGTAGCAGCGAGCCAATTCGGGGTGTGCGGCCTGCTCGCCCACCATGCGCGGCAGGATGCGTCCCGCCCGTGAGTCGAGACTGCGACGGCGGATCGCGTCGACGAGGAGTACGAGATCGTCGCGTACCGATTCCCCGCCCACCGGCGGCAACCGTTCGGTCAGCGCCCCCAACGCATCGACTACGAGCGCCTCACGGCTCGGCCAGCGTCGGTAGATGGTCGTCTTGCCGACCCCGGCGCGAGCCGCGACCGCCTCGATGGACAATGCGGTCAAGCCGACCTCGGCGAGGAGATCCAACGTCGCATCGACGATGGCACGGTCGGCCTGCTCGCTGCGCGGACGTCCCGGTCCGCGCGGCGCGTCGCCCCGCTCGGTCACCGTCGAGCCACCGCCGCGGGCTCTTCGACCGGTGACCCCGCAGGCGTCGCGGAGAGCTCTCCCTTGCCGGGGAGCCAGCGCCACACCACGAAGGCACCGAGCAGCGCCACAGCTGCCGAGCCAACCGCGGTCACATGCATCGCCTCGACGAATGCCTCTCTGGCCGGCTCCACCACAGCGAGTGCGCCCTCCCCCAATCGCGCGGCGATCGCGACAGTGGCCCCCAGGGACTCTCCCGCCGGCTCCCGCAGTTGGGCCGGCAACCCTTGCAGCGCCGGCTCGGAGGCGGAGCGATAGGTCGCGGACAGGATCGAGCCGAGGATTGCCACCCCGAGGGCGCCGCCAATCTGGCGGACGGTGTTGTTGACCGCCGAACCGGCACCCGCACTCTCTCGCGGCAGCGTCGACATGATGGACTCCGTCGCCGGTGCCATGACGTTGGCCATGCCCGCGCCCTGCAGGAACAGCAACACCTCCAGCACCCAGATGGGAGTGTCCACTCCGAGGACGACGTAGCCGGCGAAGGACACGGTCACCAGCAGCATGCCGGTCCCACACACCGCCTTCGGGCCGTAGCGCTGCACCAGCGCCGCGCTGCGAGGCGCGAAGAACGCGATGGCCAACGCCACCGGAAGCAGTCGCACTCCCGCCTGCAACGGCGAATAGTCCCGCACGAGCTGCAGATAAAAGGAGAGGTAGAAGGTGGAGCCGAAGAGCGCGAAGAAGGCCAGGGTGATGGCCGCGCTCGCCGCGCTGAAGCGCGGGTTGCGGAACAGCGTCACGTCGAGGGAGGGATGGTCGCTGTGCCGTTCGACCCAGACGAACAGGGCGAGCACGGCGAGGCCAGCCATGATGCTGCCCAAGGCCTCGAGGTTCAGCCACTCCCCCCGCTGACCGCCGGCGATGATGCCGTAGACGAGAGCCACCAGCCCGGTGATGGACAGCACCACCCCCCAGGGGTCCACCTTGCCGGGGTTGGGGTTGCGTGACTCTGGCACCACCAGGGCGACGGCCACCAGGCCCACCGCAACAACCGGCACGTTGATGAGGAACACCGACCCCCACCAGAAGTGCTCGAGCAACGCGCCGCCGGCAATGGGGCCGATCGCCACGGCCAGTCCGGTGGATCCGGCCCATATGCCGATCGCCTTGCCGCGCTCCGGCGGCTCGAACACGTTGGTGATGATGGACAGCGTCGAAGGCAGCACCGCCGCGCCACCGATCCCCATGAGTGCACGAGTCGCGATCAGCTGCTCCGGAGTCGCGGCGAACGCGGACAGCGCAGAGGCGAGACCGAAGAGCAGCAGGCCGATCATGAGTACGCGGCGCCGGCCATAACGGTCGCCCAGCACGCCGTAGGTGAAGAGCAGTCCGGCGAATACGAGCGTGTAGGAGTTGATCGCCCACTCCAGCTGGCTCTGCGTCGCCTGCAGGTCCTGCTCGATCGTCTTCAGTGCGACATTGAGGATCGTGTTGTCCAGTACGACGACGAGCAGGCTGACGACGAGGACGCCGAGGATCACCCAGCGCCGGTCGTGCACGCTCTTGGTGTCCATGCAGAGACGGTACGACGCCTTCATACGATACGCAACAGGTACGTTTCGTATTACTCGGTGACATCCTCGCGGCGTGCCGGTGGCCGGGGCCAGCCGTGCGAGGATCGACCCCATCCGGGGACGCCCCTACGGCGCCTCGAGACAGGAGCGACACATGTCTGAATCACCGAGCCCAGAGCAGGCACCGCCCAGCGGGGCGACCGGCCAGGCCGCCGTCACCGCGCGGCGCGTCCGTATCCACCACCTGCGCGAGATGAAGGACCGTGGGCAGCGCTGGGCCATGCTCACCGCCTACGAGCAGTATTCCGCCGCGGTCTTCGACGAGGCCGGCATCCCGGTGCTGCTCGTCGGAGACTCCGCGGCGAACAACGTGCTCGGCTACGCGACCACGCTGCCCGTCACGGTCGAGGAGATGCTTCCGCTCGTGCGCGCGGTCACGCGCAGCGCAGCGCGGTCCCTCGTCGTCGCCGACCTACCCTTCGGTTCCTATCAGAGTTCACCGGCGCAAGCGCTGGGCACTGCGGTGCGCTTTATGAAGGAAGGCGGCGCCCACGCGGTGAAGCTCGAAGGTGGGGACCGAGTCGTCGCCCAGGTGCGTGCGGTCGTCGACTCCGGCGTACCGGTGATGGGCCACATCGGGTTCACACCGCAAAGCGAGCACGTGCTGGGGGGCTACCGGGTGCAGGGTCGGGGAGACGCGGCCGAGCGGGTGCTGCACGATGCACTGGCCCTGCAGGAAGCAGGCGTCTTCGCGCTGGTGCTCGAGCTGGTACCCGCCGAGGTCGCGAAGCAGGTGACGGCGGAACTCGCGGTGCCCACTATCGGCATCGGCGCCGGGCCGGGCTGCGACGCCCAGGTCCTCGTCTGGCCCGATATGGCGGGGTTGTCACCGGGCCCGGGGCCGCGCTTCGTCAAGCGGTACGCCGACCTGCGGCAGGTGCTCGGCGATGCGGCGCGCGCCTTTGCGGCGGAGGTCGCGTCCGGTGACTACCCGGACGCGGAGCACAGCTACCGCTGAGACGGCCGCGCCGCGGCGATCTGGGCGGAGAGCACCCGTCGCGCGTCCACCAGAGAGGGGCCGTACCACGTGAGGTGCCGGCCGGACGCAAGGGCGCAGGGCACACCGGGAAAGGCCTCCGGCCCGTCGTCCGCAGCGAACACATACGGCTCGTCGGGCAAGACCACCAGGTCGTACGCCGGCAGGTTGTCCAGCTCGACTTTCGGGTAGCGATCAGCCGCGTCGGCCAGCACGTTGCCCACCCCGAGCCGGCGAAGCATGTCTCCGGCGAAGGTGTCACGACCCAACGCCATCCACGGACGACGCCAGATCGGGACCAGCGCCATCGACTGCGGCGGCGGAACGGGCACGTCCCACACCTCCTCGGCGGCGGACAGCCAGGCAGGCTTTCCCACGCCGCACGCGCGCAGCATCCGGTCGAGAGAACGGCAGCCGTCGGTCACGGTGCGCGGGGCGGTGACCCACACTGGCGTGCCGGCGGCCCGCAGCGCGTCCAGGTCAGCGGCGCGGTTCTCCTCCTCGTTGGCGACAACGAGGTCCGGCGCCAACGCGAGAACGCGGTCGACATCTGGATTCTTCGTCCCGCGCACGCGAATGACGTCGAGGTCCGCCGGGTGCGTGCACCAATCCGTCGCACCGACGAGCAGGCGACGGTCCGTCGAAGCCAAGGCCTCCGTCAAGGACGGCACCAAGGAAACGACTCGGCGCACGCGCGAGGGGAGCGGCACCCGAGCGCCGAGATCGTCGCGCAAGTCCCTCAGCACGGTGCGTCCGACAACCACGACATCTCAGACGTCGGTGACACGTAGGCCGGCATGTGCCTTGTAGCGGCGGTTGACGGCGATGAGGTTCGCCGTCAACGCCTCCACCTGGTGGGCGCTACGCAGTCGGCCGGCGTACACGCCGCGAACTCCGGGGATCCGGGCCGCCAACGCCTGGATGACATCCGTCGCCGCTCGGTCATCGCCGAGCACGAGCACATCGGTCTCGACCCGCGACAGCGTCAAGTCGGCGAGCAGCGGAGCGGAAACGTGGTGGAAGGCGGCGACGATTCGCGACTGGGGCAACAGGGCCGCTGCCTGCTCGGCTGCGCTGCCCTCGGGAACAGACAGTGCGTACGGTCCTCGGTCGTCGAAGGCGATGGGATTGACGCAGTCGACGACTACCTTGCCCCGCAAGGGCTCGCGCACTTCGGTGAGCGTCGCTCCATGGCCGTCCCACGGCACGGCCACCACGATGATGTCCGCCGCCGCAGCGCAGGAGAAGTTGTCGGTGCCGGTCACGCTGCCTTCGGGAGTGTCCGCAGCAAGGTCGAGCGCCGCCTGCTCTGCGCGCGCGAGATTGCGCGAGCCGAGTAGCACGCGCTGTCCGGACAGGGCCCACCGCAGGGCGAGGCCCTTCCCTTGGCGGCCGGTGCCACCGAGCAGTCCGACGACGAGATGGGCGACGTCGACACCTGTGCGCGACTCGGTCACCCCCCGATCCTTTCCTACGAACGTACGCGCCGCTCGGGCGCGTACCTCGACCCACATGGAAAACATTGCGCTCGGTACTGGATCAACTGCGCTGCGCGTGGGAGCCTTACGAGTCAACAGCCTCGACCACAGGGCCGAGCGACGTGTTGACTTCAGGAGGTTCCGGTGCCGGCCAAGTACGTCATCCGCAAGGGCAGAGGCAAGTTCAGCTTCGAGCTGGTCTCCAGCAACGGGAAGAGTGTCGTCAAATCACCGACCTACAGCGACAAGCGTTCGGCGATGAACGCCATCCGTACCGTGCAACGCAGCGCCAAGGCCAGCGTTGACGACCAGAGCGAACCCGCCACGAAGACGGCCACCACGGGGAAGCGGGCGACCAAGAAGACCGCCAAGAAGACCGCCAAGAAGACCGCGCGGAAGACGGCGAAGCGGGCGACCAAGAAGACGGCCAAGAAGGCCGCCAAGAAGACCGCGCGGAAGACGGCGAAGCGGACGACGGCGCGCAAGTCCACGGGAAACCGCGCGACGAAGAAGGCCGCCGCGAAGGCCACCAAGCGGACCGGCACCAAGCGAACTGGCACCAAGCAGGCCGGCACCAAGCGGAGCGCGAGCAAGCGGGCCGCGACAGCTTCGTCCCCCACCACAACGACAAGCTCCAGCTGAGGAAGCGCTGGGGCGACGACGAAGCCGGTTAGGAGTCGTCGCCCCAGTTGGGATCGTTGTCCCACTGCTCGTTGCGTTCGGCCGCCGTCTGCAACGCGCGTCCTGCCTCGTCACGGGTCGCATAAGGACCGAGCCGCTCGGCGTTGGCGCAGCCCTTTTCCGGCTCTACGCGGTTGTGCTTGAGGCAGAACCACCAGGTGTCCGTCATCACGTCCGCTCCTCGCTGTCGCCCCGGGCGACCGCCCGGACGGCTCATTACACTCGCACCTCATGGAAGCACTCACCCGCGGGACGCTGTCGCCCGTTCGCGAAGTGCCCAAGCG
>Ga0136624_1000255_pt1 | contig 19191 bp, 21 predicted proteins | sample AntDrymUQ4692206_2_FD_104802 | JGI IMG/M metagenome (GOLD analysis project Ga0136624, IMG submission 104802) | Polar desert sand microbial communities from Dry Valleys, Antarctica - metaG UQ469 (22.06) | ecosystem: Environmental > Terrestrial > Soil > Desert | place: Antarctica: Dry Valley... | reverse complement strand
GGCGCGGGGATGGGTCCGCACGTAGGCTCTCTTGAGCCGGCTGGACTCTATCCGAGTGTACGTCTGCGTCGTGCTGATCGAGCTGTGGCCGAGCAGCTCCTGGATCACCCGCAGGTCCGCGCCACCCTCGAGCATATGCGTGGCGAACGAGTGCCGGAGGGTGTGCGGGGTGACGCCCGACTGCACCGCCGCGCGCCGGACCGCGTGCGCCAGGCGCCGGCGCACGTCAGATGTCGCCAGGCGATTGCCCGACTTCGACAGGAAGAGCGCGGGGTCGGGCTCGAAGGGAGCGCCGGGCTGCGGTGCTCGCCCGGCCGACCCCCGGGCTGCGCTCCTAGACCGAGCGCCGGGCTGCGGTGCTCGCCCGGCCGACGCCCGGCCTGCGCTCCTCGCCAGGAGCGCCGGGCGGCCGCGCTCGAGGTAGGCCTCGATCGCGCGCCAGGCCGGCTCGCCCGCAGGCAGCACGCGGGTGCGTCCGCCCTTGCCGTGCACGCGCAGCTCCTCGGCGTCGGCGTCGAGGTCTGAGAGGTCTGCGTCCACCAGCTCCGCCGCGCGCAGCCCGGCCGAGTAGGCCAGCTCGAAGATCGCGCGGTCGCGCAGCTCGAGCGGGGTCGACGCGGGCATCCGCCCCAGCAGCTCATCGGTCTCAGAGGCCTTCAGCACGGTGGGCAGGTACGAGTCTGACTTGGGGCTCGAGACCAGCTCCGCCGGGCTCTGCACGACCTCCTCGCGGCCCAGCAGCACGCGATAGAACGCGCGCACGGCGGCCAGCTTGCGCCGGACGGTCGCCTTCGAGGCTCCGCGCTCGGAGACCACGCCGGCGAAGCGCCGGATGGCCCGGTGGTCAAGGGCGGCGGGGCCCAGTTCGTGGCCGGAGGCCCACTCGGCGAGCTGGGCGACGTCGGCGCCGTAGGCCCGGCGCGTGCGCTCGGCCATTCCCTGCGCGCGCAGCGACGCGTCGAACAGGGCGAGCGCGCGCGCCCATCCAGGGTGGATGCAAGGATTCGAAGGATTCGACATCCTTGCCAGGCCCTTCCCAGCCATGTCCAGGTTCTTCGTCAACACTCAGGACGGCCGGGTGGCGACCCGCAACCAGCTCGAGGAAGCAGGCCTCGTGGATGGCGACCGGGTGCCGATCGCGCCATGGCACCCGATCCAGGGCCCGAGCGACGCGTCGACCATGTGGTACTCGGTGATGCGAAAGCGCGAGCGGGGCGTGTTCATCGGCACGCTGTGCATTCGCCACACCGGTCGGGAAGCCTCCCTCGCCGAGCGTGGCTGGAGCGAGGTGCCGATCGAGGCGATCGGGGTCTGACGGCTCGCGCCCAGCCTCAGGCGATGTAGATCGGGGTCTCGACCTCGACCTGGTCGTAGAGCTCGATCACGTCGGGTATCGCCATCCGCACGCAGCCGTGCGAGGCGGCCGTGCCGAGCGAGCCGACGTCGTCGGTGCCGTGGATCCCGGCGCCGTCGTAGATCCCCAGCCAGCGCTCCTTGAGCGGGTTCTCCGCGGTGCCCCCTGGCACCACGGTGCCGGCCAGCGAGCCGGCCCAGTCGGAGTTGGGGACGCTCCACGCCGGGTCGACGGCCTTGTTCTGGATCGAGTACAGCCCGGCAGGGGTCTCGAGCCCGACCTGCCCGACGGCGATCGGGTAGGCCTTCTGGAGCTTGAGTCCCTCGTAGAGGCGCAACTCGAAGGCGCCGCGGTCGACGACCATGAGCGTGGGGTACTTCTCCGCGAGGTCCTCCTTCGTCACCTTGGCGCGCAGCGTCCGAGTCGGGACCTCGATCTTGCGATCCACGGAGCTGAGCAGCGCTTCGCCGACGTTGCGCTCGAGCTGCCGGGTCCGGACCTCCACGCCGTTCTTGGAGGCCACCTCGGTCAGAGCGGGAAAGTTGAGCGTCGCGTCCTTTGCGGGCCGGTCGACGCCCTTGGCCACGCGCTTCACGAGGTCCTCCACGGCATCCTCTGAGTAGCTCACCCGGGCGGCGACCGAGATGTCCGCCTCGCCGCCCGTGGCATCGCGCCAGGAGCGGGTGAGGATGTTGCCCTCACGGCTCTCGCGCAGCGCCTCGTCGACCATTCCGCCGACGTCCGCGCGCACGCCTGCATCCTCGGCCGAGAGGGTGAAGCGCCTGCCCCCGCGCTTGATCACGACCGGCCGCTCAAGCGGCGCGGCCACCTGCTCCTGCACCGCGGCGCGGGCCTCGCCGGTGGTCATGCCGCCGACCGGGACCCGCGCAACGGTGGCGCCCTCGGCGATGCGCCCCTCGTTCGAGGAGTCATAGAGGTAAGCCCCCGCGGCACCGGCGATCAGCGCTATGAGGAGCGCCACGACGGAAATGAATGACTTCTGGCCCATGGTTGGTAGTGAGATGCCCCGCTCGTGTGGATTTCAGTCTAGCGGCGCCCGCGACCTTGGCGCGCGGTGCAACCTCCCTCTCAGCATCCGTTCCTACGCACCGAGCCCGCGTTCGGATGCCTTCCCGCGCCCCAGCGCGGAGTCGATCGCCGCGAGCACCGCAACGCGGGCGCCGTGATCTGACTCGTAGTCGCGCAGCGCGCGGAGGTCCTGCTCCTCGAGCGAATCCACTAGCGACAGGATCTCGACGGCCGAGAGATCCTCGTAGCGCTCGACCGGAGACGACGGCGAGGCGGGCTGGGCACCGTTTCGCGGGGCCGGCCGGCGGACGTTGGGGCTGCGGCGCAGGAACTCCTCCACCTCACGCTCGTAGCGATAGGGCTCGACATCCGAGCGCAGCAGCGGGTGCAGGCGCAGATGCTCGGCGAACGCGATCACCGCCTCCCTGCTGGTATGGCCGTATGTGAAGCCTGTGGCCTTCAGGCGCCGATTGTCCACCCCGCGCCCGAAGCGAAGCTGGGCGAGCATCTCCGGCGGGATGGCGAGGCCCAGCCTGCGCGCGAGCCCGGCGGCCAGGCCGGTCCCCCACGGCGGCAGCACCGGCGCGTAGGGCTTGCCGAGCAGCCCGGCCACCTCGGACAGCGCGAGCACCCCGTCGGCGGCCACGTTGAACACGCCGGGCAGGTCGCGCTGAGAGATGTGCTCGAGGGCGTGGACGACGTCGTCCTCGTGCACGAACTGATAGCGCGGGTCGAACCCGAGGATCATCGGGACCGCCGGCCACCGGAAGAGGTCGATGTGCGAGCTGCGCACGTCGGGGCCGAGCACGTTTGCGAAGCGCAGGACGGTGACCGCGACGCGCGGCGAGCGCTCGGCGTACTCGGCCACCGAGGCCTCGGCCTCGACGATGTCGCGCTCGATCGGCGTGCGCGGGGGATGCGGGCGGCCCATGCCCTCGATGAAGTAGGCCGGGTCGTCCTGCTCGCAGCCGTAGTAGTGCGTGGAGGACTTGAAGATCAGCTTGCGCACCGTCGAGCGCTCACCGCCGCACGCCGCGAGGATGTTCATCGTCCCGATCACGTTGTTCTCGTGGGCCTTGCGCGGCGTGGTTGTCGCCGAGTCGACCACCAGGCGCGTGTCAATGACCGTGTCGATCTCCGCGGCATCCACGACGCGGCGCAGCAGGGCGTGCTGCGTGCCCACCTTCACGTACTCGGTGCGTGCGAGCTCCACGCTCGGCTCCTCGTTGTCGACCCCGATGATCACCTCCACGTCGGGGTCGGACTCGAGCGCCTTGGCGAGGCGCCCGCCCCAGTAGGTCGAGAGCCCGGTGATGAGGATCCGCTTCGAGGGCATCGTCAGCGGCCCACTCAGCCGAACCAGACCGACTCGCGCTTGGAGACCATCTCGAAGAGGTTCTCCTGGATGCGCGCGCGAACCTCGTGGGCCGTGCTCTGGACCGCTCCCTTGTCCTCGTGCATGCCCTCGGCGTCGAAGCGGATCGGCTCGAGGAAGCGCAGCTTGAACTTGGCGGGCAGGTAGCCGAGCATCCCGGCCAGCCCGAGATGCGGGAACGTGGGCGTGAGCGGCGTGTAGAGGAGCCCGGTCAGCCGCTTGAGCAGCGTGAGCTGGGCGAAGACCGGCATCGCCTCCTCCGCGCCGACGACGCAGACCGGCACGATCGGCGTGCGCGCGCGCATCGCGGCCTCCACGAACCCGCCGCGGCCGAAGCGCCGCAGCCGGTAGCGGTCCTTGTAGAGCTTCTCCGTGCCCTTGCGCCCCTCCGGGAAGACGAGCACGAGCTGCTGCTCGTCGTAGAGCAGCCGGTGCACGTTCGCCGGGTGGGCGGCGACGCAGCCGATCTTCGGCAGCAGCATCGAGAAGCCGGGGTAGCCCTTGAAGAAGTGCTCGACCGTGATGTTCACCGGCCGCGGCTGGGGGTGCTCCTCGCGGATGGCCTTGGCGATCATCGTCGCGTCCGGCGGCAGGGCGCCCGAGTGGTTGGACACGAGCAGCACCCCGCCGGTGGCGGGCACGTTCTCGATCCCCTCGACCTCGGCGCGGAACCAGTAGCGGTAGTAGAACTCGACGAGCGTGCGGTCGAGCGCGCCCTCGATGCGCTCCGAACGGCCCCAATCGGTGAGCCGGCGGTCGGGCTCGACCCCCGGCATGTGACGGCGGAGGTCTTCGCGGCGCGCGGGCAGCGGCGACGCCGGCCCGCCGTCGGGCTGCTCGGATTCGCGGACGCTGAGGCGGGTGCGAGCGGACTCGGCCATTTAGGTGATTGATTCTGGCACGATGCGCGACCGATGCGCACCAAGGACGAGGTACGCCGCGACGTGTGGCGGGCCATGGATCGAGAGGGCGTGTCGCGCTTTCCCGGAGCGGAGGGGCGGATCCCCAACTTCGACGGCGCGAAGGCCGCCGCCGAGCAGCTGGCCAAGCATTCCGCGTGGCAGAACGCGGGCACGCTGAAGGCCAACCCGGACTCGCCCCAGACCCACGCCCGCCGTCTGGCGCTCGCCGCCGGCAAGACGGTGGTGATGGCCGTGCCCCGCCTGCGCGAGCAGCACCCGTTTCGTCTCCTCGATCCAGACAGGCTCTCCGCCGAGCAGCGACGCGAGGCGGCCACGATCAAGGGCGCGCTGCGCCACGGCGAGGTGATCGACCTCGACCAGGTGCCGGCGCTCGACCTCGTGCTCACGGGCTCGGTGGCCGTCAACCTCGAGGGGGCTCGGCTCGGCAAGGGCGGCGGCTTCTCGGACCTCGAGTACGGGCTCCTGCTCGAGTCGGGCAAGATCGACCGGCGGACGGTGATCGCCACCACCCTGCACCCGATCCAGATCCTGCGCGAGAGCCTGCTGATGACCCGCCACGACATCCCGGTGAACCTGGTGGCGACCCCGCGGACCCTGATCGAGGTCGACGGCGCCTACCCGCGCCCGCCGGGCATCCTCTGGGACCACCTCCAACCGCCCCAGATCCACGAGATCCCCGTCTTGGAGCGCTTCGGCTACGCGGGGTAGCCGGCCGGGGGGCTCCTGCCCCGGACCCCCGGCGCCCTTTCACCACGTCCGCCTCTACCGTTTCCGCGCCGCTTCGGTCGGGCCTTTCAGCGCCTCGTCGACCAGGCGCTCCAGCTCGGGCCACTCCCGCGCCCCGATCACGCCGTCGGCGCCGACCAGCGTCTCGTTCCACGGGTGGATCAGCGTCGCGGCGAGCATCCCGTGCTCGCGGGCGCGGCGGATGTTCACCGGGCTGTCGTCGACCAGCAGGTCGATCCCGAGCTCCACGCAGCGGGGGATCTTGTCGAACGAGCAGTGCAGGTCGTGAAACGCAAAGCCGCGCTCCTCCAACCATCGCGCCGTGGCCGGCGCGCACGTCTCGCGCCGGTGGCTCGTCACGTGGATCCAGTGGCCCGCCGCGTGCCAGCGCCGTACCGCCTCCGCCGCGCCCGGGTAGGGCTCGGCGGCGGCGATGTTCTCCTCGGAGTGGGTCTCCTCGACAGCCGCGACCAGCTGCTCGCGCTCCAGCCCGGTGATGCCCCAGCCGCGCTGGTCGGCGTAGGGGAGGGCCACGCCGAAGCGCGCGGTGGAGATCCGGTCGAGCAGGTCCCAGTAGTGGTGCAGCGTCGAGTCGATGTCCAATGCAATCCGGGCCACGGGCGGATACGGTAGGGAGCCCGTGAAAAGAGGGCTCCCCTACCTCGTCAAGAAGGCGCTGCCAACGATCGTGCTCCCGGCCCGCCTGAAGGCGGCCCGCTTCGCCGGTGACGATTACGGGGTCGGCGACACGCCGGACTGGCGTGCGATCGACTGGGCGCCTCACCTGCACCGCATCGAGATCTGCGGCGCGGAGGTCAACTACGCCGACATCGGCGAGCAGGGCGACGACCGGCCGATGCTCTTCGTCCACGGCCTTGCCGGCCAGTGGCAGAACTGGCTGGAGAACGTGCCGCGCTTCGCCCGGTCGCGCCGCGTCGTCGCGGTCGACCTCCCCGGCTTCGGGCGCTCGACCATGCCCGACGAGAAGCTCACGATCGAGCTGTACGGGCGCGTGGTGGCCGAGCTCTGCGAGCGCCTCGAGCTGGCCCCGGTGGTGATGGTCGGCAACTCGATGGGCGGCTTCGTCGCCGCGGAGGTCGCGATTCAGGAACCCGACAGCGTGGAGCGGCTGATGCTGCTCGCCTCGGCCGGGGTCTCGCAGCCCGACCTCGCCAAGCGCCCGCTCATGGCCGTCTCCAAGGCGATCGGCCTGCTGGCCGCGAGCACCGCGGCCCAGCAGCGCTGGGTCGCTGGGCGCCCGGCGATGCGCCATGCCACGTTGCTGGCGGTGGCCCGGCACCCGAGCCGCCTCAAGGCCGACGTGGTCTTCGAGGGCCTCATCAAGGGCACGGGCAAGCCGGGCTTCGAGGACGGGCTGCGTGCGTGCCTCGAGTACGACTTCCGCGAGCGCCTGCCCCAGATCGGCTGCCCCGTGATCGTGGTGTGGGGGGAGAAGGACGCGATCATCCCGGTGCGCGACGCGGATCGCTTCGTCGAGCTGATCGACGGGGCGCGCAAGGTGGTGATGGAGGACACGGGCCACGTGCCGATGGTCGAGCGCCCGTGCACGTTCAACGACCTGCTCGAGGAGTTCCTCGCCCACGAGGTGGCCGAGGACGAGCTCGAGGGAGAGCTGGCAGAGCCACGTGAAGCGCCGTCCGGCGCGTACCGCGGCTGATCCAGCGCCCCCGGCGGCAGGAGCGCAGCCACCGCACCGACGCCTACGTCGTGAGAGCGCCCTGGGCGGCAGAGCCCACGTGGCGCGCGTACTTGCCGAGCACGCCCGTGACGTACCTCGGCTCGGGCGGCTCGTAGGCCGCCACCCGCTCCGTGATCACCTCCGGCGACAGGTCCACACGCAGCTCGCGGCGCTCGACGTCGAACGTGATCGTGTCGCCGTCGCGTACGGCGCCGATCGGCCCCCCGCGCGGGGCCTCCGGCGCCACGTGGCCGGCCATGAAGCCGTGCGTGGCACCCGAGAAGCGCCCGTCGGTGAGCAGCGCGACGGAGTCGCCGAGCCCGGCCCCCTGGAGGGCCGCGGTCACGCCCAGCATCTCGCGCATGCCCGGACCGCCGGCCGGCCCCTCGTTGCGGATCACGACGATGTCGCCCGCGCCGACCTCGCCCGCCTTGACCGCCGCGAAGGCCTCCTCCTCGGACTCGAAGACGCGGGCCGGGCCGCGGTGCTGGCGGCGCCCGTGGCCGGCCAGCTTCACGACGCATCCGTCGGGCGCGAGGTTGCCACGCAGGATGGCGAAGCCCCCGTTGGGCGCGAGCGGCTCGGCCAGCGGCCTCACCACGGGCTGGTCCTCGGCCTCGTCCGCGCCGTCGGCCTCGTCGCCGATCGTGCGCCCGGTCACCGTGGTCGCCTCGCGGTGCAGCAGGCCCGCCTCGGCGAGGCGGGCGGCAACGAGCGCAACACCGCCCGCGCGCCACAGGTCGGGGGCCACGTAGCGCCCGAAGGGCTTGAGGTCGGCGAGCAGCGGCGTCTTCCACGCGATGGTGTCGAAGTCGTCGATCTCCAGCGGCACGCCGGCCTCGCTGGCCACGGCGAGCAGGTGGAGCACGGCGTTGGTCGAGCCGCCCGTCATGGCCACGCCGGCAATGGCGTTCTCGAGCGACTCGCGGGTGATCAGGCGGCTCGGGCGCAGGTCGTTCGCGAGCACGTCGAGCACGAGGCGCCCGCACTGCTCGGCCACCTGGCCCTTCCGGCCCTGCTCGGCGGGGACCATCGAGCTGCCGATCGGCGAGATCCCGAGCAGCTCGAAGGCCATCGCCATCGTGTTGGCCGTGAACTGCCCGCCGCAGGCGCCCGCACCGGGCGAGGCCACGGACTCCAGCTCGGCAAGGTCACTGTCGGACATGTCGCCGGCCGCGTGGGTGCCGACCGCCTCGAAGACCTCCTGGATCGTCACCTCGCGCCCGCGGAACGAGCCCGGGACGATCGACCCGCCGTAAAGCATCAGGCTGGGGAGGTCGAGGCGCGCGAGCGCCATCACGCAGCCCGGGATCGTCTTGTCGCACCCCGACAGCGCGATGACCGCGTCGAACATGTGGCCGCGGGCCACGAGCTCGATCGAGTCGGCGATCACCTCGCGCGACACGAGCGACGCCTTCATCCCCTCGGTCCCCATCGTGATCCCGTCGGAGACCGCGATGGTGTTGAACTCCATCGGCGTGCCCCCGGCCGTCCTCACCCCGTCCTTGACCTTCTCAGCCAGCCGCCGGAGGTGGAAGTTGCAGGGCATCGTCTCGGTCCAGGTGTTGGCGATCCCGATGATCGGGCGCGAGAGGGCGTCCGCGTCGAAGCCGATGCCCTTGAGGTAGGCGCGCGCGGGAGCCCGATCCGGGCCGTCGAGCTGGGTTCGGCTGCGAGCGCGGAGGTCGGGCGTTGCGCGGGGGGCAGCGGCGGGGCGGGAGCCGGGTGTCGTTCGGGAGCCGGGTGTCGCGCCCGGGGCGGGTGTCACGCCCGGCGAGCTTCCACCGAGCCCCGGTTGCCGCGCCGGCGCTCCCACTCCGAGAGGCGCCACAGGTCTCGGCGCACGCGAGCGGGGTCCAGCTGCCGACCCACCAGGTGCATGTTCGCGCGCCCGATCACGCGACTCTCGTCGGAGGTGAGGGCCATCCACTTTGCCAGCACGTCGTCCGAGGCGGGCAGGCGCCCGCTGCCCCCGCTCGTGAGGTCGGGAAACTCGACGCAGTACTCCGAGAGGAGCTGGCCGCTGCCCGGCACGTAGGCCAGGATCGGCTTGTGGGGGTAGACCAGGTAGGCGTAGGGCGCGGGCGGCGCCTCGCTGCCGGGACGGCCCGCCGCCGCCTGCCCGGCCACTTCGGACGGCTCGCCGCCCCGCCGGCCCGCCCGCTTGCGCCCGTCGACGCGGATGAACCCGAGGTCGCGATACATGCCCCACTCCTCGTCGTTCACGCAGGAGCGCAGGAGCTGGCGCGCGCGCTGCTCGGCTCGGCGCTCGCGGCCGGGGTCGTAGGCGATCGCGTCGGGGCGATGTGCCCGCCGACGGCCGGCGCCCAGGGCGTGCGTGCGCCGGCTGACGGCACGGACGATCGCCGGAGCGGCGAGCGCCGCCGTGATCAGGGCGAGGACGAGCAGTGCCAGCAGCATCGCGCCCGCGCGCTCAGCGCTTCCCGGCGGGGGACAAGCTAGCCGCCTGCCGCGCGCGGGAAGAAGATGACCCGCTCCGCCTGGAGCGGGATGTCGGAGTAGTCGCGCACCATCCGCGCCTCGCGACGTCCGCTGCCCGGGTTCTCGGTCGGCACCGCCGCCCACATGCCCTCGTCGAGTTGGCGCCGGAACTCCTCGACGAGTCGCTCCTCCTCCTCCCGCACGCGGGGGTCGCCCTCCGCGAGGAGGACTTCACCGTGGCCGGGCTTCATGCGCAGGAACTTGATCTGGATCACCTCGTGTGGGGCGGGCTCTGACGCGTACGCTGCCCGGCTTCTCGACGATTATGTCAGAGCGAACGGCGTGGCCACGCGCCTCCGGCCGCCGCCGCCGGCTGTCCTACCCGGAGGGCCTGCGGGATCGCCTGCTCACGGGTCGGTCGTCGCCCGGAACGTTAAGTGCCGGCCGAGGCCGAGGGCGTTCACCGGCCCCGCGCCCGCACCGAGGTGATACAGACCGTCGCGCACCGCCTCGGACGCGATCCGGCCGGCGGCCTCGGCGGCGCGGAACGGATCGTCACCGAACGCGAGGCGGGCGGCCAGCACCGACGAGTGGGTGCATCCGGAGCCGTGCGCCGCTCCGTCGGGGTGGCGCACGCCCGGGATCTCCCTGACGGCGGCGCCGTCGAAGAAGAGGTCGACCACCTCCGCGAGATGCCCTCCGGTGAGCACCGCCACATCCGCCCCGAGCGCGTGCACGGCGCGCACGAGGTCTTCGGGCGCGTCCCCCTCCCCCACGCCGGCGAGCACGCGTGCCTCGGCGAGGTTCGGCGTGACCACGGTCGACCGCGGCACCAACCGGGCGCGCAGCGCATCGATGGCGTCGGCCGCCAGCAGGGTGGCGCCGCTCTCGGCCACCATCACGGGATCGAGCACCACCGGCGCCCCTCCCACAAGGCCGAGCGCCGTGTCGACGGCCTCGATCGCGCCGACCGATCCGAGCATCCCGATCTTCACCGCATCCACGCCGATGTCCTCGGCGACGGCCCTGACCTGCTCCACGATCACCTCGGGCGGGATCGGGTGCACCGCCGTCACCCCGGTCGTGCTCTGTGCTGTTATCGCCGTGACTGCGGTCATCCCGTGCGCTCCGCAGCGCGCGAAGGCCTTGAGGTCGGCCTGGATCCCCGCCCCGCCCCCGGAGTCCGACCCGGCGATGGTGAGCAGGCGAGGCACGGGCTCGGGCACCCGGGCCATGGTAGTCGCGCACCTCGCGGGGCCATTCAGGCTGCCGGCCTTCCGTCGGCGACGGCGAGCCTTGGGCGGTACACGCCGAGCGCGTCGCGCGACACGTGGCCGGCGGCCTCGAGGCGCGAGAGCCCGGCGCGGGCCTCGTGGACCGGCAGGCCGGCGTGCGCGCAGATGCCCTCGATCCCCAGGCCCGCCTCCACCGCCTCGAGCAGCAGCGCGCGGACGGGATCCGCGGGGGGCTCGGGCCGGGAGGGGCTCCGCGCCGTTCGCGCACGATCAGACTCGGTGCCGAACAGCTCGTCGAGCAGGTCCTGCGGCGAGGTGACGAAGAGCGCGCCGTCCTTCAGGAGGCCGTTGCTCCCCGCGGCCCGCCTCGACGTGACCTGGCCGGGCACCGCGCCGACGGTGCGGCCGAGCTGCCCCGCGAACGTGCCCGTGATCAGCGAGCCTGAGGGGTCGGCCGCCTCCACCACCACCGTGATCTGAGACAGCCCGGCCATGATCCGGTTGCGCGCCGGAAAGCTCCAGCGAAACGGGCGCTGGCCGGGCGGCAGCTCCGAGAGCACGACCCCTCGCTCGAGGATTCGCTCGTAGAGCATCCGGTTGGTGCGCGGGTAGACGACGTCGGTCCCGCACGCGAGCACCGCGACGGGCACGCCCCCTCCGTCCAGGCAGGCGCGGTGAGCGGCCGCGTCGATGCCAAGGGCCATGCCGCTCACGACCGTAACCCCCGCCGCGCCGAGGCCCCGCCCGAGCTCGCGGGTGACTTCGAGCCCGTAGTCGGACGCGCGCCGGGCTCCCACGATGGCCACCGAGGGCTCTAACGACACCGCTTCGCGGATGTCGCCCTCGCCTGCCAGGAAGAGCACCGACGGCGCGTCGGAGAGCGGCTCGAGCTGCGCCGGATAGGCGGGGTCGTGGCGGCAGAGCGCCCGGGCGCCGCTGGCCCGGACCTGCGCCCTGGCCGCCGCCGGGTCGAAGCCGTCGAGGAAGGCGAGCGCCTCGGCGGCGCCGTCGCCCGCGACGGCGGCCACGAGCCGCTCGTCACCCAGCGAGAGCAGCCCGGGCACGCGGCGGCGCGAGCTGTCGAGCAGACCGGCGATCCGGCTCGCCAGGTGGCCGACGAGGAAGCCCCGGCGAAGGCAGGCGTCACAGGCCGCGCTCATGCCGCGATCGGAGCTCGGGGCGCGAGGCGGTAGGCCAGCGCCTCGTCTAGGTCGTCGGGCATGATGCGCTCGCGTCCGGCGAGGTCGGCCACCGTGCGAGCGAGGCGCAGCACGCGGTCGTGGCCGCGACCAGTCAGCGACCCCGACTCCACCGAGCCGAGCAGTCGCTCGGCGACCTCCCCACCGAGCGCGGCGTGTCGCCTCGTCAGCCGCCCGTCCATGTCCGCGTTGCACAGGGCACACGTGCCCGCGAGGCGCCGGTGCTGGCGCTCCCGCGCCGCAACCACCCGCTCGCGTATCGCCGGCGAGCGATCGCAGCCGCCGCCCGCCGAGACCAACTCGACGGCACGTGGAGCCTCCGCCTGACAGACCAGGTCGATGCGGTCGATCAGCGGGCCGCTGAGCCGGCGCCCGTAACGCAGCCGATCGACCTCGTTGCACCGGCATTCCTCGCGCGGCCGCGCGCACGGGCACGGATTGCACGCAGCGACGAGCATCGCGCGCGCCGGAAAGGTCAGGGAGCGTTGACCGCGCACGATCTGCGCCTGGCCGTCTTCGAGTGGCTGGCGCAACGCTTCGAGCGACGACCTCGAGAACTCCGCAACCTCGTCGAGGAAGAGCACGCCGCGGTGAGCGAGCGTGATCTCGCCCGGCCGCGGCACCGAGCCTCCGCCCACGAGGCCCTGGGGCGAGATCGTGTGATGGGGCGCGCGAAACGGCCGCTCGGTCGCGAGACGCCCGTCGCCCAGGCCTGCGGCCCCGTGGATCCGGGTGATCTCGAGCGCCTCGTCGAGCGAGGGGGGCGGCAGGATCCCCGGGAGGCGACGCGCGACCATCGTCTTCCCGGCGCCCGGCGGCCCGACCATCAGGACGTTGTGCCCGCCCGCGGCAGCGATCTCCAGGGCGCGCTTTGCATCGACCTGGCCACGCACATCGGCCATGTCGGGCTCGTCCACGCGGTCGCGGACCGGTCGCACCTGCGGCGTGGCCGGCTCGGGCTGCCAGCGGCCATGGAGCAGTTCGACGAGCTGGCGCAGGGAGGGGACGCCGAGCACCTCGAGATCGTCCGACAGCGCGGCCTCGCCGGCGTTTCCCTCCGGGACGATCAGGCGCTCGTAGCCCGCCCGGCGCGCGGCCAGGGCGCCGGACAGCGCGCCGCGGACCGGTCGCAGGAGGCCGCTGAGCGAGAGCTCTCCGCACACGGCCGTCCGTTCCAGCGCGTCCGCCGGCACCTGGTCGCTGGCCACCAGCACCCCGGCGGCGAGCGCGAGGTCGAAGCTCGGACCCGCCTTGCGCACGGAGGCCGGCGCGAGGTTCGCGGTCAGGCGCTGCAGCGGGAAGTCGAGCTGGGAGTTCAGCAGCGCCGCTCGCACGCGCTCGCGCGCCTCTCTCACGGCCGCATCCGGCAGCCCGACGACGGTGAAGGCGGGCAGGCCCCGGCGAACGTCGACCTCCACGGTGACCTCGTGGCTGTCGACGCCGACCAGGGCGAAGGTGGGGACGCTCGCGAGCACGCCCCCCAAGCTAGGTGCAGCCGACGCACATTTGGCGTGCGGGCGACTCGCTTTGTGCGACGAGTGCTTCGCGGAGTTGTAGCGCGATTGTCACGCGCGAACCCCACCTGTAACGCACGCCGTCCTAGCGTCGTACACGCATGTCCTCGTGCCCCACCTCAGACCCCCGCCGCGACCTCGGTGCGCTCGGCGAGCGGCTCGCAGCCGAGCACCTGGAAAGGGCCGGCTACGTGCTCCTGGACCGCAACTGGCGCTCGCGCCACGGAGAGCTCGACATCGTGGCCGCCGACGCCCGGGCGCTGGTCTTCTGCGAGGTGAAGACGCGCGTCGCCGGGAGCACGCGCGGGCCCGACGGCCCGCTCGACGCAATCGGCGTCTTAAAGCGCCGCCGGTTGCGACTACTCGCGCGCGAGTGGCTGAGTGCGGACAGCGCCGCGCGGCCCACGAGCCCCGGGCTGCGCTTCGACGCGATCGGGGTGACGGTCAACGGCGCCGGTGGGCTGCTCGCGCTCGATCACGTCGAGGACGCGTTTTGAGCCCGAGTCCACCGGGAACGGCGACGGAACGGCGACGAGATCGGCGACGAGATCGGCGACGGGGTCAGCGGATCCGGGCTCAGCCCCCGCGGCAAGCTCGACCGGCCCCTCAGGGGGCGAGGCGGAGCTGCGTGTAGGCGATCGATTGGAAGGACATGCGATGCAACGGCGACACCCCGTGCGCGGCAATCGCCGCGCGGTGCTCGGGCGTCGAGTAGCCGACGTTGGTGGCGAAGTCCCACTCGGGGTGGCGCGCCGCCGCCCGGCGCATGTAGCGGTCGCGCGTCACCTTCGCGAGGACCGACGCCGCGGCGATGGCGGCGCTGCGGCAGTCACCGTCGACCACCGCCCTCTGCTCGTGCTCGAAGGGCGGCACGCGGAAGCCGTCCACGAGGCAGATCGTCCCCGGGCGCGCCACCCGCCTGAGGGCGGAGCGCAGGGCGTCGAGGTTTGTCACGTGAAGCCCCCGACCGTCGATGCCGCGGACGCAGCGCGACACGATCGCGCTGGCGCAAGCCGCGCGCATGACGAGCGGGTAGAGCTCCTCGCGCGCTTCTTCGGTGTGCTGCTTGGAGTCGTTGAGGCGCGAGAGCGCGCGGCGGTCGGAGAGGCTCAGGCGCTCGAGGTCGAAGAGCACCGCCCCGGCCACAAGCGGTCCCGCGAGCGAGCCGCGGCCGGCTTCGTCGGCGCCGGCGACCCACCGCGCACCGATCTCGCGATCGAAGGCGAACAGCCGTCGCCCGCTGTGCGACCGCCCCCGGCGCTTTCGCCGCTCGGTGCGTGCCGCGCGGCGCGCTGGCTTCGGAGCAACTTCGCCGGGGTGCGCTGGCGCCGGAGCAGCTTCGCCACGGTGCTCGCTCGGTGTGCCCTGGAGCCCCACGATCCGCCCCGGATCATAGGACCGCGTCCGGCCATATCTCCCGACGCCGAGCTAGAGGCCGCCGATCCTCCCCGGCGGCCAGTAGGTCACGAAGGCGTTGCCGATCAACCACTCCTCGGGCACCGGGCCCCACTCGCGGCTGTCCGCGCTCTCGCCGCGGTTGTCTCCCATCATGAAGACGTGGTCCTTCGGAATCGTGATCTCCTCGGGCAGGTTGCACGTCGGGCAGCTGGCGCTCGGGCGGATGAACTCGGCCTCCTTCTCTTGGAGCTTGCCGTCGATGTAGACCCGCCCCCGCTTGACCGAGAGCCGATCGCCTTCGACGGCCACCACCCGCTTGATGAAGTTCATGTCCGAGCGTGTGTCGGTGCCCTTGGGGCAAGGCGAGCGCGCCGGCTTGCGAACGCCGCATTCGTTGTCGTCGGCGCCCTTCGGGGGCTTGAAGACCAGCACGTCGCCGCGCTCGGGATCCCCGAAACGCGGTGTCACCCGGTCGACCAATACCCGCTGGCCGACCTCGAGGGTGGGCACCATGGATTCGCTCGGGATGCGAAACGGCTTCACCAGGAAGGCCTGTATCCCGAGCGCGAGACCCAGCGCCACGGCCACGATGGTGACCAGCTCGATGAGCGATCCGGCCGCGCTCTGCCTCGAACCGCGAGCCATCCTCGATCGCCTCCCGGTCCGGCTGCGACGCCGCTAGGCGTCGCGGTCGTCGCTGGAGGCGGACGTGCCGTCGACCGTGTCGGGATCCTCGGCCCGGCCGGCCTCGGCTTCTGCGATGTCTTCGACCCCCTCGTTGCGCGGGTCGGCCTGGGGCGCCGCGCCCTCGGCCTCCACGCCCCCCGCGTCCGCCGCTTCGGGCACATCAGCCTCCGGCGGGGGCATCACGCCCTCGGCGGGCGCGTCCGCGGTGGGCGGCGTCGCGCCCTCGGTGTACACGTCCTCCTCACGACCGGTGAAGCGGCGCTCGCGGACGCGCGCGCTGCGGCCGACGCGGTCGCGCAGGTAGTAGAGCTTCGCGCGGCGGACGTCGCCGCGGGCGGCCACCTCGATGCGCTCGATCTTGGGCGAGTGCAGCGGAAACGTCCGTTCGACCCCCACTCCGAAGGACTGCTTGCGCACGGTGAATGTCTCGCGCGCCCCGCTGCCCTGGCGCTTGATGACAACGCCCTCGAAGACCTGGGTGCGGCGCCGGGTCCCCTCCACGACCTCGAAGTGGACGCGCACGCGGTCGCCGGCCTGGAAGACCGGGACTCGGCGCAGCTGCGCACGTTCAATGCTGTCGATCGCACCGCTCATGGAAGAGGGAGCGCGGACCTCCGGTGGAGTCCCGCGCGACCGAGCATGGTAGCGGAGGGACCTGCCCCGCCCCTGCCCTGCGCTTCAGCCGGACGCGCGCTCGCGGCTCCGTTCGCGCCGCCACTCGCGCACGCGGGCGTGGTCGCCCGACGTGAGCACGGCGGGCACGCCGTAGCCGCGCCACTCGGACGGACGGGTGTAGTGGGGGTACTCCGGCGCCCCGGCCAGCGCCGGGCTGAAGGACTCCTCGTGTGCGCTGTCCGCGTGTCCCAGCGCGCCCGGCAGCTTTCGCATCACGGCGTCGCAGACCACCATCGCCGCCAGCTCCCCACCGGCGAGGACGTAGGGCCCGATCGAGACGACGTCCGTGGCCAGGTGCTCGTGCACCCGCTCGTCGAAGCCCTCGTAGCGCCCGCAGAGCAGGGTCAGCTCTTCCTCGCCGGCCAGCTCCGCCGCCAAAGCGTCGCCGAAGGGGCTGCCGCCGGCGGCGAGCGCCACCACGCGCCGGGTCCCGCGCTCGCCCACGGGGTCGGCGGCCCACCGCGCGCGCAGCGCAGCCTCCACCACGTCCACCCGGACCACCATCCCCACGCCGCCGCCGTACGGGGTGTCGTCGACCTGACCGGCCCGCAGCGGCGTCGTGGCCCGCAGGTCGACGGCTTCGAGACGGTGGCCCAGGGCGAGCGCGTTGGTGACGTGGCGCTGCTCTAGAAACCAGTCGAACCACCGCGGGAACAGCGTGAAGACATCGATGTTCACGGATCCAGCCCCAGAAACCCGCGGTCGACTTCGATCCGGCCCGCCTCGGAATCGACCGCGGTCACGGCATCCGACACGAGCGGCACGAGCGTGCCGTCCTCCAGCTCGAGCACGTCGCACGAAGGCCCCCCGACCACGCGGCGAACCTCACCCAGGCCCTCCACCCGGCAGCCGACCAGGTCCTCGGCGAGCCACTCGCCCTCGGGAAGCCAATCGGCGCCCGCCACGAGCACCAGCTCCCCACCGAGTGCAGCGGCGGCCTCGCGCGTCGCGACGCCCTCGAGGCGTATCAGCGGCCGCTCGGCGCGCCCGGCGCGCCGCTCCACCCTGCGCACGCGCCCCCCGACGTGGACGATCGTGCCCGTCTGCAGCCCATGCCTGGCATCGGAGACGGCGAAGCTGCCATCGAGGCCGTGCGGTCGGCCCACGCGGCCGGCGGTCACGAGTCGGGCCACTAGTCGTTGTCGATCACGTCCACGAGCACACGCCGGTTCTCCTTTACCGACGCCGCCCTCACCACCGTGCGCAAAGCGGCGATCGTGCGCCCCCCGCGGCCGATCACCTTGCCGGCGTCTCCGTCGGCCACCTCCAGCTCCAGGACGATCGTCCCGTCGTCCTCCTCGAAGGAGTCGACCACGACCTCGTCCGGCTCGTCGACGAGCGAGCGAGCGAGGTAGGCGAGGAGATCCTCCACCTAATCCCGGATCAGGCGTCGGGAGCGGCGCCGCCGGGCGCGGCTTCGCCCTCGGCGGGCGCCGTCTCAGGCTCAGCCGCCGGCTCGACGGCGGCTCCCGAGGGGCCCGCATCGGCATCTGAGCCTGCCGCTCCAGCCGGGGCGCCTTCGCCCTCGTCGGGAGTTGTGGGCTCGTCGTTCGAGGCTGCGGGCGCGTCGTCCGACGCGGCCGGCGCCTCTGTCGCGACGGGCGCCGTCGCCACCTCGGGCGCGGTCTCCGTGACCACCGCCTCAGTGGTCGTGGCTGGCGCGCGCATCAGCTTCCGGACGGTGTTGGTGGGCTGAGCCCCCTGGTCGATCCAGTGTTGGAGGCGCTCGCGGTCGATCACGATCGTCGACGGGTGCGTCTGGGGGTTGTAGTGCCCGAGGGACTCGATGATGCGCCCGTCGCGCGGCGAGCGCTGGTCGGCGACGACCACCCTCCAGACGGCATTCTTCTTCGAGCCCACGCGTGTGAGCCTGACTCGTACGGACATAGGCGCGAGAGGTTAGCGCCCGCCCGCCAGCTGCTGCAGGTTCGGCATCTTGCCCCGGGAGAGCTGGCGCATCATCTTCTGCACCTGGGCGAACTGCTTGATCAGCTGTGAGACGGCCTGCACGTTCGTGCCCGAGCCGCGCGCGATGCGCCGCCGGCGCGAGCCGTCGATCAGCTTCGGGTTCGCCCGTTCCGCGGGCGTCATCGACGTGATGATCGCCCCGAGGCGGTCGAGCTCGCGGTCGTCGACGTTCAACGCCCCGAGCTGCTGGCCCACCCCGGGGATCATCTTCAGCAGACCCTGGAGCGGTCCCATGCTGCGCACCTGCTGCATCTGCTCGAGGAAGTCGTCGAGCGTGAACTGGTTCTTCTTGATCTTCCTCTCAAGCTCGACCGCCTTTTCCTCGTCCATCTGTGACTCCGCCTTCTCGATTAGCGTCATCACGTCTCCCATGCCGAGGATGCGCTGGGCCATGCGGTCGGGGTGGAAGCGCTCGAAGGCGTCGAGCTTCTCCCCCGTCGACGCGTAGATGATGGGCTTGCCGGTGAGCGCCTTCACCGACAGCGCCGCGCCGCCCCGGGCGTCGCCGTCGAGCTTTGAGAGCACGACCCCGTCGAACGCGGTGGCTTCGGAGAAGGCCTCGGCCACGTTCACGGCGTCCTGGCCGGTCATCGCGTCCACGACGAGCAGGACGTCGTGCGGCTTGGTGCGCTTCTTGACCTCGGCGAGCTGGGCCATCAGCTCGGCGTCGACGTGCAGCCGCCCCGCGGTGTCGAGGATGAGCACGTCGCGCCGGTCGGCCTTGGCCTGGCCGAGCGCCCACTCCGCGACGTCGACGGGGTCGCGGCCGGTGCCCTGCTCGTAGACGGTCGCGCCGGCCTGTGCGCCCACCTTGACGAGCTGGTCGACGGCGGCCGGGCGCTGGAGGTCGCAAGCCGCGAGCGCGACGTCGAGCTTCTTCTCCTCGCGCAGGTGGCGGGCGAGCTTTGCGCAGGCCGTCGTCTTGCCCGAGCCCTGCAGGCCCGCCATCAGGATCACGGTCGGGCCG
>Ga0136624_1000254_pt1 | contig 19219 bp, 20 predicted proteins | sample AntDrymUQ4692206_2_FD_104802 | JGI IMG/M metagenome (GOLD analysis project Ga0136624, IMG submission 104802) | Polar desert sand microbial communities from Dry Valleys, Antarctica - metaG UQ469 (22.06) | ecosystem: Environmental > Terrestrial > Soil > Desert | place: Antarctica: Dry Valley... | reverse complement strand
CGTGAGGGCGGCTTGGAATGCCGTCACGATCAGGAGGCCGGCCGCCAGCACGACAGCCACTCGGGGCCGTACGGGTTGGTCGTCGGTGCGTTGTGGTTTCGGCTTGGTGAACATAATGGTTGCCTCACAGTCGATGGGAAGTGGGGTCGGGACGGGGTCATGTCGGCAGGCAGGGTGAGCCGGTAGGGCGAGCCGTGGGAGCAGCTGACCATCGTCGGCACGGGCGGTGTCGGATTCCTGATGGCGGGCCTGGCCCAACCGTCCTGTTAGTGGGTTGCCGAGTTCACGCCGAGAGGGTCACCCTGTTCGGCGGGACGGATGGTGCGCACGCCTCGGATCAGGAGGTAGAAGAGCATCCAGCCCTCACAGACCACGAAGAGGGTGACGAGGACGGGGTTGACCGTCGCGGCGAGCTCGGGGGCGAGGAACTGCAGCAGCACGTCGAGCACACCGGCGAGCAGTCGCGACGGTAGGGCGGCCGGGCGCAGGTCGAGCGCGACCGCCTCGCCGGTGACGAGCTGGGACACCGCACCTCCGCAGGGGACTGGACCCGGAGACCTCCGGCCGCCGCACCTAGTCTGCATGGCGTGGACCTCGACGCCTACGTTGCCGCGCATCGTTCCGAGTGGGCCCGCCTTGAGGCGCTGCTCGGCCGGGGGTCATCGCCACGCAGGCTCACCGGGGCAGAGGTCGACGAGCTGGTCGATCTCTACCAGCGCACGGCGACCCACCTGTCGGTCGTGCAGAGCGCGGGCCGGGACGAGGTCCTGGTCGCCCGGCTGTCCTCGCTGGTCGCCCGGGCCCGCGGCGTCGTGGCCGGCGGGCGGCGGGCGGCGTGGACCGACGCGGCGCGTTTCCTGCGGGTGGACTTCCCGGCCATCTGCTACCGCACCCGCTGGTGGTGGATCGGCGTAGCGGCCGGCTTCCTTCTCGTCGCCTTCGGTATCGGCGGCTTCATCGCGAGCAGCCCGGAGGCGCAGCTCGCGGTCGCCCCACCCGAGGTCGTACGACAGCTGGTCGAGGAGGACTTCGAGAATTACTACAGCTCCGCGCCCGCGCAGGACTTCGCCGCCCGCGTCTTCACCAACAACGCCTACATCGCCGCCCAGGCCATCGTCTTCGGCGTCCTGCTCGGCATCCCGGTGCTATACGTGCTTTTCATAAACGCGCTGAACGTCGGGGTGGCGGGCGGACTGATGGCGGCGAACGACCGGGCCAGCTTGTTCTTCGGGCTGATCCTGCCGCACGGGCTCCTCGAGCTGACCGCGGTCTTCGTCGCCTGCGGGCTCGGGCTGAAGCTGGGCTGGACGGTGGTCGATCCGGGTGGGCGCAGCCGCTCGCGCGCCCTGGCCGAGGAGGGCCGGTCGCTGATCGCCGGCGCCCTCGGGCTGGCCCTCGTGCTGTTCGTCTCCGGCATCATCGAGGCGTTCGTGACGCCCTCGCCGCTGCCGACATGGGCCCGTATCGGTGTCGGCGTGGTGGCCGAGATTCTCTTTCTCGCCTACGTTTTCGGTCCCGGCCGCAAGGCAGTACGCGCCGGGCGCACCGGTGACCTGGTCAGCGATCTGCGCGGGGACGTGCGACCGGTCGCCGCGTAGACCAGCGTCGCCAGCGCCTCGCCCAGGGGTGCGTCGAGGGTGAGCGTGGCGTGCGGGTCGCCGCGGGTCGCCCCCTGGTTGACGATGGCCACGGGGACACCGAGCTGAGCAGCCCGCAGCACGAACCGGTAGCCGGACATGACGCGCAGGGAGGAGCCGAGCACGAGCAGCAGGCGGGCGGGCGCGACGAGCGCGAAGCTCGCGTCGACCCGATCGGAAGGCACGGTCTCGCCGAAGAACACCACATCGGGCTTGAGCAGCCCGCCGCAGCGCCGGCAGTCCACGACCGTGAAGCGCCGTACGGCCTGCCCCGGCAGGTCGACGTCACCGTCGGGATTGCGCTGCTCGACCGGGGCCGACCAGCCGGCGTTGGCTGTGCGCAGCGCCTCGTCCAGCTCGCTGCGGGCGCTGACCGCCCCGCAGCCCAGGCAGACCACCCGGTGCAGGTTCCCGTGCAGCTCGATCAGGTCGGTGGCGCCGGCCGCGGTGTGCAGCCCGTCAACGTTCTGCGTCACCAGACCGCTGAGCAGCCCGGCCTCCTGCAACACGGTGACCGCCCGGTGGCCGGCGTTGGGCACCGCCTGCGCGACGATCTGCCAGCCGAGGTGGCTGCGCGCCCAGTAGCGCTGCCGCGCCGCCGCGTCGCCGGTGAAGCGCTGGTAGGTCATCGGCGTCGCCCGGCGCAGCGCGCCGGTCGGGCCGCGGTAGTCCGGGATCCCCGACTCGGTGGACAGGCCGGCACCGGACAGGACGGCGACCTGGCCGCCCGCAACGAGATCGGCGAGCTGGGCGGCCGGCTCGGTCTCGGCTGGCTCAGCCGGCACGCCAGCCGTCCGGGTCGACGCCGCCCGGCTGCGGTGCCTGCTCGTCGTATGGCGTGCGGCTGAAGACGAAGGTGCCGACATCGAGCGCGACCAGCTGGCCGCCGTCGCGCACGATCCGCAGCACCTCTCCGGCGTGGTAGCCGTCGAGGCCGACGAAGGTCCCGTCGCCGCGCGGCCGGAAGCGCGACGCCCGGCCGGCACCGAGCAGCCCGACGAGATCGAGCAGCCCGTCGGCCCCCAGGCGCAGGCCGTAGGAGTAGGTCCCCCAGTACCAGACGCCGGTGATCTCGAGCCCGCCGGGGTCGGCGGTCGGTGACCACGCATCACCCACGAATGGCTCTGCCGTACTGACGATCTCGTGCAGGTCAGCGGCCAGCGTACCGTCCAGCCCGCTGGTGGCGTTGGCCAGCACCACGCTGCCGAGCTGGTCCGCACGGTCGACGAACACCGAGGCGAGAAAGCCCGGCATCGACCCGCCGTGGCCGATCAGCGTCCGGTCGCCGACCCGCACCACCTGCAGGCCGAGGCCGTACGCCCCCCACCCCCTCGCCGCGCTGTCCACGCCGGCGGGCTCGGCCATCTCCTCGAGCGTCGCGGCGGCCAGGACATCGCCGGTGTCGCCGAGCAGGAACGAGCCGAGCCGCGCGAGGTCGGTCAGCGTCGACCAGAGTTGCCCACCGGCCGCCATCGCGCCGGCGTCGTGCTCCGGCTCGGGGAGCACGACGTCCGCCCACGGGTGCACGGCCCAACCCTGGGCGGCCCGGCCGTCGGGCCTCGGGGTCGTGCGGGACATGCCGAGCGGGAGCAGCACCTCGTCCCGGACGACCTCGGCCCAGGGTCGGCTGCGGTGTCGGGCGAGCAGCTCACCGAGCACGCCGTAGCCGAGGTTCGAGTAGTGGAAGCGGCGACCCGCCGTATGCGGAGCGTCGTCGTCGTCGTCGAGCTGGCCGGCCAGGGTGGGCCAGTCCGTCCCCGGGACCCGCTCCCACCACGAGCCCGGGCTCTCCGCCCGCAGCCCGGCGTTGTGGGCGAGCAGCTGCCCGACGGTGCGCCGGCCGAAGGGCGTCCCGGGGACGTGTTCGTCGAGCGGGTCGTCGAGGGTGAGCAGCCCCTCGTCACGAAGGCGCAGCACAGTGATCGCGGTGATCGTCTTGGTGATCGAGCCGATGCGGTACTGCACGTCCGGGTGCGGCTCGTCGACCGCGCCTCGGCCGGCCGACCAGGCCAGCGAGCCGTCGCGCACGATTCCGGTGAGCAGCGACGGCAGCCGGCTCTCGCGCTGCGCCCGGGCGGTGCGGGCCAGCAGCAGGTGGGCCGTCGCCGGCAGCAGCTCGCTCATGTCGACGGACGGTAGCGGTAGTGATAGCTGTACGCCGTCTCGAAACCGGCTGCGGTGTAGAGCGCCCGGCCGGCGTCGTTGCCGCTCCACTGATGGGAGTGCGCTCACCTGCCTCCGACGCGGGTGACGCGCCAGCCCGAGGCGGTGGCGTGCAGCTCGGTGAGGGAACCGGGACTCACGTCTAGGTTCCAAACGGCCGCGACCGGCGCCGCCAGCGCGTGCACCACCGCGGCCTTGATCACCGCGCCGTGGGTCACCGCGGCGAGCCGCCCGGACCGGCCGCTCCAGTCGTGCAGCAACCCGCTCACCCGCGCCGCGAGGTCGGTCAGCGACTCGCCTCCGTGCGCCTCGTACGCCGGGTCGGTCCGCCACGAGGCCAGGTCGAGCTCGCTCCACGGCCGACCGGTCCACGTCCCGAGGTCCCACGGGCCGAGCCGCGGCTCGACCGGCGCGCCGGCCACCACGCACCGGCGCGCCGGGGACGTGACGACGCTGCCGGTCCGGCCGAGCCAGCCGGTGAGGTCGGGGAGCCCTCCGGCGGCCGGCTCGTCGGCGGGAACGACCGGGGTACGGGTGACCGGCGTGCCGGCGTGCCGGACGAGCAGCAGCCGGAACGGGCTCAGACCGGGAGCCCGGTGCGCTCGCGCTGCACCCGCGTGCGCTCGACCCGCTCGGTCAGCCCGCCGAACACGGCGCCCAGCAGCGCGTACAGCAGCACCAGCAGACCGAGCGAGCGCACCCGGAAGTTGTAGACCAGCGCCGCCGGTGCGTCGACGGCGTCGCCGCTGTCGGGGAGCAGGACGTAGCCGACGGCCACCAGGGACACGCCGGCGACGGCCACTGCCGCCTGGCGGACGCTGGCAGCAGTACCGCGCTGGTGCAGGAGCCGCAGCACCGCGTAACCACCGGACACGACCGCCACGCCGAGCGCGACCGCGAGCAGGTAGGAGCTGGTACGGCCGGTGATCGTCTCCGGGTCGCCGACTCCCGGCGGGTTCGCCGGGTAGCGCAGCTGCGGGACGAGCGCGAGCGCGACAAAGGCGCCGGCCGCCAGCCCGGTGCTGCGCCGCCAGGCTGAGGCCTCGCTGGGCAGGACGCGGTAGGCCACCGCGAACAGCAGTCCCAGGGCGACGCCGACGAACAGGAACCCGGCCGGCATCCCAAACAGCTCCTGCGTCTGCCGGCTGACCGGCCCTGCACCGTCCGCCGGCCCTTCGAGCGCGATCGCACGGCGCAGGACGGGCTCGAGCCAGGCATAGGCCGCCAGGGAGGTCAGCAGACCGGCGACAGCGCCCGCGACGGCCCCTCGGGCGTACAGGTTGCGCACCTCAGTGGCAGGGGAAGCCGAGCATGTGGCGCGCGTCGTGGAAGAGCTCGTGCACGGTCGAGTCGCCGGCCGCGGCCTGGACCAGCTGCGCGAGCTGTCCCTGGTCGAAGGCGACAGCGAACAGCATGGCGACCGCCGCCAGGACCGCGAGCAGCAGCCTCATCGACGGGACGGTGATCAGTCGTGCGGCGAGCTGGGACATCGAGGCGTCTCCTACCGGGGTCTTCCGCCCCTGGGTCGGTGGTGCGTCAGCCGGAGTCTCCTGGCTCCCGGATCAACGTCTTCCCCCGACCTTCCCGCCCTGGCGGGCAGTGGTCGTGCCTGGGAGTCGACTCTCCGGTCACAGTGGCGGGACCGCGCCGGTTTCGCACCGGCTTCCTCATGTGCTGTCGCGTGGCTCGCAGACTCCACCACTGCGCAGCTCGGACGTCAACCGTCGACGGCGACCGGGTGTGCCAGCACGTCGGCCAGCGCCGCCACGAGCAGCTCGCTCTCACTCGACCCGCGCACCGCCGTACGCCAGTGCTCGGCGGTCAGACCGGGGAAGGTGTCACCCCGGCGCACCGCGATCCCTTTGTCCCGCAGGGCGTGTCGTACGTCCGCGCGACCCGGCACCCGGCACAGCAGGTAGGGCGCGCGCGATCCGGGGCAGACCTGCACCCCCAGCCGGACGAGCGCCTGCTCGAGCCGGGCGCGTTCCTGCTCCAGCACGACCGCATCCTTCAGCGCGCCGGCCACCGGACCGCGGGCGAGGCAGGTCTCGAGTGCGATCAGCCCGAGGGTGGACACTGCCCACAGCGGCTGGGCGGCGCGCAGGCGCTCCACCAGGTCGGGCGGCGCCAGCAGGTAGCCGACCCGCAGTCCGGCCAGGGCCCACGTCTTGGTGAGGCTGCGCACGACGACCAGGCCCGGGAGGTCCGGCCGGCCGGCCAGCGAGTGCGGCTCGCCGGGGACGGCGTCGGCGAACGCCTCGTCGACGACCACCACCCGCCCGTCCCGGCACAGCAGCTCGACGCCCGCGTGGACGACTCCGGTCGGGTTGGTCGGGTTGCCGAGCACCACCAGGTCGGCCTCCTGCGCCACCTGGGCAGGGTCCAGGACGTACGGCGGCGCGAGCACCAGCCGGTGGACCTCGTGGCCGGCCGCGCGCAGGGCCGCCTCGGGCTCGGTGAAGCTCGGGTGCACGCACACCGCGTGGCGGGGCTGCAGCGCCCGGGCGAGCAGCACGAACGCCTCGGCCCCTCCGGCGGTGAGCAGGACCTCGGCCTCGTCCCGGTCGTGCCGACGGGCGACGGCGCGGACGGCTGCGGCCGGGTCCGGGTAGGCCCCGAGGCGGTCCAGGCCGCGCTCGAGACGCCCGCGGAGCCAGGCCGGTGGGGCGGCACCGCGCACGTTGACGGCCAGGTCGAGCAGACCCGGCGCCGCCTCGCGGTCACCGTGGTGGCCGAGGTCGTGTCCGCCGCCGTCGTACGCCACGTCAGTGGTCGTGGGCGTGTGGGTGCGCCGGGTCGTCCGGGTGGTCGTGCGGGAGTTGCGCGGCACCGACCTTGTCCTCGAAGCCGGGAAGCGCGACCCGGTAGGCGCAGGTGTCGCAGTTCATCCGCAGGTCGCCGCCGTCGATCTCGGCCCACCGCTCGAGCACGACGCCGGCGAGCTCGTCGCCGGGCCCGAGGAGCCCCGCCTGCAGGACGTCGACCTCCGGGTGCTGGAGGGCCCAGGCCTGCGCCTGCGCCACGATGCGGTCGGGCAGGACGCCGGCGAACAGCAACCACGGGAGCACGACGACCCGCCCGTAGCCGAGCCGCTGCACCCGGTCGAGGCCGTGCGGCACGGACGGCTCGGTCAGGGAGATGAAGGCCGTCTCCACCGTGCCGATCCCCCGGCCCTCCAGCAGCAGCCGGGCCGTCTTGGCGATCTCGGCGTTGGCATCGGGATCGGTGGCGCCGCGGCCGACGAGGACCACCGCGGTCTCGGGCCACTGCGCCCGTGGGACGAGCGCTTCCAGGCGCGCCGCGGCGACGGACAGCAGGTCCGGGTGCGGCCCGAGCGGCCGGCCGTAGCGGAACGCGAGTCCCGGGTGTCGCCGCTTCTCCCGCTCCAGCGCGGCCGGGATGTCGCCCTTGCTGTGGCCGGCCGCCACCAGCACCAGCGGCACGACGTCGATCCTCGAGTGGCCGGCCTGCACCAGCCGGCTGACCGCCTCCTGGATCGGCGGCGGAGCCAGCTCGAGGAAGCCGCCGGCGACGTCGGCGTACGGCACCTGGAGCTGCACGCGGTCGATCAGGGCAGCGAACTGCGCGCAGCCTGCCTGGCTCTTGGTCCCGTGGCCGATCACGAGCAGCGCAGCTCTCATGGCGTCTCCTCCGCGGCGTACAGCAGCGCGTTCAGGGCCGCGGAAGTGACCGCAGAGCCGCCCTTCTCGCTCCTGTTGGAGACGGCCGGGAGGCCACTGCCACGCAGGGCGGCCTTGGATTCGGCCGCGCCGACGAAGCCGACGGGCAGCCCGATCACCAATGCCGGCGCGACGTCGAGGGCGATCAGCTCGAACAGCGCGGTGGGAGCGCAGCCGACGACCCAGACCGCACCTGGACCGACCTCGTCGAAGGCCATCCGGACCGCGACGGCGCTGCGGGTCAGCCCGTCGACCGCGACGGCCTCGCGGACCCGGCACAGCGCGTCGATAGTCGTGATGCCGGCGGCCACCATCTGCACGTCGGCCACCACCCGGGCACCGGCCAGCAGCGCCGCGCGTCCCCGGCGCAGGGCCTGCTCGTCCGCGACGAGGTCCGCGACGTAGGACAGGTCGGCGCTGGCGTGCACGACGCGTTCGACGACGGCGCGGGTCAGTGGAGCCAGGTGCGACAGGTCGACCCGGCTGCGCAGGATCTCGAACGACTCCTGCTCGATCGGGTGGACGGCGCGCCGGGCCCGGCGCGTCTGGCGTGAGGGCGGGCGGGTCATCGGTCGAACCACCTCAAAGTCTCCCGCAGTCGGACCACCTCACCGACCACCGTCGCGACGGGTGCCCGCAGGCCGGCGCCGGACACCTGCTCGGCGAGGTGCTCGAGGGTGCTGACCACGACCCGCTGGTCGCTCGTGGTGCCCTGCTGGATGCAGGCGGCGGGAGTGTCGGCGGGACGTCCCCAGCGGATGAGCGATGCGGTCACCAGTGGCAGCCGGTCGTGGCCCATGAGGACCACGAGCGTCCCCGTCCCTTGGGCGAGCGCCTGCCAGCGGACCCGGCTGGCCGGGTCGTCGGAGTCCAGGTGACCGGTGACGACGCAGACGTCCTGGGTGTAGCCACGCGCCGTGACCGGAATGCCGGCGTAGGCCGGGGCGGCCAGCGCGGACGAGATGCCGGGGACGACCTCGAAGGCGATCCCCTTGTCCACCAGCGCCTCGGCCTCCTCGGACCCGCGGCCGAAGACGAACGGGTCACCACCCTTGAGGCGCACGACGCGCCGGCCGGCCTGCGCATGGGCGATGAGCTGGGCGTTGATCTGCTCCTGGCGGGGTGCCGTGCCGGTCCAGCTCGTCTTGCCGACGTCGACGACCTCGACGCCCGCCCGGCAGTGCCGGAGCACGTCGGGGTGGACCAGCCGGTCGACCAGGACCACGTCTGCCTCGCCGAGCAGCTCGGCCGCCCGCAGCGTCAGCAACCCCGGGTCACCCGGGCCGGCGCCGACGAGCGCGACCGTCCCGGGCATCACGGGACCACCTCGAGAACGGCGTCGGCAGGGCAGATCTCGAGGCACTCGCCGCAGGAGGTGCAGCGGTCGGCGCGGATCGAGAGCGGCAGCCCCACGACAATGGCGTGCTCGGGGCAGGTTCTCAGGCAGGCGCCGCAGGCGGTGCAGTCCTCGGTGAACGTGAACGGGGCTGCGGCCTCGGTCGTCACGGACCGGACCAGCGGTAGCCGCGCGGGGTGACCATCCGGCCGGCCACGACCGTGCTCTGCGAGGAGCCGACGACGACGCACGCGAACATCGTCACCTGCGTCGGGTCGAGCCTGCCGAGCGTCGTCAGGACGACGTGCTCGGTCGGGCGTGAGGCGTCGGTGACGACGCCGACCGGCGTCGTGGCGGGACGGCGCTCGAGCAGCATCGCGACGGCCTTCGGCAGCTGCCAGTCACGTCCGCGGCTGCGTGGGTTGTAGAAGGTGACGACCAGGTCGGCCTCGGCGACCGCCCGGATGCGCGCCTCGATGGCCGGCCACGGGGTGTGCAGGTCCGACAGGCTGAGGCTGGCATGGTCGTGCCCGAGCGGGGCGCCGAGCAGGCTGCTCGCGGCGAGCGCCGCCGTCACACCCGGGACGCCGACCACGTCGATGTCCTGACCGGCGACCTCGAGGGCCGGGCTAGCCATGGCGTAGACCCCCGCGTCGCCGGATCCCAGAAGTGCTACGGCATGGCCCTTCTCGGCCTCGGCGACGGCGCTGTGCGCGCGCTGCTCCTCCTTCCCCAGCCCCGTGACCAGCATCCGGGTGCCCGGCCGGGCGAGGTCACGGACCTGGTCGACGTACTGGTCCAGGCCCACCCAGACCGCGGCGCGGCGCAGCTCGGTGAGCGCCCTCGGCGTGAGCAGGTCCCGGGCGCCGGGACCGAGTCCGACCAGGCTGAGCCGACCACGGGCTCGGCGGCGCGCCACCGCCACCGTGGCCCGGGGGGACTTCTGCTTCTCGACGACCAGCTCACCGTCGCTGGCCAGCAGCGCGGCAGCCTCGGCGACGCTCGGGGTGCCGACGGCCTTGGCCGGCGCGGCGCTGGGGTTCGGCACGTCTACCTCGGCGAGCACGGGCGACGGAAAGGTCGTCAGCTCCCAGCCGCGGCGGCGGCACGCCTCGACGATGCCCGGCTCGTGCGCCTTGACGTCCGCGCTGGCGACGGCACCGACCGACCGGGCGGACAGGCCGGCCGCGGCGAGCGAGCGGTCCACCAGGTCCAGGACCTCCTCGGCGGACACGCCGCTCGAGGCGCCGAGGCCCAGGACCAGCGACGGCGGACGCAGCACGGCGGCGCGGTCGTCCGCGGGGTGCACCCGGTCGCTGACGCGCAGCACGTGCTGACCGGTGTCCCCCACCGGCAGCGGTGGCAGCGGCCAGACCGCGTCGGCCTCCAGGCGTACGTCCCGGCCGTCGAGCATCGCCCGGCTGACAGCGGCGACCGCCCCCTCGACCGGCCAGCCGAGGGTGTCCAGCCCCGGCAGACCGACCGCGTCGGTCGCGGTGGTGACGACGGCGGTCGCTCCGAGGGCGCCGGCGACCTGGCCGGCGAGGGCGTTGGCTCCTCCGGGCAGGCGCGGGCTGTGGCCGCCGAGCAACGCCACCGCGAACTGCTGCCCCTCGTCGACGACCACTACACCGGGGTCGGTCGCCTTGTCCCGCAGCAGCGGTGCGAGCAGCCGGATGGTCGCTCCCGTCGCGAGCAGGCACACCAGGCCGTCGCACTCGGCGAAGGCGGTCCCGAGCTGCCGCACGTCGTAGCGGCGGGTCGCGGGCAGTGCCGCGGCCAGGCGGTCCGCAGCGAGGCGCCCCGCGTCGGTGGCGTGGACGAGGCCGATCACGGTTGTCCGCCGGGTCGGGCGAGGTGTCCGGAGACGACGAAGACCGGGTTGGCCGGGACGAGCCGGTGCCCGTCGCCGAGGGGCTGCAGGGAGCTGGACTGCAGCAGCACCGACTCGACGTCGTAGCCGTCCAGCGCCGCCGTCGTCGGGCCCACCTGCTCGACCGTGGCGAGGGCCACCACCAGCCGGGTGGGACGGCGGGCCGCGCAGGCGGCGACGACCTGGGGACCGCCACCGCCGACGAAGACGGCGTCCGGGTCGGGCAGGCCGTGCAGGGCCTGCGGCGCCGAGGCGTGCACCAGGTGCACGAAGACACCGTGCTGCGAGGCGTTCTGGCGTACGAGGTCGAGTCCGTCGCCGTCGCGTTCGACGGCGTGCACGTCGGCGCCGAAGCGGGCGCACTCGACGGCGACCGAGCCGCTGCCGGCGCCGACGTCCCAGACGACATCTCCGAGTCGGGGGCCGGTGCGGGCGAGGACGACGGCGCGCACCTCCGGCTTCGTGATCATCGAGTCGCGGTGCGCGAAGGACCCGGTCGGCAGGGCCCACCCCTGCGGACCGCGGTGGCCGGCGACGACCGCCTTGGGCGCGGGCGGTCGGGTGGCGTGGTCGCTCGGCAGCACGAGCACGATGTTGGGGTCCTGCCAGGACGCGGCCGCGGCCTCGTCGGGGGTCACCTCGACCACCCGCTCGCCGGGCAGCCCGAGCCGTTCCCCGACGAGGAGCACCCGGTCGGCGCGACCCGCGAGGACGGCGCCGAGCTCGGCCGGACCGCACCGCTCGTCGGTGAGCACGGCGACCTTGGGCTGGGAGCGGGCGACGGCCAGGGCGTCGTGCGGCTCGCGGCCGTGGGCCGACACGACGACGGCGTCGTCCCACTCGATCCCGGCCCGGCCGAAGGCGAGCGCGATGCTCGTCAGCCCCGGCAGGACCTCGATCGGGCGCGGCTGCACGGCCCGCCGCAGCGCCCGGACGACGCCGAAGAAGCCGGGGTCCCCGGAGGCGAGCACCACGACGTCACCCGGCTCGTCGGCCACAGCGCGCAGGGCCGCCGCCGGGTCGTCGCGCAGCGCGAGCGTCGCCACCCCGTGCGGCAGGGCGACCGCCGCCAGGTGCCGACGGCCGCCCATGACCAGCGACGCGGCCGCGAGGCGCTGCTCGGCCTGCGTCGACAGCGGCGAGCCGTCCACCCCGACGACCGTGATCACGAGCTCACCCACGACGACTCGGTCGCCGCCACGACCGCCCGGCCGGCCGGGTCGATCAGGGCCACCCGGGCGGTCAGCCCGCTGAAGCGGTGCAGCACCTCGGCGACCCGCCGGCACAGCTCGTCACCGGCCGGGCGCAGGACGCCCGCGGCCTCCCACTGCTCGTAGGCGTGGCGGGCGGTGTTCGCCGCGCCGACGCCCTCGAGCAGCGCGGCGTCGTCGGTCACCGACCAGGTCACGTCGACCAGCACCGCCGGGTCGACCTTGCTCCTGGTGTAGTGCGTCATGAGCACGCCGCTCGCCAGCTTGGTGAGCTTGCCTGCCATCCCGACGAACACGACGTCGGTCAGCCCCTTGTCGACCGCCTCGCGCAGCGCTGCGCCGGTGAAGTCGCCGACCTCGACGAAGCAGACGTCGGGCACGTCCGGCAGCATCCGGATCGCGGCCTTCTCGGTGCGTCCGCCGGTGGCCAGGACCAGCGTCGGCTCGCCCTGCGCGGCCATGACGGACACCGCCTGCACGACCGAGGCGCGCCAGGACTCGGTGGAGAACGGGCGTACGACGCCGGTCGTGCCGAGGATGCTGATGCCGCCGAGGATCCCCAGCCTGGCGTTGGTGGTCTTGCGGGCGCGCCGCTCGCCGTCCGGGACGCTGATCGTCACCTGCACGCCGCGTTGCCCGAGGTCGACCACCGCGCCCACGTTGTCCCGGATCATCTGGCGGGGGACGGGATTGATGGCCGGCCCGCCGACCTCGAGCCCGAGCCCGGGCTTGGTGACGACGCCGATCCCGGTGCCGCCCTCGAGCTGCAGGCCAGGCAGTTCGGCCCAGCGCACGGTGGCGGTCAGGTGCGCGCCGTGCGTGACGTCGGGGTCGTCGCCGGCGTCCTTGACGACGACGGCCTCCGCCCGGTCGGGCGAGACGTCGCAGCGCTCGACCGGGAAGGACACCCGCCGGTCGTCCGGCAGCACGACCTCGACGGTGGTCGGCGCCGACTGGTCCCGCAGCGCGGTCGTGGCCGCCTTCGCTGCTGCCGCGCTACAGGTGCCCGTCGTCCACCCGCTGCGCAGAGGGCCGGTGCGCACCTTCGCCGTGCGGGGCAGGTCCGGCTCGCGCAGCTCCGGCCCCGTCACGAGAGCCCGGTCGCCGGCAGCCCGGCCACCGCGGGCCCGGCCCGCAGCGCCCTGTCGCGCGCCTTCAGCTCGGCCCGGCGCTCCGGGTCCTCCACCCTGCGGTGCTCGTGGAAGTGACCCGGGTCGTACAGGTGCGACCGCGTCCCGCCGGACGCGAGAGCCGGCCCGACCAGGACCATCGTGTGCTTGTAGAGCTTGCGCTCGCGGACCTGGTCGGCCAGCTCGCCGAGCCGGCACTCGAAGACCAGCTCGTCGGGCCAGGTAGCGGCGTAGGCGACCACGCAGGGCGTCGCCGCGTCGTACGTGCCGGCGGCCAGCAGCTCGTCCTGCAGCTGCTTGGTGCGCGCAGCCGACAGGAACAGCGCCATCGTCGTCCCGTGCGCCGCGAAGCCGCGCACGGTCTCGCCCGGTGGCATCGGCGTCTTGCCGCCCTCCAGGCGGGTGAGCACGACGGACTGCGCGACCTCCGGGATCGTCAGCTCGCGCTGCACCAGCGCGGCGACCGCGGTGAAGCTGCTGACACCCGGGATCACCTCCGTGGCGAGGCCGAGCCGCGCGCACAGCTCCCACTGCTCCTGCGTCCCGCCCCACAGCGCCGGGTCGCCGGAGTGGATGCGGGCGACGAGCAGGCCCTCCCGGGCGGCCCGCTCGTAGAGGTGGGTGATCCCCTCCATCGAGTGCTCGGCGGAGTTGACGACGACCGCGTCCGGACGGGCGTGCTGCAGGACGTCCTCGTGCACGAGAGAGGCGGCCCAGATGACGATGTCGGCCTCGCCGATGCGCCGGGCCGCACGCAGCGTCAGCAGGTCGGCAGCGCCGGGGCCGGCGCCGACGAAGCTCACGCGTCCTGACGTCACCGCGGGCGGGCCGGTCGTCACAGCTTGCCTCCGCGAACCGTACGACGGGCGGGGACGAGCACCGTCGACAGGTACGGCGCGTCGGCGGGCGCGTCGGCGGCGGCCCCGAGCTGCTGGTCGGGCAGCCCGAGAGCTGCGCCGTAGACGGCACCGTCGAGTCGACCGTGCTTCGCGAGCACCTCGAGCACCGCGGGCATGTGCCGTCCACCCTTGTAGGCGACGACGGAGTCGAAGTGCGTCAGCGCCTGCTCGAACGCCTCGACGCCGGCGGTCAGCGGCAGCAGTGCGAGCGACTCGGTGCCCTCGCAGAGCACCGTGCCGGACCGGGCGGCCAGGTCCTGCATGGCGGTGATGCCCGGCACGGTGGAGATCTCGACCTCGGGCACCCGCTCGCGCACCGCGTCGGCGAGGTAGGTGAAGGTGCTGTAGACGTTCGGGTCGCCGATCGTGGCGAACGCGACCGTGCCGCCCCGGGTGCGCAGCTGCTCCGCGACGGCGTCGGCGGCGCCTTCCCACGCCGACAGCCGCCCGGGGGTGGCGCCCCCCCGGTCGTCGAGGGCGAAGACGAGGCGCAGCAGGCGGTCGTGGTCGACGTGCACCCGCACCGTCGCCTCGGCCCGGCCCTGCTCCTGCGGGTCCAGGACGGGGACGACGACCAGGTCGGCCTCGCGCAGGACACGGACGCCCTTGACGGTCACCAGCTCCGGGTCGCCCGGGCCCACGCCCACACCGACCAGCCTCATGCGAGGACCTCCGATCCCAGCGTGACGACCCTGCGTGCGGCAGCGACGAACCGGTCGGCGATCCCCGGCTGACCGGCCCAGTGGGTGTGCAGGTAGGAGGCGTGGACACCGCCCTGGACCCAGCCCTCCGGGACGCCGTCGACCAACCAGGCCGGGTCGGCTCCGGCCCGCGGCTCGACGGCGGTGCGGTGGAACTCGTGGCCGTGCACCCGGTGCTCGCAGGCTGCGCCCGCCTCCGCGGCCCAGCTCCCCGCGGCGGGTCGGGCGGTGCGGTAGCCGAGGGTGAGCCGCGACGTCATGCGCCCGGCGGCGGGCAGCACGGCGCACATCGCCAGCCCGTCGAGCGACTCGCACAGGTAGAGCAGCCCGGCGCACTCCGCGGACACCGGTGCTCCCGTGCTGGCCAGCCGTGCCACGTCGGCGCGCAGACCGGCGTTGGCTGAGAGCTGCGCGGCGTACACCTCGGGGAATCCTCCACCCAGGACCAGCCCACGCGTCCCGGGCGGCAGCGCCTCGTCGCGCAGCGGGTCCACGACGACGACCTCGGCGCCGGCGGCGGTCAGCAGCTCGACGGTCTCGGTGTAGCAGAAGGTGAAGGCCGGTCCACCGGCGACGGCGACCACCGGCGGACCGGCGACCGGACCGAGCCCGTCCGTCCCAGTAGGACCCGAAGGCCCTGCCTGCCAGGGCGTCCCCGGCAGATCGCCCGCAGTCCGGGCGATCTCCAGCAGCGCGTCGAGGTCGCAGCCCTCGCGTACGACGGCGGCCAGCCGGTCGACCGTCGCGACCGCCTCGGGGGCCCGCTCGGCGACCGGGACGAGACCCAGGTGCCGGCTGGGGGTGGCGACGTCGGCGTCTCGGCGCAGCACCCCGAGGACCCGCACCTGGCCGTCGAGCGCCTCGCGCAGCAGCTGCTCGTGGCGGTCGCCCGCCACCTGGTTCAGGACCACCCCGGCGAGCCGCACCCGGCTGTCGTACGAGGAGAAGCCGTGCACCAGCGCGGCGACCGAGCGCGACTGCGACGACGCGTCGACCACCAGCACGACCGGTGCGTCGAGCAGCCGCGCGACGTGGGCGGTCGAGCCGTCCGGCGTGGAGCCGCGGCCGTCGAACAGGCCCATGACGCCCTCGACCACGGCGACATCGGCGCCAGCAGAGCCGTGCAGGAACAGCGGCACGATGCGCTCCTCGCCCACCATGACGGGGTCGAGGTTGCGCCCGGGACGGCCGGTCGCCAGGGCGTGGTAGCCGGGGTCGATGTAGTCCGGCCCGACCTTGTGCGGCGAGACCTGGAGGCCGCGGGTCCGCAGCGCCGCCATCAGCCCGGTCGCCACGGTGGTCTTGCCCGCGCCGGAGGCGGGAGCCGCGACGACGAGCCGCGGGACCGTCGCGTCCCCCCGGGTCACCACTCGATCCCCCGCTGGCCCTTCTGCCCCGCGTCCATCGGGTGCTTGACCTTGGTGGTCTCCATCACCAGGTCCGCCGCCTCGATCAGCGCGGGGTGCGCGTCGCGGCCGGTGATGACGACGTGCTGGTCCTCCGGCCGGTCCCGCAGGACGGCGACGACCTCGTCGACGTCGACCCATCCCCACGTCATCGGGTAGGTGAACTCGTCGAGCACGTAGAAGCGATAGGTCTGCGCGGCGAGGTCGCGCTTCACCTGCTCCCACCCCTCGCGGGCGTTCGCGGCGTGGTCGTCGTCGCTGCCCTGCTTGCGGGTCCAGGACCAGCCCTCGCCCATCTTGTGCCAGGCGACAGTGCCGCCCGCGCCGCTCGCGCCGAGCACCGTCAGCGCGTGCTCCTCGCCGACCTTCCACTTGGCGCTCTTGACGAACTGGAAGACCCCGATGGCCCAGCCCTGGTTCCAGGCGCGCAGCGCGAGCCCGAAGGCCGCCGTCGACTTGCCCTTCATCTGTCCGGTGTGCACGACGAGCAACGCCCGGTTGCGACGCTGCCGGGTGGTGAGCCCGTCCTCCGGGACGGAGACCGGCTGTCCCTGGGGCATGCTCAGGCCGCCTTCACGACACGGGTCAGCGCGTCGGCCGACAGCTGCTCGAGCCGCAGCGCGACACCGCCGAGCTGCTCGCCGAGACGAGCACCGAGACCGAGCCGGACCGGGCCGCTCTCGCAGTCCACGACCACGAACGCTGCCCCGGTGCGCAGCAGGTGCGCGGCGGCGAGCTCGGGCGCGGGGCCGCTGGTGTGCCGGCCGTCGGTCACGACCACGACGAGGGCGCGCCGGGCCCGGTCGCGCACCGCCTCGACGCGCAGCACCTCGGCCGCACGCAGCAGCCCGGCCGACAGCGGGGTGCGGCCACCGGTCGGCAGGTCGGCGAGCCGTGCCGCGGCCGCCTCGACGCTGCTCGTCGGCGGCAGCGTCAGCTCGGCGCCCGCCCCGCGGAAGCTGATCAGCGCGACCTTGTCGCGCCGCTGGTAGGCGTCGGTCAGCAGCGACAGCACGGCGCCCTTGACGGCGCCCATCCGCTGACGGGCCGCCATCGAGCCGGACGCGTCGACCACGAAGAGCACGAGGTTGCCCTCGCGGCCCTCGCGGACGGCTTCCCGCAGGTCACCGCTGCGCACGACGACTCCGGTCCCGGCGCGTCCGCGCGCCTTCTGGTGAGGCGCGGCGGCGCGCAGGGTCGCGGTGAGGTGCAGCGCCTGCAGGCGCCCGGACGGCAGGCGGGCGCCGGTCAGCCGCCCGCTGCCGCCCTCGGTGCGGGAGCGACGACCGGCCGCACCGGCCCGCCGGTTGACGCCCGGCACCGACAGCGCCACGGGGGCGAAGGTCTCGCCCGCTGCGGCAGGCGGCGCGTCGGGCGCGGGGAGCGGGCGCACCTCGGCAGGAGCGCCCCCCTCACCACCCTGCTCGACCGGGCCGCTGCCGTCGTCGGCAGCAGCCTCGTCCGTCGCGTCGCCGCTCGGCGGAGCGCCACCGTCGCAGGGACCGTCGTCGTCCGGTCCCTGCTCCGGCGGGACCGAGTCGAGTGCGTCGTCCAGCTGCTGCTCGTCCAGGCCAGGCGCCTCGAAGGGGGTGCGGCGGCGGCGGTGCGGCAGGGCGAGCCGGGCTGCGGTGCGGACGTCCTCGGTGGTGACCTCGTCGCGACCGGCCCAGGCGGCGAGCGCGACAGCGGCCTTGGCGGTCACCAGGTCGGCGCGCAGCCCGTCGACGTCGAAGGCGGCGCAGACGGTGGTGACCTCCTGCAGCGCGTGGTCGGACAGGACGACCTTCGGCAGGTGGGCGCGGGCCGTGGCGATCTGCTCGGCCAGCTCGGCGTCCGCCGCGGCGTAGCGGGCCGCGAAGCCGGTGGGGTCGGCCTCGTACGCCAGTCGGCGGCGGACCACCTCGGCCCGCTCGACCGGGTCGCGGGTCGCCGCCACCTCGACGGTCAGGCCGAACCGGTCGAGCAGCTGCGGTCGCAGCTCACCCTCCTCGGGGTTCATCGTGCCGACCAGCAGGAAGCTCGCGGCGTGTCGCACCGACACGCCCTCGCGCTCGACGTAGGACGTGCCGAGGGCGGCCGCGTCGAGCAGCAGGTCGACGAGGTGGTCGTGCAGCAGGTTGACCTCGTCGACGTAGAGCACGCCGCGGTGGGCGGCGGCCAGCAGTCCCGGCTCGTAGGCCGACACGCCCGTGGTCAGCGCGCGCTCGAGGTCCAGCGAGCCGACCAGGCGGTCCTCGGAGGCACCCACCGGGAGCTCGACCAGTCGCGCCGCTCGCGTCCCGCCGGCTTCCTCGACCTCGGGGACCGCCGGGTGCGGACCGTCGGGGCACGAGGGGTCGGGCTCGGCCGGGTCGCAGGAGAAGCGGCAGCCCGGGACGACGCGCACCGGCGGGAGCAGCGCGGCGAGGGCGCGGACGACGGTCGACTTGGCCGTCCCCTTCTCACCCCGGACCAGCACCCCGCCGACGGCCGGCGAGACCGCGTTGACGACCAGGGCGAGGCGCAGGTCGTCGAGGCCGACGACGGCGGAGAAGGGATAGCTCACGCGGAGGTGCTCACGCGAGGCGGGCAGGCGGCGCTGATGGAGGACCGGGCGCTCATGGTGAGCCTTCCTCGGGGTCCGCGCCCCGGGTGGACGGATCGACAGCCGAAGTGTCTGGCTCCCACCGGCCCGGTTCGGGCAGGCGGTCACAGTGGCGGGACCGCGCCGGAGTCGCACCGGCTTCCTTCTCCTGCTGTCGCTGGCGCGCCAGCGTAACCGTCCGGGAGCAGACCAGCGCCTTTGTCTGAGCCACCGCGGTCAGGGCGCCCCGGGCGGCACGAACGGCAAACCGTCCGGAGCGCCGCCCTCGAGCAGGGCCAGGACGGCGGCGGTGTCCAGGTGGTCGGCGACCAGGTCGCCGAGCGCGTCCAGCCGGTCCTGCCGGACGTCCTCGAAGGACACCGTGCCCGGCACCCAGGCGCGGCCGGTGGCCTCGGCCACCTCGGACAGCAGGGCCCGCCGTACGCCGTCGCTCTCGAGGGCGCCGTGCCAGACGGTCCCGGAGACGGCTCCGGACCGGCAGCCCTCCCCCGGCGCGAACAGCTCCGCACCGCCGTCGACCTCGACGACGCCGTGGTGGATCTCGTACGCCGTCGTGACCGCGTGCTCGCCGTAGCTGCCGGTCGGGCGGGCCAGCACCT
>Ga0136624_1000253_pt1 | contig 19265 bp, 19 predicted proteins | sample AntDrymUQ4692206_2_FD_104802 | JGI IMG/M metagenome (GOLD analysis project Ga0136624, IMG submission 104802) | Polar desert sand microbial communities from Dry Valleys, Antarctica - metaG UQ469 (22.06) | ecosystem: Environmental > Terrestrial > Soil > Desert | place: Antarctica: Dry Valley... | reverse complement strand
GTCCCAGCTCCACTGGTGCGGGTAGAGGTTCGGGGCGGCCCTCGTCCATCCCCCCATGTCGTTGCGGCGCAGCACGTCCGCCGCGTCCTGGAACAGCCCGGAAGAGATCGCGGCATCCATTAAGTCATCTATGCTAGCAGAAAGGGCGCCCCGGGGCGTTCGGACACGGCGGGGCGGCGCAGTGTATCTTCTGGGCATGATCCGGTACGGATACCCGGCCCAGAACCTGACACTACCGGCGACTACGAACCGCACCCTCAGGTTCGCGGGCCTCGCGGACGCGGAGAAGGTGCGCGCCCTCGTCCGGGAGAACCTGCTCGGGCTGGAGACCATCGTCCGTTGGAACGCCGAACGCGGCATCCACCTCTTCAGGATCGGGCAGGGCCTGATCCCCTTCGCCTCCCACCCGTCCTTCCCCTATGACTGGGCCGAAGAACACGGCGACGACCTGCGCGAGCTTGGCGCCCTCACCCGCTCTCTGGGCGTCCGCCTGAGCATGCACCCGGGCCAGTTCATCAACCCCGGTAGCCCGAACCCCCGAACGGCCCAACGCAGCCTCGACGAGCTGCGCTACGCCACCCGCGTCTTCGACCTCATGGACAGCGACGACGCCGTCGTCGTGCTCCACCTCGGCGGCGCCTACGACGACCGGCCCGCCGCCATCGCCCGCTTCATCGAAGCCCTGCGGCCGGAAGAGGGCATCCTGCGCTACCTGGCGCTCGAGAACGACGAGCGCATCTGGACGGTGGAAGAGATCTCCTCGACTGCGCAGACCCTGGGCATACCCGCGATCCTGGACAACCTCCACCACGCCCTGAACCCCGGCGGACTCTCGCTTGGCGAGGCGCTCGATCTCGCGCTGCCGACGTGGGAGGTGAGGGAAGTCAGGCCCAAGGTCCACCTCTCGAGCCAGGACCCGGCGAAACGTCCCGGCGCCCACGCCCGCTCCATCGAAGTGGGGGATTGTGCCGCGTTGCTGGACGCGCTCGACGGCCGGCAGACGGATGTGATGGTGGAGGCAAAGGGCAAAGAGCTCGCCCTCCCGGCGCTGAGGGCGGCCTTCGTCTAAAGTAGGAGGAGTATGCACCAGAACCCGGAGCCCCAAGAGATCCGACGCCTCCTCTCAGGAGCCCGAACCGTCGCGGTGGTCGGCCTCTCTGACAGGCCACACCGCACCAGCCACGCGATCGCCCGCGCCCTCCAGGGCTTCGGCTTCAGGGTCTTCCCCGTCAACCCCAACCTCGAAGGCCCGGTGCTCGGCGAGGAGCCGTATTCCCGGGTTCAGGAGATCCCGGAGCCCGTGGACGTCGTGGACGTGTTCCGCAGGGGCGAGACGGTCTTTCCGGTCGCGGAGGACGCCGTGGCCGCTGGCGCAAAGGTGCTCTGGATGCAGTCCGGCGTCGTGAACGAGGAGGCCGCCGCCTACGCGCGCGAACACGGCCTCACGGTCGTCATGGACCGCTGCATAAAGGTGGACTATGCTTACCTGGTCGGGAGATAAGGAGGCAGCATGGCAAGGGTATGTGTGTTCGACGTCAACGAGACTCTGCTGGACCTGGGGGCGCTGGACCCGCTTTTCGAGCGGGCCTTCGGAGACGCCGGCGTGCGGCGAAGCTGGTTCCTGCAAGTCCTGCAGTCGGCCCTCGTGGCGACCGTGACGGGCGCCTACTCGGACTTCGGCGCCGTCGGCGGCGCCGCGCTCGAGATGACCGCCGAGCGCGAGGGGGTCCGGCTCTCGGAGGAGGACCGGCGGAGCATCCTCGGCGGCATGCGCGAGCTGCCCCCGCACCCGGAGGTGTCCGCGGCCCTGGACCTCCTGCGCGACGCGGGGCTCAGGCTTGCCGCGCTCACGAACAGCACCGTCGAGGTGGCCGAGGCGCAACTGGAGAACGCCGGCATCTCCGACCGGTTCGAGAAAATCCTCTCCGCCGACACCGTCCGGCGCCTGAAGCCCGCGCCGGAGCCCTACCGCGCCGCCGCCGAAGCCCTCGGCGTCGAGACCCCGCAGGTGCGGCTCGTCGCCGCCCACGCCTGGGACGTGGCCGGCGCCCTGCGCGCGGGGTGCGCCGCGGCTTTCGTCGCCCGACCCGGCATGGTCCTCGACCCGCTCGTGGAGCCCCCGGACGTCGTCGGGGCGGACCTGTCGGAGGTGGCTTCTTCGATCATCGCGGCCGAAGCGTAGCGTCGGGGCCGCCCCCGGTCTTGAACGCCGCCGAACGCATCTCGGTCCAGATGTTCTTCTACGGCACGCTCAAGCGAGGCGGGATCAACCACCCGTACTGCCGGGGCGGCCTGATGACGGCGGAGGCACGCATTGAGGGCCTCCTCTACGACCTGCCCCAGGGCTACCCGGCAATCGTCGTGCCGGAAGAGACGGTCCTGGCCGTCGGCACCGACGACCCCTTACGTGACGCGCGCGAAGCCAACGCGCTGACCCGGGCCGGTCTTGCTGAACCGGGGACGCCGACCGTCTACGGAGAGCTGTACACCTTCGATGACCCGAGGGAACGGCTGCCCACGCTGGACGAGCTGGAGGATTTCTCACCCAACGACCCGTCGAGCCCGTACCGGCGCGTGCTCGTTCCGGTACGCCCCGACGGCGGCGGCGTCACGCCGGCCTGGGCCTACGCGGCGCGGCATCCGCGCGGAACGCACCTGCCCGGCGGGCGTTGGCCCGCGTGAGAACGTAGAAGGGGCGGGGAATACGGGCCCCCGCCCCTTCGAAATTCTAGGAGCTGGGCCCCTGATCGTCGGCGTCCACTACCTCTTCCCGGATGACGCGGCGACGGATCTTGGTCCGACCGCCCTCCTGGAAGGTCTCGGTCTCCTCGGTCTGGCGGGAAGTCGTCGGCTGTGAGCCCGAGGAGCTCTCCCCCGCGCTCCCGGTCGTTCCCGAAGAGCCGGACGTTTCGTGCTGCTCCCCGGTGTTCCCCGAGCCGCCGGTCTGCTCGTAATACCCGGCGCCCGTCGATCCTTCAGAAGTTCCGGTTCCGGTGGCCGATGCGTCGGAGTCTCGTCGCTCCCCGTGCTCTGTGTGCCCGCCCGAAGAGGTTTCGCGGTCGTCCGAGTATGTCTCGCTCGACGATTCGCGATCATCGGCGTAGGCGTCGTCATGGGTGCCACCGTCGGAGGACTCGCGATCCCCGCCGCCGGGCGCGGGGCTGGACGACCCGGTCTCCTGACCTTCGTCGTAGTCAGAGGCGCCGTGCCCGGCGGCGGTGCCGGCGGCGGTGCCACCCGCGGCGGCACCGTAGGAGGAGCCGCCGGAGCCGCCCTGCAGGGACTCGAGGCCGAAGTGGCGCCGGATGCGCTCCTCGTACTCGGCGGTGACGTCCTCGTCGTCGTCGAAGCTCGGGGCGTCCTTGACGCGGTCCCTGGACTCGGAGACCTCTATGGTCCTGTCGTTCTCGTTGATGCGGACTATTTCGGTCGGGATCAGGGTGGACTTCCTCCCGAGGAAACCCAGCTTGACGCCGATGTACTCCTCGTGGTCTCTCTCGTCCACGAAAAGGTCGTCTACCTTCCCGATCTTGCTCCCCTGGTTGTCGTAGACGGTGTAGTCTTCGTATTTCTCTTCCAACTCCCGCAAACGCTCTTCGTTAGCCACTTCTCTCCTCCTCGACAACGCTCTGTGTTTCCCCAACCTGCGTACCCGCGCCTCGTCCGCGGCTAAACATACGGGCCCGCCGCCCCAAACGACTTGCTAAACTGCCGGTGGGATCTCTCCTCGGGGGTTGGTGTGACGTCGGTACCGGAGAACGATAGGGTCTTGTCCGTGGACGTCGGCTCGTCCTCGGTGCGGGCGGCCCTGCACGACGCCTCGGGCGACGCGGTCGGGGGCTCCGAGGTCAAGCTTGACCACGAATTCGACCACACCGCGGACGGCGGCGCGACCGCGGACGCCGACGGGCTGCTGGACCTGGTCGCCCGCGCCATCGACGGCGTCCTCTCCCGCAACCCCGACGCGCGCATCCTGTGCGTGGCGGCCAGTACCTTCTGGCACTCGGTCCTCGGCGTCGACCGTGACGGCCGGCCGACCACGCCCATCCTCACCTGGGCCGACCGCAGGGCCGCGGACGCCGCCAAAGACCTCCGGGAACGCCTCGACGAGGAGGCCGTCCACCGCCGGACCGGCGCCCCCCTCCACTCCAGCTACTGGCCGGCCAAGCTGCTGTGGTTGGAGAACGCCGACCCGGACGGCTCCAAACGGACAGAGCGATGGCTCTCCCCCGCCGACTACTTCTACGCCCGCCTCTTCGGCGGCCCGCCCACCATCGGCACCTCGATGGCCTCCGCCACCGGCCTCTACGATCAGAACCGCAACCGCTGGGACGCCCAAACGCTCGAATCCCTTTCCGTGGATGAGGCGCAACTTCCCGCCCTCTCCGACGAGCCGCGCGCGGGGCTCCTCGGCGAGTGGGCGCTGCGCTGGCCCGCGCTCGAGGGCGTCCCCTGGTTCCCGGCGGTCGGGGACGGCGCGTGCTCCAATGTCGGCAGCGGATGCACGAGTAGCGACCGCCTCGCGCTGATGGTCGGCACGAGCGGGGCGATGCGGGTGCTGTGGAAGGCCGCCTCGGTCGAGGTGCCGTCCGGCCCCTGGTGCTACCGGGCCGACCGGCAGCGCTTCGTCATGGGTGGCGCGCTCTCGGACGGCGGCAACCTCGTCGGCTGGCTCAGGGAGACTTTACGCCTGCCGGACCCGGAGGAGACCGAGAAGCTGCTGGCGCGGATGGAGCCAGACTCACACGGCCTGACGTTCCTCCCCATCCTGAACGGCGAGCGCGGGCCCACATGGGCGGACAGGGCCAACGGGACCATCTCCGGCCTCGCCCTGAGCAACACGCCGGTGGAGATCCTGCGGGCCGCCATGGAGGCCGTCGCCTACCGCTTCGCCCTCATCGCCGAGATCCTGCAAAAGGCCTCGCCCGGCGACAAGCAGGTCATAGCGACCGGCGGGGGCCTCCTGGGCTCGCCGACCTGGACCCGCATCATGGCCGACGCCCTCGGCCGCCCCGTCACGCTCTCCGGCGTCGAGGAAGCCTCCGCCCGCGGCGCGACCCTCCTCGCCCTGGAAGCCCTCGGGGGACCCGGAATAGAGCAGCGCGGGGTGCCCCTCGGCGAAACCTTCGAGCCCGACCCCGAGCGCCACGACATCTACCGCGAGGCCCTGGCCCGCCAGCGCCGCCTCTACGAAGCGGTGTTGTAGGTTTCAGGCATCAGGTTTCAGGTTTCAGCAAGTCGACTGTGGCGAAGATGGGTGGCGATCATGAAGGGGGTTGTCCTGCCGGAGGAAAGCTGCGGCCAACCGCCAAAGAAGCTGACGGCTGGCCGCTGATGCCTGAATGCTCGAACGCGCTAGCGGTCGTTTATCGGAACGTAGTTCGCCTCGCGGGGGCCGGTGTAGATCTGGCGGGGGCGGGCGATCTTGAACTCGGGGTCGTCCATGAGCTCCAGCCACTGGGCCGTCCAGCCGGGGGTCCGGCCGATGGCGAACATGACGGTGAAGGCTTCGGTTGGGATGCCCATGGCCTCGTAGATGATCCCGGACCAGTAGTCCACGTTGGGGTAGAGTTTGCGGTCGGTGAAGTACTCGTCGTCGAGGGCCCGCTTCTCGAGCTCTATGGCCACGTCCAGAAGCGGGCTGCTTTTGCCGGTGGCCTCCAGGACCTCGTCCACGTGGCCCCGGATGATGCGGGCGCGCGGGTCGTAGTTCTTGTAGATCCGGTGGCCGAAGCCCATGAGCCGCTCGTTGCCGTCCTTGACGCCCTGCAAAAAGCCGGGGATGTTGTCGGTGGACCCGATGCGTTGGAGCATCTTGAGAACGGCGACGTTGGCGCCGCCGTGCGAAGGTCCGTAGAGGCCGGCCACGCCCGCGGCGACGGAGGTAAAGGGGTCGTTGATGGCGCTCCCGACTACCCTCACGGCCGCGGCCGAGCAGTTCTGCTCGTGGTCGGCGTGGAGGATGAAGAGCACGTCGAGGGCCTTCTCTATCCTGGGGTCAGGCTCGTAGCGCGGTTCGGCCATCTTGAAGAGCATGGAAAGGAAGTTGCCCGTGTACGTCAGGTCGTTGTCCGGGTAGACGTACGGCAGGCCGAGGCTGTGGCGGTAGGCGAAGGCGGCGAGGGTCGGCATCTTGGCGATCAGGCGCACCCCAGAGACGTAGCGCTGGTATTGGTCGTCGGTGTCCCTGGCCTCGGGGTAGAACGTCGAGAGCGCGCCGACGCTCGCGAGCAGCATCCCCATGGGGTTGGCGTCGTGGCGGAAGCCGTCCATGAAGCGCTTGATCATCTCGTGCACGTAGGTGTGGTGGGTGACGTCGTAGACCCACTCGTCGTACTCTTTCTGGGTGGGCAGATGCCCGTGGAGAACCAGGTACGAGACTTCCAGAAAGTTCGAGTGCTCGGTGAGCTGCTCGATGGGGATACCCCGGTGCTCCAGGATGCCCTTCTCCCCGTCGATGTACGTCACGGCGCTGCGGGAGCTCGCCGTGTTGGTGAAGCCGGGGTCGTAGGTCATCAGGCCGAAGTCCTCGTCGTCGACCTTGATCTGACGCAGGTCCAGCGCCCGGACGGTGCCGTCCTTGATCTCGACGTCGTAACTGCGCCCCGTCCGGTTGTCCGTGATAGACAGGCTATCCATACCCGATGCGGTGCCCGCCCGGCCGTTTCCCGTGCTCTGCGACTCTTCGCTCAAAGGCGCCCCTTTCTCAGAAACATGGACGGATTATATATGTTTACTTCACATATATGTATGCGCGGCAACGGTCCGCCGTTTCCGGGTATTATCTCCCAACATCGCGCAAAGGAAAAGGTTGCTCGGAGTTCCGGGCCCGCCCGGGTGAAACCCGGGCGCGTCGCCGCCGTATCCGGAGACGGAGACTGACGCGAAGGAGCCGGCGTGAGAGAAGAGAACTACGGGATGCAGCGGGAATGGGAGCCTCAGTCGGTGGCGACCCTGGGCCCCGTGAGCGCGGCAGACGAGCGCTCGTGGTCCGCGCTCGCCCACCTGAGCGCGTTCCTGAACCTGTTCACGGGTTTTCTGGGCCCGGTGGCGGCGTTCGTCGTCTGGCTCGTCTACAGGGAACGTTCGTCGGTGGTCGCCCGCCACGCGATAAGGTCCGTTGTCTACCAGTCCATCTGGCTCGTTGGGCTCTTCCTCGGTTGGACGGTCACCTTCTTCCTGACGGCGTTCGTCGTGGGGGTTCTGCTCTGGCCGGTCATGGGAATCCTGACGCTCGCCTTCTTCAGCCACGCCTCCTACGAGGCCTACATGGCGTACAGGGGCGCCGGCGTCCACACCTACCAATAGGACGACGTTTCTCACCAGCGAGTAGTCGTGCGGCGCTTCGCGGGGTTTAATTGTCGGGACCTACGACCCCACGGAGCGGCCCGGATGGACGAGATGCACGAGTTCGTCGAGAGCTCAGAAGACCAGCGACGAGAAGATCCCCCCGTGACCGGGGTGGCGTCGCGCCGGGTCGAGCCGGGCCGGGAAGGGGAGTTCGAAACCTGGGTCTCCGGCATCCTGGGCGCCGTGCAGGGGTTCCCTGGCTACCTCGGCTCCGACGTCCTGCGCCCGAGCGATTCCAAGGAAGACGACGAGTACAGCATCATCTACCGCTTCGACCACGCCAGCAACCTCAAGCGTTGGGAGGAGTCCGACGAGCGCCGCCGCTGGCTGGACAAGGCCGAACCCCTCGTCCGGGAACAGACCGTCCGCAGGCTCACGGGATTAGAGACATGGTTCACCCTGCCGTCCAGGGACGGCGAGCCCGCCCCGCCGCGCTACAAGATGGCCATCGTGACGTGGCTCGCGGTCTTCCCTACCGTCCTGATCATCTTCACCCTCTTCGGCCCGCTCCTGAACCTCTTGCCGACGGTTCTGCGGACCCTCCTCTTCACGCTCACCATGGTCACGCTCATGACCTACCTAATAATGCCCCGCATGACCCGCCTCTTCTCTTTCTGGCTCTACCCGAAGGAATAATAGCGGCTTCGGGCATCAGGTTTCAGGCTACAGAAAAGACGCCCAGAACAAGCCGTGACCACCGACCCGTCCCTCGGCGGTGAAGCGGATCAATCCTCTTGACCTTTGCTGTTGGTCGTGCCCGATGCGTGATCTAGACAACATAGCTCGCGCTGAACCTTCCCGCTAATCTCCGTCTATGCTGTCTCCAATCGTCGGAATCCGCTCGACCTCCGGCATGTGATCGAAGTGCCGGTCCATGGTCAACAGAGCAACGTCGTGGCGCGAGCAGAGGACGCCGATGATGGCGTCCGTAAGCGGGATGGTGATTCCACTCCTCCGTAACTCCCCGAGCCTCTCTCCAGCCGCGGAGAAGTCCCGGCGTTCGGTCTCGATGTATCCCAGCGCGGAGAACAAATCCGCCACCTCCTCCCGCTCTCCCCGCCGCAGGCCCTGTATTATCTCCGCCTCTATCACGCCGCAGAGCAGCGCCCGCTCCCCTTCGAGCAGACCGTCGACCGCATCCGATACGGGCCCCTCGCCGTGGCGGAAGTACTCTATCCACGCCGAAGAATCGACCATCACGCCGGGTTCAGAGATCCGCCACCTCCTCGACCTCGGCCTCCCGCAGCCTCTCGCTCCCGGCCTCTACGGGCAGCTTTCCACGCAGCGACCGCAACCGTCGTAGCCTTTCCTGCCTCACCCATTCCTCGACCGCCCTGTTGACGGCTGCGGTCCTGGTTCTCGCCTCCGTGAACCGCATAAGGTCCGAAGCGACCTCTTCGGACATGGTCACCGTGGTCCGCAAACCGTCCTCCTATCACCAAAATTATCTATTATTTGGTGATGAGTCTACCACCAGGGTAGGGTGAATTGCGAACCCACGGTATCGCAGTGTTCCACGACAGCGTTCTTTACTGTTCACCACCTTGCAGCGCATTCTCTAGCGCCGAGATCAAGGGTGGGAGGTCGTTCCGCACTGTGGCCCACACCACGTCCAGACGACGTCGAAGTAGGCGTGAATCAAGCGGTTTCTCATCGCTACGATCTCTCGCCACGGAACATCGGGGACCTCGACTCGGCCTTCGGATGAAACCGTCGCTCCCGCTTCGCCTACACAATCTCGATGGACTTTACGAGAGCCAGCGCGAGCATCCGATCCGCGTCCAAGTCACCGCGCTCTCTGTCGGAGATGAAGCTCAGAGCCTCACTCGCCGCGTCGACCATGTGGCGAATTCTTACCGGTCATCCTCGCGCATACTGAACCGCGGCCGAACGCACGACCTCGTCCCTGAAGTACCGGCTGAGGTCCTGGGGCGTCCGCAGGTCCACTTTTCTCCCGAACAACGTCGAGAGTTCCGACTCCATTCGGGCGAGGCCGATCATGCCGGGAGTATGCCCTTCTTCGAACTCGACCAGCACGTCTACGTCACTGTGAGGACCGAAGTCCTCGCGCAGTACGGAGCCGAAAAGCGAGTGCCTGGCAACGTGGTTCCGCCGACAGAAACCGGCGAACTCCGCCTGGGAAGGTAAAGTCTGCTCCATGGTCACATCCTATCGTCCGACTGCAATCCTCTGCAGATACTGGAGCGCGTCGTCCACCCTCACAACATCCCCGTACTTCGCGTCGATGTCGTAGAGGTTTGCCTCGTGGGCGTCCGGGTTGCGATCTCCTACGGCCTCGCGCGGCACGACTGGCCTGAAGCCGTACTGGAGGGCGTCCACCGCCGTGGCCCGCACGCACCCCGAGGTCGAGGCGCCGGTTACGATGAGGGTGTCCACGCCGGCGGCGGTAAGTAAGGCCCCGAGCGGGGTGCCGAAGAAGCCGGAGGCGAAGAGCTTGTTTAGGACGGGCTCGGTCTCTCGCGGGGCTATGCGAGGGTCTATCTCGGCCCAGCGAGTCCCGGCTTCGAGCGTGAGCAGCGCCGGCACCTTCTCTATAAAGGCGGCGGCGGTCAGTTTGTCGCTCTCCTTGTAGGCGACGGTGGTGAAGACGACCGGGATGCCGACCTCGCGGGCCACTTCGAGTAACTTCGAAATATTCTCGACCGGGCCTTCGAGGTCGCAGGCCAGGGACGATTCGGGGTCGGTGAAGCCGAGGGTCATGTCCACGACGATGAGGGCGGGACGGCCGCCGGAGCCGCCCCTCCCGCCGAACCCCTCGATGTGGGCTTCCGTCACCTCTTGCCATCCCTGGCCGCGCCGAGCTCGCCGGAGAGCCACTCGTTGAATTCGCGCCGGGTCGCGGCTATGGCGCGGCGCTGCTCTTCGAGCGGCGGCAGGTCGCCGTGGTCGAAGCCGAGGAGGTCGCCGCGTCCGCCTTTGATCTCCTCCCGTCGCGCTTCGGTCGCCGGGGCGTCCACGGGGCCTTCACCGCCGACCACGACGCCGTACTCCCGCTCGGCCGACTCGGGGCTGATGAGACGCCAGCGCAGGTCTTTGGCGACGGCTTCGGGGTCGCGTTCGAGCGGGTCGCCCACACCGCCGGCGCCGGCCGTCTCGAAGACGAGGCGGTCTCCACGGTAGACGGGCACGTCGCGCACCTTGGAAGGCATCTCTACCGTCGCGCCGTCCGCGCGGATGAGGGTCTTTTTGGAGGAGGCGCCGGGTTTGCCGCCGGCGACGCCGTAGGGGAAAGTGGCGGCGCGGTCGTCCTGGTAGGTGATCGCACCGTCCGCGAGGAACCGGTAGACCTTCTTTATGCCGCACCCACCGCGGAACTGGCCGGCCCCACAGGAGTCGGGACGAACGGAATACTCGTCCACGAGCATCGGGTAGTAGGTCTCCATGTACTCTGCAGGCACCGCCATGAACTCCGGCCACCACGAATGCCCGTCCAGCCCGTCCTTACCGGGGATGGCGGGAATACCGCCGTACAGGATCTCCATGGTCTGGAATGGCTCGCCGTCCTTCTTGACGCCGGAGTAGACGAAGTTCGGGCTCGTTCCGTAGGAGCCGGAGACGTTGAAGCCGATGGCCTTCGCGTAGACTGCCCCGAGCACATCGAAGAGGCGTGCCATGACGACGAGACGGTTGGAGAGGGGCGCCGGCGCCTTCGGGCGGAGGACGGAACCTTCCGGAATATTGACCTTTATGACGTCGGAGTAGCCATCGTTGAAGAGGATGGTAGGGTCCACGGCAGAGATCAGGAAGACCCCGGCGAACATCTGGAACATCTCCTTGTTGAGGAGAAAGTTCACGGGGCCAGGGACCTGATCGTCGGTGCCTGCCCAGTCCAGGTTCAGCGTGTCGCCCTCGCGCCACATCGCGAGCTTCAGCTTTATGGGGCCGTTGCCAAGACCGTCGTCGTCGGTATAGTCCTCGAACTCGAAGCGCTCTCCCTCCGGGATGAGCTGCCGGATCAGGCCGATGATGCTCGTCCGCGTCCGCGCCAGCAACGCGTCGCACGCCTCCAGGTAAGTATCCTTGCCGAAGCGGTCGCAGATGTCCTTGACCCGCTGGGCTCCGGTGGCGGTACCCGCTGCTATAGCCATGACGTCGGCGCGGGTCTCGCGGGGGGTGCGAGAGTTGTGGCAGAAGAAGCGGAGGACCTCGTCGTTCAGTTTCCCGCCGTCGTAGAGCTTGACAGGGGGCATTCTCACGCCCTCCTCGAAGATCGAGCGTGCGTCGATGGGGATGGAGCCCGCCGTCGAGCCGCCCACGTCCATGAGGTTGCCCCACTGGAGGGCGTAGCCGATGTGGTCGCCGGAGTGGAAGATCGGACGCACCAGCAGGATGTCAGGCAGGTGCGAGGTGCTGCCCTCCATCATGTAAGGGTCGTTGAGGGCTATGACGTCGCCATCTTTGAGGTCTTCCAACTTATACGGAGAGTTGTCCAGAACGGTGTCGACGGGGCTGCCGAACTGGCCAACGATCATGCGTCCTTTTTTGTCCGCGATCAGGGGGAACTCGTCGGCCTGTTCCCTGATGACGGGGCTGACGGCGGTGGTGACGAGGACGCGGTCCATCTCGTGGCGGATGTTCTTGAGCGCGTTCTCGATGATGTCGAGCGTAACGTGGTCTATGTCGTGCTCGCGGACGAAGTCCGGGAGATCTCCCTCTTGCAGCACCATCTCTCTACCCTTCCTCGATCAGGATGTTCCCGAAACGGTCCACGGCACCCCTGTAGCCGGGCTCGATCACGGTCGTCGTGTCGTCCTGGACGACCACCGCAGGGCCGGTGACCTCGTTGCCGGGCCTGAGCCCGTTCCGGTCCAGTATCGGCGTGTCCGTCCAGCCCCCGAAGTATGCCTGCTCTGTCCGCATCACCGCGCCCGAGGCGTCGCCCCCGGCCCCGTCCTCGCCCTCCGAGAGCGTCACACCCTTGATGGTGCCGCGCCCGATGACCCGCACCGTGGCGATTTCGAGCGGAGAGTCGGGCAACTCGAAGTTGTACCGCTGGCGGTGGGCCTCCTCGAAGCGGTCGCGCAGGAAAGAGCTGTCCTCGCCGGAGAGCTCGTCGAGCTCGAAGCGGCAGGGGATCTGGATGTTCTGCAGGTAGTAGCGGCAGTCCGCGTAAAGGTCGAACCGCTTCTGGTCCTCATCGACGCCTTCGCCGTCGAGCCACTCGTCTGCCTGGGAGATAAGCCCTTCCACCGCCGTCTTCAGCTCGGAGGCGGGCGTCTCTTCGGCGGTGCGGAGGTACGTCTCGGGGAACTCGTTCTGGATGTCCGAGGAGAGAAAGCCGAACGCGCTCATCACGCCCGGCGTCGGCGGCACGACGACGGGACGGGAGCGGATGAGGCGCCCCAGGGCGCAGGCGTGCATCGGGCCGGCCCCGCCGAAGGCCACCAGCCCGAACTCCCGCGGGTCGTGGCCCCGCTCGACGCTGACGACCCGGAGCGCGGCGTGCATGTTCTCGTTGACGATCTCGAGTATCGCCTCCGCCGCCTCCTCCACGCTCATGTTCAGGGGCTCCGCCACCGTTTGGACGGCTTTGCGGGCGGCATCTTCGTCCAGCTCCAGAGTGCCGCCGAGGGCGACGCCTGGCGGGATGCGGTGCAGGACAACGTTAGCATCCGTGACCGTCGGGGCCTCGCCGCCGCGGCCGTAGGCCGCCGGGCCCGGGTCGGCGCCCGCGCTCGCCGGTCCCACCTGCAGGGCGCCGCTCGCGGAGAGGAATGCGATGGAGCCACCGCCCGCTCCGACGCTGTGGACGTCCGCGGAGGGCACCTTGAAGCGGAAGTAGCCCAGTGAGATCTCGCGCTGCAACGGCGTCTCACCGCCCAGGCACAACGCCACGTCCGTGCTCGTCCCGCCCATGTCAAGGGTGAGGACGTCCGGAACCCCGATCTCGCGCGCCAGGTACGCCGAGCCAGTCACGCCGCCGGATGGCCCCGAGAGGGCGATCTGGATGGGCCGCTCCGCGACAGCCTCGGTACTCATCGCCCCGCCGTCCGAGCGGACGATCGAGAGCCTTCCTCCGAACTCCTTCTCCTTCATGGAGGACTCGAACCCGCGCATGTAGGTTATGGTCCGCGGCTGGACGGCGGTGTTGACGACGGTCGTCAGCGTCCGCTCGTACTCACCGTACTCCTGCCCGATGTCGGCCGAGATGGAGACCGGCAGATCAGGGTACGCCTCGCGCGCGACGTCGCGGGCCTTTCGCTCGTGGTCCGGGTTGACGTAGGAGTTGAGAAAACCGATGGCGAGCGACTCGACGCCCCGGTCCACGAGCCCCTTCACCGCCGCCCGCACCTCGTCCTCGACAAGCTCCGAGATGACGGAGCCGTCGGCCGCCATCCGCTCGGAGATGCCGATGGTGTCGGTCGGGTCCGCCGGTGGGTCCGGTTTCTGGAGGGCCATCCAGCCGTAGAGGGGGCCCGGGGTCCAGGCGCGGGCGAGGTACAGGATCTGCTCGTGCCCCTTCGTCGTCAGGAGCCCTACGCGGGAGCCCGTGTTCGTGAGGATCATGTTCGTCACCACGGTCGTCCCGTGGAACAGGAGGCGAAGATCGGAGAACCCTATGCCGACCTTCTCGCACACCCGCTCCATCCCCTCGACCACCCCCCGCGAAGGGTCGTCCGGCGTCGAGAGGACCTTCCCCTCCGTCAGCTCCCCCGACGTCTCGTCGAAGACCAGGACGTCCGTGAACGTCCCCCCTACGTCTACCGCCACGTTATATGCCACAGCTCCTCCTCTTCACGTCTTTCCCTCTCCTCAGTCACCAGTACCGAACCAAGCATCACCCCGGTTCAAAGCGAGCCTCGATAGGCGCGTGGTCGCTTAACCCTGGCTCTCTCAGCATATGGAGATAAGCGCAGGTGGTTGCGTTCAGGCGCTGCGATGCGAAGACGTGGTCGAAACGACGACCGTATTCTCTGCCCCGGTTCTTAGATACCCAGCTTACGTCTCGCTGCTCAAACCCGTTGAGAAGCCGGAACACGTCTTTGAGGTCGTACTCTCCGAGGCCCGTAATCACACTCAATTCGGCGGCTGCCCAGCGTTCGTTGTTGGTGCCGAAGGGGATCGTTGCGCCGTCCACCGATTCTTCCTGCGGTGAATTGAAGTCGCCGCAGAGGATGCGCGGGCGAGTCCCTTCATGACGGAGCCGTCCGTAAATACCTTCGAACGTCTCGATTTTTATCAGTCCATGCGATACGCCTGCCGGAAGGTGGGCATTATGGCACTCGATCTTGCCCCACGGACTGTCTATGACCGCGGAAAGGATGCGCTCCGTCCAGGGCACTTCGAAATCCGTCGGCGGCAATGCTTCCATAGGCCAGCGCGACGCCAGAAGGACACCGTACTTCCTGCCACCCTTGAGCACATTGTGTTCTCTTGCAAGATCAAAACTGGCTATTACCCAGTATCCGCGCCTTTCCAGGTCGTCTCGCCATAAAAGTGTCGTCTTGGCCGTAACTTCTTGCAAGGCGATGATATGTGGCTCGTGCTCGATCAAAGCGCCAACCTGTGCGGTTAGCTTCTTGACTCTACCAGCGACGTTCCAAGAAATAAGCTTAAGCATCTTACCCCGCCACCGGCTCGAAGGCGCCGGCCTTGTAAACCTGTCCCGGCAACTCTTTTCCAAGCCGTCCGGCAAGCCATGCGGCGACCTCGATCAGCGACCCCAAATCGATCCCCGTCTCATAACCCATCCCATGCAGCAGGTACACGAGGTCCTCTGTGGCAATGTTCCCCGTCGCCCGCGGCGCGAAGGGGCAGCCACCCGTCCCCCCGACGGAGGCGTCTAGGACGGTAGCCCCACTCTCGACGGCCGCGACCGCGTTCGCGATGCCGGTGTTGCGGGTGTCGTGGAAGTGGCAGCCGACGGTGACGCCCATATCGGACACGCCGCTGACGAGCTCCCGCACCTGGGTCGGGACCCCGACGCCGATGGTGTCGGCGAGGACTACCTCGTCCGGGTGCGCTTCGGCGACCTTTTCGGCTACGCGCAGGACGTGTTCGGGGTCCACCTTGCCCTCGAACGGGTCACCGAAGGCGGCGGAGAGCGTGATGGAGACCCGCACCCCGTCGAGCCGCGCTCGCTCCACGAGCCTGCCGGCGAGCGCCGTGGCGTCCTCCACGGTGGTGTTCTGGTTCCTCTTTGCGAAGGTCTCCGTGACCGGGAAGGCGTAGCGTACCTCGTCAACCCCGGCCTCGACGGCCCGCTCGTAGCCCCGCTCGTTGAGGACTAGCCCGGCGTAGGCCGTGCCCTCCAGGCGATTCAGGCCGTCCATTACTTCTTCCGCGCCGGCCATCTGGGGGACCCGTTTCGGGTTGACGAAGCTCGCCGCCTCGACGCGCGGGACGCCGGCGGCGGCGAGGTGGTCGCAGAGTTGGGATCGGACCTCGGGCGAAAGCGTCTTGTCTTCGTTCTGGAGGCCGTCGCGGGGGCCTACGTCCACGATCTCGACGTTCACTAGACGATGCCCCCCTCGCGCAGCCTCTCGCGTTCTTCTTCGCCAATACCCAGCAGACCGCCGTACACCTCGTCGTTGTGCTGGCCGAGGGCTGGGCCGGTCCAGCGGACCTCGCCTGGGGTCTCGGTGAGGCGCGGGACGACGTTCTGCATGGGGAAGGGCCCGATCTCCGGGTCCTCGACCTCGACGATGTTCTCGCGGGCGGCGTAGTGCGGGTCCTCGACCATGTCAGCCGCGCTGAAGACCTTGCCCGCGGGGACACCGGCCTCGGCCATCGCTTCGAGCACCTCGGCGCCCGTACGCTCCGCCGTCCAAGCGGAGATCCTGGCGTCCAGATCCTCCATGTTCTCCCCCCTGGCGTGGTGGGTCGCGTACCTCTCGTCCTCTGCCCATTCGGGATGCCCGACGGCCTTCGCGAGGCGCTTGAAGACGTTGTCGGCGTTGCCGGCTATGAGGACGTAGTCCTCGTCCTTTGTGGGGTAGATGTTGGACGGCGCCACGAAGGGCAGGACGGTGCCGGTGCGCCCGCGGGTGTGGCCGGTCAGCACGTGTTCGGGGATGGTGCTCTCCATGAGGGCCAGCACGGCCTCGTAGATGCCGACGTCCACCACCTGCCCCCGCCCGCCGTGCGCCTCGCGATGGTAGAGGGCCGTGAGGGCGCCGAGGGCCCCGAAGGTGGCGGCGAGCGAGTCGCCTAAAGAGACGCCGGTGCGGGGCGGGGCCTGATCCGGGAAGCCGGTGACGTGCCTGATACCGCCCATCGCCTCGCCCACGGACCCGAACCCCGCCTGGTCCCGGTATGGCCCCGTCTGCCCGAACCCGGAGACCCGAACCATGACGAGGCCGGGGTTCGACGTCGCCAGGTCTCCGTAGCCGAGACCCCACTTCTCCATCGTCCCCGGCCGGAAGTTCTCGACTAGCACGTCGGCCTCGGCGATGAGCCGGCGCGCGAGCTCCTGTCCCTCTTCTTCCCGCAAGTTCAGCGTCACGGACTTCTTGTTGCGGGCGATGATGGGCCACCAGAGGGTGCGCCCCTCCTTCCGATGGCGGCCCCAGACGCGCATCGGGTCGCCCTTGCCGGGTGGTTCGACCTTTATGACCTCGGCCCCGAAGTCCCCGAGGAGCTGGCCGCAGAACGGGCCGGCAAGCAGGCTGCCCATCTCGACAACGCGCAGTCCTTCCAGCGGGCGCCCGCCGTCGCGTACTTCGCTCATCGTTCAGCCCCGGTGTTTGCCTCTCCTCTAGGCATCCATGTCCTCTTTCAGGGCCCTTATGACGAAGTCGCGGCCCTCGTAAACGTGTTCGCGCATTACTATTTCGGCCCTCTCGGCGTCGCCGGCTTCGAGGGCGCCCGCGATCTGGCGGTGGTAGTGGTTGGAGATGACGTGCTCGTGGGGCGTGTACCAGTAGAACGCCTTGAACACCAGCGGCACCTGCACGGTCCTCCGGATGAGCTGTTCGAGGCGCGGGTTGCGTCCGGCGACGGCGATGGTCCCGTGGAACTCCCCGTTGGCGCCAACGAGCCACCGGATCTCCTCCTCGTGGCTCAGGAACTGGTCGCGATCCTTTCCCTCCATCTCCCGCGCGAGCCCCCACAGCCGGTCGAGCTCCTCCCGGCTGATCCGGGTGGCCGCCCGCCGCGCGGCATGGCCTTCGAGGACGGCGCGCAGGTCGTATATCTCCCACACGTCATCCACGCTGCAGGAACGGACCGCAGCCCCCTTGTTCGGCTCGATCTCGACGAGCCCCTCCGCCTCAAGCATCGTCAAGGCCTGCCGGATCGGGGTCCGGCTCACCCGCAACCTCTCCGCGAGCTGCTCCTCGATCAAACGCTCGTTGGGAGCGTACTCGCCCTCCAGTATCGAACGCCGCAACGTCTCGAAGACCCGCGACGGACCGGACTTCCTCTCGCTCTTCTTCACCGCCTCAACCGCCCAAACCTTTCTTCTTCGGTTGTATACAATCTAACGAGGCCACCAATTTGTGTCAAGTGTTATTTTAGTTCCCCGCCGGGGTAAACGCGGACGCAGGACGATGTTGCCGACTCTGGTTTCAGTGGGGACTATCCTCGCGCGACTCTTCTAGTTCTACGAGCACGGCGCCCCCTGGCACCATCGAGCCCTCTTCGAAGGGCAGGGACTTTACCCGGCCGGCGTGCGGGGCGGTAAATGGCTGCTCCATCTTCATCGCCTCGAGGACCAGCAGCAGTTGTCCTTCCTCTACCTCGTCGCCGGGGGAGACGAGCACGCGCACCACCGTGCCCGGCATCGGCGCTACCAGGCCGGCGGCGGCCGTCCCGGAGGCCGTGCCTTCTACGCCCGGGGGCGACGGTTTCTCTAGCCGGAATGCCTCGCCGTCAAAGAGGACGTTCGCCGAAACTCTGTCGGCGAAGACGCGGGCGGAGACAGCCGTGCCGTCGATGTTTGCGCGGAGGTGGAGGTCCCCGGCCCATGTGACCTCCACGAGCGACGCTTCATCGTCGAGGCGCAGGACGAGGCGTCCGTCGCGGGCGCGTTCGGCCTGTATCTCGCGGACCTCTCCCCGGACTTTGTAGCGGAGGCGCGCCGAGCCGAGCAGACGCCACGGGCCGACGTCGAAGGGTTCCGCGGTCGGGCGGGGGCGTGAGAGCTCCGCGGCGGCGGCCAGGAGCAGGGCGTTCCGCGGGACCCCTTTCGGCGCGGGTGGTTCCGAGAGGCCGTGCTGCTCCAGGAAGCCGGTGGTCGTGTCGCCTTGGAGGAAGGCGGGATGGGCCGAGACGCGGCGGAGTAGCGGGAGGTTCGTGGGGAGGCCCGCGACCTCGTAGTCCGCGAGGGAGGAGCGGAGGCGGCGGACGGCGGTCGGCCTGTCGGGGGCGGCCACGATCAGCTTCGCCAGCATCGGGTCGTAGTCGAGGGGGACGGTGTCTCCCGCCTCGAACCCGACGTCGTTCCTGACGCCGGGACCTTCGGGCGGCCCGAACGCGAGCAGCTCTCCGCCCGAAGGAAGGCCTTTTTCGTCCTCTGCGTAGAGGCGGACCTCGATGGCGCTGCCGCGCAAGGCCACGTCCGATTGGCGTATCGGCAGGGTCTCTCCCGCGGCGACCGCGAGTTGGAGGTGGACGAGGTCGAGGCCGGTCACGAGCTCCGTGACGGGGTGCTCGACCTGCAGGCGGGCGTTCATCTCCAGGAAAAAGAAATCGTCGCCGGCTTCGCCCTTCTGCAGCAAGAACTCGACCGTTCCGGCGTTGCGGTAGCCGGCCTCGCGGGTCAGGCGGACGGCGGCGGCGCAGATCCCGTCCCGAAGGTCCGGGTCGAGGGCCGGGGACGGCGCCTCCTCCACGACCTTCTGGTGACGGCGTTGAATCGAGCACTCCCTCTCGCCGAGGTGGACGACGTTGCCGTGGACGTCAGCTATGACCTGGACTTCGACGTGCCTGGGATCCTCAACCAGCTTCTCCAG
>Ga0136624_1000250_pt1 | contig 19325 bp, 17 predicted proteins | sample AntDrymUQ4692206_2_FD_104802 | JGI IMG/M metagenome (GOLD analysis project Ga0136624, IMG submission 104802) | Polar desert sand microbial communities from Dry Valleys, Antarctica - metaG UQ469 (22.06) | ecosystem: Environmental > Terrestrial > Soil > Desert | place: Antarctica: Dry Valley... | reverse complement strand
GTTCAAGATCAAGGAGGATCCGCGCATCACGGGTGTCGGCGCCGTGCTCAGGACTCTCTCGCTCGACGAGCTGCCGCAGCTCTTCAACGTGCTGCGCGGCGACATGAGCCTCGTCGGTCCCCGACCGCTGATCTTCGCGGAGACCGCCGGTCTCGAGCAGGACTGGCACGAGCGCCGACTCGACCTCCGCCCGGGGATGACCGGTCTCTGGCAGATCTCCGGGCGCTCGAACATCCCCTTTCACGAGATGGTCCGCTTCGACTACCAGTACGTGGCGGGCTGGTCGCTCGCGCGCGACGCCGAGATACTGCTGGCCACGCTGCCGGCCGTGCTCTCGAGGCGCGGGGCCTACTGAGGGTCGCGTCACCTTAGGCGTGCGCGAGGGCGCCGTCCGATCCGTTTCGTCGGCCCCTCTCCTCGAAGAGCCTCCCGCACCGCGACATGGATGGGGCGCTCGACGCCCTGGGGCGCGCGAGCGTTTCGAGCCGGATAAGCCGCGACCGCGCCGGGGAGGTCCTCGACTTCCCACACGGGTCTGACCATCCGACGCTCGGCGAGGGCGCGGGTGAGCTCGACCTGGTGGTCGTCGACGTGCTCGCCCAGGCGCCGCAGGCGTGGGACGACGATCGGGGAGTGCCCCACCCGCGTGGCGGAGAGCACGCTGCCGACACCGGCATGGGTCACGACAACATCGGCGGCCTCGAAGCAGGCGAGCATTTCGTCGAAAGACATGAAGGCCACCGTCCGAGCAGCGCGCGCGGGCGGCGGCGAGGTACCGTGCTGGACCACGAGCTGATCGGCGCTCAGCCCGCTGAGGGCATTGATTAGCCGAGGCATGGGGTCCCGGTGGGTTCCGAGGGTTACGAAGATCATTCGAGGATGCTGCCTGCGAAGCGCATCCCACGCCCTCGCGCCGCTCGCGGCCATTGGACGAAGAAGGCATCGGCCAGGGGCCGTACGAGCTTGCCGCTGAGGGAGATCGAGTCGGTCCGAGTAAGGCTCTCGACGTAGACACAGCGGCGCCGACGCAGCTTGCCGACGGCGAAGAATGCCACCGCCAGCCCTGCGCCGGTCGACAAGATCGCCTCCGGATCGTGCTGGCCCACGACACGCCAGGCGAGCAAGAGATTGCGCACGAGGCTGCCAGGGCTGCGGTTCGTCGGTCCGTTGCCCTTGATCACGCGATGGCCGGCGAGCAGGGATTCCGTATCGGCCCCCTGGAGCACCACCCACGTCGGGTCGAACCCGCGCCAGGCGGGCTCGAGAGCGAGCATCTGCACGAGGTGGCCGCCAGGTGAGCAGACGAGGAGGATCCGCCTTCTGTCGTGGCCGGCCAGGCCGGCGAGTGCTGACTCGGTCTTGGCCATCTCCCTCTGCGCCCCAGTCGAACAGTAGCGCGGCCCAGTTCGGCGGACGGCCGTCGATCCCTTCCGTCGGACCCTCTCAGCTCAGATGAGGCTTCGGGGAAGTGGCCGCTTGTTAGGCTCGAGATCGGTGCAGAATCTTGGACGAACCTGTCATGCGGTCACCGCGCTCGGTAGAACGTCGCGATGGTTCAGCCGCCTCGAGGTCCGTCGCCGGCTCGGAGCGACCGTCGCCCGGGTGGGTGTCGTGACGGTGGCGGGCATCCTCATCGCCCCCTCGATGCCCGCGGCGGCGGCTTCGGGCGCGTCCGCCTCATCGTCCGGTGCGATCCTCTCGCCTCTCCGTGCGGGATGGCCTCCGCAACAGGCCGTCCGACCGGCTCGGGGGTCCACCTGGAGGGCCGGCTTCGAGAGCGGCGACTTCTCCGAGTGGACGTGGTGGAGGCGCAACGACGGTTGCTCCCTGTCGACAGGCGAACCGGGAGGGCCGATTCCTCCGCTCGAGGGCGAGCGGGCGGGACGGTTCGAGACCAGTCGCGCTTGCCTCGACCGGGGGAAGTCTCATTCGAAGCTGTTCAAGGAATGGGCTCTGGCGTCGCCGCAGAGCCGCTGGCGCGACGACGGGGGCCGCCCGCTCGAGCGTCTGCCCAAAGACTCGCCGACGGGGGCCTACCGGGCGAGCTTCTTCGTTGCGCGCGGCTACAGGGCGAGCGAGCCTTGGACGAACATCTTCCAGCTCAAGGAATCCTACCTCGACGACTCAGGCGCCTCGCGGCAGGACCCTCAGTGGTGGCTCAACATCAGTCCGGCCGGCCAGTGGAGCTCAGCGGCGGCGCCCGGATCACGCCCCGACGCGCCCGTGCTCCACGTCAACCATTGGGGGCAGGATTACTCGAGCTACCGGCCGAGCCTCCGGCTCGTGCCGCTCGGCCGCTGGTTCGAGATCAGGGCGGAGATCTTCGCCGGCGAGCGGATCGACTGGTACCTCGACGACGAGCTCTTCGACCGCTCGGTTCAAGGTGAGTACCCGATCGGCTTCTCGAAGTCCCGTCCCACGGGGTGGACCTTCGGTGTCGGTCACTACGACGGTGTTGGAGCGCTATGGGTCGATGACGCGTCCTTCGCCTCCCCCACGCCAAGCCCGTAGGGCAAGGGCGGTTCGAGGTCGCCCCAAGGCAAGGAACCCAAGGTATGCTTGGGCAGTCCCGAGTGTCGCCCTCCCCCGACTCGCACGCGCCGAAGATGCGCAGGTTCGGCCGGTGTGCTCGTGCCCAACCGCTTCATTCGCCTGAGGAGGCCGGTGGGCTCGGCGGGCGATGCGCCGCTCGCCTGCGTCATCGGAGACCTAGACCTCGTGCGTCCCCTGGGACTCGCCGGGATTCGCGCGGCGGTCGTCGCGCCGCCGGGAGAGCCCGTCTCCTATTCGCGCTTTGCCCACGCCCGACCCGACTGGTTCGACCCGTGGACCGAGCCGGACGCCCTTGTGGACGAGCTCATGCGCTTCTCGGACACCCAGAGCGCCCCGCCGATCCTGTTCTACGAGGGCGACGGTGACCTCCTCCTCGTCTCGCGTAACCGCAAGCGACTGCGCGAAGGCTTTCGGTTCGTCGTGCCAGACGCCGAGCTGGTGGAGAATTTGGTCGACAAGCGGCGCTTTCAGGCGCTAGCCGAGCGCCTTGGCCTCCCGATACCCCGCATCTACAGGGCGGAGCCGCCGCTCGATGAGCTCGAGCGGAACCTGCCTCTGCTCGTCAAGCCGCTGACACGCCGCAGCGATCGCTGGTCGCCCGCGATACCTTGGGCCAAGGCGGTGCGCGTCGATACCGCGGGCGCCCTGCGCGAGCTCTCGAGAAGCCTGGATGAGGCCGGAGCCGAAGCGGTCGTCCAAGAGTTCGTCCCAGGTCCGGAGACCCGCATCGTCACCTATCACACCTACGTCGACCACAACGGTGAGACCGCGGCCGAGTTCACGGGCCGAAAGCTCAGGACGTACCCTCGCGAGTACGGCCACAGCACCGCCATAACGGTAATTGCGCTCCCCGACGTGGCCGAGCTCGGCCGGGAGATAGTCCAGCGGCTCGCGCTCCGAGGTGTCTGCAAGGTCGACTTCAAGCGTGCTCCCGACGGCACCCTCCGGCTGCTCGAGGTCAATCCTCGCTTCAACCTCTGGCACCACCCCGCCGCGATCGCAGGCGCCAACCTACCCGCTCTCGTCTACGGCGACCTTGTCGGCGTGCGGCGCTCGGCTGGCATCCGGTCCCCCACCCGCCAGGTTGGGTGGGTCTGGCCGACCAAGGATGCGCGAGCGGCCCGCGCGTCCGGCCTCTCCATGGCTCGTTGGGTTCCGTCTGTCGTCACCTCGCGAGCAAAGTCGACCCTCGCCTGGGACGATCCGATGCCGTTCATGCGTGGAGTCCTCCTCCCAGCCCTCGATCGGCGCCGGCACGGCGCCTCCTCCGCCGCGGCTCCGGCCGCCAGAGCTCCAGCGGGGCGCTGAGCTCGCGGCGACGCGAAGGCGAATCGGCTCGACAGACGTGCGCCTCGGCGTCCTCTCCGACATCCACGCAAACCTCCATGCGCTCGAGGCCGTGCTCGAAGCGCTCGAGGGAGAGTGGGTCGACGAGTACCTCTGCATGGGCGACCTGGTCGGCTACGGGCCGTTTCCCAACGAGTGCGTCGCGGCGGTGGAGCGCCTCGGCATTCGCTGTGTCGCCGGCAACCATGACCTGATCGCCCTCGAGCAGCTCTCAGACGACGGGTGCGTGAAGCTCGCTCGGGACACCCTGCGGTGGACGCGCAGCGTCCTGAGCGACGACGCCCGACGCTTTCTCGAGAGACTCCCACGGGTCGCCGTCATGGACGTGATCGTGATGGCCCACGGCTCCCTCGACGACCCGACATGCTACGTGCGCCGGCCCGGCGACGCGGCGATGCAGCTCGACCACCTGGCCAGGGAGCATCCTCGCGCCGAGGTGCTGCTGCTCGGACACACCCACAGCCAGATCGCGGTTGTCGAAGGGGGCAGGGTGCCGAGGACCCGGGGGGGGACCGTGGGGATCGCCGGTGCGCGGCGGGCCCTGTTGAACCCGGGCAGTGTCGGGCAATCGCGAGAGCGCGCGGCCCGCGCGCGCTTCATGGTGCTCGACCTCGAGCGTAGGGAAGCGACCTTTCACGCCCGCCGCTACGACGTCCAGGGCTGCCGGCGGGCACTTCGCGATGCCGGCTTGCCCACGGGTGCTGCGCACATCAAGCCGGCGCCCTTCAGGACTCGTGCAGGAGCCCTGAGGCGCCGCCTCGGGCGCCGGTCTCGATAAGCTTACCGCCCGAAGCCTCGAGTGGGCTGTCGTCTCCTGCCGGGGCTCGGCTGGACGCATGATCGAGCCTGCCTCGCTGAGCTCCAGCGACGGGCAGCACCTGCCGAGCAACGTGATCAGTGCGCTCTTTCCGCCCCCGACCGGCGCACGCACCTATGGTCACCCTCACTGCACTTTCTGCCGTCGTACGAACATCCCGGCGTCTGCTCATCGGCGCCGCCCTGACCGCTGCGTTGACCGCCCTGCTGTCTCTACCAGGGCCGGCGCAGGCAAGGGGGGAGCGAATCGAGATCGACGCCTCGGCGAACGATCGGGTTTCCGGCAAGATCCGCTACTCGGCCAGGGCCACGCGCGGCGCAGTACGAGTCTCGTTCTACATAGACGGTCGGCGGTGGTGGCTGGACAGGGCGCCGAAGTGGCAGTTCGGACGGAGTGGCGTGCTCGACACGAGCAGGCTCGCCCCGGGACGCCATCGACTCATGGTCTACGCTCGCTTTCGAAACCGTAGACTGGTGGGGGACTCGACTACCGTGTCGGTGGTTCGAGCATCGACACGGCCTCCGAGCGATCCGGCGCCTAAGCCTCCCGCACCGAGGTCTCCCGCGTGGGCCGCGAGCTTCGAGAACGGGAGCTTTTCGGAGTGGACGTGGTGGAAGCGAGACGATGGCTGCTCCTCGTCCGTCGTCGACGCCGACAGCGCCGGAGTCCCACGGCTCAGCGGCGAGCGTGTGGCTCATTTCAAGAACACGGCCGACTGCCTCGACCGGGGCACGCCCCACTCGAAGCTCTTGAAGGAATGGGCGCTCTCGTCGCCCGAGACGGGCTGGCACGACGATGCCGGCCGAGGGCTCGAGCGGCTGCCGAACGATTCCCCGAGCGGAACGTACCGAGTCTCCTACTTCCTGCCGTCCGGCTACACCTACGCCGGAAGTGGCTGGACCAACATCATGCAGTTCAAGGCCACCAACCCGGCGACAGGCCAGCTGCCGCAGTGGTGGGTCAACATCTCGCCCGCGAGAGACTGGGGCAGAGGCGACAAGGAGCCGATGCTGAACGTGGAGAACTGGGGCAACGGCACGTACGGCGGGGCAGTGCGCGCCGCCCCGCGCGGGCGCTGGTTCGAGATCAAGGCCGAGGTCTATAACCGCGACCGCATCGAATTCTCTCTCGATGGCGAACCCTGGCAGACCGTGCGCCACGAGACTCACCCGATCGGCACGGGTCCGAATACACAGGGCTGGATCTTCGGAGTCGGCCACTACCTCGGAGTAGGCGAGCTCTGGGTCGACAGGACGTCCTACACAGGCGGCTGAAGGGGAGGGAGTCTGTTGGCGGGATCCTGGCTGGCCCGCCGTGAGGGGACAGCGGGGCTCTGCCGAGTCAAGGTCGGTAGGCTGCGCCGCCGTGCGAGAGCCGCCTCACCTCAGGCTCACAGACACACGGCCGGAGACGTGAGGGCACGAGGGTCCGTCGACGATCGTCGAGGCGGAACCGTCCCCCCCAACGGCGAGCCGCCCGCGAGAGAGCGAGCAGCCGCAATCGAGGGACTTCGGCTGCTGATCACCGTCACGCTCAACGAGAACCAGCTGCGGTCGCACCTGGGACCGATCGTCGCCCTGGAGGAGGTCGAGGCGGTGACGCTCGTGGCCGACGTGATGCCGCCGCCTCTGAGAAAGCTGACCGCGGTCGTCCCCCCTCCACTCCTGGTCAAGCTCCTCGGGCGCGCGGGGGCCAAGCTCGGGGTCTGCCTCTGGCTCGCCTTGCGCGAGCGCCCGGACTGGGTGATGGGCTACAACCTGGTTCCGCACGGACTCAACGCGCTGATCGTGGGAAAGGTGACCCGGCGCAAGAGCCTTTTCCACATGATTGGCGGACCGATCGAGATCGAAGGCGGCGGCTGGGAATCCGACAACGCGGTGCTCGGGCGCCTCCCCCGCCCGCTTCCGTGGCTCGAGCGTCTCCTCGTCCGTCTCGTCCGCGCGTGCACCGTGGTGGCGACCATGGGAGAGGACGCCCGCGGCCTTCTCGTCGGTGGCGGGATGTCGCCTGACCGAGTGATCGCCATCCCGGCGAGCGTCGACGAGAACCGGTTTTTTCCGCGACCCGACTCGCAGCGGGATTACGACCTGGTGACCGTTTCCCAGCTCATCCCGCGTAAGCGAGTCGAGGACTTCCTTCAGGTAGTGGCCCTGCTGCGGCGGGATCGACCCGGCCTGCGAGCGGCCATCGGGGGAGGAGGACCGCTGGAGGACGACCTGCGTCGCCTCGCGATCCGTCTGGGGATCGAGGACGCAGTGGACTTTCTCGGCTTCCAGGCGCACATCGAGGATGTCTACGTACGCTCCCGGGTATTCGTCCTGACCTCTCGCTATGAGGGCCTGTCGATAGCCATCAGTGAGGCCATGGCAAGCGGCCTGCCGGTCGTCGTGACCGACGTGGGCGAGGTTCGCGACCTCGTCCACGAGGGCGAGAACGGCTATCTGTTACCCGTCGGCGACATCGGCTCGATGGCCTCGCGCGTCGGTCAGCTGCTCGACGACCCGGCGCGACGAGAGTCGCTCGCCGCCGCCGCGGCCGCCGACGCGCGCGCCCTCTCCGGTCGCGCGCGCGTGACGCGGGTGTACCGCGAGCTCTTCGAGCGCATCCGTTGAGGCGCAGGGGAACGGTCCCCCCGTAGCATCACCAAGGTCGGCAACAGCATCGTGATCCAGATGGTCAAGATCATGCTCGGGTAGGTCAGAACCGGCTCGACGAGGGAGTGGAGCATGAATATGAACCATGTCGCCACCGCCCATACGACCAGCACCTGCTCCTCCGCGGCGCGGGCGAACCAGAGCCGTCGCCAGGCGTCGCGCAGATAGACACCGAGCAGGATCAGGAAGGTGGCGAGTGCGAACGCCCCCCCGCCGGCCAGGAGGTAGATGAAGCCGTTGTGTGGGTCTCCCTCGATCACGTTTGGCATGCCGTCGATGTAGAAAGTCGATTGGCGGCCGAACCCCACGCCGAGCAGGGGCTGCTCGGAAACCCCCGCCATCGCCACCTCGTAGGCACGATCGCGCCAGGCCACGCTCGAATCGACAGCGGGTCGCGTGGTCAGACGCGACTCGAGCGTCGACACCATCTGCGGTGCGAGCAAAGGCATCAGCAGCGCACTCACCGCGAGCAGCACCGCGACGGCGGGCATGAAGGGGAGGAGGGTCCTGCGCAGGCGCCCGAAGCTCAGGAACAGCACGGGGAGGATGACGGCGACGGCGAGGAAGACCGCGCGTGTGAAGGCGACCGTCACCCCGAAGGTCGCGAGCGCGGCGATGAACAGATGAAGCAGCCGCCATCGCATGGTGCGACTGAGATGCAGGTTGAGAAGCGCGAGCACGAGGGCGCCGGCCAGATAGGTCGCGACGGAGATGCCCAGGTAGCGCGTGCCGCCCGTCGAGAGCTCGAGGTAAGTGGTGGCGGACGTCCCCGTCGCGAGGTGATAGGCGCCGACGAACGTCTGCCACACGGTCCCGAGGTAGAAGACGACGGTTATGCCCCGGAGGGCTTCTCGGGGCGTCAGATCCACCACGGCAAAGGCGATTCCCGCGTACAGCACGAGCCGTAGCGGCATGCCGAGCAGGCTCGCGTCGTAGAGCCCCGATCCCCGGACCAAGCCCACGAGCAGCGCGAGCGCGAAGAGGACGAGCGCCACCCCGAGCACCGGCGTGCGGAGCCGCCGGGGCCGTCCTTCGGGGGGAGCGGCGAGCCGGGCGGCGAGCCAGGCGAGAAACGCGAGACCCACGATGACGTCGGCGGCGAAGACGACGACGCCACCCGGCAGCTCGAGACCCTCGTTCACGGACGCCAAGCTGAACTCCAGAGCCAGCGCGCCGAAGATGAGGACGCCACGGTTCGAGGCCACGAGCGCGCCGAACGCGAGGGCTAGAACGGGGAGGGCAGCACCTGCCGCGGCGAGCGGCGCCCGCCCCGTGGCCAGGCCGATGCCCAGAGCGGCATTGGCGGACACCGCCGCGCCGAGGCCCACCAGGGGCAGCCGGTTCGCCGGAGTCAGTCGCCCCCCGCCGAGTGGCCCATGACTCGCGAAGCGGCGCGGCCGGAACCCTGCGGCCAACAGCTAGGGCTCGTACTCGTAGGGATCGAGGTCGCCGACCCGGTTGACGACGACCCCCAGCACCGTCGCTCCCGCGTACTCGAGTGCGCGCAGGGCCTTCTGGAGCTGGCGGCGCCTGCCCTTGGCGTCGGTCACGACGACGACCTCGATGCCCGGCTGCGAAGCAAGGCTCAAGGCGTCGGCGAGGCCCACCACGGGCGGGGAGTCGATGACGACCAGGTCGTAGTCGGCCCGAGCGCGGTCGAGCATGCGCGCCGCCGGCAGGGACTCGAGGAAATCGCCGGAGCGGGTGATCGGCGTACCCGCCGGCATGACATCGAGGCTCTCGGCGAACGGCGCAGGCTGGCGCACGTCTTCGAGCTCGCGCCCGTCACGCAGAAGCTCGGACAGACCCGGGACGCGCGGGAGCCCGAAGGTGCGATGCACCGTGGGCCGCCGCATGTCGGCATCGATCAGGAGCACCCGCAGTTGGCCCTGGGCCGCGACGAGGGCGTAGTTGGCGGCCGTGACCGACTTGCCGTCCCCCACGGCAGGGCTGGTGAAGAGCACTGCGTTGCTCGTCGAAGGCTGGGGACGTAGTTCGATGGCGAGACGAAGGTTGCGAAACGGCTCCGAGGAGGCGCTCTCGAGGTCGACGAGGCCGGGGCTCGCAGAGCCGATCGGCCTAGCCAACGCGAGATCCTTCGGGTGGGCCCACTTCCGCGTCTCTGTCCGCCCTTCCGCCGAGCAGACGGTGGCTCAGAGGCCGCCGCGGAGAGCGTGGAAAGTCGAGCGCCGGGACGGTTGCCAGCACGGGGAGCCCGAGCGAGTCCTCGAGCTCCTCGACGTCAGGAAGGCGATCGGCGAGCAGCTCGACCAACAGAGCGATCGCCGCGTTGACGACCAGGCCGAGAAGCAGGGCGAGCGCGAGGTTCAACGGGAGGTTCGGCGAGGAGGGAGAGGTCGGCGTGGTCGCCGGAGCGACGGTGACTATGGAGTCCCGCAGCGTTCCCGTCTCACGAATGAAATTGCGCAGCGCGTCGGGCACGGCGTTCGCGACCAGCCCGGCAAGGCGGGGGTCGGAGTTGCGGGCAGAGATGGTGAGCAGCTCGAGATCCTCCACCGGCCGGGCGGAAAGGGCCTCCTGCGAGACCGTGACGCCGGGAGCCCCCCGCGCCAGGCGCTCGACACGGTCGGCCAGAGCGCCGGTCTCGATGATCTCGGCGTAGGTCTCCGCCAGCCGCTGGGATGCCTCGAGCGACTCGAAGGCCTGGCTCGAGTCGTCGATCCGCTGTTGAATCCGGATGAGCGTCTCGGCCTCGTAGACCGGCGTCTGACTGAGCGAGACGAAAAGGGTGACGCCGACGCACCCGGCGGTGAGGAGGCCTATGAGCAGCTTCCTGCGCCAAAGGGCCCGATAGAGGTCGGCGGACGTCATGACTCAATCAGGAGCGTAGACACTGGGTTCTCTATCGGCCGAGAGAGACGTGCGGTTGAGCGGCGAGCCGCCTTGCTTCGTTCGCTCGGCCTGCCGCGGCACCTGCCCCGCGGCTTCTTCGAGCGCATTTTCCCAGCTCCGGATGCTTCGGTCCCAAGCGTAACCCTTCACCGCATACTCACGGCAGCGGTGGCGGAACGGCGAGTCGATCACCCCGAGCGCGCGATCCAGTGCCGCCGCAAACGCTTCGGCACTTGCCTCCGCAGCGATGAGGCGCGTGTCGAGCGGGCGAAGGAGCTCGGGAGTCGCGCCGAGCGGACTCCCCACGACCGGGGTCCCGCTCGCCAGGGCCTCGAGTGTGACCATGCCAAACCCTTCGTGGGGTGCGGGCGAGGTCACGAAGAGGTCGGCGGCGGCATACCAGTTGCGCAGGTCGGCCGCTGCGGGCGTACCCAGGAAGCGAACCCTGCCCTCGATACCGAGTCGCGTGACGAGACGACGGAGAGCGCTCTCCAGCGATCCCCGTCCCGCGATCGCCAGAACCGCTGAGTGGGAGGCGGCGAGGCGGGAGACCGCGGCGATCAGGGTCTCGAGGCCCAGGCACGGATCGAGGCGGCGCGCCGTGAGGATGAGGGAGGTACCCGACGCCACCCCGAGCTGCCGACGTAGAGCCTCCCGGTCGTCGGTGGGCGCGAAGGCCCGCGGGTCCACGCCGCCTGGAGTGATGCGGATCTGGGGCATCGCATCACGGTGGTCGGCTTCGAGCAGGGACGCGCTGTAGTTGCTCAGGACCAGCGATAGAGCCGCGCGACGAACGGTGGCGCGCTCGAGCGCCACGAGCAGCGGGGCCAGCGCGTAGGTGGCCAGCCGCCGCGCTCGGAAGCCGAGTGACGCCCGCTCGAGCCGCAGCTCACGCACCGAGGAGGCATGATAGACGAACGCCAGAGGGGCCTCCAGCCGCGCGCCCAGCAGGCCCACAGCGACCGTGGGATGGTGAGCGAGCAGGACGTCGAACCGCTGTCGAGGCAGACGTCTAGCCTGCTGAAGGGTGAACACCGTGTCAGTGAGCGTCTGCGGCAGGAGCGAGCGCGGTAGTACGCGCCACACGGTCATCCGCCCTTCGCGCTCCTCCGGCGGCGACCCCTCGCTGACCGGCGCAAGCACAACGACGTCATGACCGCGCTCCGCCAGCCACCGCGCGGTATCGGTCGCGACGCGCGCGGAACCGCCCGCGTAGTCAGGGAACCACTGGTGCGTGGCGACGAGGATTCTCATGACAGAGCCGCAAGCTAGCGGGCGGGCGCCGTTCGAGACGAACGCTCTCGGTCGGAGGCTCGTCGTCGTATCGCCCCACCTTGACGACGCCGCCCTGTCGCTGGGAGCGACGATCGCCCGGGCTACGCGCCGCGGCACCGAGGTCGAGGTCCTCACCGTCTTCGCCGGCGACCCCGACACCGATGCACCGGCCAGTCCTCACGACCGAGCATGCGGCTTCGCCTCGGCGGCCGAGGCGGCACGAGAACGACGCGCGGAGGATCGGCTGGCGTGCGAGGCGCTCGGGGCCCGACCTGCCTGGCTCTCGTTCGTCAACAATGCCGACTCGGACCTAATCGCTGACTCGGACCTCTGCGCGGCCGTGGTCGAGCGGCTCTCGCCGACCGACACCGTGCTCCTTCCCGGCTTCCCGCTCGACCACGGCGACCATCTCAGAGTTGCCCGTGCCCTGCTGGACGAGGTGGTCAGGCTCGGTGCTCGAACCGGCCTCTATGTCGAGCAGCCCTACGCGACCTGGCGAGCCCTCTCCGGGTCTAGGGCGTCATCGGCCCCGACGAGCGGAGCTACTCTCGAGACCTTCTCTGCCACGCGCCGAGAGCTCTCGCATCCGGTTGTCTGGATACGGTCGCTCCCCGGCCCTCCGGCTTGGGTGATGAAACACCGCGCCGCGCGCCTATACCGGTCGCAGCTTCCGCGGCTGCGACGGGTGCCCCTCCTGCGCGTCGCCCTGTACGAGGCCGTGCGCAGGGGGGAGTGCCTCGCGTGGTGGACGGATGAGTCTGCGTAGCTCCGAGCCTTCGAAGAGGGCGGCCGCTCCGCCAGGCGAAGCCGGACAGGAAGCCGATCGCCACGACTACCGCGGAGCGAGCTCCACGCGCGTCCTGGCTGCGAACCTGCGCTCGCTCGGAGTCGGTCAGGTAGTCACGCGACTCGCCGGCTTCGCCGTCGTCATCGTCCTCGCGCGCTCGCTCGGCGAGGCCGACTTCGGCCGGTACACCGTCGCGGTCGGCGTCGTGGGGATCCTTGCGCTGGTCATCCAGCTCGGGATGGGCGGATACCTCGTCCGCGAGGGTGCGCGCGCGCCCGACCTGCTCAACCGGCTGCTCGGTCATGTCCTGGTGCTCCGCACGGTTCTCGGAGTGCTCGCGGTGCTCGTTGCCGCCGCCTTGGGCGTCTTGCTCGGCTACGACCGGATAACGCTGACCGTCCTCGTCGTCCTCGCCGTGGCCGCGGTCGTTCGCGAGCTCGCGAACTCCTACCAGGCGGTGCTGCTCGCGCTGGAGCGCGCCCGCGACGCGGCTGCGCTCCAGGCGGGTCAGGCCGTGGCCATCGCCGCCGGCCCGCTGCTCGCCGTGGTCCTCGGCGGCGGAGTGGTCACCGTCGCGCTCGCGACGCTTGCGGGCGCCGCCATCACGCTCCCCTGGTCCTGGAGGCGCCTTCGCCGGCAGTGGGGTGAGCGGGCTCGCATCGAGCTCACCGGCATACGGACGACACTCGCCGTGTCGGCCGTCTTCGCGGCTTCCCACGGGCTCCACAGCGTGCTGACCTACCTTGACTCGGTCATGGTCCACGGCTTCCTCGGCAACGTGGAGACCGGCCTCTACGGAGCGGCCTACCGCGTTCTCCTGGGCGTGTTCCTCGTCCCGGCTGTCTACATGGACGCCACCACGAGGATGATCTCCCGCCTCGCCCACACAGACCGCGGCCGCATGGTCGAGGTCTACTCGCGGGCGGTCGCTCATATGACCATGGTCGGGGTTGCACTGGGAGCGGGCGGGGCCATCCTCGCCGGGCCTATCCTCGAGCTTCTCTACGACGAGCCCTACCTGCGCGCGACGGGAGCGCTCGCGATACTTCTTCCGGGCGCGATCTTCGCGGTGCCGATGTGGATGACGGCGATGACAGCGTACGCGCTCGGCCTCCAGAACCGCGTCGCCATCACGTGGGGGCTCGCGGTCCTGGCAAACGCGGTCGCCAACCTCTTTCTCATCCCCAGGTTCGGTATCGAGGGCGCGGCGGCGGCCAGCGTGGCCGCAGAGGCGTTCGCCATGGTCGCCGTCACCGTCATGCTGCGCCGTGCCGGAGTGCGAGCCAACCTGCTCGAGAGCTTCGGCAAGCCGCTGGTCGCCGGGGCGATGATGTGCGCGGCGGTCTGGCCGCTGCGCGAGCTGCCGCTCCCGATCCCGATCGCCGCCGGAGCGGCCGCCTTCCTGCTCGGCCTACTCCTCCTCCGCGCGTTCGGGCCGGATGACCGCGCACTGTTGCGAGCTCTGACCCGGCGGCGAGCAACAGCCGGCTTCTGAGTTTTCAGCGCCGGTCCGCGATCATTCGAGCGATGTGCGGCATCGGCGCCATATTCAAGCCGGGCTCTTCGCCCGCGGACTCCGCTGCGGATGAGCTGCTCCACGCGCTGAGGCATCGTGGACCGGACGGTGAGGGAACCTATCGCTCAGGCCCCGCCCTTCTCGTCCATACCCGGCTCGCGATCATCGACGTGGCGGGTGGCCGACAGCCTCTCCTCTCCGAGGACGGGCGGTGCGCATCCGTCGTCAACGGCGAGATCTACAACTATCGAGAGCTTCGAGATGAGCTTGAGGACCGGGGACATCGCTTTACCACGCGGTCCGACTCGGAGGTCGTGGTGCACGCGTACGAAGAGTACGGCCTCGACTGCGTCCATCGGCTCAACGGCATCTTCGCCTTTATTCTGTGGGACGATGCCCGGCAGCGCCTCGTCCTGGCCCGGGACCCCTTCGGAGTCAAGCCGCTCTACTGGCGCACCTACGGTCGCGCGGTCGCGGCGGCGTCAGAGGTCGGGGCGCTCCTGCGGGTCGCGCCGCACTCGCCGGCCGTCGACCCGATCGCCCTCGACCACTACCTCGCCTGGCGTTTCGTGCCCGCACCTCGCACGCTCTTCGTCGGCATCCAGAAGCTGGCGGCCGCGACCCTGCTGATCGCCGACGCCGACGGGATCGATACCCAGACCTACCGCCGACCGCCGCAACCTCCCCTGCTCGGCGCAACTCCCGACGAGCTTGCGCACGAACTCGAGCGACGCCTGGTCGATGCCGTCGGACGACAGATGATGTCGGAGGTTCCGTACGGTGCCTTTCTGAGCGGTGGGCTCGACTCCGCGGCGATCGCCGCGGCGATGCGCCACGCGCGCGGGAGCGCGCCGACCACCTTCACCATCGGCTTTCCCGGGCACGGCGGCGACCTCGACGAGCGTGACGCCGCGGCCGCGACCGCCAGGGCGGTCGGAACCGACCACCACGCGACGGAGCTGCGAGAGCCCGACTTCCTCGCACAGGTCGCTCGCTCGGTTCGAGCGCTCGAGGAGCCGTGTGGGACCGCCTCCGCGCCGGCCGCACTCGAGCTCAGCCGGTTCGCCGCCCGCTCGGTCAAAGTGGTGCTCTCCGGCCAGGGGGCCGACGAGGCCCTTGGCGGGTATCCGCGTCACCAGGCGGGCGCGGCGCTGGCCATGGTGGACCGGTACCCCGCCGGACTCGAGCAGCCGTTCGTGGCGGCGGCGGAGGCGCTACCGCGCAACGAGCGAGCCAAGCGAGCCGCTCGCCTGCTCGGGGCTCCCCCCGGCCTGCCGCGTCTGCTCCGAATCTTCGAGATCACCGACGCCGAGACCCGTGCGGCACTCTCAGGCGGGCCTACGGTCGATTCCGCCGAGGAGCGCCTCAGATTGGCCGGCCAGGTCGTCGAGGACGTGGACGAGCGAGGGGCGGGAGAGCAGGCCCTCTACCTCGACACCCACCTGTTCCTTCCCGATAGCCTCTTGCTCTACGGGGACAAGACGTCGATGGCATGGGGTCTGGAGCAGCGCGTCCCGTTCCTCGACCACGAACTCATGCAGTTCGTCGAGCGCATCCCGGGCGAGCTGCGGGTCAGGAGACTGCGTCGCAAGTGGCTGTACCGGAAGGCGGTGCGCCGTCTGGTTCCCCGCGAGGTGCTCGGGCGCAGGAAGCACCCGTTCGCGACGCCCTACGACGAGTGGCTGCGGAGCTCGCTCGGACACGAGGTCAGGACCCGCTACGCGAACGATGCGGCGCTGTCTCAACTGATCGACCCAAGCGTCGTCGCGCGACTCGCCGCCGAGCACCGTAGCGGCCGGCGCGACAACAAGCGCATCCTCTATTGCCTGCTCGAGCTCTCGGAGTGGCACAGAGCCTTCATCGAGCCAACCTCCCGTGCGGTCGGCTCACCGCTCGAGTCCGTCTGAGTCTCGGACGCCCTTATCGTCGATCTCCACTCCCATGTGATCGCCGCCATCGACGATGGGCCGTCCGAGCAGGAGGGCAGTCTGGCTCTCGTCCGTGCGGCGGCCCAGGAGGGAACGACCGTCTTGGCCGCGACCCCCCACCTGCGTGCCGACCACCCGCACGTCCACCCGAACGAGCTCGCGGATCGCTGCGCCACGCTCAACGAGCGAATCTCAGCCGTAGGGGCGAAGATCGATGTGGTGCCGGGAGGCGAGGTCGACCTGCTCTGGGCGCATGAGGCCAGTGACGCGGAGCTTCGCCTCGTGTCCTATCGCCAAGCCGGTAAGGACCTCCTGCTCGAGACGCCGTACGGGGCACTGCCCCCCAACTTCGAGCAGCTTCTGCTCCAAATCGCGGCGCGGGGCTTTCGCATCCTGCTCGCTCATCCCGAGCGCAACCGAACCCTCCAGGCGAGGCCGCAGCGGGTGGCCTCGCTCGTCCGCCGCGGCGTCCTCGTCCAGGTCACGGCCAGTTCGCTTGCCCTGCAGCGTAGGTCGCCGGTGCGAAAGCTGGCAGCAAGCCTCGTCAGCGAGGGCCTTGCGCACGTGATCGCATCGGACGCTCACCACGCATCAGGGGGGCGGTCCCCGGGACTGCGTGAAGGAGTCGAAGTGGCTGCGCGGCTGGTGGGGGGACGCGCGGAATGGATGGTCACGGAGGCGCCAGGGGCAATCCTCGCCGGCGAGCCACTTCCCCGCCCCCCACTTCCGCCTCGGGCACGCCGCGGCGTGCTTCGACGCCGTTTCGGGTGAAGCCGGGGAGCGGCCTGCTGTCGGCCTATGCTGTCGCGCGTGCCCACGAACGCGATCCCCGTTCGCGAGGGGACCGTGAGTGCTAACGCAGACGACGCGGCCACCCTCGAGCCCGTCTCCCTGAGCGGCTTTGAGGGCACCCGCGACGAGTGGTCGCCGCTCGCCGAGCGCGCCGGCAACCTGTTCTCGACCTGGGAGTGGGCATCGACCTGGTGGTCGCACTTCGGGCGCGGTGACCTCCAGCTCACGGGCTGTCGGCGCCGGGATGGCAGCCTGGCCGGCATCCTGCCGCTCTACCTTTCCTCATCCGGACCCCTGCGGGTGGTCCGCCTGGTCGGCCACGGACCCGCCGACCAGCTCGGCCCGATCTGTGCTCTGGCCGAGCGCGAGCGCGTCGCCGACGCCCTCAGGCGCACGCTGAGCGGCCACCTCCCCCGGTGGGATATCTTTCTCGGCGAACGCCTTCCGTGTCCAGAGCGCTGGGACGACCTGCTCGCCGCGGGGCCCGTACGCCGGGAGTCGAGCCCCACGCTCTCCACCGCCGACATGTCGTGGGAGGACTTCCTTGCTTCGCGCAGCGCCAACTTTCGTCAGCAGGTGCGCCGACGCGAGCGCAGGCTCATCCGCGATCACTCGATCCGCTTTCGGCTGAGTGACGATCCCTCCTGCCTTGATCGAGACCTCGATAGCCTGTTTCGGCTGCACACCGCTCGCTGGTCGGCGCAGGACAGCGGGTCCTTTGCCGAGGACCACTCGGCCTTCCACCGATCCTTCGCGAAGCTCGCTCTGGAGCGAGGGTGGCTACGGCTGTGGCTCGCGGAAGCCGACGGTCGCGCGGTGGCGGCTTGGTACGGATTCCGCTTCGCGAACGCGGACTGGTACTACCAGGCCGGCCGTGACCCGGCGTGGGATCAAACTTCGGTCGGCGCCGTTCTCTTCGCCCTGACGGTTCGCGAGGCCATGCGGGACGGAATGCAGGAGTACAAGCTGCTTCTCGGCGACGAGCCCTACAAGGCCCGCTTCACACAGGAGGATCCGGGCGTCGAGACGGTCGCGCTTGCCGGGGGGGCGGTTGGCCGCTGGGCCCTAACCGGCGCGCGTTACCTGCGCCGTTTCCCGGCCAGCCGGCGGCTGCTGTCACGAGCCGGCCGCTCGCAGGGGCTCGTCGACTAGTCGCGTGCGGCGCTCCGCGGCCATCCGAGGTGCCGGCGGCGCCAAGCACGCGAGGATGGACGCGCTCGTCACCGATGCCGGGTCGCGCGGCACGCTGAGCGGCATCCGGGCCCTGGGGCGAGCCGGGCTGAGAGTGGTCGCGCTCGCGAGCGCGCCGCTCGCCGCCGGTCTGTGGTCCCGCTTTGCCGCCGCTCGGGAGCTGGGGCCGGATCCGGCCCGCGATCCTGTGGGCTTCGCCGAACGCATAGCCGCCGTCGCCACAGAGAAGGGGCCCCTCGTGGTCTATCCCGGCAGTGAGGTGGCGATCGATGCCCTGCTCGATGCGCCTACGGAGCTCCCAAGGCACGCGCACCTTCCATACGCCGATGCGGAAGCCGTCAACCTCTTGCGCGACAAGCGCCGGCTGATGGATCTGGCCGCCGAGGCGAGCCTTCGGGTTCCGTGCGAGCTGGCGGAGGGGACGGTCGCCGAGTTCCTGGTGGCGCCCCCGTCGCTGCCGTGCGTCATCAAGTCCGCGCGTCCCGGCGTCGCATTGCCGAGCGGACGGGCAGTGACCTCGCGGCACGAGCTGCGGGAGCTGCTCCAGCGACTTCCGCCCCAAGAAAGATTGCTCGCTCAGGAGCGGCTCCAGGGGGCCCTCATGTCAGTGGCCATCGTGGTCGCTCGCGACGGTGGCGTCGTCGCGCGGCTACAGAGCCTGGCCAGCCGGACGTGGCCGCCGGATGGCGGTCCCTCCGCCTTCGCGATGAGCGTCGCGCCCGACGAGGAGCTGATCGACCGCTGTGCGCGCCTTCTTCACCGAGCGGGATACTGGGGGCTCGCTCAGCTGCAGTTCGTGGCCGACGGTGGCGAGCCGGCGCTGATCGACTTCAACCCGCGCTTCTACGGCAGCATGCCGCTCGCCATCGCGTGCGGAGTCAATCTGCCCGCGGCCTGGCATGCCGTGGCCCTGGATCAGGCCCGCCCCTCGCCCGGTCCCTACCTGATCGGCGTGACGTACCGATGGCTCGAAGCCGACCTCACGGCCGCCCGACACGGAAACGTCAAGCTCGCGCTACGACGGGCTCCGGCGCCCCGGGCGGGAGCGATGTGGGCGGCCGACGACCCGCTGCCCGCGCTGCTGCTGAGTGGAGACGTGCTCGGAGCACGGATCAGGCAACGACTCGCGCGGCGAGGCTGACGCAACGGCAGGTCGTCGGGAGAACGACGAGGACAGGCGCATGACGCCTGCGTCGCTCACGCAGCCTCCTCCGGCGTCCCCACGGATTGGCGCGGTACGAGCACAGCGCGCCGGAACGTCGCCACCAGCACGCCGTCCTGTTTGTAGGCGTCGCTTCGCACCTTCACCACGCCTCGGTCCTGCTTCGAGCGCGACGGCGTGACCTCGAGCACCTCGCTCTCGACGAAGAGGGTGTCGCCGTGGAACACCGGCGCCGGGTGCTTCAACTCCTCGGTGGCGAGGTTGGCGATCGCCTTGCCGGAGACGTCGCCGACCGACATCCCGAGCATGAGCGAGTAGACGAGCGGTCCGACGACGACATTGCGCCCCTGCTGCGACTGGGCCGCGTAGACGTCGTTGATGTGGAGCGGATGATGGTTCATCGTGATGAGGCAGAAGAGGTGGTCGTCGGATTCGGTCACCGTCTTGCAC
>Ga0136624_1000249_pt1 | contig 19361 bp, 17 predicted proteins | sample AntDrymUQ4692206_2_FD_104802 | JGI IMG/M metagenome (GOLD analysis project Ga0136624, IMG submission 104802) | Polar desert sand microbial communities from Dry Valleys, Antarctica - metaG UQ469 (22.06) | ecosystem: Environmental > Terrestrial > Soil > Desert | place: Antarctica: Dry Valley... | reverse complement strand
TCGCGCACCGCCTCCGAAACGCGGTGGACGAGCCGTTGGAGGTCCAGGTACTCGTCCACCGTGAAGTCCCCCGTGACCTGCTCGCGGTGCTGCTTCGGCGCCACCAGCACGTAACCATACGCTCTCGGGAAGGCGTTGAGGAAGGCGGAGTGACCTTCTAGGAGGACGGGGCCGCGGACTCTAAGTGCGACGAATCAGGCCGCTTATCGTTTGCACTTCCTCTTGGGACCACAGGGCGGGGTCTTCACCGTGGGCTTCTCTCCCGTGGAGTTCGAGATGCTTCCAGAGCTCTTGTTCAGAGTCGGCAACGAAGAATCCGGCGCATCCCTCCATCCCAGGATATTGGCTGCAACTGTAAGAGTAAGGCATCTCAACCTTCCGGTAAACAACTACTTGACCTCATTGTTACATTACATGCACACCTTAGCACTGGGCGCGGCTAGCGGCAAGATGGATCGAGCAAGGCAAGGAGACGGGTAAGGAGCGTCCCCACCGCTCATCTCGGCTCATCAGTCCTCCGGGATCTCATCGTAGACCATGTTGAGGCCTATGCCCTGATCCGGACAACCAGGGCGAGCCGCCCGAGATCGGGGAGATGATCATCCACGTCGAGGACAAATCCTGACCTCACTCACCGCATGGCTTCGGCGTTGAGCCGCATGAACTCCACGTGCTGCTCGTACTGGTCGAGGACGTCGTCTATAAGCTGGCTGTGGGTGTATCCCATCACCTCGTAGCCCTGTCCCCCCTCCCGCACGTGCACGTTCAGGCGGTAGTACACGTCGCGGTCGCGGAGGGTTTGATCTCCGTAGACCGGTATCCTGGCCTCCCGGGGCTCGACCCGGTAGAGGAAGGGCAGCTCCTCGCTCAGGTCCGCGACGAGCTCGACGTAGGGGAGCCCCGAATCGGCGGTACCGTCGTGCACCGCCGTCTCGACGCCGTGCTCGCGCAGCTCCTCGGCCACGTCGTTTAGTGCCGGGAGTGCGACCCCGGAGAGGAACGTCGCGGCCCCCTCGCGGTCCGGGAAACTCATGCTGCGCCTGAGGCGCTGCCGCCAGGTCAGTACGACCGACCGTTCGCCGTCCGGGCTCGTGTGGCGCCCGGAGAGCTGGGCGGGGAGGGTGTAACGCTGGCTGTCCTCGCGAATCGCCTCAACTCGCAGGGCCTTATACAGACCGAACACGATCAGCACCATGACGAACGCGAACGGCAGGCCCATGACGATCGTGGCGTTCTGCAACGCGGTTATCCCGCCGACTACGAGCACCGCCAGGGTGAGCAGGCCCGTCGCGACGGCCCAGAAGATGCGGACCGGGCTGGAAGCGTCGTCCCGCGGCGTCTTGCGGTACGAGGTGAGGTTGGCCATCACCAGGGCGCCGGAGTCCGCGGACGTCACATAGAACAAGAGCCCGCAGAAGGTGGCGATGGAAGCGATGACCGGGAAGGCCGGGTACTGCTGGAGGAGCGTGTAGAAGCCCTGCTCGGGCGCGTTCACCGTAGCCTGGCCGAACTGCTCGTTGCCGCTCCTAACGAGGTCGATCGCGGCGTTGCCGAAGATCGAGACCCACATAAGGATGTACAAAAACGGGATGATCAGGGTGCCGGCGACGAACTGCCGGATCGTGCGGCCCCGGGAGATCCTGGCCAGGAACAAACCGACGAAGGAGGCCCAGGCGATCCACCACGCCCAGAAAAACAGCGTCCAGAAGCTGAGCCACTCCGTGGCATCCTGGAAGGCGAACGTCTGCATAGTGAGCCCCGCGAAGTTGCTCACGTAGTCGCCGACGTTCAGCACGAACGCGTTCAGCAGGAAGACGGTCGAGCCGGTGATCAGGACGAAGGCGGCCAGCCCGAGCGTGAGTAGGACGTTCAGCTCCGAGAGGCGCCGGATGCCCCTCTCGACCCCGGTTACCGCCGAGATCGTGGCCATCAAGACGGCGAGCACGACGAGCCCTATCTGGGCGGGGAGGCCCTCGGGGATGCTGAAGAGGACGTTCAGCCCGTAGTTGAGGAAGACGACCCCGATCCCCAGGGAGGTGGCGATCCCGAAGATGGTGCCGAGGACGGCGGCGAGGTCCACCACGTGTCCCAGGGGACCGTAGATCCGGTTTCCGAAGATGGGATAGAGCGCCGACCGGATGCTCAAGGGAAGGTTCATCCGGTAGGCGAAGTACGCCAGGGCTATCCCCATTAGCGCGTACATCCCCCATCCGGTGATGCCGTAGTGGAAGATCGTCCACACGGTCGCCTCCCTGGCGGCCTGCACCGTCTCGCCGTCGCCGACGGGCGGGGCGAGGTACTGGGTGACGGGCTCGGCGACCGCGAAGAACATCACGTCGGTGCCGATGCCGGCGGCGAAGAGCATCGCGGCCCAAGAGAAGGTGTTGAACTCGGGCTGGGAATGCTCCGGCCCCAGCTTTATCTTCCCGTAGCGGGAGAGGGCGAGGAAGATTACGAAAGCCAGGAAGAGCGTGGCGATCAGGATGTAGAACCAGCCGAACCAGTTCGAGATCCAGCCGACCACCACCCCGAGGGCCCCGCTGGCCCCCTCCGGGCTGATGATGGCCCACAGCGCTATGGCGAGGATGCACGCCGAGGAGCCGAAGAAGACGATCGGGTTGATGCGGGTGCTGGGCTGCGTGTCCTGTGCCTCAGGTTGACTTGCGTCGGTCATAGAGTCGCTCCTTTACCTGTTGTGCGGGTCGCCCGATGGGAAGAGCTCGTCGCGCAGCTTCTCGTCTTTTTCGAGGTCGGCCATTTCGTCCGGGTCGGTGCGGAACGGGTAGTAGCCGCGGCGCCTGACGGCGTCCTCGAACTCCTTCACCTCCTCCTCGGTCTCGAACTCGCGGCGGTTCTCCTGCAACGTGGCTTGCCAGCGGCCCGATCCTTGCTGGACTATCGGGATGAGGGCCTTGCCGGTCATGTCGCCGCCGAGGACCATCACGTCGGCCTCGTAGTGCTTGCCGCTGTTCAGGAACTTGCGCCAGCAGGTCTCCGACCCGTGGATGTCGGTTGCCAAATACAGTCGCGTCTCCGAGCCTCGCGAGAATAGCGAAGAGATCTTCTCCATCGTCTATGGTCCTCCTTCGACTTCTTCGGGTAACTCGTACCAGCGTTTGCGGTCCCCTATCTTCGAGCGCATCTTCCATCCAAACGTCTTCGGCTCTGCTTCGATGCGCCCCCGCAAAGCCTGGATGCGATCCATGATGCGCTTCCCGTCCTCTTCAGCCAAATCGTAGCGTTCGACGTGACCGCCCAAAGCGTCGAGGTTGGCGGTGAAGGTGCGCCACAGGCCCCAGTCCGAGGCGCACAACTCGGCGATGCGCCCACCGTTCACCGAGTCTCCATCCTCATCGTCCACGGGATGGTCGTGGAAGAGCGCGAGGGCGTCTTTTACGTCCTTCTCGTTCAGTTCGACGATCTGTAGTTTGGTCAGGAGAAGTTCCGCGAGAGGGATCGTGAGTGGTTCGGAGGCCAGTCTTTTGCCGAAGGGGATCTCGTGCGACATCCTGAACGAGCCGACGAATACGTCCACCTGCCGGTTGTGGCTCTCGTCGAAGAACAGCAGACGCTCGCGGCCGTTCAGCGCGTTGAAGCTGGTGTGGGGCGTGTATCCTTGCTTCTGGAAGAACTTCTGCGCGTTAGCGGAGGCCCCTTTCGAGGAGATCCAATCGTGGTCGGCGTACTCGCGCTCGAAGACCGGGGCGAGCCCGTCTTTCGCCCGGACCCGGATCGCCACGCCACCAAGCAATCGGAGGGCGAGCCCCTCTTCCGTCGCGGCTTCCGCGATACGCCGCGCCTCCTCGACCACGTCCGCCCGGGTGGCGCTCACCGCTTGTCCTCCGGGTACCATCGTTCCACCGTCATATCCGGTTTCAAAGGACCGCTCCTCTCTTCTGTTGGTAGATTTTCCAGGGTTTTGGGGACTGGGACTCGTGATCCGTCGCTCGGGGTGGTGTCCTTGAGCCGATAAGCTTCCACCTCAGCCCTCCCCTACCCGGCGCTTCGCGGAGCCTATCCAACTCTTCACTAGCCAATCGCGGTCTTCGAGCCAGGATTCAACGCCATCCCTGGGGCTCTGGGCTTCCCTTATGGAGAGTTCCAGGCCGTTGACCTGATGCTCGGCGAGGTGCATGGTGTCCAGGAACGCGAGGGCGAGGGGGTCTTCCTGCCCAAGCTCTGCGTGGACCACGGTATGTATTCGCAAGGGCTGCGCCGCCTCGCCCATCTCGTTCTTGGGGTCCACCAGGTAATCGAACTCGTACTCATCGTTCATCCAGTGCGGCGACCAGGCGGTGAAGAAAAACGGCTCTTCTTCCGAGTAGCGGCGGTCTACTTCGGAGAGCATCTTCGAGGTATCGAGGTACGAAACGTCGCGCTCCGGCAGTTGCTCGGCGACGGCTTCGGAGACCTTGCTTCCAGGCTCCACGCCGGGTTCCACGGCGATGATCGGGACGTTTCCGAACCGCTTCATTCCCTCGATGCTTCCGACGTTCATATAGCTTGGGGCCGCCAGTCCAGAGCGGGTAGTTCCGATCAACCACGGATCCAACAGTCTCTCTCCTTTCGCCGCGCCGAGGTACTTCGCGTGATCGCGCATCCACACGCTCTGGAAGGCGTCTATCTCTCCACGGCCCGCGCTCATCACGGCGGCTTCCGGCTCCTCGAACCGGCGTAGCTCGACCTCGTAGCCTAGCTTCTCTTCCAGCGCGACCTCCGTCAATTTGGAGACAGCCACGCTGTCGGCCCATCCCACGTAACCTATGGTCAGCTCCTTATCGCCTGCGCTCGCCGGATTGTCGGCCCCCCCGCAGCCCGCCGCAAGCAGCCAGACGGCCAAAACCAGAATCAGGGGTGCTCTGGAGGATATCGTCATTCTTTCCGCCTAGCCTTCCTGGGCGCGTTTGGCTGCGGAGATCCACGGTTGCGCGGTGGCGCGGTTGTCCTCGATCCAGCGCCTCGCGCCCGCCGCCGGGTCTTCGGCGTCCCGGATCTCCAGCTCAAGCTGGTTTACCTGGTCCTCGGTGAGCGTCAGCGCATCCATGAAGGCGTAGGCGATGGGGTCATCCTCCCGAAGATCCTGTCGCACGATGGTGGAGATCTCCGCCAGTTCCGTAAGGTTGCCGAGTGATCTCTTCGGGTCTTCGAGATAGGTGAAATCGTACTCCTGGTTCATCCAGTGCGGGGACCACGCCACGAAGATGAACGGCTCCTCGTTGCGGTACATCCGGTCCACCTCGGAGAGCATGGCCGGGGTGCTTGAGGCCACCAGTTGCTGCTCCAGCCCGTAATCGGGGATGACCCGGTTCGGGATCCTCTCCATGATCACCGCCCCAGGCTCGATGCCGTAGATCCTCGCGGCTTCGGTCGAGGGGATTTCTTCGATGCTATCTATTCCCATGTAGTCAGGGGCGGCCAGGCTGAACCGGGTAGTGTCCCGGAACCACGGTTCGAGAAGCTCCGTATCGCCCTCCACGCGGGCAAGGAACTCCGTGTGGTTGGGCAACCACACGTCCTGGAAGGCGTCCAGTTCACCGTCCTTCACGCCCGCGAAGAGCCGCTCGGGGTGGTTCTCCACGAGCTGAAGCTCCACATTGTCGTAGCCAAGCTCATCCTCCAGGAGCACCTTCGTCAAGTTGGAGACCGCGATATTCTCGTCCCAGCCTATGTTGCCGATGGTGAGCGTCCCGCCCGCCCCGGAAGCGGAGCCGCCACACCCCGCCGCCAGGGCGCCCGCCAACAGCAGCAGCGCCACTATCTTGCGCGACACGGACACGAACCTCATGGGTTTTGCTCTCCGTCTATGGGCGGCTCCTCAAGCGGGATGCGCCGCTCCGAACCCGGAGCGGCGCATTTGGTTCGTCTTTCGTTTTCCCAACCCTTCCGGGTTCCTATGCGTTCTTGGCGGCCTGTACGGCGGACTTCACGGCGTCCTTGTTGCTCTCGTACCAGTTGCGGATGCCCTGCTCCTCTTTGCCCGTCCCCGCGTCTTCCATCGCCAAGCCCATCTGATTGACTTGCCCCTCATCGAGCGAGAGGGCCTTGAGGAAGGCGTAAGCCGCAGGGTCGTCTTCCTTGAGGTCGGCGTTGACCACGCTGGTGACCCTGGCGGGATCGTCCCAGGAGGCCTGGGCGTTCTTGGGGTCTTTGAGGTAGACGAAGTCGTACTCATCGTTCATCCAGTGCGGCGCCCAGCCCGTGAACACGATGGGCTCTTCGTTGCTGTAGGCCTTCTCCAGCGTGGAGAGCATCCCGGCCGTGCTGGAGGTGACCAGCTCCATGTCCAGGTTGTACGCCGGGATGACCTTGTCCCTGATCTGGGGCATGAAGGTCGCGCTCGGCTCGATGCCGATGATCTCGTTCGTCCCCACATCGGTGAGGTCCGCTATGCTCTCGACGCCCATGTAGGTCGGCGCCGTGAGGCCGTAGGCGGTCTGGTCTTCATACCACGGGTCGAGGAGCTCCAGGTCGCTCTTGAGCTGGGGTTTATTGATGAACACCTTGTGGTTGGGCAACCAGACGTCCTGGAAGGCTTGGAGGTCGCCCTCGGCGACGCCCTGGAACAGCAGGCCGAGCTCCAGGGGACCCTCCACCTTGACCGAGTCGTAGTTCATCTCTCCCTCGAAGATCACCTTCATCAGGTTCGCAACGGCGATGTTCTCGGTCCACCCGATGCTCCCGAGGCTCAGGGTCTTGCTACCGCCGCTCCCGCAACCCGCCAGCCCCAGAAGGCCGGCGCCAGCCAGCGTGCCCCCGCTGATCTTCAGCATCTCTTTCCTGGTCAACCTGCTCATTATCTCCCTACCTTTGTCTGGACTGCACGTCGGTGTTTCCTACACTCTATGCGTCTTTCGTCTTTCCAGATGCTTCTCAGAAGTTTCTCACCCTCCAGACCCCCCGTCGGACGCCGTGCCCGGTTCGGGTTTTGGCCGCTTGCTTAAGAGGATCCTGAGGCCCATCCTGTCCCTACGCTCGAAGCCGCGCGAGATGCGGTCGAGGATTATGGCGAGGATCACGATGCCGACGCCGCCTACGAAGCTGATCCCGACGTCGAGGTTGCTGAGCCCCAAGTAAACCGTCTCCCCGAGCCCCCCGGCGCCGACCAGCACGGCGATGACCACCATCGAGAGGGAGAGCATGATCACCTGGTTGACCCCGGCCATGATGGACCTCACCGAGAGCGGAAGCTCCACCTTCATCAACGTCTGCCACGGCGTTGCACCGAAGGCGTGCGCCGCCTCCACGGTCTCCCTCGGGACCTGATGGATGCCAAGCATCGTGAGCCTGACGGCGGGCGGCGTGGCGAAGATGACCGTGGCGATGAGCGCCGGCGCGTCGCCCAGGCTGAAGAGCAGCACCACGGGGACCAGGTAGACGAAGGCGGGCATGGTCTGCATCGTGTCCAGCACGGGTATGACGGCGTCCTCGACCTTCCGGGACTTGGCCGCGATTATCCCGATCGGGATGCCGATAACCAAAGCCGTGGCCGCCGAGGCCAGGACCAGCGCGAGGGTCAGCATCGCCTCTCCCCACAGGCCCAGGCTGATGATAAATACCAGTCCCAGGACGGTGAACAGCGCGACCCGCCAGCCCGCCAGGAGGTACGCTATGGCGGCCAACAGGACGATTATGACCAACTCGGGAGGGGCCGTCAGCAGGAATGCCAGCCCGCCCACCCCGCCCTCGATCACCGCGTCGAGAGGCTCGGTGATCGGCTCCAGCTTCTCGGTGATCCAGCCGACCACGCTGTTGGCCCATTCGTCGAGGGGTATGCGGGGTATTATTTCCGTCTGCGCGAGCATCTCTTACTCCTCCACTCGATGGACGCCGATCCTATCGCCGTTCTCGCCGACCTCCGCCCCGTAGAGGTCTTCACCGTCCTCGTCGGGGGCGTCCGTGTGTGTGGTGAGGCCGGCGATGAGCGCGCCGCGCTCCACGATTCCTTCCAGATGGCCGTTCTCGCCGACGACGGCGACCGGCGCGTCCCGCTCCACGAACAGCGGCAATATCTCTCTTAGCGGCGCGTCCCGCCGCACCCGACCCGCCGTCTCGTCCACCGCGGGCCGTAGCTCGCGCTCGTTGCGTTCGTCGAGCCGCGCTACTTCCTCGGCTTCGGCGATGCCCACCAGACGCCGCTCCTGATCCACCACGAAGATGAAGGAGAGACCGGCCTGCTTCATCCGGCGCAGGACGGTACGCGGTCCCTCGTCGGCGTAGGCGACCTCGCGGGCTTTGACCATCACGCTCTCGGCGGGACGGACCTTCGCGTAGTCAACGTCCTCGACGAAGCGCTGGACGTAATCGTCCGCGGGTTCGCGCAGGATGTGCTCCGGGGATCCGATCTGGACGATCTCGCCGTCCTTCATGATCGCCACCCGGTGCCCGAGACGCAATGCCTCGTCCAAATCGTGGGTGACGAAGACGACCGTGCGCTGGACCTCACCCTGGATGGAGAGGAAAAGGTTCTGCATGTCACGACGGATCAGGGGGTCAAGCGCCGAGAATGGCTCATCCATGAGCAGAATCTCCTGCTCCGTGGCGAGCGCCCGCGCCAGCCCGACGCGCTGCTGCATTCCGCCGGAGAGCTCTACTATCAGCTTCTCGCCCTGTCCTTCGAGACCGACCATGTCGAGCGTCTCCTCCGCGCTCTTGCGGCGTTTCTCTTTCGGGACGCCCTGAATCTCAAGTCCGAAGGAAATGTTATCCAGCACGGTGCGGTTCGGGAGGAGTCCGAAATTCTGGAAGACCATCCCGATCTTCTTGCGGCGCACCTCCCGGAGCTGTTTGGACGACATCCCGGAGATATGATCGCTGCCCAGATGAATGTCGCCTTCTGTGGGTTCGATCAGGCGGTTTATCGCCCGGAGCAGCGTGGATTTTCCGCTCCCGGAGAGACCGATGATAACGAAGATCTCCCCCCGATATACCTCGAAGTCCGCCTCGTAGACCCCGATAGTAGAGCCTGTCTCCTTCTCTACTTCGGCCTTGCTCTTGCCCGAACGCCGCATCTGGAGAGCCTGATTGCCTCGTCGTCCGAAAACCACCGAGCAGTTCTGTACCCGGATGATCGGCTCCCGGCCCCTATTTTCTGCTTCCGTGACCTGTCTCCCCGCCTCGCTTGCTACACATAAATGAAAGGCTTACAACTTACAGCCCTGCTCACAGCCGGCAACCAAAATGCTTTGTAGACTAGCCAACACGACCGTGCAGAGGGCATGATACGTGTTCCCACGGTCCCGTTCAACTGCAACGCGAGTATCCGGCTCACGAAATTCCAGGTATTGGCGATCATCGCATCCTGAGCACCGCGGCCTTCTATCGCGCTATTTCTTACCGGATACTCTACTAACGAGAGCCGCTCCTTATCAACGGTGAGCTGGCGGAGAGCCGATCCAACAACCCCGTCAGCGCGTCCGCCCGCTCGCAAAACACGTTCCAGGCAGTATGCGGGTCGCTGATGCCGTGCAGGTCCAGCGCGGCCCTCAGGTCCGGCGAATAATCGAACGGGACGATGCGGCCCCGATCCACGTCGAAGTGCTCGCTGAGTTCGGAGATCCAAGCACTAAGCACGTCTACCTGCGCCCTCACCGCGGCGGCTTTCCCCATCGCTACCCCTTTTCTACCATTATGTCCCTCCACAATTTAAGCGATGCGACGAACTGACGCAACGGAGATTTTCAACGCTTAACCGGTCCTTAAAAATACCTAACCATACGGCAACCGCATCGCAAGACAGGGTCAGATCCCGTCGCGAAAGGCCACAATCCCTTTACAAAGGCGGGTTTGTGGCCTTTCGCGGCATCTGATAACCTTTTGCTTGTAGGCCAAACGCACGATGGCCCGAAGCATCTTGCGCCTGTAGCTCAGGGGATAGAGCACCGGTTTCCTAAACCGGGTGTCGGAGGTTCAAATCCTTCCAGGCGCGCTTCCGAATTACCTGCAAAACACGAGAAAATGTAAGGGTACCGGCTTAGAACCGGAACCCTTTTGACACCACCGAGGAGATCCCGGCTCCACCGGAATTATCCGCCGGGATCTCGACTCGCGCTCTTGAGGCGCAAGCTGTGGCGAAACCCGACGTAGAATCCGCCAGGTTCCGCCTGTCCGGGAAATGTGTGTGTTCGGGTTAGCTGGGGACCTTGTCCATCGTGTCCGGGTTCGGGCCGGTGCGGCCGTCCTCGCCCTGGTCGAGAGCGGTGATGTCGTCCATGTCTGCGGACTCGAGCTCGAAGTCGAACAGCTCGAAGTTCTCCTGCATGCGCGAAGGCGTCACCGACTTGGGGAACACGATATCGCCGCGCTGAACGTGCCACCGCAAGACGACCTGCGCGGGAGTCTTGCCGACCTTGTCGGCGATCCGGGTGATGGTGGAATCTTCCAGTACCCCGCCCTGCGCTATCGGCGACCATGCCTCGGTGACGATTCCGTGCTCCTGCCCATAGGCGCGCACCGCGTCGTTGGCGAAGTAGGGGTGGACTTCGATCTGGTTCACCGAAGGCACCGTCTCCGTCTCGGCGGCCAGCCGCTCAAGGTGCTCGGTCTGGAAGTTGGAGACGCCGACCGAACGCGCCCGGCCATCGGACTTGAACTCTTCGAGTACCTTCCAGGTGGACACGTAGTCACCATCGTAAAGCGTGGGCAAAGGCCAGTGGATGAGGAACAAGTCAACGTAGTCGGTGCCGAGGTCCGAGAGCGTGTCGTCGAACGCCTTGCGGGCGTCAGCGGGCTCGTGGAAACTGTTGTTAAGTTTGCTGGTCACGAAGATATCGCCGCGGTCGAGGCCAGAGTCGCGGATGGCCTCGCCGACCTCTTTCTCGTTGCCGTACATCTCCGCGGTGTCAATGTGGCGGTAGCCAATACGGAGCGCCTCTCTCACCGCCTCCACAGTATCCTGAGGCTCGATCTGGAAAACTCCGAAACCAAGCTGAGGAATGGTGCTGCCGTCGTTCAGGGTGATGCCGGGTATCTGGCTCACTGTCATCTGGACTCCTTCATCTGTCGCAATCGCTTGCCAAACCGGGTCCGAGGATACCCAGATCCGCCCACCGCAAAACCGCCAGGAATACAGCCTCCCCTGACCCGCCGCCAAGCCGAATGGAGAGGTCCGTGGAAGAGTTCCGCGCCTGATTCCATCCTTTCCGCCGGTCGTTTTTTCTCAGGCGTCTCCCTGATAGAGGTGTTAGAGGTGTTAGAGGTGTTCGACGTCTCCCTCGTATACCTCGACGATGTCGCCGTTCGTCCGAATTACGAGCGCCCCTTCGGGACCGAGGTTGATCGCGGTTCCTTCCACAACCTCCCCAAAGCGCCGAACGAGGACTCGTTCTCCCAGGGTGCAGTCAAGTTCTTTCCAATCTTCGAGAATGACCCCGAAATCGTGGAGCCTTCCGATCTCGGAGTCGAGCTTCGCCAGCACGGTTTCGAGCAATTCGAGAAGGTCCACGTCGCGGCCCAGCTCGGAGCGCAGGCTAGCTGTCTTTCGTGGAGGGTCTTCCAGGTTTTGAGGGTCCACGTTGGCGTTTATGCCAACGCCGAGGACGATGAAGTTATTGGATGCTTGGCCGCCAGCCTCGGCGAGGATGCCGCATAGCTTTCTTCGGCCCGCTCCGTCCACGAGGAGGTCATTGGGCCATTTGATGCGGGTATTCACGCCCATTTTTTGTAGGGCCTTCGCCACGCCAACCGCGGCGGCTGGCGTGATCCGCGGGGCGAGGTGGAGCGGGAGATCCAACCTCAAAACCAATGACATCCAGAGCCCGCCCGCAGGAGATCCCCAGCTTCGCCCCAGCCTTCCTCGTCCTCCGGTCTGCACTTTCGAGACAACGAGCGTTCCATGCGGCGCGCCAGGATCCCCGAGAGCCAGTTCCTTCGCGCGCTCTTGGGTAGACGCCAGCATCTCGTGGACCTCGACCCTGCGCGCCAGCGAGCTTTCGAGGGCAATGATCTCCTCCCGGCTCAAAATCACGCCGTCACCCACGCCCGGCCCGAAGGAAGATTAATAGCGGAGCGGTCACCGCCAGCGTCACGCTCATGCGAGACGGATCTCCTCCAGCGTAGCCATCTCCCCGAGGACACGGGCCGCCGCCTGCGCGAGGGGCACGGCCAACAAACCGCCGGTTCCTTCTCCCAGGCGCATGTCCAGGTCGAGCAGCGGTACGAGGCCGAGGTTCTCCAGAGCGATACCGGCTCCGGGCTCCGTGGAGAGGTGGCCGGAGATCATGTAGTCAACGCAAGCCGGAGCGAGCGAGCGGGCGACGAGCGCCGCGGAGTCCGAGACGATGCCATCAAGGACGACGGGGACGCCGTAGACGGCGCCGGTTAGTATCACGCCTGCAAGCGCCGCGTGCTCAAGACCACCGAGAGCCGCCAGCGCGCCAAGAGGGTCTCCGGGATCAGGGGCGTGCAATTCGAGGGCTTCCTCTATCACCCTGACCTTGAACTTTAGCGTGGCGTCGTCTATGCCGGTTCCACGGCCCGTCACCTCCTCAGCGGAGCGTCCAGTGAAGGTGGCGATGAGGCAGGCGGCGGGGGTGGTGTTGCCGATGCCCATATCGCCGGTGACGAGGAGATCCACGCCTCCGCTGGAGATCAACTCCTCTGACACCCCGGCCCCGGCGAGCATCGCCCGCGCGGCCTCCTCACGCTCCATCGCCGGCCCCTGGCTCAGGTCGCTCGTGCCGGGTCGGACCTTCGCCGTCCGCAGCATCGGATGCCGCTCCAGCTCCGAGGCCACGCCCACGTCGAGCACGCTGATCCGTGCCCCAGCCGTCCTTGCGAGCGCGTTCACCGCAGCGCCTCCGGCGCAGAAATTCCTGACCATCGCCGCTGTTGCCTCACTCGGCCACGGCGAGACGCCGCGGGCGAGAACCCCGTGATCCCCGGCGCACACCACGACCGCCGGGTTCTCTGGCACGGGCGGCGGGCACTCCCCGGCCATCCCGGCGAGCCTCACTCCCAGTTCCTCCAATCGGCCCAGACTTCCCGGCGGCTTGGCGAGCTTCGAGTGCCGCTCCCCAGCGGCCCGAATAGCAGCGCCGTCGGCGGGCTCCACGTCTCCCGCCAGTTCCCGCGCGCGGTCCTCCAGGCTCATCGGCGCGCCTTAGTGATGGTGATGCCCGTGGTCGTGGCCGGGTTCGTCGGGATGATAGTGGGGGGTTGCTGGGGCACCGACCTTCTCCTCGAAGCCGGGCATGGCGACGCGGTGGACGCACACGTCGCAGTTCATGCGGATGTCACCCGAGAGGGCCTCGCGGTGGCGGTCGAGGATGAGATCCGCTACTTCCTCGGACGGTCCGAAGTAGCCAGCGTGGCGAACCTCGATGTCCGGGTTCGTGGTGGCAAAAGCCTCGCTCTGCTCCCGGATGCGCTCCTCCAGAACGCCGGCGAACAGGAAGTACGAGAACACCACGACGCGCCGGGCACCGAGCTTCCGAAGGCGTTCCAGGGCTTCCGGGACCTTCGGGGAAGCGAGGCTCACGAAGGCGGTCTCGACCATCGGATAGGGGCGACCCTCGAAGAAGAGACGGGAGATCTTGTACATATCCGAGTTGGCGTCCGGGTCGGAAGCGCCGCGACCAATGACGAGGACGGCAGTGTCCTCTTTCTCGTCTTCGGGGACTACGGCGGAGATGCGCTCGTCCATCAACTTCAGCAACTCGGGCCTGACGCCGAGGGCGCGACCGTAGCTGAAGTGGACTTCCGGGTGGCTCATCCCCTCTCGCACCAGGGTCGCCGGGATGTCGTTCTTGGCGTGTCCGGCGGCGAGGAGCATCAAGGGGACGGCGGAGATCTCGCGGGCTCCGTCCTCGACGAGCCGGTCCACGCACTCGGAGATCGGGGGGCGCGAGAGTTCGATGAACCCGCCCTCGACCGATAGGTTCTGACTCCGTTTCCGCACCAGTGATACGAGGTCGTGGAACTCCTCCGCGCCGCGTGGGTCGCGGGTCCCGTGGCCCACGATCAGGAGCGCGGGAGGCTTGCCGTTTTTCAGATGATTTCGCAAGTTATCGTCCCTTCCTCCGGTGATTCTTCCAATTGTTCCCGCAAACTCAAGTTCGCTGGCTTTTCTTTTGGCTCGAACCATTCCGCTACTCCGGCGAGCCATCGCTCGCGTTGTTTCCGCACAGCAATCGGGGTCGCATCCTCGTAGCCGAACTCAGTGCCGCAATAGGAGCATATCTCAAAAGAGGGCGTGGCCCTTCGCTCTCCTCACGGCGGCTCGTTCTGTTTCAGCCCGCGCATCAGGCAACGGTACCGCGCGTCCTCACCCACTATCTCTCCTCGAAGTACAAGATCGCGTTCAGCGCAGCCGCCGCGACCGCCGACCCGCCTTTGGGACCGCGGTTCGCAACGGATGGGAGATCACTCCGGATCAAACTCTCCTTCGACTCCGCCGCCCCCACGAAACCAACCGGAAGCCCGATCACGAGCGCGGGACGCGCATCCATGTCCACGAGCTCGAAGAGAGCCGTCGGAGCGTTCCCCACTACCCATGCCGCGCCGGGTCCCACCTCATCAGCCGCGAGCCGGAAACCCGCCGCCGAGCGCGTGATGCCCAGGTCTTCTGACATCTCTTTAGCGCGAAGATCGGAGACGAAGCAGAGGGTTTCGCGGGCGGTGATCCCGGCTGCCACCATGCGTACATCCGTCACGATAGGCGCGCCTCGCCGGAGAGCTTCGAGTCCGCATTCGAGGGCATCCTCGTCAAGAACCAGGGTATCGGCATATTCGGGGTCGGCGGAGGCGTGGATCACACGCTCCGCCATCGCCCGTGAGAGCGGCCCAAAGCGCGACAGGTCCACCAAACCGCGCAGGATACGGTAGCTCTCGGCCTCTATAGGATGTACGCTCCTCATGGCTTCGCCGTGAGATCGTGAGTCGTGAAGGTTCGGATTCTTGCGCGACATCGGAAGAACGAGAGAGCAACCGGACCTGGCATGGGTGGATCGCAAACGCGCGGGTTTTGCATCAATGGCCTTCCATCAGTACCTCGACGCAGGCGGCGACCGGGCAGACCTCGGCGCACTCCGCGCAGCCCGTGCAGCGGTCTTCGAGGACGATGAGTGGAGAATGATGATCTCGGGCCGCAGGCAGGATCGCCCGCTCCGGACAGGTGCGGATGCAGTTCCCGCAGCCCGCGCAAGCGTCCGTGACGGCGAAGACAGTCCTCTGGCGCGTTCTGGGGTTCATGGCAAAATACTCCCATCTCCAGCCAGAGGAGAGTCCGGCGCAAGGGACGACGCTCTTTCCCGCTCCCGCGCTTCATACCCTCGTGGCGTGACCATCCGGCCAGCACGGGTCTCCGTGCTGGAGCTGCCCACGATCACGGTCGTCAGCATGTCCACGCTCTCGGGGCGCAAGGAGCCGAGGTCTGTCAGCGCGACGCTCTGGGAGGGCCGGTACGCCTCCCGGACGATGCCGACCGGTGTTTCGGGTGAGCGGTGGTGAAGCAGAATCTCCCGCGCCTTCCCGAGTTGCCAGTCGCGTCCTTTGGAGCGAGGGTTGTATAGAGCGATGACGAAATCGCCGGAGGCAGCGGCATCGAGGCGAGCTTCGATCACGGTCCACGGCGTCAGGAGGTCGGAGAGGCTGATCGAAGCGTGGTCGTGCCCCAGAGGAGAGCCGAGCAACGAGGCCGCCGACTGCGCCGCCGTAATACCGGGGACCATCACCACGTCCATGTCGTCCCCGGCCAGCTCCAGCGCGGGCGACGCCATCGCGTACACCCCGGCGTCGCCGCTCGACACCAGCGCCACGCTCCCCCCGGCGCGAGCCTCATCCAGAGCCAGCTTCGCACGTTCGACCTCCTCCCCGAGCGGCGGCGTCGAAGTTCGCGCTCCAGACCGCAGGAGATGGCGGACGCGGTCCACGTACTGTTCGAGGCCGACGATCAACCCCGAGCGGGTCAAAGCGTTGCGGGCGAGAGGTGGGATCAGAGACCCATCTCCCGGCCCCAGCCCGACCAGAAACAGCCTGCCCCGTACCGGCAACCGCCCGACAGCCACCGTCGCCATCGCGGACTTCCGTTTCTCGACTACCAGTTCCGCGCCCTCCGCCATCACCGCTGCCTCCGCCACGCTTGATGTACCGACGGCCCGCTCCACCACCTCAGACGGATTCGGAACCTTCATCTCCGCGAGTGCCACAGCCGAATGGAACCTTACCGGAACGCCGAGCATCCTTGCTGCCTCCAGCAATCCCGCCTCATCCCGCTTCGCCTCCACGCTCGCCAGAGCGGCGACGCTCTTCCCAGAGAGCCCGGCACCTTCCAGGGACAAGCGGACGAGTGACATTATCTCCTCACTCTCCACGCCCCGGCTGCACCCGACGCCCAAGATCAGAGACGGAGGCCGGTACACGACCGAGGGGCGAGGCGCTTCGAGAAACCTGTCGGTGACAAAGATCATGGGCGGCTCCGGCTCGTCCGTCCGCTCCACGTTCGTCGGCAAAGGGCCGAGCGGCCAGCGATGGTCCGATACGAAGTTCACCCGCTCCCCCGAAACCATCGCAGCCCCCACCGCCGCGATGTCGGAACTTTCTTCGATCTGGAAACCGAGGTCGGCCCCGAAAGAATCCAGCGCGGGTACGTTCAGGGCGTCGCTTGCAGTAGTGACGACAGGCTCCGCTCCCAGGGCATCAGCCACCCGGCTTGCGAGCGCGTTGGCCCCGCCAGTCTCCCGGTGCCCGCCGGTGAGCGCGACGGCGAAGCGTCCGGCGTCATCCACGCAGACCACGCCGGGGTCGCGGCGCTTGTCCGAGAGCAGCGGCGCGACGAGCCGAACGGCGGCCCCGACGGCGAGGAAGAGGACTATCCCGTCGCACTCGGACCACGCCCGCCGGAGGGAATTCTTCGGGCCGTCCTCGAATAGACGGGCACTGGGCCAAACTTCCGCGAGGTGGGCGGCGTTGCGGCGACCGTTCGCGGTGGTGGCGATCAGGCCGATCATATGGAATCCTTCTGGTAATTTCGCCTCTTGTCCTGGTCGGAAGTCGGGAGTCGGGATTTCATCTTTCGCCTCCCGCAACCCTCATGCGATGCAATTCTTTGGTTCGATTCCAGATCACCGCTCCTCCCGACGAGAGCCCGACACGATGAAGACAGGTGATTCGGGGACGAGCCGGTGCAGGCTCCCGATGCCCTCGACCCGCGACGCCTGCAAACAGACCGTCTCGGTCTCCAGGCCGCAGTTGTCGAGGATCTCTCCCGCCGGCACGACGCGCTCCAACCCGATGAGCGTCAATGTGACCGAGCGGAGCGTCCGGGTGGCGCAGAGCTTGACGATCTCCTCGAAATCCCCGCCCGTGCCTCCGATGAACGCGGCATCGGGGGATGGTAGATCGCGTAGCGCACCGGGCGCATCATCTTCGATAACGCGCACGCTCACACCATGACGGGCGGCGTTTCGGCGGATGCGGGCGCAGCTTTCGGGGTCGCGCTCGACGGCTATGGCGGCGGCTCCGAGACGAGCGCACTCGATGGCGACGGAGCCGCTTCCCGCGCCAACGTCCCAAACCAGGTCGCCGGGTCCGGGTCCGAGCCGGGCGAGGATCTGGGCGCGAGTCGCGGGCTTGGAGATCATGCCGGAACGGTGCTCGAACTCCGACTCGGGGAGCGCCCACTGCTGAGGGCTTCCGACGCCAGAGGAGATCCAACCCTTCTTGTCCGTTATCCGCTCCCCGTCCATCACAAGGACCACGTTCGGGTTCTGAAACTGACGATCCACGATCTCCACCGCGCCGCCAAGAAACACTCGCTCGTCCGGCCCTCCGAGGTCTTCGGCGACGAAGAAGGAGCGTTCCCATCCCTCCATCTCCAGCGCAAGCTCCACCGGCCCGAACCCCGGAGCAGTAAGCACAGCGACCTTTGGACGGGCGCGGCAGACGTTGATCGCGCGGCGCGGGTCGCGACCGTGAGCACTGACCACAACGGCATCGTCCCAGGAGATCCCGGCTCGGGCAAAAGCAAGCGCGACAGAGGAGACGGCTGGCAGCACACGCAGCTTCTCCGATCCGAACCGCTCACCGAGCAACCGCGCGATGCCAAAGAATCCAGGGTCCCCGGAGGCAAGCACGACGACCGCGCTTTCGGAATCTTCGATCCTATCCATCGCCTCCGATAAATCTCCTTTCAGGACAACGGCACCTCCAGGCTCCACCGCGAGTTCCCGGAGATGACGTTGTCCCCCGGCCACGACCGCGGCGGCCTCCAGACACTTCCGCGCTTCGGCGCTCAGAGGCCCGCCGTCGAGGCCGATCACGGCGATGTGGCTCAACGGCCCCCCCAGGTGGTCTGCTCCAGCGCGCCAGGGCTCGCCCCGACCGGTTCCAGGGTATCGAAGTCCACCATGATGGCGTGAATCTCGAGTTCGCCACCCGCGTATTCTCGAAGGTTCTCCGAAACGCGGGCGCAGAGCAGGTGTGTAGCCTGTTCGAGCCGAGCGTCCCGCCAAAGCTCGTAGGCGTGACGGGCGGTATTGGCAACCTTCACCTCTTCAATCAGGTTTAGGGAGCCTCCTGCTTTGCTTGTGATCTCCGCCAGCAATTCGTTGTCTACCTTCGAGCGGGTCCAGTGGGTCATCATGACACCGGCGGAGAGTTTCGTCAGCTTGCCCGCCATCCCGACGAAGAAGCCTCGCTTCAGTCCTTTCGAGACGGCCTGTTTGATAGCCTGCCCGGTAAAATCACCCACCTCGATGAAGCAGACCTCTTCGAGGTTCGGAAGCAAGCGCATCGCGGCCCGCTCGGTGAGGCCGCCGGTGGAGAGGACGAAGGTATCGCGCTTCTGGGCGCCCATTACATTTATCGCCTGCACCACGCTCGCGGCCCACGCAGCGGTCGAGAACGGACGCACGATGCCTGTCGTCCCGAGGATAGAGATGCCGCCAACGATACCGAGGCGGGCGTTCGTGGTCTTCTCCGCCATCGTCTCGCCGCCGGGGACGCTTATCTCCACGCGAACGCCACGCTTCTCCGGGTCGAGGACTTCTTCCACGGAGTAACGGATCATGCGCCGGGGAGTGTCGTTTATGGCCGGTCCACCAACCGCGAGCCCGAGTCCCGGCTTCGTCACCGACCCAACGCCCTCGCCGCGATCTAGATCCAACCCCACCTCATCTCGCCACGAGACACGAACCGTCAGGTGCGCCCCATCGGTCACGTCCGGGTCATCGCCCGCATCCTTGATGACGACGGCCTCGGCCCAGCCTTCCCCCACCTCGCACCGCTCGACCGCGAACTTTACACGCCGCTCTTCGCCTTTCTTCGGCAGTTTTATGGAGATATTCTCTACCGGCTCGCCGCTTACGAGGGCCTTCGCGGCGGCCTTCGCGGCGGCGGCGGCGCAGGACCCGGTAGTCCAGCCAGGC
>Ga0136624_1000247_pt1 | contig 19397 bp, 11 predicted proteins | sample AntDrymUQ4692206_2_FD_104802 | JGI IMG/M metagenome (GOLD analysis project Ga0136624, IMG submission 104802) | Polar desert sand microbial communities from Dry Valleys, Antarctica - metaG UQ469 (22.06) | ecosystem: Environmental > Terrestrial > Soil > Desert | place: Antarctica: Dry Valley... | reverse complement strand
GAACCAGCAGCGCGAGGTCGTCTACGAGTACCGCGACCGCATCCTCGAGGGCGAGGACATCTCGGGCACGGCCCGGGAGCAGATCGCCGAGGCGATGGAGCGGCTGGCGGGCGAGTACCTGGTGGGCGACTACGCCGAGGACTGGGACCTCGGGGGCCTCTTCACGCAGCTCGAGCAGATGTACCCGGTCGCACTCGCGGAGGAGGACCTCGACAAGAACACGCTCGACAAGGTCACGCTGATCGACGAGCTGCGCGAGGACGTGGTCAAGGCCTACGACGAGCGCGAGGAAGAGCTCGGCGCCGACCTGATGCGCGCTTTGGAGCGCTACATCCTGCTGCAGATCATCGACGAGCGCTGGCGCGAGCACCTGCACGACATGGACTACCTGCGCGAGGGCATCCATTTGCGCGGCTTCGCCCAGATCGATCCGCTCGTGGCCTACAAGAACGAGGGCTTCGAGATGTTCTCGTCGCTGATGAACTCGATCTGGGAGGAGTTCGCCCGCTACGTCTTCCACGTCGAGGTCGAGGTAGAGGGCCAGAACGGCGACGGCAACGGGGCAGCGGCCCCCACCCCGGCGTGGGCCACGGGCGGCAACAGCTCGAGCACTGCCGGGCGGCTGCAGTACCGGGGCGGGACCGCCGCCGACCAGCCGAGCGCGCTGAGAGACGCCGCGGACGGCAGGGCGCCGGTCGCCGGTGCCCCGCTCAGCGCCGCACCGGGTACCGGTTACAACCAGGGCGTCGCCTACCCCGACGCATCCGACGAGCCGGCAGCCGCCGTCGTGCAGACGCGCACGGTCGACGAGCGCGAGCAGGTCGGACGCAACGAGCCGTGCTGGTGCGGCTCGGGCAAGAAGTACAAGAAGTGCCACGGCGCCGCGGCCTAAAGCCGCGGCCCGAGCGCCAACTGCCAACTGCCAACCTGTAGTTAATGACCACGCCTCATAACGCCGCCAGCGACTCAGTACCCCAGCGCCTGGTCGCCATCCGCGAGCAACTGACCCTGCTCGCGGATTACCTTTGACCCCGCTGCGCTGTCGAAGAGGGTTGACGAGCTGGAAGCCGAGATGGGCAGGCCGGGCTTCTGGGACGACCAGGCCGGCGCCGCCCGGGTAAGCGCGGAGCACGCGCGGGCCTCGCGTCGCGGCCAAGCATTCGATTCGCTACAGCAGGACACGGGCGATCTGGAGGAGCTCGTCCAGATGGCCGACGAGGACGGCTCGATGGACGAGGAGCTCGAGGAGCAGCTGCGGTTGATCGAGGGCCGGCTTGGCGAACTCGAGGAGGCGCGCCTCTTCAGCGGGCCCTACGACGCGGGCGACGCCGTCGTGTCGGTCCACGGCGGGACCGGCGGCACCGATTCCCAGGATTGGGCCGAGATGCTCCTGCGCATGGAGATGCGCTGGGCCGAGCGGCGCGAGATGACCACCGAGCTGATGGAGGTGAGCGCGGGGGAGGAGGCCGGCATCAAGTCCGCCACCTTCGTGGCCCGAGGCGAGAACGCCTACGGGCTGTTCTCGGCCGAGAAGGGCGTGCACCGCCTCGTGCGCATCTCGCCGTTCGACTCCGCCTCGCGGCGCCACACGGCCTTCGCCGGGCTCGAGGTGGCGCCGCTCGTGGACGAGACGACGGGCATCGACATCGAGCCCGACGACCTCCAGATCGACACCTACCGCGCGTCGGGCGCGGGCGGGCAGCACGTGAACAAGACCGACTCCGCGGTGCGCATCACCCACAGGCCCACGAAGACCGTCGTGCAGTGCCAGAACGAGCGCTCGCAGTCGGCCAACAAGGCGACCGCGATGGCGATGCTGACCTCGAAGCTGATCGAGCTGGAGGAGGAGCGCCGGCGGGCGGAGATCGCCAAGGAGAAGGGCGAGGCCCAGGACGTGGCGTGGGGCTCGCAGATCCGCTCGTACGTGCTCCAGCCCTACACGATGGTCAAGGACCACCGCACGAACGTCGAGGTGGGCAACGCCCAGGGCGTGCTCGACGGCGACCTGGACGAGTTCGTGCGCGCGGAGCTGCTGCGCCGCGCGGGTGGCGGCTGACCCGACCGGCGGTCGACCTGCGGCCGAGGTGCTCGCTCAGCCGACGATCGCGTCGGCCGGGACGGCCGCGGCGGTGACCCGGTCGCGCCCCGCGCGCTTCGAGCGATACAGGGCCATGTCGGCCGCGGTCACGAGCTCGTGGACCTCCACGGCGTCGAGCGGGAAGGTGGCCACGCCGACGCTGATCGTCGCCGGGGGGTCCTCGTCGCATTCGGCGACCATTCGGCGGATGCGATCGGCGGCCATGAGCGCGTCGTTGGTGTCGGTGTTCGGCAGCACGAGGCCGAACTCCTCGCCGCCGTAGCGCGCGATCGTGTCCTGCTCGCGACAGGCCTCGCGCAGCTGGTTGGCCACGCGACGCAGGACGTCGTCGCCAATGAGGTGCCCGTGGGCGTCGTTGAGGAGCTTGAAGTGGTCGACGTCGACCATCAGCAGGCTCACGTTCTCGTGGTGGCGGGCGGCGCGGGAGAGCTCGGCCGACAGCCTCCGGTCGAAGGTGTCGCGATTGGCCACCCCGGTCAGGCCGTCGGTCTGGGCCAGCTCTCTGATTCGCTCGAGCAGCCACGCGTTGTGCAAGGTCAGGGCGCCGTGGGACACGAAGCGCTCGATCGTGCTCACCACGCGTCGCTCGATCCGCGAGCCGCGGCGCAGCGAGTGCTCGACGCAGAGCACGCCGACCGATCGAGTCTCGACCGTGAGGGGGAAGACGGCGATCTTGTGCGCGTCGGGCATCAGGGCGTCGAGCCACGGGTCCTGGGTCGCGTCGATATGGGTGACCAGCTCGACCTCGCGGCGGGCGCGGGCGCGGTCCACGACCGAGGCCTCGCCGCCCGCGATCGCAGGCGCCCCCAGGTCGACGTCGCCCTGGAAGGCCATGGCGGCGAGCGCTTCGCCGCCGGGCGAGGCGAGCAGGACGGCGCGCTCGAAGTCATACACGTCGGCCACGCTGCTCACGAGCACCTCGGCCGCTGACTCCGAGCCCTCGGACTCCTCCAGGCTGCGCGCCATCCGCGCGAGCGCCTCGAGGTCGTAACGGCGACGGCGCAGCTCGCGCTCGTTCACCGACGAGAAGCTCGCCGTCGCGCCGGCGACCACGAGGAAGGCCCCGCTCAGCGCCGCGATCTGCCCGAACGAAGCGCTCGCCGCGCCATCGACCGCGGGAAGCAGCTCCGCCTTCTGCGCCTCCCGGAGGACGAGCAGCAGCAGGGAGTCCCAGAGCGCGAGCTTGAGGCCCGTTCGGTACGACGCGAGCAGGGCGACCGCGATCAGGTGGACGAGCACGAGGTAGCTCAGCGGGCTCTCGAACCAGCCCGACGCGTACGAGACGGCCATCAGGTACACGCCGTCGAGCATCACCGTGAGCCCGAACAGGTACACGCCTCCTGCGCGCGACAGTCGCCAGGCCAGCTGCGCCCCGACGGCGAGCCCGATGAAGACGCCGCTCGCGCCGAGCAGGTGCACGAGGCCGAGGCCGGAGTCCGGCACGAGCAGGGCGTAGGCGACCACCGCCGCGACCACGGCCACCCTCAGCCCCTGCAGGTAGCGCATCCGATCGGCGATCGGCACCAGCTCGGACGCCTGGTGGGAGTCTCCGGACAGCAGGGTCACGACGTCATCGGCGTCGGCGAACCGGGCAGGAAGGCGACGTTGGGGCTGGGGGGAGGCAGGAACTCGAGGTCCCTGTCGGCATAGATCGGCGCGAGCGCAAGCTTCGGGTCACGGCTGTCGAGCCGGTTCTGAACCGCGACGTAGCCGAGCACGACGAGCAGCAGCAGCAGCGGGAAGCCGGTCTTGTCGAGGTTGCGCCCCACCCAGGCCGCCGTGTCGCCGAGCGCTTCGAGCAGCCGCTCGCCGGCGCTCTCGCGGTCGGCTGCGGCGGGCCTGTCGGTGCCGGCCCCGGGCCCCGAGTTGCCGTCCTCGTCGTCGAGGGCGACGTCGGGGCTCGCGCCCGACGAGCGGTCGCGGTCGGCCTCGCGCTCGCGGCGCGGCCCGCGCCGGGCGCCCGTGCGCTCCTCACCGGATGGGCTCGCGGCGGCGCTCGCGGGCAGGTCGTCGAGGGGCACGAGCGGCGCGACCGGAGTCGCTTCTCCCGCGGGGGCCGGGGCCGGGCTCGCGTCGCCCCCGCCTGCGCGCGGCTCGTCGCCGGCCCGGGGCTCGACGTCCTCAAGCGGCGCGAGCAGCTCGTAGTCGGAGCTGGTCGACGGTCCGAGGTTGCCGGCCTCGTCGCGGGCCCGCACGCGAAAGACGTGACCGCCCGGCTCGCTCTCGACGAGGCTGAAGCGGGCGGGGCTCGAGCACGGTCCCCAGGGGTCGAGCACGGCCACACCACGCACCACCCGGCACTCGAAGGCCGCGGCGGGCTCGCCCGTGAACGCCCAGCTCACGCGCCGCACGCGACCGCTCGAGCCCGGTCCCTCGATGATCTCCGGGGCGTCGGGAGCCGTGGCGTCGAGGCGGTAGTCAGACCGGGACGCGGCCGAGACGTTCGCCGCTCGATCGGTCGCGCGGGCCACCAGCGCGTAGTCGCCGTCGCCGCGCCCGGACAGCTCACGGCTGACGCGGCCGGCGCACGGCGCCCATGCCCCGAGTGCCGATCCGCTGAGCAGAAGGCGGCATTCGATCGTCGCCCCGGCCTCGGCGGAGAGCTCCCAGCGGGGGGTCACGTCCCGGCCGATGGCCCCGGGGGAGTCGGTGAACTCGGGCGCGGGAGGAGCGACGCGGTCGAGCGTGTAGGCGTATGAGGCCGTGACGCCGAGGTTCTCGGCGTCGTCGCGCGCGCGCGCGCGAAACGCGTAGTCGCCGTCGGGCCGTGCGGCGAGGGCGTATCCGGTGGGGCTGGCGCACGGCGCCCAGTCGGCGACGACCGCGCCGTCGAGGCCCAGCGCGCATTCGAAGCGGGCGCCCGGCTCTGCGGAGAACGACCAGGAGGGGGACGCGTCGTTGCCCAGCGGGCCCGGGCCTGCGTCGATTGTCACGTCGGCGCCGGCGGTGTCGAGGCGGTAGGTCGAGTCGGCGGCGGCGCCGGTGTTGCCGGCCTCGTCACGGCCGCGGACCGCGAACTCATACGGGCCGTCGGGTGCGCCCGCGAGGTCGTAGGAGGCCGAGTCGTTGCAGGGCGCCCAGTCGAAGGCAACGGCGCCGGCGCTGGTCAGGCGGCACTCGTGAACCGCGCCGGGCTCGCCCGTGAAGCCCCACGCGGGCGTGCGGCTCGAGCCGACCGCGCCGGGGGTGGAGTCGATCGTCGGGGCCGGGGGGGCCGTGCGGTCGAGCACATAGTCCGACTGGGAGGACGACCCGGCGTTGCCGGCGGCGTCGCGTGCGCGCACGAGGAAGCGGTACGCGCCGTCGGGCTCGGCTGCGAGGTCGTAGCCGGCCGGGCTCGCGCACGGCTGCCAGTCGGAGATCGCCGCGGCGCCGCGCTCGAGCCGGCACTCGGGCAGCGCGCCCGCCTCGACCGTGAACGACCAGCTCGGCGTGGAGTCGTTGCCCACCGCTCCAGGCGTCTCGGTCACGGTCGGCGGCGCGGGGGGTGAGCGGTCGAGCGAGTAGAGGTCGGTCACCGCGGGACCGGTGTTGCCCGCAGCGTCGGTCGCCCGGATCGACAGCGCGTACAGCCCGTCCGGCGCGCCCGAGAGGTCGAGGGTGTGGGGCGACGAGCACGCCGCCCAGCCGAAGACGGTCGTCGCTCCCCGCTCCACCCGGCACTCGAAGCCGGCGCCCGCCACGCCCGTGAACGACCAGGACGGGTTGGTCGCGCTCCCGGCCAGCGGCGGCTCTGCGGTGAAGGTCGGGGCCGGTGGAGGCGTGGTGTCGAGCACGTAGCCGCGCGTGGCGGCCGGGCCGGTGCCCCCGGCTTCGTCGACCTGACGCACGGCGAAGGAGTAGGCGCCGTCCGGGGAAGCCGAGAGGTCGTAGCTCTTGGGCGACGAGCACGCCGTCCAGTCGTAGCCGGGTACGGGCGTTCCCGCGCCGTCCTCGAGCCGGCATTCGAACGCGCCGCCGGGCTCACCCGAGAACCCGAACGCCGGCCCCGAGTCGTTGCCGGGCGACGCGGGCCCGGAGTCGATGCTCGGCGCAGCGGGCGCCTGGGTGTCCAGCTCGTAGTCGTCGGTCGCGGCGGGGGAGACGTTGCCCGCCGCGTCGATCTGGCGCACCGAGAACGTGTAGGTGCCGTCGGGCTCGCCGGAGAGGTCAAAGGTCGCGGGCCCCGAGCAGGCGCCCCAGTCGAGCACCACGGTGCCCCCGCGAGCCAGGCGGCACTCGAACGTCGCGCCCGTCTCCCCGCTGAAGCCCCAGCTCGGCGTGAGGTCGCTGCCCGGCGAGGGCGGGGGCGAGTCGATCGACGGCGCCGCCGGGGCCGAGGTGTCCAACTCGTAGGCGCTCGCCGCCACGATGCTCACGTTCCCGGCTGCGTCGGTCTGGCGGACCTCGAAGGTGTAGCCGCCGTCGCCGTCGACGAGCGTGTAGCCCTGCGACGCCGAGCAGCTCGCGAAGGCCGAGACCACGACTGCGCCCTTGAGCAGCCGGCACTCGAACGCGGCGCCCTCCTCGCCCGAGAAGTCCCAGCTCACCGTGGTGTCGCCACTCGGCGAGGGCGGAGCGGCGTCGATCGTGGGCGCCGTCGGCGTCGCGGTGTCGAGCACGTAGTCGCTGCGGACCGCGGGGCTGGTGATGCCGCCGCTGGTCTGGCGCACGGCGAACGCATATCCCCCGTCCGGGAAGCCGGTCAGGTCGAAGCTGTGGGGAGAGGCGCAGCCGGCCCAGTCGTCGCCGACCGGCGCCCCGGTGCTGTCCTCGAGCCGGCACTCGAACGTGGCCCCCGCCTCGCCCGTGAACTCCCACGCCGGGCTCCGCGACGATCCGGCGGGGCCGGGGTCCGCGGTGATCGTCGGCACGCCCGATCCGGCGAGCAGCTCGAGGTGCGAGCGGCTCACCGTGCCGCCGTAGTGGATGCTCGTCTGCGAGCAGGCCTTGACCGGCGCCAGCTGGAAGCGGAGGTTGAGCGTGTCGCCGGCGGCGATCGTCGTCGCAGCGGTGTTGATCGTCCACGTGAACTGGGCGAGCGAGGCGAAGGGGGGGATCGTGCGGGTGGCGCTGCCGAGCGGCGTCGTGCCGTTCAGCAGCAGCGTCGCCGAAATGTCGCACGTCGAGCCGTGCGTGCTGTCGACGTAGGCGCGTACCCGCGCCGAGCCAGCCGGGAGGGCCAGCGCCGCGGGGAGGGCGGGCGAGCAGAAGTTGATCGTCTCCGCTCCCGAGCTGTAGCGACGGTGGATCTCCTCGGGGTCCTGGCCCGCGTAGCCCTCCTCCATGTCGCGCTGGGCGAAGGCGCCGGCGCATCCCGCCCCCGTGAAGGCGGTGGTCTGCTTGAAGTAGTACTTGTGGTCGTGCAGCAGGAAGGCGTTGCTCGTGCCCGTCACGCCGCTGTCGCCGGAGACGGTGAGCGTCGTGCCCGGCGCGTAGGCGCCGGTGAGTCGGATCTGCTGGCTGAGCACGCCGTTGACGAAGCTTGTGCTCGTCGAGGGCGCGACCGAGCCGCCGCTCGAGCTGAACGTGACCGTGCCGTTGAAGGAGGTGTCCGTGGCCCCGGAGACAGTCTTCGCACGCACCGTCGCGGTGAAGGGCTGCCCCGAGATCTGATCGGAGACGGGGTCGATCTCGAAGCGGTCGAGCGGGTCGGGAGCGTTCTGGTAGGCGTAGGTCGACGAGCTCGGCGTGCCGGTGCCGGCGAGCGTGACCGCCCTCACTTCGAACGTGTAGGCGCCGTCGGGCTGCACGGAGAGGTCGTAGGTCTTCGGCGAGGAACAGTCCGCCCAGTCGTAGATCGTCGTTGCGCCCCGCGTGAGCCGGCACTGGTAGACGACCTGCTGGGTGGGGGAGATCGAGAACGTCCACGTCGGGGTCGAGTCGTTGCCCGGGCTCGACGGCGACGAGTCGATGCTCACGGTGGGCGGGACCTCGGGCACTCCGATGGCCTGGATGCGGCGCACGCGGTGGTTGTTGCGATCGCTCAGGTAGAGGTCGCCGGTGGCGGGATCGAAGTCGAGGTAGTGGGGCTTGTCGAACCGGGCGGCGGAGGCCGGCCCGCCGTCGCCGGCGAACCCTGGCGTGGCGCTGCCGGCGACGGTGGTGATCGCGCCGCTCGTGTCGACCCTGCGGACGACGTTGTTGTCGGTGTCAGCGATGAAGATCCGGTCGGCGCCGTCGAGGGCGAGTCCGTGGGGGGCGCGCAGCTGGGCCGAGGTGGCGGCGCCGCCGTCGCCCGTGTAGCCGGCGGTGCCCGTGCCCGCGACCGTGGTGATCGTGCCCGAGGTGCTGACCTTGCGGACCGCGTCGTTGTTGCGGTCGGAGATGTAGACGTTGCCCTGGCGGTCGATCGCGACGTCGGTCGGGCAGTCGAGCTTGGCCGACGTCGCCGGGCCGCCGTTGCCCGTGTAGCCCGGATCCCCGGTTCCGGCGAACGTCGTGATGATCCCGAGGGCCGACACCTTGCGGACCCGGTCCCCGTTGCAGTCCGCGAGGTAGCCGCCGCCGGCGAGGTCGAACGCGAGGCCGTGCGGCCGGTCGATCTTCGCGTTGGAGGCGGAGCCGTTGTCGCCCGAGTAGCCGGCGGAGCCGGTGCCGGCGACCGTGTCGATGATCCCCAATGGCGAGACGCTTCGGATGCGGTGGCGCTCGCTGAAGTAGGTGTAGCCGTTGCGGTTGCGGATGACCCCTTCGAGCGTGTCCTCGAGGTTGGCGCTCGTCGCCGGACCGCCGTTGCCGGGCGTGCTGCCCCCGCCCCCCGCGAAGGTCGAGATGACCCCGAGGCCATCGACGCGCCGCACCAGGTGGGCGTTGTTGTGGGTGATGAACAGGCCGGCCGTCGTCCAGGCCACCCCTTCGGGCTTGCCGATGCTCGCGGCGGTCGCCTGTCCGCCGTTCCCGCCCGCGGCGTCGGCTCCGTTGCCGGCCACCGTCGTCACGTCGCCGGGGGACGCGTAGGAGACCGGGACCGAAGCCGCCACGAGCAGCGCCAGCAGCGCGAGCGTCGCGATCAGCGTACGCCGCCACACCGGCGCGACGGCCGGCGATCGTAGGAGGCGTCCTTGCACCGATGGGCGCATTGGATGTCTATCGGTCCGGGAAGCGAAAACTGGATCCGACTCTGCGCCTCGTGGCCGCTGCCGGGCTCCGCGTAGTCTTCCGGCGGATGGCCGACGACCGAGGCGCCACTCGCACGCCCGACCCGCGCACCCCGTTGCCCGCGCGCGGAGACGGCGCTCGCGGCCCGGGCTGGCGCGTTGATCCCTCGCCCGACGGGCGCGGCGCGAAGCCCGAGAAGCCGCCGATGATCCCGTTCGGCTTCCGGCGCTTCCTGGCCATCCTGGCCATCCTGCTCGTGGCCAACTACCTGTTCGTGGCCATCTTCGCGCCCGAGGAGGAGCGCACGCGCATCCCCTACACGCCGACGTTCATCGAGGAGGTGCAGGAGAAGAACGTGAAGGAGATCTCGTCACGCGGCGAGACCGTCCAGGGCGAGTTCTCGGAGGCTCGCGAGAAGGGGGAGACCAAGCTCTTCGAGACCGAGGTGCCCACGTTCGCCGACCAGGACCAGCTGTCGCAGCTCCTGCAGGCCAACGACGTGACGGTGAACGCCCGTCCACCCGAGGACCGCTCCCTGCTCACCACCCTGCTGTTCAGCTTCGGCCCGGTGCTGCTGCTCGTGGGCCTGTTCGTCTTCATGGCCCGGCGCGCCTCCCAGGGGGCGGGCGGCGGAGGCATGCTCGGCCAGTTCGGGCGCTCGCGCGCGCGGCTCGCCGAGCAGAGCGAGCAGCGGATCACGTTCACCGACGTCGCGGGCATCGACGAGGCCAAGCAGGAGCTGTCGGAGATCGTGAGCTTCCTCGCCGATCCCGACCGCTTCCGCCGCCTCGGCGCGCGGATGCCCCGCGGCGTCCTTCTCTCCGGCCCGCCGGGCACGGGCAAGACGCTGCTCGCCAAGGCGGTCGCCGGGGAGGCGGGCGTGCCGTTCTTCTCGATCTCGGCCTCGGAGTTCATCGAGGCGATCGTGGGCGTCGGCGCCTCGCGCGTGCGCGACCTCTTCAAGCAGGCCAAGGAGGCGGCGCCGGCGATCATCTTCATCGACGAGCTGGACGCCATCGGGCGCGCGCGCGGCGGTGGCGCGTTCGCGAGCGGGGGCACCGACGAGCGCGAGCAGACCCTGAACCAGATCCTCACGGAGATGGACGGGTTCGACACGGGGACGGGGGTGATCGTCGTGGCCGCCACGAACCGGCCCGAGATCCTCGACTCCGCGCTGCTGCGGGCCGGGCGCTTCGACCGGCGTGTCGCGGTGCAGCCGCCCGACCTCGTCGGCCGCCGCCGCATCCTCGACGTCCACACGCGCTCGGTCCCGCTCGCGCCCGACGTGGACCTCGACGCCCTCGCTGCCACCACGCCGGGGATGGTGGGCGCCGACCTGGCGAACGTGGTCAACGAGGCCGCGCTCGTGGCCGCGACACGCGACCACGAGCAGGTCGAGCCGGGCGACTTCACCGACGCCATCGAGAAGATCGTGCTCGGGGCCGAGCGCAAGGTCCTGCAGTCGCCCGCGGACCGCAGGCGGATCGCCTATCACGAGGGTGGTCACGCGATCGTCGGCATGCTCACGCCCGGCGCCGACCCCGTCCGCAAGGTCTCGATCATCCCGCGCGGGCAGGCGCTCGGGGTCACGCTCTCGGCGCCGGAGGCCGACCGCTTCAACTACGACGAGCAGTACCTGCTCGGCAAGGTGAAGGTCGCGCTCGGCGGGCGGGCGGCCGAGGAGCTCGAGTTCGGCGACGTGACCACGGGCGCCGAGTCAGACATCCAGCAGGTCACCCAGATCGTCCGCGGGATGGTGGCCCGCTGGGGGATGAGCGAGGCGATCGGCTTCCTCGCTGTGCAGGGCTCAGACGGGCAGGGACCGCTCCTGCCCGGGGCCGAGGGCGCGTCTGAAGCCACCCAGGAGCTCGTGGAGCGCGAGATGAAGCGCATCGTCGACGAGGCACAGGACGAGGTTCGCGACCTCCTCGCGGGCGAGCGCGACAAGCTCGACGCCCTCGCGAAGGCGCTGCTGGCGCAAGAGACCCTCGACGCCGATGACGCCTACGCCGCGGCGGGCATCGAGCGCACCCCGATGACGGCGTGAAGCATCGAGGCATCACTCACAGTGGGCCCTCCGTAGGTGAACCTCGACAAGGCGCTCCAGATCGCGAGCACGGCGCCGAGGTCGTCTCCTTCGACCGCGACTTTTGGCGCTTCGAGGGCCTTCGTTGGCGGATCCCGGACTGATCGCCGAGGTTGTGCGGCGCGCGCTCGCCGAGGACCTCGGCGCCGGCGACCTGACCACCGCCGCGGTGGTGCCCGCGGGGGCGCGCGCGGCGGCGCGGATCGAGCAGCGTGAGCCGGGCGTGCTGCACGGGCTCGACATCGCCCGCGAGGTGTTTCGCCAGACCGATTCCGAGTCGCGCTTCGAGGCGCTCGCGGAGCACGGCGCCTGGGCGCAGCCGCGCGACGTCGCTCTGATCGAGGGCGCGGCCGCGGGCATCCTCGCGGGAGAGCGCGTCGCGCTGAACCTGCTCGGGCGGCTGTCGGGCGTCGCGACCATGACCGCCCGTTACATGGAGGCGGTCAAGGGCACGGGCGCGCGGATCCTCGACACGCGCAAGACGACGCCCGGCCTGCGCGCGCTCGAGAAGGCGGCGGTGGCGGCCGGCGGCGGCGTCTCCCACCGGGCCGGGCTCTATGACGCGATCCTCGTCAAGGAGAACCACTCGCGGCTCGCCGGAGGGGTCGGGGAGGCCGCGCGGCTGGCGGTGGCGGGTCGGGGCGGCGCGGAGTTCGTGGAGCTGGAGGTGGAGACGCTCGAGGAGCTGGGGGAGGTGCTCGTCGCCGGGGTCGATCGGGTGCTGCTCGACAACATGAGCCTTGCGGACATGCGCGAGGCGGCGCAGCGGGCCAGCGGCAGCGGGGTGACGCTCGAGGCCTCCGGGGGCGTCACGCTCGACACGGTGCGCGCGGTGGCCGAGACCGGCGTCGACTTCGTCAGCGTGGGCGCGCTGACCCACTCCGCGCCGGCGCTGGACGTCGCGCTGCTGCTCGATCGCTATCCTTTGTGAAGCGCTGAGCAGCCGTCTGGCTGCGGGCGTTCATTTCGCAACCGAAAGAGGTTCGAAACATGCCGGTCCAGACTGCACCCCACGCGGGTTCCGTGAACGCACCCCTGGAGCTGGAGAACATTCCCGCGCTCAAGCGCGAGGTTCGCGCGCTCGCCGAGCGGCGCGGGGCGGTGATCCTCGCCCACAACTACCAGGTGCCCGAGATCCAGGACGTCGCCGACTTCGTGGGTGACTCGCTCGGCCTGTCGCGCCGCGCGGCTGGCGCCGCCGGGGACGTGATCGCCTTCTGCGGCGTGCACTTCATGGCCGAGACCGCGGCCATCCTCTCGCCCGAGAAGACGGTGCTGCTGCCCGACCCCGACGCGGGCTGCTCGCTCGCCGACTCGCTCACCGCCGACGAGTTGCGCGCCTGGAAGGCGCAGCATCCCGGCGCGGTAGTCGTCATGTACGTCAACACCACGGCCGAGGTCAAGGCTGAGACTGACTACTGCGTGACCTCTTCCAACGCCGTGGCCGTCGTCGAGCACATCCGGCGCGTGCACGGGCCGGACACGGAGATCCTGTTCGGGCCCGACATGTTCCTCGGCGCCTACGTCGAGCGGGTCACGGGCCGGCGGATGAACGTCTGGACCGGCGAGTGTCACGTGCACGCGGGCATCCGGCCCTCGGACATCGCGGACGTGCGCGACGAGCACCCCGGCGCCGACTTCCTCATCCACCCCGAGTGCGGCTGCTCGACCTCGGTGATGGAGTACGTGGCGGCGGGCGACGTCGACGCCCGCAACACGCACATGCTCTCCACCGGCGGGATGCTGACGCACGCGCGCGAGTCCGAGGCCGAGACGTTCATCGTCGCCACCGAGACCGGAATGCTCCACCCGCTCGAGCAGGAGAACCCCGGCAAGCGCTTCGTGGCGGCCAACCCCGCGGCGGTGTGCCGGTACATGAAGATGATCACGCTGCCCAAGCTGCGCGACGCCCTGCGCGACATGGCCCCGGTGGTCGAGGTCCCGACCGAGGTGGCCGAGCGCGCGCGCGTGCCGATCGAGCGGATGGTGGCGATCTCGCCGTAGGTGCCGGGGGTCGCCCCACCGCCGCCCGGTCAGGACGGCCGGCGGCCGAGGGCGATCAGGTAGCGGGCGCTGAGGGCGACGGCGGGCGCCCCGTCGTTGCAGGAGGCCAGCAGCCGGTCGAGGTCGGGACGCAGCGCCTCGCGATGCCCCGCCGACAACGGCGTCGGGGCCAGCAGCGCCTCGAAGAGCGCGTCGGGGCTATCGAAGCGCAGCGCGACGGTCCTCAGGCGCACCTCGAGGCCCTCGAGCAGGCGCGAGAGGCGCCTGCCCACGACCTCCTGCCTGCCCCATTCCCGTGGCGAGCGCACGCCTGTGGGCAGCGGCGCCAGCGTCTCGACCAGCTCGTCCAGGCGCCCCGGCAGCCCGCGGGGCACCCAGGCGGTCATGCCCACCAAGCCGCCGGGCCGGGCCACCCGCACCAGCTCCTCGGCTGCGCGCCGCGCCCGCGGCGCAAGCACCGCGCCGAAGGTCGAGAGCACGGCGTCGAAGCTCTCGTCGGGATAGGGGAGTGCCTGGGCGTCCGCCACCGTCCACCGCGCGGCCGGGCAGCGCGCTCGGCCGTGCTCGACCATCGAGGGCGCCAGGTCGCAGGCCTCGACCGCCGCGCCGCGCCGCGTGCACGCGAGCGCCAGGTTGCCGTCGCCGGCGCCCACATCGAGCACTCGCATGCCCGGCGTCAGTGCCGCCAACTCCGCCACCACGTCGCTCACCGGCTCTACGGCGCGCAAGAGCCGGTCGTGGCCCGCGCGGTCCCACCCCGCCTGCACGCGGCGGGTGACGCTGTCGTAGTCGATGTCCTCCCGAGCCGCGTCGGTCAGGCGCAGGCGCAGGAGCTGGCGGCGCGATATGCCCGTCTCAATCCGCGGGCGCGGGCGCGGCGGCGGTTCGTAGGTGTCGTGCCCGGCCACGGCGGCGATGTTAGGGCCCTGCGGGCTGGCGATGCGCGCACCCGCGCCAAGGTCACAGGACGCTCACCAACCCGTCACATGAGGGTCACAACGCTCGGTTCGGATGCCAATAGAACGGCGGTGTCCCTGGAACCGAGTACGTGGAGGCATCATCGAAATGTCAGTCGATCTGACCCGCAGGACCTTCGTGCAGGGCTCCGCGGCGGTGGGGGGCGGGCTCGCGCTCGGCGGTCCACTGTCCGCGCTGTCGGCGGAGACAGCGCAAGCCCAGTCGCGCCGCAGGGCGGTCGGCTACGGACAGCTGCAGCCGACGCGCGAGCAGGCCACGGGGCTCGAGTTCCTCGAGCTGCCGCCCGGCTTTCGCTACCGCATCATCTCCCGCCAGGGCGAGCGGATGAGCGACGGCAACCCCACGCCGGGCATCTTCGACGGCATGGGTGCCTACGAGGGCCCGCGGGGCACCACGGTGCTGATCCGCAACCACGAGAACCGCAGCCGTGCGGGCGAGATTCCCGTCGTGGTCCCCAAGGGCAAGCGCTACGACCAGGACCCGGACACCCGCGGGGGTTGCACGAACCTCATCGTCGACCGCCGGCGGGTGGTCGAGAGCTTCGCCTCGATCGGCGGGACCCACACCAACTGCGCGGGCGGAACCACGCCGTGGAACACGTGGATCACCTGCGAGGAGACCTTCCGCTACGGGTCGATGGCCGAGCCGATGGAGGCGCCGGGGTCGGGAGTTCCCCACGGCTTCGCATTCGAGATCCCGGCCGACGCCACCAGCCCGGTCGAGCCGATTCCGATTCGCGCCGCCGGGCGCTTCTCGCGCGAGGCGGTCGCGTGGCTCGAGGGGGTGCTCTACCAAACCGAGGACCGCGGCGATGCAGCGTTCTATCGCTTCGTGCCGAGCCGCGAGCCGCGGGAGTCCGGTGACCTGGCCACCTTCGGCGGGACCCTCCAGGCACTCGTCGTGCCCGGCCGGCCGAACCTCGACGCGAACACGGTCAACCCGGGGGAGAGCCTCCCGGTCGAGTGGGTGACCATCGAGGAGCCGAACCCCGACACCGATGTCGTCCGCGCCGAGGCGCAGGCCAAGGGGGCGACGATCTTCAGCCGCACCGAGGGCATCTGGGCGGCCGAGGACCGCGTCTACTTCGACTGCACCGACGGCGGCGAGGCAGAGCTCGGGCAGGTCTGGCAATACCGGCCGCGCGGGCGCAACCGGGGCCGCTTGCGGCTCGTCTACGAGTCCACCCGGCCGGAGGACCTGGAGAGCCCGGACAACCTCGTCGTGGTGCCGCAGACCGGCAACGTCTTCCTCCAGGAGGACGGCGACGGCGAGCAGTTCGTGCGCGGCGTGACCCGCAACGGGCGGATCTACGACTTCGCCCGCACCCTGATCAACCAGTTCGAGTTCGCGGGCGGCTGCTTCAGCCCCGACGGCAACACGTTCTTCCTCAACCAGCAGGGCGGCCGCCAGACCGGCGGCGAGGAGGGCAGCGATCCGCTGAACCCGCCCGACGAGAGCGCCGCGCTGACCTACGCGATCTGGGGCCCGTTCGACCAGGCCAGCGATCGTAGGGCGGGGGCCGGCAGCAACGGCCAAAGCTAGCTGGTACACGCGGACGAGGGGCGCCGCCGCCTCTCGCGCTCCTCCGGCGGATGGGCCTGCATGCGTGGGAGCAAACCCCATAGGGTCGAGCCCGGATGAACCGGCTCTACCCGCGCCCCGGCGAGACCACGCCGGAGGACCTGGCCTCGCGCCTGGACCTCGGCTCGCGCGCGCCGGCCACGCGGCCGTACGTGGTGCTCAACATGGTCGCGAGCCTCGACGGCAAGGCGGTGGCCGAGGGTGAGACGAAGAGCCTGAGCGCACCCGCCGATCGCGCGCTCTTTCACCACCTGCGCACCCAGGCCGACGCCGTCCTCGTCGGTGCCGGGACCGCGAAGATCGAACGCTACGGGCGCGCCACCAAGAGCGACGAGCTGCGCGAGAAGCGCGCGGACGAGGGACTCGAACCCGAGCCGCTCATGGTGATCGTGAGCGGTCGGCTCACCCTGCCTTCCGACCTGCCCGTGCTCCAGGAGCCCGATGCGCGGGTGGTGATCGCCACGGGCGCCGACCGCGCGCTCGAGGGGGTCGCCGCCCGGGTCGAGTATATGCGCACCGGCGACGACCTCCCGCTCATGCTCGCGCGGCTGAGAGAGGAGCACGGCGTGCGGTCGGTGCTGTGCGAGGGCGGGCCGATGCTCAACTCGTTCCTGCTGGCCGCGGGCGTCGTCGACGAGCTGTTCCTGTGCGTCTCGGCGCAGATCGTCGGTGGCGCCACCGGCCTCACGATCGTGACCGGGCGCGAGCTGTTAGAGCCGTCCCGGGCCGAGCTTCAGTGGCTGTGTGAGGCCGAGGGCGACCTCTACTCGCGCTGGCGCCTGCGCTGAGCGGCGCTGCAGGTTCGGTTGCACCGCTTCCCGAGCGGTCGCCGCTCCGATAAACAGACTCCGCGATGGCCACCCTGAAAGCCCGACCCGCCGCGGCGATCGCCCCGCGCCGCGCCCCCGACTCGGGCGGCGTCCCCGTGGTCGAGCTGCGCGACGTGTCCAAGGTCTATCCGGGCGGATCGGTGGGGCTCGAGCGGGCCTCGATGCGCATCGGCCGGGGCGAGTTCGTGTTTCTCGTGGGCCCGACGGGCTGTGGCAAGTCGACGTGCATCCGCATCCTCATGAAGGAGCTCGAGGCCTCCGCCGGCGCCGTGCTGATCGCGGGCAAGCCCCTGTCCGAGGTCGGGCGCAAGCAGGTGTCGCTGCTGCGACGCAACATCGGCACGGTCTTCCAGGACTACAAGCTGCTGCCCAACCGGACGGTCTACGACAACGTCGCCTACTCGTTGCAGGTGATCGGCGAGCCCCGCCAGGAGATCCGGCGCAAGGTGCCGGACATCCTGCGCCTCGTGGGCCTCTCGACCAAGCTCCACAACTTCCCCGACGAGCTGTCGGGCGGTGAGCAGCAGCGCGTGTCGATTGCGCGCGCGTTTGTGAACCACCCGCCGCTGCTGCTCGCCGACGAGCCGACCGGGAACCTCGACCCCGAGACGTCGATCGGGATCATGCAGCTGATTTACCGCATCAACCGCACGGGGACCACCGTGGTCGTGGCCACCCACGACAAGGAGATGGTCGACAAGATGCGCCGGCGCGTGATCGAGCTGCGCGAGGGAAGGATCATCCGCGACGAGCTCTCGGGCCTCTACCGCCCGGACGAGTCGACGACCGAGTTCGCTGTGCGCCTGCGCGGCGAGCTCGGCGTCGGCGCCGAGGGCCACCCGAACTAGCTAGATGCGCCTCGGCTTCTTCCTCAAGGAGGCCTTCCGCGGCCTTTCGCGCAACTCGGCGCCTGCGCTCGCGGCGCTGCTAACGGTCCTGCTCACCGCCCTCGTGCTCGGGGTGTTCATCCCCATCGTCCAGGCCACGACGGGCACGGCCAACGAGGTGCGCAGTCGCGTCGTCGTCGACGTCTTCATGACGGGCGGCGCCACGGCGGCCGAGCGCGACGAGCTGCGCACCGCGATCGAGGGCACCGCGAACGTCAAGTCGGTCGAGTACATCTCTAAGCAGGAGGGCCTTGAGACGGCCAAGGAGAAGAACCCGGCCGCGTTCGAGGACGGCGCGAGGCTGCTCGGCTCCAACCCCCTGCCCGACACCTTTCGCGTGGTCCCCGAGGACCCCGACCGCGTCTCGGCGATCGTCGACCGGCTCGCGCCGAAGGATCCCGACGGGGTGCGCGTGCCCTCGCTGGCGGGCATCGACGAGGTCCGCAACAAGGAGCAGGACACCGCCAAGATCCTCTCCGCGACGGGGCTCGTGAAGATCCTCACCGCCGGCCTCGCGGCGCTGCTGATCTTCGCCTCGGTCGCCCTCGTGGCCAACACCATCCGCCTGTCGATCTTCGCTCGGCGCCGGGAGGTCGAGGTGATGAAGCTCGTCGGCGCCACGAACTGGTTCATCCGCTGGCCGTTCGTGATCGAGGGCGTCTTCGTGGGGTTCATGGGCGGGGTGCTCGCGGTGCTGCTGCTCACTATCGCGAAGGAGACGTTCATCGACCCGCTCGAGGAGCGCTTCGCGCTGCTCGCGGCGCCCGAGACGATCCACTTCCCGCTGCTCGTTGCGCTGCTGCTCGTGGCCTGCGTTGCCGTGTCGGCCACGGGCAGCGCGATCACGCTGCGCCGCTTCCTGCGCGTCTGAGAAGCGCCGGACGCGAGACGAGCGCAGCCCGATCGGCGATCGGGCGAGCGCCGATCGACCCGATCCGTCCGCCCTCTACCCTTCTGCGGGGCCGCGGAGCGGCCCGTTCTATGAGTGCTCCCCTGAAGATCTCCGCGGCCCTGATCGTGGCCGTCCTGCTGTTCGTGACCGGCATGTTCCTGGGCGGTCACCCCGAGAGCCTGCCCGAGCCGGCCCGCAACGCGTTCGTGGCCGACGACCGCGCGCTGCGCGCGGAGATCATCGACGCGATCAAGGACGACTTCTACCGGCCCGTGAAGGACTCGGAGATCGACGAGGCTTCGCTCAAGGGGATCGTCGAGGGCCTCGGCGACCAGTTCTCTCACTACATCACCCCGAAGGAGGCGAAGGAGTTCGAGCAGTCGCTGCGGGGTGAGTTCGAGGGCGTGGGCATGAACGTGGACGAGGACCGCCGCGGTCTGCGCGTGGTCAAGGTCTTCGAGGGCTCCCCGGCCGAGGGTGAGGGCATCGAGGCGGACGAGTTCGTGACAGCGGTGGACGGAGAGTCGATCGCCGGCGTGTCGGCCCAGATCGCGACGTCACGGATCAAGGGGCCGGCGGGCACGAAGGTCGAGCTGGAGATCGTCAACCCCGATGACGGCAGGGCGCGCACGCTGAAGCTCACGCGCGCGAAGATCGAGGTGCCGACCTCAGAGGGCCGCATCGCCCGCCGGGGCTCGGACCGGTTCGGCGTCGTCGAGCTGACCAACTTCGGCCCGGGCGCGCACGGCGAGCTGCGACGGGAGATCGACAAGCTGCTGGAGCAGGGCGTCGAGGGACTCGTGCTCGACCTGCGCGGCAACGGCGGCGGCCTGCTGAGCGAGGCGGTGCTCGTCTCGTCGCAGTTCGTCGAGGACGGCCTGATCACCTTCACCAACGGTCGCGCGCGCGACAAGCGCGAGTTCGACGCCCAGGGCGAGGCGATTGCCGCGGACGTGCCCGT
>Ga0136624_1000246_pt1 | contig 19416 bp, 27 predicted proteins | sample AntDrymUQ4692206_2_FD_104802 | JGI IMG/M metagenome (GOLD analysis project Ga0136624, IMG submission 104802) | Polar desert sand microbial communities from Dry Valleys, Antarctica - metaG UQ469 (22.06) | ecosystem: Environmental > Terrestrial > Soil > Desert | place: Antarctica: Dry Valley... | reverse complement strand
CGGGCGCCGCGGCGGCCACGGGCTCGCCGGCCGCCTCGGTCAGCTCCTCCGCGGGGGCCTCCTCCACAGCGTCGCCGGCATCCTCGGCCAGCTCTTCCGCTGGAGTCTCCTCCACGGCGGCGGCGTCGACAGGGGCGTCCTCGGCCGGAGCCTCGGGCTCGGACTCGGGTGTCTGCTGCTCAGCTGTCTCTTCGTTGTTCTCTTCGTCAGCCATCAGTTTTCTGCCTTCTCAATTCGGCCTCCACGTCCAGCGAGCGTGCGCGCGCCACCGTGAGGCCCCTTGCCAGATCCTTCTTGGCGCCCCTCATACCCGCCGTGTTCTCGAGCTGACCGGTCGCGTGCTGAAAGCGCAGGTTGAACAACTCCTGCCGCGACCGGCCGACGAACTCCACCAAGGACGGGTCATCAAGATTGTGCACATCCACGGCCTTCACTGCTCCCCGGCCCCCTCGCGGTACACGAACTTGGTCTTGATCGGGAGCTTGTGGCCAGCCAGGCGCATGGCATCACGCGCGAGGTCCTCGGGCACGCCCGAGAGCTCGAACAGCACGCGGCCGGGCTTGACCACGGCCACCCACCCCTCGGGGGAGCCCTTGCCGGAGCCCATGCGGGTCTCGGCGGGCTTCTTGGTCACGGGCTTGTCCGGGAAGACGTTGATCCAGACCTTGCCGCCTCGCTTGATCTTGCGGGTCATGGCGATTCGGGCGGCCTCGATCTGGCGATTGGTGACCCAGCCGCGATCGATCGCCTTGAGGCCATACTCGCCGAAGCCGACGGTGGTCCCGCCCTTGGCAAAGCCGGCCCTGCGGCCGCGATGCTGCTTGCGGTGCTTCACGCGCTTGGGCTGGAGCATCAGCGCCCGCCCCCTCCGCCGCCGCGGGGGCCGCCGCCTCGTCCACGTCCGCCCCCGCCACCGCCACCGCCACCGCCAGGGCCTCCGCCGCGTCCGCCTCCGGGACCTCCGCGTCCGCCACCAGGTCCGCCACCGCGCCCGCCGGACGCCTGCTGGGGGGCCTCGAGCTCGGTGAGATCCTGGGCAAAGCCCTTGGGCATGATCTCGCCCTTGTTGACCCACACCTTCACGCCGATCCGGCCGAAGGTGGTCTTGGCCTCGAAGAAGCCGTAGTCGATGTCGGCGCGGATCGTGTGCAGCGGCACGCGGCCGTCGGAGTAGCCCTCGGTGCGCGCCATCTCGGCACCGCCCAGGCGGCCCGACACCTGCACGCGCACGCCCTTGGCGCCGGAGCGCATGGCCGAGGTGAGCGAGCGCTTCATCGCGCGGCGGAAGGCCACGCGGTTCACGAGCTGCTCGGCGATCGACTGGGCCACGAGCTTTGCGTCCAGCTCGGGACGCTTAATCTCGAGGATGTTCACCTTCACGGCCTTGTCGGTCATCTTGTGGAGCTCCTTGCGCAGGGCGTCCACCTCGCTGCCCGACTTGCCGATCACGATGCCCGGGCGGGCCGTGTGAATGTTCACCTCGACCTCGGCCTTGTTCTTGCGGATCGTGATGTCCGACAGGCCTGCGTGGCTGAGCTTGTTCTCGATGTGCTCGCGGATGTGGATGTCCTCGAGCAGGTAGTCGGCGAACTCGCGCTCGGAGAACCAGGTGGACTTCCAGTCGTGGATGTAGCCGACGCGCATGGCCTCGGGATGGACCTTCTGACCCATGCTTATCCCCTTCCCTTCCTCGTGTCCGTGTGACCAACCTCGCCCGTCGTCGTGAGAGTGATCGTCATGTGGCTGGTGCGCTTATTGATACGCGTGGCGCGACCCTGCGCGCGCGGCCGGAAGCGCTTGATGGTGGGACCTTCGTCCACGAAGCAGCGCGCGATGCGCAGCTCTTCGGGATCCAGCTCGAAGTTGTTCTCCGCGTTGGCCACCGCCGACTCGAGCAGCTTCGCGATGTCGGTGGCCGCATGCCGCGGGGTGTGAGAGAGGATCGCGCGGGCGTCATCTACGCGCTTGCCGCGGATGTGATCCATCACCAGGCGCGCCTTGCGCGGGGCGCTGCGCACGTACTTGGCCTGCGCGCGCACGGCCACGGCGCCGGACCTGTCGCGAGGGGCCGGCCGGGTGTCGGTGGAAGGGTCGTCGCGCTTGGCGGGGGCCACCTCGGCGGCGCCACGGCGCCGGCCGCGCCTGGGCTTCTTCTCGGGCTTCTCGCCGGCGGCCTCGTCCCCGGCGGCCTCTTCGGCCGCCTCCTCGACCGCCTCGGTCTCGGCGATCGGCTGCTCCTCCGGCGCGCGGCCGGTCTGTGCAACGTCGTCGTCCTCGAGGCGGGTTATCAGCTCGTCCTTCTTGCCGCTCTTGGGCAGCTCGCGCTGCTCCAGCTCGGCCTTGAGCTCCTCGACGGTGAGTTCGGCGTATGCGGTCCGCTCAGCCATCAGCGCATCCTGGCCCGTTCGGATCCGGCGTGGCCGCGGAACAGGCGGGTGGGCGCGAACTCGCCCAGCTTGTGACCCACCATCGACTCGGACACGAATACGGGCACGTGCTTGCGCCCGTCGTGCACGGCGATCGTGTGGCCCACCATCTCCGGGAAGATCGTGGAGGTCCGCGACCAGGTCTTGATCATCTGCTTGGTGCCCGCCTCGTTCATGGCCTCGATGCGCCCCATCAGACGCTCCTCCACAAACGGGCCCTTCTTGGACGAACGGCTCATCAGATGGTCCTTTCTCGGCCCGCGTGCCCGCGGGGGCGCGCCAGACCAAGCTGGGCGCCGCACGCGGCCGAAGCAGGTAGCAGCGCTACCTGCGAGGGCGTGGGGGGTGATCCAGCGCCGGCATGGCGCGCCATACGTGGGTGCGTGGGTCGGGGAAGGGCCATCTGCTAACGACCACCCTTCTTGCCGCGACGGCGGCCACGGACGATGTAACGGTCGGACTGCTTGCGCTTCTTGCGGGTGCGATAGCCCAGCGTGGGCACACCCCAGGGGGTGACCGGGTGCCGGCCCGCCGTGGTGGAGCCCTCGCCGCCGCCGTGCGGGTGGTCGACGGGGTTCATCGCGGTACCGCGGGTCTGGGGGCGGCGACCCTTGTGGCGCGAGCGTCCGGCCTTGCCCAGCTCGATGTTCTGGTGCTCGGCGTTGCCGATCGAGCCGATCGATGCCCGGCACTCGGCTCGCACCAGGCGCATCTCCCCTGAGGGAAGGCGCAGCGTGACGTACTCGCCCTCCTTGGCCACCAGCTGGACCGCGGTGCCCGCGGACCGGCCCATCTGGCCGCCGCGGCCGGGCGACAGCTCCACGTTGTGGATCGTGGTGCCCGTGGGAATGTCGGCCATCGGCAGGCAACTGCCAGCCTGGATCTCGGAGCCGGGACCCGACTGCACGGTGGCGCCCACGGTCAGGCGCGCCGGGGCCAGGATGTAGGCCTTGTCGCCGTCGGCGTAGTGGATCAGCGCGATGTAGGAGCTGCGGTTGGGGTCGTACTCGATCGCGGCCACGCGGGCGGGCACGCCGTCCTTGCGCCGCTTGAAGTCGATCTTGCGGTACCGGCGCTTGGCCCCGCCGCCGCGGTGGCGGGAGGTGATGCGGCCGTGGGCGTTGCGCCCACCCGACTTCTTGATCCCCTCAACCAGGGACTTCTCGGGATGCTTCTTGGTCACCTCGGCGCGGTCCGAATAGGTGGCGAACCGGCGGCCGGGGCTAGTGGGCTTGTGCTTGCGGATGGCCATCAGTCCGTCTCCGTTCCTTCGAAGAGCTCGATGCTGTCGTCGGCGTGCAGCGTGACCACAGCCTTCTTCCACTGCCGGCGCTTGCCGGCATGGAAACCGCGGCGCTTGGGCTTGGGCTTGACGTTCTGCGTGCGCACCCCCAGCACCCGGACGCCGAAGATCTCCTCGATCGCCTGGCGCACCTGCGTCTTCGTGGCGCGCTCGTGGATGCGGAACGTGTACTTGTTGGCCGCGAGCAGGGCGTAGCTCTTCTCGCTGATCACAGGGCGGACGATCACGCTGCGGGCGTTCATGCGGATGCCTCCTCGGCCTTCCCGGCCACACGGGACAGGTGATCGAGGGCGTCGGGGGAGGCCACCAGCCGGGCGGCACCGATCACGTCGGCCACTCCCACGGCGGAGGCGTGCAGCACCTTGGCGTTGCGCAGGTTGCGAAACGACAGCACGGCGTTGTCCTCGCCGTCGGCCAGCACGATCAGGGCACGGCCGCCGTCGCCGAAGCCGTCCAGGGCCTTGGCAGCGATCTTCGTGGCCGGGGAGTCAAAGGAGCCGGCGTCCACAGCGGCGAGCGAGCCGCGACCGGCGTGCAGCGACAGCACGGCCCGCAGGGCGCGCTTGCGCTCCTTGCGGTTCACCTTGACGGTGTAGCTGCGCGGCTTGGGACCGAAGGCGATGCCGCCGCCGGTGCGCTGCGGGCTCGAGAGAGCGCCGACGCGGGCGCGGCCGGTGCCCTTCTGGCGCCAGGCCTTGGCGCCGGTCATGGCCACCTCGCCGCGGGTGCGCGTGGACGCGCTGCCCTGGCGACGAGCGTTGAGCTCCGCGCGTACGCAGCGGTGCACGAGCGGCTCGTGGAAGGCCTCGCCGAAGATCGCCTCGTCGAGGTCCACCTTGCCGCTCTTGCCGCCGATGTAGGGGGCCTGGATCGCCATCAGGCGTCGGTCCGTATCTCCACGATGCCGCCCTTGGGGCCGGGCACCGAGCCGCGGACCAGCAGCAGGTTCTCGTCGGGGCGCACCTCCACCACCCGCAGCCCCTTCTGGGTGATGCGCTTGTTGCCCATCTGGCCGGGGCCCCGAATGCCCTTGAACACCCGCGAAGGCGTGGAGGCGGCGCCGATGGAGCCCGGGGCGCGCTTGTTGTGCGAGCCGTGGGACATCGGGCCGCGACTGAAGTTGTGGCGCTTGATGGTGCCCGCGAAGCCCTTGCCCTTCGAGGTACCGGAGATCTTCACCGTCTGGCCGGGCTCGAACATGTCGGCCACCTTCACCTCGGTGCCCACCTCGAGCGTCTCGCCCGCCTCGTCGCGGAACTCGGCCAGGCGGCGCAACGGCGGGGCGTCGGCCTTCTTGAGGTGGCCCAGCTCACCCTTGGTCAGCTTCTTCTCGCGCGCGGCCCCGAAGCCCAGCTGGATGGCGTCGTAGCCGTCGCGCTCGGCGCGGCGGATGGCCGTGACCCAGCAGGGGCCCGCCTCGAGCGCCGTCACGCGCTCCACACGACCGTCCTCGGGGTCGAAGACCTGGGTCATCCCGAGCTTGCGTCCCAACAGCGCGCCCACTGGGTTACCTCTGCGGGGCATCCGGCCCCGCCTGCTTGTTGTTCAGCTTCGACATCACGTCTCAGATCAATTGGATCTGGATGTCGACTCCAGCCGGCAGATGGTCGAGCCGCTGAAGCGAGTCGACCGTCTTGGGCGTCGGCTGAAGAATGTCGATCAGGCGCTTGTGCGTGCGGATCTCGAAGTGCTCGCGCGAGTCCTTGTCCTTGAACGGCGAGCGGATCACGCAGTACACGTTCTTCTCTGTGGGCAGCGGCACGGGACCGGAGATGCTGGCGCCCGTGCGCTCAGCGGTCTCCACGATCTCGCGGGCAGCCGTCTCTATCGCCGAGTGGTCGTAGGCCTTGAGCCGGATCCGGATCTTGTTTTGAGTGAGAGTTGCCATGTTCGTTTGTCTCTAGAGACAGATTCGGGGGCGAGTCTGAACAAGACCCGCCCCCAAGGAGGAGCGCAGCCCGATCGTTGATCGGGTGAGCACCGGACGTTTCCCTACTTCTCGATGGAGGAGACCACCCCCGAGCCTACGGTTCGCCCGCCCTCGCGAATTGCGAAGCGCAGACCCTCGTCCATGGCGATCGGCTGAATCAGCTCGACGTCCATCTCCACGTTGTCGCCCGGCATCACCATGTCCACTCCCTCGGGGAGGTTGGCCACCCCTGTTACGTCGGTGGTGCGGAAGTAGAACTGCGGCCGGTAGCCGTTGAAGAACGGCGTGTGGCGACCGCCCTCCTCCTTCTTCAGGCAGTAGACCTGGGCCTTGAACTTGGTGTGGGGAGTTATCGACCCCGCCTTGCAGAGCACCTGTCCGCGCTCGATCTCCTCGCGCTTGGTTCCTCGCAGCAGGCAGCCCACGTTGTCGCCGGCCTGGCCCTCGTCGAGGATCTTGCGGAACATCTCCACGCCGGTCACGATCGTCTTGGAGGTCTGCTCGTGGATGCCCACGATCTCGACCTCCTCGCCGGTCTTGATGATGCCCTGCTCGATACGGCCGGTGGCGACCGTGCCGCGGCCGGTGATCGAGAACACGTCCTCGACCGGCATCAGGAAGGGGCGGTCCAGCGGGCGCTCGGGCTGCGGGATGTAGGTGTCCAGCGCCTCGGCCAGCTCGAGGATCTTCTTCTTCTGCTCCTCGTCGCCCTCGAGCGCCTTGAGCGCGGAGCCCTTGATGAACGGGATCTCCTCGCCCGGGAAGTCGTAGTCGTTGAGCAGGTCCTTGACCTCTTCCTCGACCAGCTCGAGCAGCTCCTCGTCGTCCACCATGTCGACCTTGTTGAGGAACACCACGATGTAGGGCACGCCCACCTGGCGGGCGAGCAGGATGTGCTCGCGCGTCTGGGGCATGGGGCCGTCAGCCGCCGAGACCACCAGGATCGCGCCGTCCATCTGCGCGGCGCCGGTGATCATGTTCTTCACGTAGTCGGCGTGACCGGGGCAGTCGACGTGCGCGTAGTGGCGATTGTCGGTCTGGTACTCCACGTGAGAGGTCGCGATCGTGATGCCGCGCTCCTTCTCCTCGGGAGCGTTGTCGATCTCCGCGAAGCTCTTGGCCTCACCGCCACCCTGGGACTCGGCCAGGACGGTGGTAATCGCCGCCGTAAGCGTGGTCTTGCCGTGGTCGATATGACCGATGGTGCCGACGTTGCAGTGCGGCTTGTCGCGCTCGAACTTCTCCTTCGCCACTGGGAACTGCTCCTTTCAAAAACTGGTGTAGGCCGCTCCGCACTCGGCGAAGGCGAACCTCCGAAACATACTCCCTAAGGACTTCGGCATGGATGCCGAGTCCTTAGCTTGGCTCTCCCCTTGGACTCTCAGGCGCCCGCTCCGACCGGCTCGCCCGTTCGGTGTTCCACGATCTCCTCGGCGATGTTGCCGGGGACCTCCTCGTAACGGTCGAACTGCATCGAGTAGTTCGCCCGTCCCTGGGTGTTGGAGCGCAGGTCGGTTGCGTATCCGAACATAGAGGACAGCGGGACGCTGGCCTGGACGGCGATCGCGTTTCCGCGCGGCTCCTGTGCTTCGACCCGACCGCGGCGGCTCGAGAGGTCGCCGATCACGGTGCCCAGGAAGTCGTCGGGGGTGATGACCTCCACAGCCATCACCGGCTCCAGCAGCACGGGCTTGGCGCGCCGCGCCGCCTCCTTCGCGGCCATCGATCCGGCCACCTTGAAGGCGATCTCCGAGGAGTCGGTGTCGTGGTACTTGCCGTCGGTGAGCGTCACTCGGACGTCCACCATCGGGAAGCCGGCCTTGACGCCGGACTCCAGCGCCTCCTCGATCCCCTTCTCGACCGCGGGGATGAATTCGGAGGGCACGGAGCCGCCCTTGATCTTGTTCACGAAGTCAAAGCCCTCGCCGGGCGCGGGCTCCATGCTGATGACCACGACGCCGTACTGGCCCGAGCCACCGGTCTGGCGGATGAACTTGCCCTCGACCTTGGTCGCCTCGCCCCGCACGGTCTCGCGGTAGGCCACCTGGGGGCGGCCCACGCCGGCCTCCACGTTGAACTCGCGCTTCATGCGGTCGACGATGACCTCGAGATGCAACTCGCCCATGCCGGAGATCACGGTCTGGCCGGTCTCGTCGTCGGTACGGATGTGGAATGTGGGGTCTTCCTCGCCTAGGCGGCTGAGGGCCACGCCCATCTTCTCCTGGTCGGCCTTGGTCTTCGGCTCGATGGAGACGTGCACGACCGGCTCGGGGAAGGTGATGTTCTCGAGGCGGATCGGCGCGTCCGGCGCGCACAGGGTGTCGCCGGTTGAGGTCTGCTTGAGGCCCACGCCGGCGGCGATATCGCCCGCGTAGAGCGTCTCCTCCTCCTCACGGTGGTTGGCGTGCATCTGGAGGATGCGCCCGATGCGCTCGGTGCGACCCGTGCTGGCGTTCAGGATCCGCCCGCCCGCCTCGATCGAGCCGGAGTACACGCGGAAGTAGGTGAGCTTGCCCACGAACGGATCGGACATCACCTTGAAGGCGAGCGCTGAGAAGGGAGCGTCGTCGGAGGGCGCGCGGATCGCGGTCGTGTCCTCTCCGGTCTCCGAGCCCTTGACGGCCGGCTCGAGGCCCTCCATGGGAGGCACATCGAGCGGGCTGGGCAGGTAGTCGACGACTGCGTCGAGCAGTGGCTGTACTCCCTTGTTCTTGAAGGAGGACCCGCACATCACCGGGAAGATCGAGATGTCGAGCGTGGCCTTGCGGATGTCCTCGCGCAGGCGGTCGGGCTCGATCTCCTTCTCCTCGAGGTAGTCCTCCATCAGCTGCTCGTCGTAGTCGGCGATCGCCTCGATGAGGCTGTTGCGCGCCTCGTTGGCAGCGTCCGCCATCTCGGCCGGGATCTCCTCGATGGACCAGTCCTGGCCGAGATCGTCCTTATAGACGATGGCCTGCATCGTCACGAGGTCCACGATGCCGGTGAAGTCCCCCTCCGCGCCGATCGGCAGCTGGATCGGGATCGCCATGCCGGCGCCCTCGGTCTTGCCGTCGGCGCCCAGGCGCTCCTCCATCGTTCGCAGCGAGAAGTAGAAGTCGGCGCCCGTGCGGTCCATCTTGTTCACGTAGGCGATCCGGGGCACGCGGTACTTGTCCGCCTGGCGCCAGACCGTCTCGGACTGGGGCTCCACGCCGGCCACGGAGTCAAAGCATGCGATCGCGCCGTCCAGCACGCGCAGGGACCGCTCGACCTCGACGGTGAAGTCCACGTGGCCCGGCGTATCGATGATGTTGATGCGGTGGTCGTTCCACGACGCCGTGGTGGCGGCGGAGGTGATGGTGATCCCGCGCTCCTGCTCCTGCTCCATCCAGTCCATGACGGCGGCGCCCTCGTGAACCTCACCCATCTTGTGGGTGCGACCTGTGTAGAAGAGGATGCGCTCGGTCGTCGTCGTCTTGCCCGCATCGATGTGGGCCATGATTCCGATGTTGCGCGTCTTCTCTAGTGGGACCTTGCGTGGCATGGGTTCCTGGTGGTTGCGGTTCGGTTGAGTGCTGCGGGGCGGACGTTCTTGGGCACAAAAAAGGCCCGTACCGGGCCCGTGCTGCGTAGCGGTCTGCCCGATAAACGTCCTATGTGGTCTGGGTCTCCATTCGGCGTGAACTCGTCCGGGCGTTGGAACGGGAAAGCGACGTACCGAACCAGCCCGACCCCCGCAGGGGCGCGAGCGACGTTCGATGGTAGCAGAGGATTTCAGCCATTCCCAGACGGCGAGCGGGTTTGCGGGCACTTCTCCGGGGGCGGGTACGCTCCGCCGCGATGGAGGCCTCCCCGACCTTGCCAAACCGTGTTCTCGGCGCCCTTCGCGAAGCGGGGGTGGTGTCCATCGCGGTCCTGGTGCTCGGAGTTCTGGGCGGCGTGGCGCTGATCGTGGCCGAACTGTCCCCGGTGATCACGATCGAGGTGCTCACCACGGGCACCTGCCGGGAGATCGCCGACACCCGGGTGCGCGACGCGTGCGAGGTGGACGGCATCGAACAGCACGGCGGCGCCTTCATCCTGCTGGGGGCCCTGGCGATCGTCATGGCGCTGGGCGCCGCCCGGCGGGCAAGCCGCCCCGCTGGGCTCGCGCTGATCGTCGTGGCCATCGTGGTGGTGGCATTCGTGGTGCTCCGCGACCTGCCCAAGGCCAACGAAACCGGACTGGTGGGCATCCGCTACGAGCAGGCAGAGGCCGGGGTGGACACTGGCCTCTACCTGGCCATTCTCGGGGCCGCGCTATGCGCCGCGGCCGGGTCGCTTCGGCTCGTGCCGCGTTTCGCGGAAAGGGACTAGTGCCCGAGACCAGCACGCTGCTGGTGTTCGCCGCGGCCGCGGCCGCTCTGATCGTGGTGCCGGGGCCCAACCTCATCTACATCGCCACGCGGAGCATCAGCGAGGGGCGCCGGTCGGGACTGGTGTCGGTGCTCGGCGTGGAGACCGGGACGCTCGTCCACTCGGCAGCGGCGGCGGTGGGCCTGTCCGCGGTGGTGGCCTCCTCCGCCACGGCCTTCGCGTTCGTGAAGTACGCGGGCGCGGCGTATCTCGTCTACCTGGGCATCCGGGCGCTGCTCACCGAGGATCCGCCGGCCGATGCCGAGCCCACGCCTCCGATCTCCCTCGCGCGTGCGTATAGACAGGCGCTGCTCGTTCAGCTACTCAACCCAAAAGTGGCGCTGTTCTTCCTCGCCTTACTCCCCCAGTTCGTGGACCCCGACCGCGGATCGGTGGCCGGCCAGATACTGGTGCTGGGCGGGGTGGTGGCCGTCCTAGGCGTGACGATCAGCTCGGCCTACGCGGTGGCCGCGGGCGCCGCGGGCGCGCGGCTGCGGGCGCGCGCGGGCTTCGAGCGCCGCCAGCGACAGGTGAGCGGCGTGGTCTACGTGGTGCTGGGAGCGGCGGCGGCGCTTACGGGGCACCGGCGCTAGGCGCAGATGGCGGCCAGGAAGATCAGCGGCATTGCGATCGAGCGGCGAGGCGAAGGAGAACCGCTCCTCCTCCTCCACGGCACAGGTGGCTCACGCGCTCACTGGCGGCCGGTCGTCGATCGGCTCGCGCCACATCGCGAACTGCTGCTGGTCGACCTGCCGGGCCATGGCGAGTCTGATCTGCCCTCGCGGCCAGAGTCGCACACGCCTATCGGCTACGCGGCCGTGCTCGCCGGACTCCTCGATGAGCTGGCTATCCCTTCAGCCCCCCACATCGCCGGCAACTCAGTGGGGGCGTGGACCGCATTGGAGCTCGCCAAGCTGGGGCGCGCGCGGTCGGTGGTCGCTCTCTCCCCGGCCGGCCTCTGGGCCCGGCATGATCCTTGGCGCTGCACGGCCCAGCTGTGGACCGAACACAAGATGGGCCGGGTCTTTGCCCCACTCGTCCCGAGGCTCATGCGCAGCGAGGTGGGCCGCAGCGCCCTACTCCGAAGCACGCTCGCAAACCCCCGGAAGATCCCTCCCGACGAGGCCGTGGAGATGGCCACCACGTTCGCCGCCACGCGAGGCTTCGACGCCCACATCGCTCAGACGAGGCGCCAGCGCTTTCGCGACGGCCAGGGCATCGACGTGCCGGTCACCGTCGCCCGGGGCGACAAGGAGCGCCTCATCCCATCAAAGGCGCGGCGGCGCGACGACCTGCCGGCCCCACACCAACTACGTGACACTCCCCGACTGCGGGCACAGCCCGATGTGGGACAACCCCGAGCTGGTGTCGCGGACGATCCTCGAGGGCGCCGCGGACCGCTACCAGCGGTAGTGGGCGAAGGCCTTGTTGGCCTGGGCCATGCGGTAGATGTCGTCCTTGCGCTTGTAGGCCAGCCCCTGCTGGGACTGTGCGTCCAGCAGCTCGGCGGCCAAGCGGTCCGACATCGACTTCTCACGGCGGCGGCGGGCGAACTCCACCAGCCAGCGGATCGCGAGGGTACGGGCGCGCGGCGGAGGAACCTCGACCGGCACCTGGTAGGTGGCGCCGCCCACGCGGCGGGAGCGCACCTCGAGCACAGGCGTGAGGCTCTTGATCGAGTTCTCCAGCGCCACCACCGGCTCTTCGCCCGACTTGCGGGAGAGGTCGTCGAGCGCGCTGTAGACGATCGACTCGGCGGTGGACTTCTTGCCGTCCACCATCACCTTGTTGATCAGCTGCTGCACGAGCTTGGACCCGTGCATGGCGTCGGCATCGATGGGGCGAGCCCCGGCTGCGGCACGGCGCGGCATCAGCTACTCAGCGCGCCTTGGTCCCGTAGGCGGAGCGATTCTTCTTGCGCTCGGTCACACCCGAGGCGTCCAGCGTGCCGCGGATGACCTTATAGCGCACGCCGGGAAGGTCCTTCACGCGTCCGCCGCGGATGAGCACCACGGAGTGCTCCTGCAGGTTGTGCCCTTCGCCCGGGATGTAGGACGTTACCTCCATCCCGTTGGTGAGCCGCACGCGCGCGACCTTGCGCAGCGCGGAGTTGGGCTTCTTGGGCGTGACGGTGTACACACGTGTGCACACGCCTCGCCGCTGGGGGGCGGCGATCCGCTTCTTCTGGCCCTGCCCGGACTTCAGACCAGGGGTGGCCACCTTCTTCTTGGGGCTCTTACGGCCCTTGCGGACTAGCTGATTGATGCTCGGCATGCGGCGCGGGATGGTAGCAGCGGCCGGGCGCGCGCCAGACTAGGCCGTGGCGTCGGCGGCGCGCACCGGCGCCGGGGTGAGCCACGCGGCCACGATCACCAGCACGAAGGCCAGGCTCTGCAGAACGATGCCGAGGGTGTCGCCGGGCATGGGATCACCGAACACCACGAAGCCGCCGGTGATCGCCGAAACGTTGGCGGCGGCGCTGGTGAGGGTGATGACCGGCACGGCCTCGCCCTTCTGCAGGCCGCGGGCAGAGGCGTAGAAGGCGATGGCCGAGGCGAGCAGGCAGGTGAGCAGCCAAGGCGAGACGAGGCCCATGACCAGGCCGCTGTCACCGACACTGCCGGTGAGCGCTTTGATCGCGACGTCCGAGACACCGAAGAGCACGCCGGCGGCGGCGCCGAGGAAGAGGCCATGGTGCTCGTGACGCGCGCCGAGCTGCGGCGACAGCACCAGCAGGGTGCCGACCGCGAGCAGGCCGGCCTCGAAGGCGATCATGCCGGGGAGCGAGTAGCCCGAGCTGGGATCGCCGCCGTGGGGAAGTGTGGCCGCCAGCAGCGTGAGGCCGAGGGCCGTGAGGCCCACTCCCCACCACTGGCGGTTGTTGACCTTGAAGCCGAAGACGCGATCGGCGAGCACGGTGAGGAACACGAGTCCGCCGGAGATCACGGCCTGCACGAGGGAGAGCGGAGCCAGGGCCAGCGCGGCCACGTGGAGGATCCAGGCGCCAAGCGCCACGAGCATGCCGATCGCGAACCACTTGCTCTTGTAGAGGCCGATCGCGCTGCGCAGCGGATGGCGCATGGTCACGTCCGGAGCCGCGCAGGCGCCGCGGTGCTTCAGAAGGAAGCCGAGGTTGGTCGTGAGGGCGCAGAGCAGCGCCAGCAGGATGCCCAGTTGAATGCTCATAAAGGTGCGAGACGGCGATGCGGCATTCCCCTGCCGCTATTCGCTCTATCGGTACAACCGCCTGCCACTTAAGTAGTGGCGGACGATTTGATGCGTCTCTACATACCCACGTAACGGAAGAGCACAACCTCGGTGACAACTCGCACAAACAAGCCGGTCCTCTTCGTCGACGTGGATGGAGTGATCAGCCTGTTCGGATTTCCAGCCGGTTTGCAGGACTTCCCTGGCGCCTTCCACTGGGTCGACGGCATCGCGCACTGCATCTCGATGGATTCCGGCGAGCGCCTGGTGCGGTTGGCCGAGCGATTCGAGTTGGTGTGGGCCACCGGCTGGGAGGATCGAGCCAATGAGCACCTGCCCTGGCTGCTGAAGCTGCCCTTCCGCGACCTTCCCACCCTCACCTTCGGCGAGGCCGCGGTGTTCGGGTCGGCCCACTGGAAGCTCAGCGCGATCGAGGAGTACTCCCGTGGGCGCCCGGCGGCGTGGATCGACGACAACCTCGACGAGGAGTGCCGCGAGTGGGCGGAGGGCCGGGACGAGCCGACGCTACTGGTGCAGACCGAGCCGGCGAGCGGCATGACCGATGACCACGTGCAGGCGCTGCTCGACTGGGCCGACCGGGTCACCGCGGAAGCGAACGCATGATCGCGGTGCTCGAGGGGGGTCACGCCATCGCCTTCTCGTTCGACGACATGCTGCGCTACCACGGCGGAGGCTCCCCTGGCGGGGTGGCGCATGCGTTCAAGGTGCTGGAGCTGGCGCTGGCATTGCTCGAGCCCGAGGGCACTCCAGAGCGCCGCGAGATCACGATCGAGACCGCTTTCGGAGGCCCGGGCGCGCGCGACGCCTTCGAGCTGGTCACACGGGCCGTTACGGACGATCGCTACGTGATCGACCCTGGGCTGGCGCGCCCCGAGCTGGGCCGCGCCTCAGAGCGGTTCGTCTTTCGCCTCGCCTATCGCGACCGAACAATCACGCTCGCAGTCCGGGAGGGGTTCGTGACCGAGGAGTTCATCGACCTCGCCCGCAAGGAGTCGCGCACCGCGGACGAGGAGGACCATCTCGATGCGTTGAAGCTGGAGATGGCCGACCTGGTGATGGCGAGTCCGGCCGGCGGTGTCTACGAGGTCCTTGAGCCTGACTAACGCCGCAGCACCACCGACCCGGCCGACGTGGCCTTGACGCCGGAGAACCCGCGGAGGCCCATACTCAAATCGATGAGACCTACGTCGAAGCAATCATGGACCGCTACGGCGCGCGGACAAAGACCGAGGCCGTGGACCTGGCCCTGCGCCACCTGGCCGGGCAGCCGATGACGCGCGAGCAGGCGCTGGCCATGCGGGGTGCCCACGCCATCGGCGCGCCGCCGCCGGATCGGCCGCCTCGCGACGGCCCGTGATCCTCACCGACACCTCGGCCTGGGTGGAGTACGACCGGGCCACGGGCAGCGCGGTCGACCAGCGTCTCCTGCATCTGATCGCAGCCGACGGGCCAGTCGCTGTCACCGAGCCCATCGTGATGGAGGTGCTCGCCGGTGCCCGTACAGACGAACGCGAAGACAGTCTTCGAAGGCTGCTGCTGCGCTTCGAACTCCTTCGCTTCGACGCAGCGGCCGACTTCGACGGTGCGGTGCGCGTCTATCGCAGTTGTCGCGCCGCGGGCGTTACGCCGCGCGGGATGGTCGACTGCATGGTCATGGCCGTCGCTTGGCGCTGTGGCGCCACGGTGCTCGCGCACGACGCCGACGTCGATCGTGCCGCCGGAGTGGTCGGGATCGACCTAGACGAAGCATCGTTCCCGGCTTCGTAGCCTCAGACGCGCAGCTTGTAGCCGCGCACGAACAGCCGGTGATTGAGCATGAACAACGCGGCCGTGGCCAGCGTCAGCACGAGCAGGGAGAACGGCACGTTCACCTCGGAGATGCCCAGAAACCCGTAGCGGACCAGGCTGATCATGTAGTAGACGGGGTCGAAGTGGGTCAGCGTCTGAAACGGCTCGGGCAGCAGCGAGGCCGAGTAGAAGACGCCGCCGAGGAAGATCAGCGGCTGCAGTACGAAGGTCTGCGCGAAGGAGACGTCGTCGAACTGCTCGGCGCGCACCCCCACGAGCACGCCCAGCTGGGAGAAGAAGAAGCCCACCAGGAAGAGCGCCGGCAGCAGTACGTGCACATTCTCCACGGGAATGCCCACCAGGATCGACGCCGCGATGAAGGTGAGGGTGGCCACGATCATCCCCCGCAGGAAGCCGCCGAGTGAGAACGCGAGCAGCAGCTGCAAGGGCGACGCCGGCGAGGAGAGCTGGTCGTCGATCGCGCGCTGGAACTTCTGCTGGAGGATCGACGAGGAGTTGTTCGAGAAGGCGTTGATCGCCCACGCCATCAGGATCAGCCCGGGGATGATGAAGACCACGTAGTCGACTCCCTGCAGCGTGTCGATCCGCGTGCCCAGCGCCGCGCCGAAGACCGAGATGTAGAGGAAGGTCTCCAGCAGTGGCGCTCCGATCGTCTGGCGTTTGATCTTCAGGAAGCGGTTGAGCTCGCGCCGCACGAGCGCGAAGAAGCGGATCTGCGATGCGCTCAGCGGGAGGCGCGGAGCCCGATCGCCGATCGGGCGAGCACCGAACGAGGACCTCATGGCGCGATCTCCTCGGGCTTCGCGCGCGAGAGCTCCATCCGACCCACCAGCTCCAGGTAGGCGTCCTCGAGGCTCGACACCCCGTACTCGCTCGCCAGCTCGGCGCTGGTTCCCTGCGCCACGATCTGGCCGTCGGAGATGAACGCGATGCGGTCGCACAGCCGCTCGGCCTCCTCGAGGTAGTGCGTGGTGAGCAGGATCGTGGTGCCTTCCTCGTTGATTTGCTGCACGTAGCGCCACAGCTCCAGCCGCAGCTCCACAGCCACGCCGGCGGTGGGCTCGTCGAGGATCAGCAGCCGCGGACGGTGCATCAACGCGCGCGCGAGGATCAGGCGGCGCTTCATGCCACCGCTCAGCGTCTGCGTGCGGTCGTCGCGCTTCTCGGTCAGGGAGAAGGTGTCCAGCAGCTCCTTGGTTCGCTCCCTGCGCTCGCGCTTGGCATCCCGAAGTAGCCGCCGTGGTAGTCGAGCGTCTCCTCGGCGGTGAGGAACCAGTCGAGGTTGAGGTCCTGGGGCGCCAGCCCCACGGCCAGCCGCGCCTCCTCGTAGTGGTCGATCGCGTCGTTGCCGAAGATCCGGATCGACCCCGACGTGGGCTGGGCAAGCCCCGTGGAGCAGTGGATCAGGGTGGACTTGCCGGCCCCGTTGGGCCCCAGGAGACCGAAGAACTCACCCGTCTCGATGTTCAGCGAGACGTCTCGCAGCGCTTCCGTTCCGGTGGGGTAGCGCTTGAAGAGGTCGGCTATCTCGAGGGCCCTCACGCGAGCCGCGGCCGGTGGGGTGAGCGGCGGGCCGCGGTGGTCGTGCAGGGCATGGACTACATGATGCAGGTTCGAGTGCGGTTGAGGTCAAGACGCGTTTACCTGCAAGCGCCCACCTAACGGCTACCCCTCGAACGGCGGCGCTTCGCCCCATCCCCAGCGCGGCACAGGCGCGTGTTCGGCAACCGCCGCGCCGGGTTGGGAGTTGTGCTGCGCGAGCCGGGTCCCCCACTCCACGTATGCCACGAACGCCGACCGGAACTCGGGGTCCTCCGGCAGGCCAGCATCGTCGGCGGCAAGGGTCATCAGCGAAGCGAACCGGAAGCGCTGCTCCGTGGTGATGGACAGGCCGCGGTGCTTGGCCACCATGCGCTCGTAGCCGCCGAGCTCCGCCGTGTAGCGCGCGGGGCCGCCGAACACCTCGCACCACCAGGCCGTCACGTGGCGCCGGTGCTCGTCTTTCACGCGCGAGATGACCACCACGTCCCGGTCGACTTCGCTCTGTCCGCTACGAGACGGCATCCCGCCTGGACGGTGAAGGTCATCGACGCCGGGGGGCACAACGCGCACGTCGATCGCCCGGACGCCTGGCTCGCGGCCACGGAGACGTGGCTCTCAGAACTGACGATCTGACCCCGCTGATGCTCGGCCGCCAGCTCGCCCTCGTCCAGCAGGCCGATCTCCAGGTCACAGGCTCGATTTGCACGATCAGCACTGTGCCGTGAGATAGTCAGCCCATGTCCACCCGAATCGACGAGATCGTGGACGGCATCTACCGGATCTCCACGACCGTCACCAACGGCGGCTTCGACTTCCAGTTCAACCAGTTCCTGATCGATGATGAGCGCCCGGCACTCATCCACACGGGCATGTACGCGATGTACGACGACGTTCGCGGGGCGATCGCGGAGGTGCTCGATCCCGGCAAGCTCGAGTACGTGACCCTGCTGCACTTCGAGTCGGATGAGTGCGGCGGCATGGACCGATTTCTCGAGGGCGCTCCCGACTCGGCTTTGGCGTGCAGCGCGGCGAGCGTGCAGCTCAACCTGAGCGGCTGGAACTACCAGGGCCGCGTGGAGGGCCACCAGGACGGAGAGCCGAAATGTGCGGCTTCTATCGGGAGATGGGGATCTTCGCCCACGAGGACCCGGTCCGCGACGTCGTGGACCGGATAGGCAACCTGAACCCGGACTGGATTCACGGGATGCACGGGGGGAGCCTCGCGCGCGAAGCCATCCCAGACTACGTTCGCGCGCTACGCGAGGAGCCGTTCGCCTACGAGGGGAAGGTGCTCGGGCGGGAGCTTCCCACCGACGCCGGCGCCTAAGACCACGTCAACACCTCCTTTAGGCTCGCCCCCGGATGCCCGACGACATTACGCCCGCGCGGCCGGGCCCCGACGAACCGCCGAGCGAGCCGCGAGCCGGAAGGAGAAGCGCTGCCCGCACGGCGGGCATGACGGCACTGACCCTGGGCGCTCTCGGTGTCGTCTTCGGCGACATCGGCACGAGTCCGCTCTACGCGCTGCACGCCGTCTTCGGGGCGGACGCCAACGCCGTCCAGGCCAATGAGGCCGGCGTCTACGGCGTGATCTCGCTGGTCTTCTGGGCCATCACGATCATCGTCTCGATCAAGTACGTGACCTACATCATGCGCGCCGACAACGGCGGCGAGGGCGGGATCATGGCGCTCATCGCGCTCGTCCAAGGCGTGTCGCTGAGGGGCAGGGCCACGAAGGCCGTGCTGGTGGCCCTCGGGATCTTCGGAGCGGCGCTCTTCTACGGCGACGGGATGATCACCCCGGCCATCTCGGTGCTCTCGGCCGTCGAGGGACTCGAGGTTGCGGCCCCGAGCCTCGACTCGCTGGTGATTCCGATCACCCTCGGCGTGCTCTCGGTGCTGTTCTTCATCCAGCGGTTTGGGACCAAGGCCGTCGGGCGCCTGTTCGGCCCCGTGATGGCGGCGTGGTTCACGGTCCTCGCAGTCTCCGGCTTCGCGAAGGTCGTCGAGGGCCCTTCGATACTGAAAGCGCTGTCGCCCAGCTACGGAGTCGAGTTCTTCATCGACAACGGCGGCACTGCCTTTCTCGCACTCGGCTCAGTCGTGCTGGCGGTCACCGGCGCCGAGGCGCTCTACGCCGACATGGGTCACTTCGGCCGGCCGCCCATCCGCCGCGCGTGGTTCTTTCTGGTGTTCCCCGCGCTCACCCTCAACTACATGGGTCAGGGCTCGCTGATCCTCGAGTCTCCGAAGGCGATCGAGAACCCCTTCTTCCTGCTTTTTCCCGACTGGGCACAGGTGCCGATGGTCATGCTCGCGACGATCGCGACGGTTGTTGCCTCACAAGCCGTGATCTCGGGGGCGTTCTCGGTCACGCGCCAGGCCGTGCAGCTCGGATTCCTGCCGCGGCTCAGGATCCGGCACACCTCCGAGGAGGAGGGGCAGATCTACGCGCCGGCGGTCAACTGGCTGCTTTTCGTGGCCGTGGTTGCCCTCGTGGTCGGCTTCGGCTCCTCGGAGGGACTCGCCTCCGCCTATGGCATCGCCGTGACCGGAACGCTTGCGATCGACACGATCCTCTTCTTCGTGGTCGTGCGGATGCTGTGGCGGAAGCCGCTCTGGCTCGTCCTGTTTGGCTCCGCGGCCTTCCTGGTGGTGGACCTCGCGTTCTTCTCGGCGAACCTGCCGAAGGTCGCGGAAGGCGGCTGGTTCCCGCTCTTGCTGGCCCTCGCCTTGTTCACGCTGCTGACCACCTGGCAGCGGGGACGCGAGCTGGTCACCGCCAGGCGCACGGAGGCCGAGGG
>Ga0136624_1000245_pt1 | contig 19423 bp, 17 predicted proteins | sample AntDrymUQ4692206_2_FD_104802 | JGI IMG/M metagenome (GOLD analysis project Ga0136624, IMG submission 104802) | Polar desert sand microbial communities from Dry Valleys, Antarctica - metaG UQ469 (22.06) | ecosystem: Environmental > Terrestrial > Soil > Desert | place: Antarctica: Dry Valley... | reverse complement strand
GATCGACCGCATCACCGACGCCGTCGAGCACGGGCGGCTCAACCTCAATGTCCGCCTGCTCGCGGACAGCCGAGACCGCCAGGTGATCACCGACCTGCTGCACCAAGCACTGCTGACCGTGCTCGGTGCGGCCGCGGGGGTGATGGCGGTGCTGCTGCTCGACAACCCCGGCGGCCCGCAGGTCACCGAGTCGGTGCCCCTCTTCTTGCTGTTCGGCTACGGCCTGCTCATCGTCGCCATCGTCCTGGTGCTGCGCGTGCTGATCGTGATCTTCCGGCGGGACCCGACCTGAGCCCGAGACGTGATGGCGTCACTTCGCGACCGGGTCCCGCACGGTGGCAACCCACGCCACGACGAGCAGCCACGCCAGGTTGTTGGCGACCCACAGACGTTGCCACATGCCGGGGTGGTCGCCGTCGCTCTGGCCCAGCAGGAGGATCGATCCGATCGCGAAGACGCTGCTCACCCGACCCAACCATCGCGGCCACTGCGAGCTGCGACCCAGCCCACCGATCGCCAGGGTCAGCATCGCGGCCAACGTGAACAGTTCGTAGGCGCCGACGCCCGCTTTGTGCACGGCGTCGATCCAGTCGCCCGCAGGTGTCTCGCTGATGGCGCACCCGGCCGGTCCGTCAGGGCACGAGGAGCGGAAGGTCGCCACCACCAGCGTGGCCATCGCCGTCGCAAGCAGGAACGCGGCGCACACACGTGAGCTCCACGCATCCAGAACGGCTCGCGAAGCGGCCAGGTGCGCAGCAGCGCTGCACAGCATCGCTCCGATGACGAGGGCTGCTACCGGTGACCCGCGACTGGCCAGGCTCGAGATGTAGTCCGCCTGCGGGGAGTAGCCGTCGACCAGCGTTCCGGCTCCGAGAGTGCCGACCCAGAACAGCACCACCCCGAGGATCGTGACGACACGCGCGGTGCGCAGCTGCCCCATTCGCTCAGACTAGAGCCGCCACGGCGTACGGGCCTCGCCGACTTACGACTAGATGTCAACGGTGTTCGATCGGGTCAGCACCTACTCGTAAGTCGACGGTCACCCCGGGGATGTGGCGCCTATCGTCCGGGCATGGACCAGTTCCGCGGCCTGCTCGGCCTCCTCGTCCTGCTCGCCGTGGCCTTCGCCGTGTCCCGCAACCGTTTCGGGATCTCGCTGCGCACCGTGATCGGCGCACTGGCGCTGCAGTTCGGATTCGCACTGCTGGTGCTGCGCTGGCCTCCCGGTGAGCGGGCTCTGCAGTGGGTGTCCGAGCGCCTCGAGACCCTGATCGGCTACACCGAGGAGGGCACCGCGTTCCTCTTCGGCCCGCTGCTCGGCGTGGCCGGTGAGAACCAGACCGTCTTCGCCCTGCAGGTTCTACCGGTCATCGTGTTCCTCGGCGCGCTGGTCGGTCTGCTGTTCTACCTGCGCGTCATCCAGTACCCGACGTTCGTGATCGGGGGTGCGATCGCCAAGGCGCTCGGCATCAGCAAGGTCGAATCGATGTACGGCAGCACGGTGATCTTCCTCGGTCAGAGCGAGGCACCGCTGATGATCTCGCCGTACCTGCGGACCCTGCGCACCCCGGCGATGTTTACCGTGATGACCAGCGGCTTCGCGGCCGCCGGCTTCGCCAACTTCGCGAGCATCGCGATCCAGATCGGCACCATCGCCAGCCTGCAGCCCGACCCGCCGGGCACAGGTGGCACGGCTGGGCATGCTCGCTCTGCTGGCCGGGTCGATGGCCTACCTCGCCAACGCTGCCATCGCCGGTGTCGTCGCCGGGGTCTGACCGGCTCAGGTGTCATCCGACGTGGCGCGGGTGAAGTGTGCCGCCAGAGCCCCGACGCAGAGCCCGAGCGAGAGCCCCATCCCGACGTACAGCATGTCGTCGGTGAGCGTCCAGATGATCGCTCCAGCCATGAGGCCGAACGCCACCCCGTAGCCGACGTAACGACTCTGACGGCTCTCCGACGGCTTGTCCTCGCTGCTCCCGTCGTCACCCATCGCCCGACCGTACCGGTGAGGCGGGTCAGCGCGGGGTCGACGAGCACTGGGCAGGTCGCCGAAGAGTCGTCATGCTGGCACGGTGCTCCTGCACCTCGACACCGACCTGGGCGGCAACCCCGACGACGCCTGCGCCCTTGCCATGCTGCTCGGCTGGCCTGACCTCGAACTGGCCGCGATCACGACGGTCCTCGACCCAGGTGGTCGGCGAGCGGGCTGCGTAGACCACGTGCTGGGACTGGCCGGCCGCGACGAGGTCGAGGTGGTCGCCGGTGCCGCCATGTCCTCGACGGTGCGCGAGAGCGCCGACCTTGCCGACCGGGACACGCGCCACTGGCCACCGGATCTCGAGGCCCGGCCTGCCTCGGCAGGAGCCGCACTGGACTGCCTGGAACGCAGCATCGCGCGGGGCGCTGTCGTCGCCGCGATCGGACCGCTCACCAATCTAGCCGCGCTGGAGCTGCTGCGCCCGGGGGCACTGTCCGGTGCCGAGGTCGTCGTCATGGGCGGCTGGGTCGACCCGCCGGCACCGGGCAAGCCGGCGTGGGGTCCAGCGAGAGACTTCAACATCCAGTGGGACACCCGCGCGGCCTCGACCGTGTTCGCCGCTGCCGGCACGCTCACCTTGGTCACGCTGCCGGGGACCCTGTCCGCGCACCTGACCGACGCCGAGCTGCCAGCTCTCCGGGCGCTGGGCCACCTCGGGGAGCTGCTGGCTCAGCAGGGCAAGGCCCGAGCCGAGGACGCCGGCATGACCGAGCTGCGCCGAGCTCATGCCGGCCTGCCCGACGACCTGGTCAACTTCCACTTCGACCCGGTCACCTGCGCCGTGGCTGCAGGGTGGACCAAAGTGCGCTCGGAGCTCACCCGGCTGTCCCCCGTCCTGGAGAACGACGTGCTCCGCTTCCGCCGCGATGCGGCGGGACGGCAGGTTCGGGTCATCACCGACGTCGACGGGGTCGCCTTCGCGGACGTGTGGTTCACCGCGGTGAAGGAAGCCGCCCGCGCTCGTGGTTCGCGGTCAGCACGACCCACGGCCAGGTCATCAGCGCCCACACGGCGGCGATGATCGCGATCTCCGCCACCAGGTACCAGGGCCAGGGACCGAGCAGGTCAAGAATGGACGCGGATCCCGGTTTCGCGTTGAGATATCCGTAGTTGGCGCCCGCGACCAGGTTGAAGACGAAGACGCTCACCGCCCAGACGGCGGTGGTGGCGATCGCGATTCGGTAGCCGCGCCAGTCCGGTGCCAGGCCCAGGCCCCACACGAGGTAGATCGCGGCCAAGACCACCAGCAGGTGCATACCCCAGTACAAAACGAACTGGAGGTCGGGGAAGTCTGCCGACAGGGCCGGGGTGATCACTGCCTGTGTGGTCAACGTCAGACCCCAGAAGTACGTGAGCGCGGTCGCCCACGCACGATGCGTCCACAGGGCGTACACCGCTACCAGCGAGGCCAGGTCGCACAGCTGGATCGGCAGAGTCCGATCGAAGTCGAAGAACCGCGGTGAGTTGTACAGGACCTGCAGCGGCACCGTGAGGACGACGATCCCGATCCCGAACCACCTGCTGAAGTGATCAGCCGCGTCGGTTGCCCGCTGGGATCTACCGAGGCACACCAGCGCCACGGCACCCACCACCAGCAGCACCATCACGGCCTGGTGCGACGCACCGTACGTGGTGAACCGGTCCGTGGCGAGGCTGGTCACCATCGCCGCCCCTCACCGTTGCTGTCGACTGCCCTGCGTCGATCATTGCGCAGCCACTGTGGCTGATGGGACGTCCCCTCGTCACCAATGTGGCGTGAATCACTGACCTGGTCTACGGTCTTGAAGGTGCCCTGCGACCGTCGCGCGCGGTCGCGTCCGCCCCAACGAGCGAGGCCTCCGTGGAGCTCCCTACCGGCGTACAGATCACCGTCGCCAGTGCCGACCTGACCGATCCCGAACTTCTCGATCGGGTGCTCACGACCGAGGCCCTCGAGCTGTTGGCAGACCTGCACCGCACGTTCCAGCCACGACGCGCCGAGCTGCTGGCCGCACGTCAGGTTCGGTCCAGCGAGCTGGAAGAGGGCGGCACCTTCGACTTCTCCCCCCAGACCAAGGACATCCGCGACGACCCCGACTGGCGAGTGGCCGAACCGGCACCCGGTCTGGATGACCGCCGCGTCGAGATGACCGGTCCCACCGATGCGAAGATGGCGATCAACGCGCTGAACTCCGGCGCCAAGGTCTGGCTGGCCGACTTCGAGGACGCCAACTCCCCACTCTTGGAGAACATGCTGGTGGGACAGGCCAACCTGCGCGACTCCATCGACGGTTCGCTGGCGTTTCGCCAGCCCGCCGGCAAGGAGTACGCGCTCAACGACGGGCCGCACGCCGTACCGGTGGTACGACCGCGTGGCTGGCACCTGTCGGAGAAGCACCTGCTCGTCGACGGCGACCCCGTCTCCGCGGGCATCTTCGACTTCGCGCTCTACCTGCTGCACTCGGGTCAGGCGCAGATCGACGCCGGTCGCGGACCGTACTTCTACCTGCCCAAGATGGAGAGCCACCTCGAGGCCCGGCTGTGGAACGACATCATCGTCCACGCCCAGGAGTGTGTCGGCATCCCCCGCGGGACCGTACGTGCCACCGTGCTCGTCGAGACATACCCGGCCGCCTTCGAGATGGAGGAGATCCTCTACGAGCTGCGTGAGCACTCGGCCGGGCTCAACGCCGGTCGCTGGGACTATCTGTTCAGCGTGATCAAGAAGTTCCGCACCCGCGGGAGTGACTACCTGCTGCCGGACCGCAACGCGGTCACCATGACCGCGCCGTTCATGAAGGCGTACGCGGAGCTGCTGGTCCGCACCTGCCACAAGCGTGGCGCGCATGCTATCGGCGGCATGGCGGCGTTCATCCCGAGCCGCAAGGACGCCGAGGCCAACGAGAAGGCGCTGACCAAGGTCCGCGCCGACAAGGACCGCGAGGCCGCCGCGGGCTACGACGGCTCCTGGGTCGCCCACCCGGATCTCGTCCCGGTCTGCGACGAGATCTTCACCGCGGTGCTGGGTGAACGCCCCGACCAGCGCGACAATCTGCGCGAGGACGTCGACGTGTCCGCCGCGGACCTGCTCGACGTGAAGTCCACGCCGGGGCAGATGACCGAGAGCGGGTTGCGCAACAACGTCAGCGTCGGGCTGCAGTACCTCAACTCCTGGCTCGCCGGCAACGGGGCCGTGGCCATCTACGGGTTGATGGAGGACGCGGCGACTGCGGAGATCTCGCGCGCACAGGTCTGGCAGTGGATCCACCTCGAGGTCGAGGTCGACACCGAGGAGGGCGGCCGCCGCACGGTCACCCGCGAGTGGGCCGACGAGGTGATCGACGAGGAGCTGCAGCGGATCCGCGAGGTGATCGGCGAGGAGGAGTTCAGCCAGGCGCGCTACGACGACGCAAAGGCGCTGTACCGCGAGATGGCACTGGCCGACGACTTCGCCGAGTTCCTGACACTGCCAGCCTACGAACGCATGCCATGACCACGCATCCCACCTCCGTCGACACGCGGGCGGAGGCACAACCGACCGAGGCGGTCGATGCGCTCGTACGCCGGCTCGTAGCCACCTACGGCGCGCAGGCCGTGATCACCGACGAGGCCCGACGCCGCACGTACGAGTGCGACGGGCTGGCTGCGTACGCGGTGGTGCCGGCGGTGGTGGTGCTCACGACCAGCGCGGAGCAGGTGCGCCAGGTCGTGTCCGCCTGCGACGAGCTCCGGGTGCCGTTCGTGGCCCGCGGATCCGGGACCGGGCTGTCCGGTGGTGCGCTGCCCGTCGCCGACGGCGCGCTGATCGTGCTGTCCCAGATGCGCGACATCGTGCACGTGGACCCGGCGGCCCAGCGGGCATTCGTGCAGCCGGGGGTCATTAACCTCGACGTGAGCACGGCGGTGAAGTCACTCGGCTACTACTACGCTCCGGACCCCAGCAGCCAGCAGGTCTGCTCCATCGGCGGCAACGTCGCCGAGAACTCCGGCGGCGCGCACTGCCTGAAGTACGGCTTCACCACCAACCACGTGCTCGCCGTCGACTTCGTGGGCCCCGACGGCCATGCGACGACGCTGGGCACGACTGCTCCGGACGCGCCCGGCTACGACCTGCTCGGCACCGTCGTGGGCTCGGAGGGCACCCTGGGCATCGTCACGGCCGTGACGCTCAAGCTCACCCGGCTGCCGCAGTCGGTGCGCACCCTGCTGGTCGGGTTTCGCAGCACCGACGACGCCGGCGCGGCGACCTCGGCGATCATCGGTGCCGGGGTCGTTCCCGCCGCCATCGAGATGATGGACGCGCTGGCGATCGAGGCCGCCGAGGCGGCTGTCGGCTGCGGCTACCCCGACCAAGCGGGTGCGGTGCTCGTGATCGAGCTGGACGGGCCGACGGCAGAGGTGGACGCGCAGCTCGACGACGTGGTGCGCCACTGCGAGGAGTCCGGAGCCTTCGAGGTACGCCAGGCCGCCGACGACGCCGAGCGGGCGTTGATCTGGCGCGGTCGCAAGTCGGCGTTCGCGGCGGTAGGGCGGATCAGTCCCGACTACATCGTGCAGGACGGCGTGATCCCGCGCACCGCGCTGCCGCAGGTGCTGCACCGGATCAGGGAGCTGGCCGACGAAGCGGGGATCCGGGTTGCCAACGTGTTCCACGCCGGTGACGGCAACCTGCACCCGCTGGTGCTCTTCGACGCCGAGGCCGACGGTGAGACCGAACGTGCGGAGAAGGTCTCGGCGCAGATCCTGAAGCTGTGCCTCGAGCACGGCGGCTCGATCACCGGCGAGCACGGCGTGGGAACCGACAAGGCCCCGTACATGGCCGACATGTTCAACGAGGGCGACCTGGACACCATGCAGCTGGTGCGCTGCGCCTTCGACCCGCAGCACCTGTCCAACCCCGGCAAGGTCTTCCCGACGCCGCGGTTGTGCGGCGAACGACCCGGGCGCCGTAGCGGTGCGCACCCGCTACAGGAAGCCGGGTTGGCGGAGGTCTTCTGATGCCCACCACGCACGCCTCGACGCTGGACGCCCTGACCGACGCCGCCGCCGGTCACTGCGACGAGGCCACCGAGGCGGACTCGGTGGCCGGTGTCGCGGCTCGCTGGGTCGCCTCGCCCGGCACGACGCAGGAGGCGGCCGCGCTGATCGGTGTCGCCGCAGACCAGGGCCTGCACGTCGTCGTACGCGGCCGCGGAACCGCCCTGCACTGGGCGCCGCCGCCTCGCGAGGTGGACCTGGTCGTGAGCACCCACCGCCTCGACACCGTCGTGGAGCACGTCGCCGGCGACCTGGTGGCGGTCGTCGGTGCCGGCACCACGATCGACGCCCTCAACGCCCGCGTCGGGGAGCACGGCCAGCAGCTCGCCCTCGACCAACCGATCGCGGGTTCGAGCGTCGCCGGTGCCATGTCGACCACGCGCAGCGGACCCCGGCGCCTGCTCTACGGCACTCCTCGGGACCTGGTGCTCGGCACCACGATGGTGCGTTCCGACGGGGTCGTGGCCCGCACCGGCGGCAAGGTGGTCAAGAACGTCGCCGGGTACGACCTGGCCAAGCTGCTGGGTGGCGCCTACGGGACACTCGGCCTGATCACCGAGCTGGTCGTACGGCTGCACCCGGTGCCACCGGTCGCGCGCTGGTTGCGCCGAACCATGCCCGCCGCACCGGCTGCCGCGATGGCCCTCGAGCTCGCCGGGTCACAGCTCGCACCCACCGCGGTCGAGGTGCGCCGCGACGCCGGCACCGGGGACGCGACGGTGCTGGTGCTGCTGGAGGGCACCGAGCGCGGTGTGGGCGAGCGGGCGTCGGACGCGGCCCGGCTGCTCGGCCTCGACTCCGCGAACGGCGCCGACGTCGCGACGGCCGACCTGGCCCGCCTCGACGCCGCCGAGGACGACGTCGTCGTCAAGGTCGCGGTGCCGCTCACCGGCGTCGCCGGCGTGCTGGCCACCACTGGAGAGGCCGAGCAACGGCACGGGGTGGCCTGCCGGGTCCAGGGCAGTGCCGGCGCCGGGGTGCTGTACGCAGTGCTGACCGGCGACGCGGAACCCGTCGCGGCGAGCATCGAGGCGCTGCGGGGCGTCGCCGTCGGAGGCAGCGCCGTGGTGCTGCAGGCCCCCGCGTCCGTGCGCGCGCTGGTCGACTCCTGGGGCCCGGTCGCCGCCCTGGACCTCATGCGGCGCGTGAAGGCCGAGTTCGACCCCAGCAACCGGTTTGCGCCGGGCCGATTCGTCGGAGGCATCTGATGACCCAGCAGGAGACCCAGCAGGAGGCCGGGTGGCACCCCGGCAACAATGACGTCTTCACCGGTGCACGATTCGAGGGCAGCGAGCAGCTCACCGAGCTCCTCGACGACTGTGTGCACTGCGGGTTCTGCCTGCCCGCCTGCCCGACGTACTCGTTGTGGGGCGAGGAGATGGACTCGCCACGGGGACGCATCCACCTGATCGAGCAGGCCTCACAGACCGGCACCCTGCCCGACTCCACGGTCGGCCACCTGGACGCCTGCCTGGGGTGCATGGCGTGCGTGCCGGCCTGCCCGTCAGGGGTGAAGTACGACCGGATCATCGAGACGGCTCGGGCGCAGGTGGAGCAGTCGCACGAACGAACGCGTGCGGACCGGATGTTGCGCGAGGCGATCTTCGCGCTGTTCCCGTACCCGCGACGGCTGCGGGCCATGCGGGGACCACTGGTGGGCTACCGCAAGAGCGGCCTGCAGCGACTCGTCCGTCGCAGCGGTCTGCTGGAGCGGTTGCCCGCGACACTGCAGACGATGGAGGCGGTCGCCCCGCCGATCCACCGGCGCCGCAAGCTCCCGGAGCGCGTCGCCGCCGTGGGACGACAGCGGGCCGTGGTCGGCATGCTCACCGGTTGCGTGCAGCGGGAGTTCTTCCCCGAGGTCAACGCCGCCACCGCCCGGGTGCTCGCGGCCGAGGGGTGCGAGGTCGTGATGCCGGCGAGCCAGGGCTGCTGCGGCGCCCTCAGCCTGCACACCGGCCGACGCGAGGAGGCCCAAAAGTTCGCCCGGCGACTGGTGGACAGCTTCACCCGGTCAGGTGTGGAGTGGATCGTCGTCAACTCCGCAGGCTGCGGCTCCTCGATGAAGGAGTACGCCGAGCTGCTCGCCGACGACAGCCGGTACGCCGGCCCGGCGGCCGACTTCGCCGCAAAGGTACGCGACGTGACCGAGCTGCTGGTCGAGCTCGGGCCGGTCGCCGAGCGGCACCGGCTGGACGTGTCGGTCGCCTACCACGACGCCTGTCACCTGGCGCACGCGCAGGGCGTGCGTACGCCGCCGCGGGAGCTGCTCGCCGGCGTACCCGGGCTCACGGTGCTGGAGATTGCCGACGGCGGTACGTGCTGCGGCAGCGCCGGTGTCTACAACCTGCTCGAGCCCGAGCCGGCCCGCGAGCTGGGGGATCGCAAGGCCGGCAACGTCACCGCGACCGGCGCCTGCCTGCTGGTGACCGCCAACCCCGGATGCCTGCTGCAGATCGGCTCCGCCCTGGAGCGTGCCGGCACCGCCATCCCCACCGCCCACACAGTCGAGGTGCTCGATGCCTCGCTGGCCGGGCGTCCCGCGTCCACCCTGACGCAACGCTGACCCACCCGAACGGCGTACTGAGCGCAGCCATGACGATGACCATCGAGTACCAGGCGGCCACCTTTCAACCCGACATCGAAGCGGTCGGGGGATCGCTCGGGGCATCGGCCCTGGTCGCGGCCATCCCGCTGCTCGTCCTGTTCGTGATGCTGGGCGGCCTGCGCATCACCGCCTGGATCTCCGGCCTCGCGGCACTGGCGGCCTCGCTCGTGGTGGCCGTCGCCGCGTACTCGATGCCCGTCGACTAGGCGCTGCTCAGCGGCCCCTGGGGCGCCTGTGAGCTCAGGGTTCACCCCGGTCTGGCCCTGGTCCTGCCGTACCGAGCGTGATTCGCCGCCCTGCGGCAGGCAGGCTGGACCGCACGACGACGCTCATCTTCGAGGAACTGGAGAATTTGATGGCTCTGACCCTGTCTCGCCCCCGCGAGCGCTGGATCGCCGGGGTTTGCTCCGGCCTAGCTCGACGCTTCGCAGTGGCTCCGAAGGTCGTCCGGCTGGCATTCGTGCTCAGCTGTCTGCTGCCCGGTCCGCAGTTCGTCGCCTACCTCGCCTTGTGGGTCCTGATGCCGTCGGAGACGTGACGGTCGGGGTAGGCGTGATCGGCGCCGTCACCCACCATCGCAAGAGACGAAGCGTCACCGATGCTGCCCGCCACTGTCGGTCGCCGCTGGCAGGCTCGGTCAGGTGAACGAGATCCCCGCCGACAACTACTCGCAGACCTGGTCGGACGATCCCCGGCAGCCGCGCCTCTGCAGGGAGACGAGCGCGAACTCCTGGTCGCCTTCCTCGACTGGCACCGCCAGACGTTCGAGCTCAAGTGCGCCGGGGTGCCGCACGAGCGGCTGTCCGAGAAGGGCATCCCGCCCTCAGGACTCAGCCTGCACGGCCTGCTCCGTCACCTCACGGGTGTCGAGCGGTGGTGGTTCCGCCAGCAGTTCGCCGGTGAGGACGTACCGATGATCTACTACTCCGACGACGACCCCTACCAGGACTTCGACGCCCTCGACGGCGACGTCGAGGAAGCCCTGACTCTGTGGCGGTCGGAGTGCGACCGCTCCCGCGAGATCGTCGCCGCCGCGTCCTCCCTGGACCAGACGGGCACGCTGGTGCGCAGCGGCGAGACGTTCTCGTTGCGTCGGCTGCTCCTCTACCTGAGCGCCGAGTACGCCAGGCACAACGGCCACGCGGACCTGCTTCGCGAACGCATCGACGGCAGGACCGGGCACTGAGTCGTTCGTGGGGGAGCCGGGATCCGGACGTCGGTGAGCCCAAGCTGCGCAGCCTGGACGCCATCCATCTCGCCAGCGCCCCGCTGATCCGCGCCGAACTCTCCGGCTTCGTCGCATACGACCCGTCCTCGGACCACTCCTGGGAGTCCCAGCGGTCCTTGTCTTCCTCGGACAGGTCGTCGTAGCGGATGCCCGCGCACGGGTACTTCAGCGGGACCGAAACCGCCTTTGGCGGCACGAGGTACCCCTCCGCGACGGCTTCGTCGAGCGGGCACGCCGTCCTCGAGGTGGAACAAGCTGTACGTGTTGCGGTCGACCTCGTCCTTGGGCGTAGCCGTCAGTCCGACGAGCAGCGAGTCGAAGTAGCTGAAGATCGCGCGGTACTGCTGGTACACCGAACGGTGCGCCTCGTCGATGACGACGAGGTCGAAGTAGCCGGGCCCGAACCGTCGCCCGGCGCCGCTGACGTCGTTGATCAGCCCCGTCATCGTCGGGTACGTGCAGACGTACACCCGTCCGTCAGTGGCCTTCTCGGTCACCAGGTTGACGGTGGCGGCTGCGGGCAGGTGCGCCTTGAACGCGTTGGCCGCCTGGTGGACCAGCGCCACCCGGTCGGCCAGGAACAGCACCCGCTTGGCCCGGTTGGCCCGCATCAACTGGTCGACCAGGGCGATGACGGTGCGGGTCCTGCCGGCCCCGGTGGCCATCACGACCAGCGCGTCGCGCTGCTGGGACTCGAACGCGGCACCGATCGCCCGGATCGCCCGCTGCTGGTAGTTCCGCTCGACGATGCCCGCGTCGATCACGGTGTCGCGCAGCGGCAGCCGGGTCAGGCGGCGTTGCACCAGCGTCGCGAGCTCGGCCTTGGTGTGGAAACCCGCCACCTGCCGGGGCGGGTAGTGGCTGTCGTCCAAGATCCAGTGCTCGTAGCCGTTGGTGCAGAAGATGACCGGCCGCTGCCCGTACGCCTGCTTCAGGCAGTCGGCGTAGAGCTTGGCCTGCTGGCTGCCGATCGCCGGGTCCTTGCGGGTGCGCTTGGCCTCGATCAGCGCCAGCGGCAGGCCGCCTTGAGCAGCAGGTCGATGAACAGGTCAGGGGTGGCTGCCTCGTCGTAGTCGTGGTCGTCGGGGGCCTCGGCGTGGCGGCCTTGGCTGCGACGACTTCGGCCTGCAGTGCGGCGATCTGGGCGTCGTGGTCAGCGCGCTGTTGGCGCTCGGCGTCGAGCTCCTCGTCCCGTCGCGCGAGGTCTGTTGCCAACTGCTGCAACTGGTGCTGGGTCTGGACCCGCGCGGCCGCGACATCGGCCGCGGCAGCACCGCAGGGTCCAACGCGATGCCGGCGTTGCCGTGATCTGCTCGATCACCTCGAGCGGGTTGGAGATCCCCCCGGACCAGAAACGCGTCCCAGATCTTGTCGATCTTGCCCTTGAGCTCACCGGTGATCACCGCGGCAGGCTGCCCGTGCGGCGGATGAGGTGCTCGTGAAACTTGGGCGCGGTGTACTCGTACTGGCCCTTCTGCACTCGGTAGAGCACACCCTGCTCGGTGAGCCGACCCATGAGGACGTTGATGTTGCCGTCGCTCTTGGCGCTGCGTTGCCTGATGTCGGCGGTCTCCAGCGGCGGGTAGGTGCAGGCCGCCGTCGCGAGGAGCAGGTCCTGCTCGCTCGCAGTGAGCGTCTCGATCCGCCCGGCATAGAACTCGTCGTCCAGGCGCTCGTAGGTGTCCGCCTCGATCGGGAAGGCATCCCTCGCCGGGCCAGGGTTGCCCACCAGCTCACCGATGTGCTCGCCGCGGAACATGCGTTCTGAGTACGTCCGCGCTCGCTGCAGGTTAGCTCGAAGAGTGGGCAGACCGCACATGACCAGCGCCAGGGGTAGGCCGGCCTCCTGGAGTGCATTGACAGCGGACCTAGTAGATCTTTGCTATGTCTGCCGTGCCGAGACTGGTCGCCTACAACCGGAACCATGTGGCGCCCCTGCCCGGTCCGTCGACGTCGACGCGGCCCTCCGAGCGGAGCTCGTCGAGGGCGTTGGGATGGTCCGTCGCTGATGCCCGGCAAAGCCGCGCGCACGTCGGCGATCCGGAAGCGATCGGGTGACTGCACCAGCACGTAGGCCTTGACCCGGTTGCGCTTGGCCCCGCCGTCAGGGGAGGCTGCTCGCTGTCCAAGAAGTTCGTAGGCGACGCCGACCTGTCGGACTAGGTATATCAGCCAGGGCCATGGGTCGTGACGTCCCTTCTTGTCAACGGGCGGTGGACTCCAGGAGTGCCGCGTAGTAGCCGTCCACGGTTCCGCGACCAAGCTGCTCCAGGCTCACGTACCTGGCGACCCCGTGTCCGGCCTCAGCACGACGAGCCGACTCAAGACGTCGCTTGCGATGAGGTCTTGAGGTCCGAGTGTGAGGTTTTGGCGCAGCGTTGAGCCTCGTCGGCATGTCACGCGACGTTCTGTCGGTAGTCATCGCTAGCGTCGTCGTCAACGACGGGAGGATCACGGTGGGAGTAAACAACCGGCAGCGACGGGCCGCGAAGCGGCGCAAGAAGACCAGCGCAGGCGCAGAGCATTCCGGCCGGACCGGTGGCCGGCGTGGCGCCTGGTACGGATCTGGGTCAGGGCAGGACGAGTGGTCTGACCCGTGGGCCGGCAGCCGCGCCGCGCATGAGGACGCGGCGGCGGCCGGGCTGGTGCTGCGGGCGTTGGCTGAAGTCGAGGCCGATCCCCGGACGGCGCAGGCGGCGGCCGAGCATCTCGTTGACCAAGCTTCGGTGCTGACTCCGGGCGTGCTGGCCCGCACCGTCCAGGGGATCTCCGGCGACATGGTCCGGTGCATCCTGGCAGCCGGCTGGACACCGGCGGACCTTGGTGAGATCGTCCGCCGCAGCCTGTCCGCTCGGCACCTGCCACCGGTCGCTGCGCTGCTGCGCGACGAAGCCGATCAGCACCCGCACGATCGGATCCCGTCCGCCTGGCGAGCTCAGCTCGCCGAGCTCGGCGTGGCCGCGCCGGCCACCCCCACCACGGCCACCGGGCTGGAGCTTCTGCTCGGCGTGTGGGCGTTGTTCCACAGCCTGCCGCGGATCGAGGTGCTGATGTCTCCACCCGGGGCACCAGCGCCGGCGGCTACCGTTCCCGCCGGTCACCCGGACGCCAAACAGCTCGCGCGGGTGCGCGCGCTGCTCGTCAAGGCCGAGTCGACCGAGTACGACGAGGAGGCCGAGGCGCTGTCGGCCAAGGCCCAAGAGCTGATCAGCCGCTACGCACTGCAGCGGATGCTCAACCGCGCCGGGCAGGAGGGCCACGCCGGCCCGGTCACGGCTCGCCGGCTCTGGATCGACCAGCCGTACGTGTCGGCCAAATCGATGCTGGTGCACGCCGTCGCCGAGGCGAACCGGTGTCAATCGGTGCTGAGCGAGTCCCTCGGTTTCTGCACCCTCATCGGCGAGCCGGCCGACCTCGAGGCGGTCGAGCTGCTGGTGACCTCGCTGCTGGTCCAGGCGAACGCCGCGATGCTGAGGTACGGCCAGCAGGCCGACCGACGCGGCACCTCGCGCACCAGGTCGTTTCGCCGCTCCTTCCTGATCGCCTACGCGTCCAGGATCGGCGAACGGCTGATGGCCAGCACCGAGGAGGCCACCGCGCAGACCGGTCGCGTCAGCGAGTTGCTCCCGGTGCTGCGATCGGCGCGAGAGCGGGTCGAGGACGCGTGTACGCAGATGTTCCCGCAAACCGTCTCCCGCGAAGTCAGCGTCAGCAATGGGATGGGGTGGGCCGCTGGACGCGCAGCTGCCGACCTCGCGCTGCTGGACGCCCGACTCAACATCACCGGCGCGGCCAGCTGAGCGACGGCCAACGCCAACAAGTTCAACCGCAAAGGCGGGCACGCACAACCGCAAGGCGGGCGTTCACGACAAGAAGGTCATTGACGACCTGCACCTCAGTTCCGGTCCGCGCCGAGCGGCGTTGGTACACAGAGCCGGAGCGAGCTCGGCGCTCTCTGGGGCAAGGAGACGCTGATCCCGGTCCTGCACAAGAAGCCCAGGGGTCTCCACACGGGTGCCCCTGCGGACGTCTGCATTCAGGCCACTCAGGGGGCCGCGGGGGGTAGTTCAGCCGGCGGCTGGTCGGCGTTGTTGTGCATGGATTCGAGACTGAGGATGTTGTTGTTATCGGCCTCTTCACGGGCTTGTTCGTAGTGGGCTAGGACGAAGGGCGCCATTAGTGGAACCGCTAGCGACAGGTGGCCGCGTTTGGGCGCGAAGACGTCGCCTTCCTCGATGAGCGCCTGGCGCACCCATGAGAGCTCCTGGGACTTCCGGTCAAGTGTCCTTGCAAGCTGGGAGGCGGTAGCGCGGCCGCCGTTGATGGCCAGGGCGGTAAGGAACTCCCGCTGGCGGTCTGGCATGCGGTCCCAACGGGGGCCCAGCGTGCGACGCTCGAGCTGTGCCGCCGCCTTGGGGAGTGCCGTCTCGACGTCGGCGAGCGTGATCGTGCTGGGGCCGGGCGCGTCGGTCCATGTCGCATGTGCGAAGAGCTGGAGGTGAGCGGGGTAGCCGTTGCAGGCGGTCACAATGCGTCCGATGGCGTCGGGGTGCCAGCTCACACCGGTGCGACGTGCGGGCTCGACGATGGCATACGCGGCGTCGTCATCGGCGAGGGTGAGAGGGAGAGGTTCGAGGGCGAAGAGGCGATCCGGGTGGGTCACCCCGGCTTTACGAAGCGCTTCGGGTGTGTGGGGAAGACCCGTGCCGGCGAAGACCACGACAGCCTGCGCGTGGTCGACATTGAGTCGGTGCAGCGTTGCCGCAAGCAGGGCAAGGTCGGTGGGAGAGGCGACCTGGAGCTCGTCGACCGTGATGAGTAGGCCGCCGTTCGGCTGGTCTTCGCGGACGGCGGTGGCCAGCGCAACCAGCGCCTCGGCCAAGGTTCCAGACCTGGGGCCCGGCTGTCCTTGGGGTGCGTGGTGATCCCCGCGGTGAAGCCGGCGGCGCCAAGATTGACGCCAGCGAGTAGGTTGAACGCGTTCTTGGCGCGTTGCCAGGGGCCGGCGCCTGCCTGGACCTTGCTGGACGCGCGGTACAGCAGAGAATCAACGAGGCCGGCTTGGCCGGTGACCGCTTGGAGGTTCACAACCTCGTAGCCGGTGCTGGCGGCCAGGGTCCCGTAGGCGGTAACTGTGACGGTCTTCCCCACTCCGCGCGGGCCCGAGAGGATGATGTCTTGGGCCCGGACGCGGCCCTCGACTGAGACACTGTTGAGCATGAGCTCGAAGTCGTGCAGGAGGGCATCGCGGCCGGCGAGGACGCGGGGAGAGTGGCCGGCGCCCGGGGTGTAGACGCTTCCGTCCATCGCAGATGCTCACCTAGATTCATCTATAGAACCGTCTTATATATAGGTCAATATAGGTCACGCAGTGTCGTCCCGCGGCAAAGTTTGTGGCATCGCTCGGGCGAGGGCCCTGGGCGGTCAACATGATCGAGACTCGCAAGCGGGACGAGCTACGCCGGTGGAGACGTCGAGCGCCTTTCCAGAACAGGTCCAGTCACGCCGCCACCGCATACCTGCTCGGGTCACCCTCGCCGGCCTCAACATCCGCCGGCTGCACGACTGGTTCACCACCCACCACCAGCCCGACCATGGGCCGTCGCACTGGGGCGAGAGCGACGACGACACCCGTCGACCGCTACACCCGCACCCGCGGCGCACCCAGACCCTGGCGCGAGTAGCGCAGCACGCCGCCGCAGTCCGACACGAAACACCACCAGCGCTGCCCCGGCTCCCAGCCATGCCCTCGCCACGGGGCTCTGACCAGCTCCAGCGGCAACGCAAGACGCCGGGGCGTCCCAGAAACGACGAAGCCCCCGCCAGAGCGCCTCTGGGCGGAGTTTCGATACATCCGCGGCAGCTCATTCGTGAAGCAGCAGTGGTGCGCGAGGGGGGAGTTGAACTGTTCTGTACCCCGCGATGCGCTGGGTCACGAAAGCCCCTTTTAGCCCGTGAAGTCGCAGGTCACGGGCGCGCGACCGGCGAATCACTCCATCAGGATTCATGGAACTGCACGGCCGGTAGCACATGAGTTAGCACATGAAATCGCCCGGTCAGAGGACCAAGGTCCCCGTGATCGGTGCTCAGGACCGACCGAATGCTCGGCGCCCTGTCAGCGGGCGCTTCGCCGCGCCGATCGCTGTTGGCCGCGGCTATGAGGGGAACAGCATCCAGGGCCCTCGGAGACGACCTCGACGGTGCCGTCAGTCACCGGAGGGAGTCGGCTTCCATGTTCCCGGTAAAGGATGGCGAGTTCAATCGGTCGTCGCAACACCCCCTTTGATGCGAGGTGTTGCACGTGTGGTCGAAGAAGGAATTGGTCGATAAGCAGGCCGAGTTCTGGGTTCTGATGGCCCGGGGCTCGACGTTGACGGCGGCCTGTGACGCTGTCGGGGTGAATCGACGAACCGGACGTCACTGGCGTCAAGCGACTGGCGGCCGGATCCCACGCAAGCGGCCAGAGCCTTCGGGCCGCTATCTGGGCCTGGACGAGCGGCTGCAGATCGCGGACCTGCGCCTGGCCGGTATGGGCGTTCGCGCGATCGCCATCCAACTCGGACGCTCGCCCTCGACGATCAGCCGCGAGCTGACCCGCAACGCCCCCGAGCCCGGCGCCCGGGGTCGGGGCAAGTACGTGCCCTACGCGGCGCAGAAGCGGGCCGAGCTGCGCGGCCGCCGGCCCAAGGCGAGCAAGTTCGACGACGCGGAGCTAGCGTCGGTGGTGCAGGCCAAGCTGTGCGTGAAGTGGAGCCCGGAGCAGATCAGCCTCCACCTCGCCGCGCATTTCCCTGGCCGGGCGGAGATGCAGGTGTGTCCCGAGACGATCTATCAGGCGCTGTTCGTGCAAGGCCGAGGCCATCTGCGCGCCGACTTGCATCAGCACCTGCGTACCGGCCGAGCGGTGCGACGCCCACGCCGGTCCACGGCCAAACGCGCCGCGAAGATCCCGGACATGATCTTGATCAGCGAGCGGCCCGCCGAGGTCGCCGACCGGGCCGTGCCCGGCCACTGGGAAGGCGACCTGATCTTGGGATCGAACTGCCGCTCAGCGATCGCGACCCTGGTGGAACGGCAAAGCCGCTACGTGATGCTCGTCCACCTGCCCGATGACCACGGCGCCGAAACCGTCCGCGACGGGCTGCTGGCGGCCATCGCGACCCTGCCGCAGCACCTGCGCAAGTCACTGACCTGGGACCAGGGCACCGAGCTGGCCAAGCAACGACTACTGTTCGAACCCGAAACGCCCATCGTTGCGACCGCCTAAATTCGCGATCGGCGACCTGGTGACGCAGTAGCCGCCAGCCCCAACCCCCCACTGCGCGAACCGCTTCCGCTCGGCATCATGGCGCGTTACGTTATCCTAGTGTCGACGTGCGAGCAGTGCGGATCCCGGCTACCACGACCATTGCCCGGCGCCGGCCGCCGCATGACCTTCTGCTCCCCAACGTGTCGACAGAAGGCCTACCGGGCCCGCGGCGGCCAAGCCTCCGGCACCACCGGCGCCCAACGACGACGCCGAGCGAACGACCACGACCACTCCGCCGACTAGTATCAACAAACACATCTGTTGCGACCACCGCCAGAATCCGCCGATGGTGGTGCGGGACGGTAGTGCCGCTGATGTGGCCGCGACCGGCTCGTTCGGGCCCATAGGTTCAGTGAGTGATGGACGACGAGCGAGCGCAACGCGCGGAGGCGTTCGGACAGGTCGCCGAGTTGTACGGCCGGTGGCGTCCCGACTACCTCGACGCCCTCTGCACCGACGTCCTCGACCTCGCTACCGAGGCTCGGCTCCATCTCAGACACGTCCCTGACGGTGGGCGGCATCGCGTTGACGACTTGCACCAGTGATGTTGATCCGATGAACCCCGTTGTGGGGTTGTCTTGGCGCGTTCGCGGCTCACAGTTTGAGCAGGGCCTGTTCGAGGACTTCTGTCAGGGCGGGGTGGATGTAGAGGACGTCGTGGGCGAGTTGGTCGATGGTCTGGCCGAGCATCATCGCCTGGAGCAGGGGCTGGAGCAGGATGGGGGCCTGGGGGCCGATGATGTGGGCGCCGAGCAGGGTTCGGGCGTCCGGATCGGCGATCAACTTGACGAAGCTGGTGGTGTCTTCAAGAGCCCACCCGTAGGCGGTGTCGGCGTAGTCGTGCTCGACGGCGACATGGTGGATGCCGCGCTTGCGGGCCTGGAGTTCGGTGAGCCCGACGCTGGCCAGCTGCGGGTCGGAGAACACGGCGTGCGGGGTCAGGTGGTGGGGTAGGTGCTTGGGCTGGTCGGGGTGGGCGAGGTTGTGAGCTACCACGCGTTCCTCGGCGTTGGCCATGTGCTTGAGCTGGAAGTGGTTCGCGGCGTCGCCGAAGGCCCACACCCCGGGCACCGCGGTCTGGTAGGCGTCGTCGGCGACCAGGTGGCCGTGCTCGTCGACTAGCAGCCCGGCCGCGGCCACATCGAGCAGGTCGGTGTTGGGGCGTCGCCCGGTGGCCACGAGCAGCGCGTCCCCCTCGAGGACCTCGCTGTGCCCGCCGTGCTC